>ERZ1106952.7-NODE-7-length-320431-cov-6.675004_pt1 | contig 320431 bp, 277 predicted proteins | sample MGYA00403677_ERZ1106952 | MGnify/ENA primary metagenome ERZ1106952 (study PRJEB35170, sample SAMEA104062415) | human gut metagenome | biome: human gut; feature: human-associated habitat; material: faeces | place: Denmark | collected 2012-05-14 ... | reverse complement strand
CGCCCCCGACTTCGACGTCATTGCCATAAGACCCTGGTCGCTCGGAAAGTATTATGTCCATACCGGCATGTCCGTAGATACTTCGGCGGCAGTGACTCAATTTGCACCCGGCTCCGCATTCACGACGGAAGGTCTTATCGTAAACGCAACAAAGCTCGACGGCTCTCAGGAATCCGTTTCGGTCGACGATTGTCTCATAATCGCACCAGACATGGCCACCGAAGGTGAAAAGACAGTCACAGTGTATTACGGAAGACTGTCTGCAAGTTACACGATTAACGTAACTACGGCAACGGTAACTCCCGGTACCGACGAAGAAGCGGGCACCGAAGTGACGGAGGGGACCGATGCGTAAAAAATTCGTTATATTGTGGAGCGTGCTGGCGGGGTTTTTCGCAGTGCTGCTTATAGCGTTATGCATAGGGAGTTATTTTGCCGACTATTATGCCGCCGCACTCAATTCCTATTTTAACTGCAAGACTTTCGAACTGGTAGAAGACGATTTTGCCGAATTCACCGATTCGCAGTATTATAAACCGAAATTCAGCCGCGCGGCTACCGAAGAGGAAAAAGCAGAGGCGGAAGCGGCAGGGAAAAAAGCGTTCGACATCGTTGCGGATAAAGACGCGCTTTATGAATACGATAAAGAGGTCGCAAGACAGGCGGCAGCCGACGGCGCGGTGTTGCTTTGGAACAACGGAGCGCTTCCGCTGACGGATAAATCGGCTACTATCAACTTTTACGGCGGGCGCAGCGTCAACTGGTCCTATGTTACCGACGGATCGGGCGGTACGAGGATGAGTGAACATCCGACGATAAAAGACGCTTTCGAAGCGCAGGGTTACAACGTAAATACCGAACTGTGGAAATGGTACGAATCGCATACCGGCCCTACGGGTACGGGCACCATTTCGGAAACGGCATGGAGCAGCAGTATAGAAGCGGAGACTGACGGGGGCGTCGGGCTGTATGTGATATCACGTAAAGGCTCCGAGGGCTCGGACCTTGCAATGACGGGGAGCGACGGGGATAACGGTAACCTTACCGCGCTTTCCAGGCAGGAAAAGGAGCATATTTCCAATCTTGTGTTGCTTAAAAACGCAGGGAAACTCGATAAAGTGATAATCCTGCTAAATACCGTTTCAATGGGCGTTCAATTCGACGTTCTTTCGACGTATGAAAACGATATCGACGCATGTCTCTGGGTCGGGCTGGGCGGTACGAGCGGACCTGACGCTGTAGCCGACATTGTCAGTGGCAGTGTGGTCCCTAGCGGAAGATTATCCGATACCTTTGTGTACAACAGTTTTTCGGCACCTTCAACCGAGAATAACGGCAATTACGATTATGCGGGCATGGATGCCTTCTCGGGTGATCCCGTATATGAAAAGTTGCTAAGAGCTCAGGGGACTACCGATTCTACGGAAAAGAATCTGAAATACCTCGTGTATCAGGAAGGCATTTACGTCGGTTATAAGTATTACGAGACCAGGTACGAAGACTGCGTGCTTAACAGCGGAAACGCAGACGGCGCTGCGGGATCGACATCGGGCGACTCATGGGATTATTCGGAAGAGGTAGCGTATCCGTTCGGTTACGGGCTCAGTTACACTACGTTCGAATACAGTGATTTCCGCGTCAGAAAAGACGGCGACGATTATGTGGCTTCGCTTACCGTTACCAACAGCGGTAATACCTACACTGCGCGCGAAGTGGTGCAGATATATCTTCAGAAGCCTTACGGAAATTACGAAAAAGAAAATCTTATAGAGCAGTCCGCGATAAATCTTGTCGGCTTTGCCAAGACCGCGCCTATAGCTCCCGGCGGGGAAGAGAAAGTGGAGATAACCATAGAAAGCAACGATCTGCTTACTTATGACGCCAACTCCGCAAAAACTTATATAACCTCGGGCGGGGACTATTACTTCGCTGCCGGTAAAAACGCTCACGATGCGATGAATAACATACTGGCGGCGAAAGGTAAACAGGGTGACAGTGCGGGCAATTCCGAACTGACCGAAAAATTTACTCTAAAACAGAACCTTGAAACTTACAAATCAGTTTATACGCAAGAAGAAGTCACGAACCGATTCGACGACGTCGATCTTAACAAAGCGGGATACGGCACGGAAACGGTGACTTATCTTTCCAGAAAAGACTGGCAGGGCACATATCCTTCCGAAGTGACGATAACGCTCACCGACGAACTCCTTGCGGCGCTCGATTACGGAAAAAGCTGGACGGAAGACGAATTCAATACCGTACCCGTATACGGCGAACAGAACGGACTTAATCTATTCGGACTCTGGAAGGACACGGACGGCAACGAATTGCCTTACGATCACGAGCTGTGGGAAGAGCTGCTCGACCAGACAACTTTCGAAGAACAAACGTATCTGATATGCAACGCCTGGTGTGCGACTCAGGCATTGGAAAGCATAGCGGCGCCGGGTACCGAGAATCGCGACGGACCCGCAGGTCTCAACTATCTTCCCGCCGCTCCCGTGATCGGACTTGGAATGTGCTATCCCAGTGAAAATCTGATAGCTTCGTCTTTCGATACGGAAACCGCATGGAAGATAGGCGAGTGTCTCGGCGAAGATAATCTTGCCTGCGGATTTACCTTCCTTTATGCGCCCGGCGCGAATACTCACAGAAACGCTTTCGGCGGAAGGAACGGGGAATACTACAGCGAGGACGGATACCTTTCAGGCATTATGTGCGAATATGAAGTCAAAGGCTTGCAGAGCAACGGCAGCGGCGCACAGATAAAGCATTTTGCGCTTAACGAGATGGAAGTCAACCGTAACGGCGTCGCCATATGGGCGAACGAGCAGTCGATAAGGGAGATTTATCTCAAAGCATTCGAGCGCGGCTGTGCGAAAGGCAAAGGCGAAGCGCTTTCGGTCATGTCGTCGTTCACGAGGACGGGCGCGCTCTGGGCAGGCGCTCACAGAGGCTTGCTCACCGACGTGCTCCGCGGCGAATGGGGATTCGAGGGCTTCGTTCAGTCGGACGGCAACGGTTACGCATTGATGAGCAATTATGTCGACGGACTTCGTGCGGGTAACGATCTGTTCATGTGCGGCGGCGGAAGAAAAGCGCTTGATAAGTACGAAGACTCGCCTGAAATAACGCTCGCGATGCGCGAAGCTACTCACAGAGTGCTTTACGCGCTGACTCGTACGAGTGCGATGAACGGTCTTACTTCTTCAACGCGCGTCGTGACCCTGACGCCGTGGTGGCGTTATGCGATAAACGGCATGATAGCTGGCGCGGCAGTGCTTACAGGCGTATTTGCGGCATTGCTGGCATTCACCGTCATAAGGGGCATTTTAAGAAAAAAGAAACAGACTCCCGAAACGGGATCGGTCAGTTGATTTACGCGGGAGACGCAAAGGATCCCGAAAGGAGTTAACATGAAAAAACGTATAATTACCATAACGGTGCTTTTAGCCGTGATCATTTCAATACTTTCGTTGGGCTTTGCGGGGTGCGGAGAGCCTCAGGTCGACGCCATTATATTAAAGCAGGCTCCGACGGTCACGAGCGAATACGGGCAGAAACTTGCAATTGCCGATGACGGCATAATAAGAGTAAGAGGCTTAGACGGTGATGTGTCCGACGTGAAAGTCACCCTCGACATGATAGATCAGACGGGGTTTGACAACAAATCGCTCGAAGAACAGACGTTGAAGATTAAATACGGCGGCAAGGAAGTAACTTTCACCGTCAGGCTCATTCGCGAGGCTACGTCGATCTCCGTTAAAAAAGCTCCCACCTGTACGAGCGTATATGCCGGCATGCCTTTTGAAATAGCAGACGACGGCGTACTCGCCGTTCAGTATAAAGACGGCGGTGCGGATGACGTCACGATCACCGCGGATATGCTCGATCTCAGCGGCTTTGACATTGATTCCACCGAAGAACAGACCGTAAAAGTGGTATACGGACTGAAAGAAACGTCTTTTAAAGTAACGCTGCTTTATGACGAAATAGACGACACGGGCGAAACGCAGAGCTTCAGATTCGAAGCGGAAAACGCAGAGCTCGGCGGCGGGACCGTAGGCGTAGAGTATTGCGGAACAGATGCGGACGGATACCTGAACCGTCCCGACGGCACGCGCGACGAATGTGTGAAAAACCTGTTCGTGGGCGAGGGCGGATATGTCACGTTCAATATCGTAAGCAGTAAACGCTGCCATGCGAGGATAACTTTCAGCATAGGTACGACGCATTTCGATACTTACAACGAATACGACAAATACGCGCGCGTGGAAGTCAACGGCGAAATGCTCACGACAGGTATAGTCTACGACGCCGAAAAGCCTCTTGAAGCAGGCGAGGCGGCATATCGCCTTGGTGGACCTTCCAGCTTTACGAAATGGATAAAGAGATCGTCCTTGACCGCGGCGTAAACGTGATCTCGATCAAGACATACGGATATGCCGGGATCACGGTAAGCGCGGACGACACTACGGACGACGCAGGCGGTCGCAATCTCGGTTATATATCGATATCGACTACCGCAGATCTCGAATGGGCGCCCGAAGAATGATCGTTTGACCCTTCCGTAAGCGCATGGCGTCGAATTTTCGGTGCCGTAAGCTTCAAAACAACGCAGAAATATTCTGCGTTGTTTTTTATGTCGGCAAAACTTAAACGATAATATTATATAACAAAACGATTTTTAACGCATTTCAATATCTTATTAATAAAATTTTTATAATAATCAAGATAATACGACGACCCTATAAATTTTTTGGAGCCGTCGTTAATTAAGCTGAAATATTTGATAAAAACCTTTTAATCTATGTCAAACAACTCATTAGGAAGAATTGGTGACGTTATGCAACTTTGTCGCAAGCAGGTTATGGTTTCGTCAATTTGGGAACAGACCTGAAATCGATGATATACTTTACGAATACCGTAAATTCGGCATTCTGAAAGAATCTAAAAAACTGAAATTTTTAGAAAGCATATTTAAGAAGCTTTGCGTTTTATTCAAAGTGGACAGGGCATTTATCGATTTTCAGATAAAAAAATATTCTGTTTACGGAGTCGGTGCGTTAGGTAGTTTCTGCCCGAATTCGCTGCAAGGCTGTAAAATCGTAATTTATTACAGCGATAATTTTTTACTTGAAACATATATTTCGGCTATGTTACATGAACTGGCGCATTATTTTACATATTTACACGATATAGAATTTTACGAATACGATGAAGAGTGCACCGATATATTGCTGATATATATGGGTTACGGAGACATTATAAGGAAAGGCCATGAACATTTTGTTTTCCGATCCGATAGGATATTATGCGGGAGTAAAATATTGGAGGCAGGTTATCTGAGCGTCGAAGAAATTGAATTTTGCATGTCGATATTTTAATACGCGAGGTTGTTTTTAATTGCGTAAAACAAATAAACACCGTACTGTTTCAGGTACGGTGTTTACATTATCGATTTCCGATTTATATTATTTCCTTACTTGTTGAGCAGCCCGCCGCGCGCGATGATAGCGCGTATTTCCGCGGGGAAGGGCGGAACGGAATACGTTTTGCTTTTGGTCAGGTTTTTTATCGTGCCGCTCGCAAGATCGACGTCTATTTCGTCGCCGTCCTCGGCGTCCTTAGCCGCCGCTTCACACTCGAGAATGGGCAGACCTATATTGATCGAGTTGCGGAAGAATATACGCGCAAAGTCGCAGGCGATGACGCAGGAGACTCCGCTGGCCTTTATCGCTATCGGCGCGTGTTCGCGGCTGGAACCGCAACCGAAGTTCTTCTCGGCTACGATAATGTCGCCGGGCTTTACTTTCTTCACGAAATCCGCGTCGATATCCTCCATGCAGTGCGTCGCAAGCGCCGCAGGGGAGGAATCGTTCAGATACCTTGCGGGTATGATCTCGTCGGTGTTCACATTGTCTTTGTATTTATGTACAAAACCTCTCATTGTTAAAACCTTCTTTTTTTTATTTTTTTTGAAGCGTTTGGCAGGGGAAAAACTTCTTTTCAAAGAAGTTTTTCCCCTGCACCCCTTTTCAAGAAACTTAAAAATCAATTATAAATTTTAAATACAATTATATTTTCTAACTTAAAAATTTTAAAACTTTTTCGTCATATATACAGCTTTATACCGTTAAATATACGCACTTTATGTGAATTAATTTCTTTATAAATAAATCTTTATACCAAAAACACTATATGTATAGAGTATATTAAGCAGTAGATGCGAGAAGATTTCGAGGCGCAGACGTGCAAAATTTGTATGGCGTGTGCGCCGCACGTCCCCGAAGCCTACCTCACGGTGGCGAGGGAAATTTTGCGCGTATCCGCCCGAAAGATTCCGCAGATACGGAAATATTATGGCGCACGCGGGAGCGAGCGATAGCGGTGCGCAATAATAAAAGGTTTCCCGAAAAAAATCCCCTGAAAAAACTCACAAAACTCCGATCTTGCCGAGAACGGCGGAGCAGGCGGCGACGTAAGGCGACGCGAGATAAATTTCGCTGTCGATTGCGCCCATGCGTCCGACGAAATTGCGGTTGGTCGTAGCCACGCATTTTTCTCCGCTTGCGAGTATACCCATGTATCCGCCGAGGCAAGGTCCGCAGGTAGGGGTGGAAACGACCGCGCCCGCCTCGATGAACGTCTTTATCAGACCTTCTTCGAGCGCCTGCAAATAAATACTCTGCGTCGCGGGGATGACGATGACGCGCACGCCCTTCCTGACTTTTCTGCCTTTAAGTACTTCCGCAGCCGCACGGAGATCGCTGATCCTGCCGTTGGTGCAGGAACCTATCACGACCTGATCGATCGCTATATCCCCGATCTCGTCGACCGTATGCGTGTTTTCGGGCAGGTGAGGGAAGGATACCGTGGGCTTGAGAGCGGAAAGGTCGATAACGACTTCGCGCTCATAGACCGCGTCTTTGTCCGCCTTGTAAATTTTCGGCGTGCGTTTGCAGTGCTCCGCGAGGTAGGCGAGCGTTATGTCGTCAACCGCGAAAATACCGTTTTTCGCGCCCGCCTCGATAGCCATATTGCATATGGTCAGGCGGTCGTCCATGGTCATTTCCGCGCAGCCTTCGCCGCAGAATTCCAACGACTTGTAGAGCGCGCCGGAAACGCCGATTTCACCTATGAGATGCAAAATAACGTCTTTGCCAGAAATATGCGGGGCTTTTTTGCCGACGAGCGTTACTTTTATCGCGGACGGGACTTTGAACCAGGCTTTGCCGGTGAGCATGCCGTATGCCATGTCCGTCGAGCCCACGCCTGTAGAGAACGCGCCGAGCGCTCCGTAGGTGCAGGTGTGAGAGTCTGCGCCTATGACGAGGTCGCCCGCACAAACGAGTCCTTTTTCGGGCAGGAGGGCATGTTCGATGCCCATTTCGCCGACGTCGAAAAAGTTGCTTATGCCCTGCGCGTGAGCGAACGTGCGGCAGCACTTGCACTGCTCCGCGCTTTTTATGTCTTTATTGGGGACGAAGTGGTCCATGACGAGAGCCACTTTGTCTTTATCGAAAACTTCGCCGCCTCCGTGCGCCGCTATTTCCTTAATGGCGACGGGAGAGGTAATGTCGTTGCCGAGCACGAGATCGAGATCCGCGGTTATCAGCTGACCTGCGACCACGTTATCCAGCCCCGCGTGTGCGGCGAGTATTTTTTGTGAAAGGGTCATTGCCATATAGTAAACTCCTTAAAACTTCTTTTTCATTACGGCGCCGTGAGGAGCGTCGGTAACGAGATAGGAATATCTGAGCAGGTAACCCGTGGGATTGGATTCGGCGGGTCTGAATTTCTTGAGCCGCGCCGCTATCTCTTTGGCGGGAACGTCGAGGTCGAGCTTGCCTGCGGGGATGTCTATCTTGATCTTGTCGCCGTCTTTGATGATGCCTATCTTGCCGCCCGCGGCAGCTTCGGGAGCGACGTGTCCGATAGCCGCGCCTCTCGTGGCGCCCGAGAAACGTCCGTCCGTGATGAGCGCGACGCTCGAATCGAGACCCATGCCCACGAGAGCGCTCGTCGGGGAAAGCATTTCGCGCATACCGGGACCGCCTTTGGGTCCTTCGTACCTGATGACGACCACGTTGCCCGGCTTGATCTCTCCCGCCATTATGGCGCGCACCGCTTCTTCCTCGCTGTTATAGCACTTTGCCACGCCCGTGAATTTAAGCATTTTTTCGCAGACCGCACTGCGTTTTACGACTGCGCCGCCTTCCGCGATATTGCCTTTAAGGAAGGCAAGTCCGCCAGTAGGCGACAGGGGAGCGTCGCACGTATGTATCACGGCGGGATCGGTTATCTCGGCGTCTTTATAAGACTCTTCGAGCGTTCCTCCCGTAATGGTCTTGACTTTGCCGTTGACGAGTCCTTTGCGTGAAAGTTCTTTGAGTATAGCCATAATGCCGCCCGCTTTTCCGAGCGCGTCCATGTCGTATTCTGTCGCGGGTGAAAGCTTGCAGAGGTTGGGAGTAACGTCCGCCGCTTTTTGGAACATGTCGTAAGTGAGCTCGATCCCGCATTCGTTGGCGATCGCTATGAGGTGGAGCACGCTGTTGGTGGAAGCGCCGATAGCGTTATCGCAGGCTATTGCGTTGCGGAACGCGTCCTCGGTCAGAATCATACGCGGAGTGACGTCGTCGGCGACCGCTTTCATTATATATTTGCCCGCGAGCTTTGCGAGACGGATCCTCTCCGCGCTCGTTGCGAGCACAGTGCCGTTGCCGGGAAGGGCGATACCGAGCGTTTCGAGCAGGCAGTTCATGGAGTTTGCGGTGTACATTCCGCAGCACGAACCGCAGCCGGGGCAGCAGTGATTTTCCATGTAATCGAGCTCGGCGCGGCTCATCTTGCCCGCCTGCGTGGCGCCGACCGCCTCGAACATCGTGGAGAGCGAAACTTTATGCCCTTTCACCACTCCCGATTCCATGGGGCCGCCCGACACTACGATAGTGGGGATATTGACGCGCGCCGCACCCATGAGCATGCCGGGAACGATCTTGTCGCAGTTGGGAATCAGTACCACGCCGTCGAACGCGTGTCCTATGAGCATGGATTCCACGCTGTCGGCAATAAGCTCTCTGGACGGGAGCGAGTATTTCATGCCCGCGTGACCCATCGCGATACCGTCGCACACTCCGATGGAGGGAATGACGAATGGCGTGCCGCCCGCGGCGTAGACGCCCGCTTTGACGGCGTCGGATATCCTGTCGAGATGGATATGCCCGGGGACTATCTCGCTTTTCGCGCTGATAACGGCGATGAGCGGTTTTTTCAGTTCGTCGTCGGACATGCCGAGGGCTTTGTAAAGCGATCTCTGCGGCGCTTTATCGATTCCTTGCGTAAGATTTTTACCCATTTTTGTGACCTCTTTTACGGTTATGCGGCGTTTTCCCCGCCGCTTTTTATCCGATTTTTCATAATTATACACCGCCCGCGCGAGTCTTGTCAACTTCCGCGCGCGCCCGAAGGGTATAATTTGCGTTAATTTAGTGCTCCCGTGCGCTTTTTCGCGCTTTCAAGCGGCGAAAGAGCCTTTTGCGTATTTCTGCGCGAGCTTATTTTTTCGTTTTTGCCGCGTTTCGTTTGACAAAACGGGCGTCGTGTTTTTATAATTTTATTATATGCCGCACGCATAAAGCGACAAAAAGGGAGGGAGCGAATGGACGACATCGTACTCGACATCGAAAACGTGAGCAAGTCTTACGGCGACGTGCGCGCCGTCGACGGCGTGGATCTGAAATTGCCGCGCGGGCGTTTCCTTACCCTTGTGGGTCCTTCGGGCTGCGGCAAGACCACGCTGCTGCGGCTGATAGCGGGTTTCGAAAAACCCGACGAAGGCAGAGTATACGTGAGCGGCAGAGACGTGACCGACCTGCCACCGAGCGAACGGAACGTCAAGACCGTGTTCCAGAATTACGCTTTGTTGCCGTATGCGACGGCGCTGGCCAACGTCACGATCGCGCTGCGCGCCCGCAAACGCCCCGAAGAGAGGCAAACGCGCCGCGGCGTGAAAACGGTGATGAAACGAATGAGCCGCCGCGAAGCGGAAGAGATCGCGGAACGCGCGCTCGCGCTCGCAGGGGTGGGTAAGGAACTTTACCGCCGCAAAGCGTCCGTGCTTTCGGGCGGAGAGGCGCAACGCGTAGCCATTGCACGCGCGCTCGCTTTTTCTCCCGACCTGCTGCTGATGGACGAACCGCTCGGCTCGCTCGACGCCATCACGCGCGGTGAGCTCCATTCGGCTTTCGCCGCACTGCGCTCCGCCGAGGCGCCCGCCGCGATATACGTCACTCATGACGGCGCGGACGCGCTCGCGACGGGAGACATCGTTGCGGTCATGTATAACGGCAGGATCATCCAGACGGGCTCCCCGCGCGAGGTGTACGAACGCCCCGTGAACTCCGTTGCCGCCGAACTTACGGGCGAATGCGGAGTGCTCAGAGGCGCGGTAAGAAACGGCAAGGCGGAGTTTGCGTCTTTCGGGAAATTTCCCGCCGACGGGTTCGAGGAAGGCGAGCTTGTCGAAGCCGCCGTGCGCCCCGCCCGCATCGTATTGACGAAGGGCGAAAACGCGACGGTCGCGGACTGCGTGCTTTCGGGCGAGCGTTACCGCGTCACGCTGAACACCGCGTGCGGAACGCTGACGGCGTACGGCTCGGAGCCGCTTGCCGCAGGCAGTACGACGGGCGTAAAAATAACGGAGCCGCTCCGTCCCATGCATGCGGCGGAAAACGAACAGGCAAGGCAAAACAATTTTCAAGGACAGGATAAATGAAGTCGGATTACGATTTTGACGGAATAGTGGTCGGAGCGGGACATGCGGGCATAGAAGCCGCTCTCGCTCTCGCTCGTACGGGAAGGAGAGTGCTCGTGCTTTCCGTGTCGCTGGATAACGTCGGGTGGCTTGCTTGCAACCCGTCAATAGGCGGTACCGCGAAAGGTCATCTAGTGCGCGAGATAGACGCGCTCGGCGGGGAAATGGGCGTCGCGGCGGACAAGTGCCTTACCAGTCTGCGTATGCTGAACGCGTCCAAAGGCCCCGCGGTACGCAGTCTGCGCGCGCAGATAGACAAATACAAATATCACGCTTACATGAAGAGCGTGCTGGAAAACGAAAAGAACGTCACTCTGCGGCAGGGCGAGGCGGCGGAAATTTTAACGCGTGAAGAAAACGGCAAAAGATCGGTCTGCGGGGTCAGGACGGTGCTCGGGCTGACCTATAACGCAAAAACGGTCATTGTCTGTTCGGGCGTTTATCTCGGCGCGGACATAATCGTCGGGAGCGTGATAACTCATCAGGGGCCCAACGGTTTTCCGCGCGCCAATTATCTGACGCAAAGTCTGATCGACCTCGGCATAGAGGTACGGCGTTTCAAAACGGGAACGCCCGCGCGCGTGCATAAAGATTCCGTGGACCTTGACAGGCTGGAAGTGCAGACGGGCGACGAAGGGATATACTCGTTTTCGGTGCTCAGTAAAAAAGTAAAAGCGACGAAAGACGTGTGCTATCTCGGTTACACCAACGAGCGCACGCACAAACTCATACGCGACAATATCCATCTTGCGCCCAAGTATAACGGTACGATAAAAGGCACGGGACCGCGTTATTGCCCGAGCATAGAGGATAAGATAGTCAGGTTCCCCGATAAAGAGCGGCACTCGTTCTTTCTCGAACCCGAAGGCGACGGCACGAAGGAAATGTACGTACAGGGCATAAGCACGGGTCTGCCCGCCGCCGTACAGCTCGAACTTTACCGCACGATAGACGGTTTTTCGCACGTGGAGATAATGCGCGATGCTTATGCGATAGAATACGATTGCATAAACTCGCTTGAGCTTCTTCCCACGCTGGAACACAAGCGCATAGGCGGGCTGTATTTCGCGGGACAGGTGAACGGTACGAGCGGATATGAGGAAGCCGCGGCGCAGGGGCTCATGGCGGGGATAAACGCGTCGCTCGCAATCGGCGGGGAAGAACCGCTCGTGCTTCGTCGCGACGAGGCATACATCGGCGTGATGATAGACGACCTCGTGACTACGGGGACGGACGAACCTTACCGCATGATGACCAGCCGCGCCGAATACAGGCTTTCGCTGAGGCAGGACAACGCCGACGTGCGCCTTACCGAAAAGGGCTACCGCGTGCATCTTGCGGGCAAGAAGCGGCTCGCGTTGCTGAAAAAGAAGCTTGCCGCGCTGGAAAAAGCAAAGGCGTTGCTCCATACCACCGTACCGAACGAAACGGTCAGAGCCGTGTTCGCGGAAACGGGCGCGAGCCTGCCTCTTTCGGGCGTGTCGCTGGAAAACCTAATAAAACGTCCTGAGATAACGCCCGCGCTTTTGCGCAGGCATTGCGATCTGCTCGCTTTTTTAACGCCGGATGAAACCGAGTCGCTCTTCACCGACGTTCGGTATTCGGGATATCTCGGCCGTCAGGAACGCGCTGAACGCGACGCCGCGCGCGTCGAGGAAATGCCGCTTTCGGCAGACCTCGACTATAAAAGCATGCACGGACTGCGCCTGGAAGCCCGTGAAAAACTCGACAAAGTGCGCCCTCTCACCGTCGGACAGGCGTCGCGTATCCCGGGCGTTACTCCCGCGGACATAAACGTGCTTATCATCAGGCTCAAAGCGGGCGGGCGCGAACATAAATGATCGCCGACTGCGACTGATTTTTTTACAAACACGGCTATGACACGATAAGGTGTCCGAGCCGTGTTATATTTTTACGCGATTTGTAAAATAATTGTAACATTAGGTCAGGCTGCCGCACGGCAAATTGACAGTCGGCTCGCCTACATGTTATTTTTATGAAAAAGGAGGCGGCTATGAAGATCGGCATACTGACGAGCGGCGGCGATTGCGCAGGGCTCAACGCGGTCATAAGATCGATAGGACTTTACGTTTACGAGAACATTCCGAACGCGGATATAATCGGGATCCCGGACGGATACGGCGGGCTCATAGAAGGCGACGGATACCCTCTCCGCAGGAGCGATTTCGCCGATATACTCGACAGAGGCGGCACGGTGCTCGGCACATCCAGACAGCCTTATAAGCGGATGACCGTCGAAGAAAACGGTGAGTCACGTCTGGAAAAAATGTGCGACAATTACAGAAAACTGGGGCTGGACTGCCTTTTCGTGCTCGGCGGAGCAGGCACTCACAAGACCGCCGCGCTTCTGCATGCGGAAGGCTGCAACATAATAGGTCTTCCCAAGACGATAGACAACGATATATTCGGGACGGACGTCACATTCGGTTTCCAGACGGCGGTCGAAGTGGCGACGGAGAGCATAGACAGGATAAAAACGACGGTGGAAAGCCACAGACGTACGATGCTCGTCGAGATAATGGGCAACAAGGCGGGATGGCTGACGCTGAACTCGGGGATAGCGGCGGGAGCCGACATGATCATACTGCCCGAAATACCTTTTTCGGTGGACGCAGTATGCGAATTCGTCGGCGAAAGCAGGGAAAACAAGCCTTACAACATAATAGCCGTCGCCGAAGGCGCTGTCGTTGATTACGAAGCCTCGTTCAAGCGCTCCGAGCGCAGGTTCGCAAGATCGGAGTACGGCGAAAGCACGGTAACGCGGCATCTCGCGGAAATAATAGCGCAGAAAACGGGAACGGAAACGCGGTACAGCGTGCTCGGTTACCTTCAGCGCGGGGGCACGCCGTGCGCATTCGACAGACTGCTTTCGTCGCGGCTGGGCGGATATGCTGCACATCTCGCGAAAGAAGGGCATTTCGGCGTGACGGTCGCGGTATCGGGGAACCGTATCACTTTCAACGCGCTTACCGACATTGCGGGCAAGTATAAGCTCGTGGACCCCGCGTGCGACACGGTCGCTTTCGCGCGAAGCATAGGTATTCGTTTCGGCGACAGAGCCGCCGACGGGAAATAAACGGAGGGATAATGAAATATTCTGTGATAGACATAAGCTCGAACAGTCTTTCGTATATCGTTGCGGAAGCGGAAAACGGCAGCTTGAAAACACTTCTCAAAGACAGGACGAGCCTCAGCATGCCTTACTATATGTCGCGAGGAAAGTTAACTGCGCGCGGCAAAGACAAGCTGACCGACGTGCTCGGCAAAATGAAAACGACGTGTTCGGAAGCGGGCGCGGACAAATGCTATGTGATCGCAACGGCGGCGCTCAGGAACATAGACAACTTTGCGGAAGCGGCGGAGGAAATACTCGCAAAAACGGGGCTGACGGTGAATCTCGTGGACGGGGAAACGGAGGCATACTGCGACTACGAAGCCAACGCTGGCAGGTTCGGCGATAAAGCCGTGCTGGTGGACCTCGGCGGAAAAAGCACGGAGATATGCGCGCTCGACGGCAAGAGCGGTTTTTATTGTCTGGATACGGGACTGATCGATCTGAGACGGCGTTTCGTCGGCAAGATACAGCCCACGGAAAAGGAAGCTAAAAAAATGGGCAGGTATTTCCGCAAATGTCTGGACGACGCATGCGTGCCAAAAGAGGGCGTGTTCGACACCGTGGTGCTCGTCGGCGCGACCGACAACGCTGTTGCGGAAATATATTTCGACAGCTTTGACGGCGCACCCATAGAGAGGAAAAAATTTTCCGAACTCGTCCGCAGGCTGATAACGGGCGCCGACAGATCGGAGCTCATACTCAAAACCGCGCCGGAGAAAGTCCACCTCATAATTCCCGCGGCGATAGCTTTGAAAAAGCTGTTCAAACGCTTCGGCGCGGAAAGGATAGTCACGTCCGACGTCGGGGTCAAGGAAGGGTATCTCATGCTTGCTCTACGCGGCGGGATAACGGGCAGCGCTTTTGACTTTGCGCAAGGTAAAAGCGTGGGCGATCCGCGCTCGGTCGGCGGCAAACCCGCGGGGCGCAGAGGCAGACCGAGGAAAAACGCAGGCGCCGCGACGGGAATATCCGGAAGAAAAACGAAAAAAAAGAAAATATCGGACAAAGATCCGCACTCCGAAACGATCGCCGAGAGCGGTGTTGCGGAAACGGATAACGACGAAAAAAGCGCTCGGGATCAAAGTTGAACGGAGGTCGGAAACGCGCGCGGGGGAACAGGCTTTTCGGAACGTGTCGTAACGGGAAATAAACGATCACGGAGAACCGTACCTTGAAGAACGAACCGATGTTAAGTAAAACAAGAAAAAATTTCATCAACGGGATATACGTCAACCGCGAGTACAGCTGGCTCCTGTTCAACAGGCGTGTGCTGGATCAGTCGCAGGATCCGACGAATCCTTTGCTGGAAAGATGCAGATTCCTTTCCATATTCGCCTCCAATCTCGACGAATTTTTCATGGTCAGAGTGGGGAGCCTTTTCAACGAGAACAGATCGGACCCTCGGGCAAAGGATAATAAAACGCAGCTGACCGCGGCTAAACAGCTCGAAGGGATATGCCGCGTCGTAAACAAACTTTACGATGACCGTGCGAAGTGTTACAATGCGCTCCGCAAGGAGCTTGCGGCGAACGGAGTGCGCATAATGCGCGCTTCCGAGCTTTCGCCTCGCGCCCGTGCGGGGTACGGAGCGATATTCGCCGCCCGCATACTTCCTCTGCTTTCCGTTATGGTCATAGACGCGAAACATCCTCTGATGCAGTTCGAAAACATGAAAAATTACATGTTATACGAGCTTGAACGCAACGGCAGAAAAGCCGTAGGAGTCCTGACTTACGGGACCGCGCTCGACAGGCTTTACGGAAAAAGACGTCGGAAGGTCGGGGTGCTCCCGCTCGAAGAGATGATACGGGCTTTCGGAGATACTGCGTTCGAAGGCTATACCGTTACGGACAGACTCATGATACGCGTAACGCGCAATGCGGATTTCGATACGCATATCGACGACAGCGACGTGGAACGCGATTTTTCGGCGATAATGCGCAAAAAAGTGGAGTCCCGCGCCAGACTCAGCATCGTAAGGCTGGAAACGGACAAAGCGGAAGGTCCGCTTTACGATTTCGTCGTGAAACTGCTTAAAATAAAACCGCAGTACCGTTTTACCGACCCGCGCTTTTTCGATTACGGCTTTTTGTCTTCGCTGCCCGAATTCTTCCCGCCCGAGCGTGCGGCGCTGCTGAAATATCCTCCTTTCAGGGGAGCGGTATCCGAGCGTATAGCGGGCGCGTCTTCGCTTATTGCGGAGATCGGCAACGGCGACGTGTTTCTTTCATACCCGTATGACAGTATGTCGCCCGTGACCGACCTGCTCGAAGAATGTGCCGAAGACGCACGCGTGCTTTCCGTATCGATAACGATATACCGTCTTGCGGGGCACTCCCGCATAGCCGAACTGCTTTGCAAAGCGAGCGAAAACGGCAAGCAGGTCACAGTCGTTATCGAGCTGTGCGCAAGGTTCGACGAGGAAAACAACATGCATTTTGCGGAAAAACTGCGCGAGGCGGGTTGCACCATAATATACGGAATGGAAAATTATAAAGTCCACTCAAAAATAATTTCCGTCATACTCAAGGACGGAGACGAGATAAAATATATAACGCATATCGGCACGGGCAATTACAACGAATCGACGAGCAAACAGTATACCGACCTCAATATACTGACAGCTGACCGCGCAACGGGCGAAGACGCCGTAGCGTTTTTCCGTAACATCGCGATCTGCAATACCGACTTTAAGTATAAACGATTGCTTGTCGCTCCCGAAACGCTCAAATCGGGAATAACAGAGCGTATCGACGGCGAGATAGCCGAGTGCCGCGCGGGCGGTCAGGGCAGGATACTCATCAAAATGAACAGTCTGACGGACAGGGAGATCATCGACAAGCTGGCGGAAGCGAGCCGCGCGGGCGTTAAGATCGACCTTATAGTCCGCGGTATATGCTGCATGTTGCCCGGCGTGGAGGGAATGACGGAAAACATCCGCGTCATAAGCATCGTCGGACGTTTTCTCGAACATTCCCGCGTGTACAGTTTCGGCGACGGCGACAGACGTACGACTTACATATCGTCTGCCGACCTTATGACGAGGAATACCGACAAGCGCGTGGAAATAGCCGCGCCCGTGCTGGACAGACGTATCGAAAACCGTATCGACCATATACTCGGGCTTATGCTCGCCGACAACGTAAAAGCGCGCCGACTGTGCCCCGACGGGAAGTACCGCAGAACCGAAACGAACGGAAAGCCTGTCAACGCTCAGGAAGAACAGCTCAAAGAAGCCCTCCGCGGCTGAGATAACGAAAAAACCGACGTTTATGTCGGTTTTTTTGCGTCTGTTCGTATTATATCCTTTATTCGCCCCGCCCGCCGATATTTTCGCGCGTTAAACGCGGGCGTTTGTGTATTATTCCGCGGCTTTGAGCATTTCGCAGTAATAGCCGCCGAGCGCGACGAGTTCTTCGTGCGTGCCTTTTTCTATTATGTGTCCTTTGTCCATGACGACTATGAGATCGCTGTCGCGTATGGTGCTCAGTCGGTGTGCGACGATAAAGCTCGTTTTGCCGCCGAGCAGCTTTGCGAACGCGCTCTGTACGGCGCGCTCGGTCAGACCGTCGACGGACGCCGTAGCTTCGTCGAGTATAAGCATTTCGGGGGAGGTCAGGAACACGCGCGCGATCGCTATCAGCTGTTTCTGTCCTTCGCTGAGCTCTTCTCCGTCGCCAGATATCACGGTATCGTAACCTTTTTCCAGTGTGGAAACGAATTTGTCGAGGTGGGCGGCGGCAGCGGCGCGTGCGATCTCCTCGTCCGTCGCGTCGGGTTTGCCGTAAGCTATGTTTTCTCTGATCGTACCGCCGAACAGCCAGGTATCCTGCAACACCATGCCGAACGCGCGTCGGACGCTCACGCGCGAAAACTCGTCTACGTCGGTCCCGTCAAACGTGAGTTTTCCTCCCGTTATGTCGTAAAACCGCATGATAAGGTTTATGATCGTGGTCTTTCCGCTGCCCGTAGTCCCGACGAGCGCTATCTTCTGCCCGCGAAGAGCGGCGAAAGTGATATCCTCCATGAACGGTTTGTCGGTATATGAGAAGGCGACACGGTCGAACTCTATATCGCCGACAGGACTTTTCACGGTGAGCGCACCGCCTTTGTCTTCGTCTTTGCCGTCCGTCAGCTCGAAAATTTTTCTGCCCGCGCTTGCCGCCGTCTGCAACTCCGCCGTGACGCTGGTCATGTCGTTGAAAGGTTTCGCGAACTGATTGGCGTAAGACAGGAATGCTGACAGCTCGCCGATGGTGAGCACGGCCCCGACGGAAGCCGCCCAGCCGCCCGTGCCCGAAACTATGAAGATCCCTCCGACGACGGCGACTACGGCATAAACGACGTTATTCACTATGCGGCTCACGGGGTTGACGCAAGCCCCCGCGAACTGAGAGGAAAGCCCGCTTTTGAAAAGCTCCCTGTTTATCTCGGCGAACGCCTTTTTGCTGTCTTCGACTTTGCCGTAGGCGCGCAGCACGCGTGTGCCCGAAAGATATTCTTCGCTCATGCCGCTCATTCGCGTCATGTTCTCGCTCTGGATTTTGAACGCCGTGCGGTTGCGTTTTGCTATCTTTGCGGAAATGAGCGCGCTCACGGGCGTCAGACAGACGACCACCGCGGCAACCGCCCAGTTAAGCATGAACATGCATATCAGCGTGGCTATGAGCGTTACCGCGCCGGCGGAAAGCTGCATTATGCCCTGATAAAGTCCGTCCGAAAGATTTTCGCCGAACGTGGACATACGCGTCATCAGATCGCCGCGATTGTGCTTTTCTATGTCGGCGAGGGGGAGGGTGAGCAGTTTTCCGAAAAGCTCTTTCCTGATGTCCCTTATCATGGAAAACGCGAGTTTGTTGAGGAGCAGATTGCCGCTCCAGGTCGCCGCGCCGCTTGCCGCTATGCATGCGGCTATGCCCGCGCAGTAACGCCCTATCATAACCATATCCGTATTGCCGGGGATGGCGTAATCGATCGCACGCCCCGTGAGGATGGGCGCGATGAGCGAGAGCGCGGTCCCGCAGACGACGAGCAGCAGCCCGAAGAACAGGCAGGCTTTATGGCGGAGCGCATAGGAAAGTATGCGGCGTATCACGGAATAGGAAACGCGTTTTCCTTTGCCTGCGCGGACGTTTTTGTCTTTGACGGGGGTGTCGTTTCCGAAAGCGTTATTCATCTTTTCCGTTGAGCCTCCTGTAAAGTCCGCATTCCGCAAGCAATGAAGCGTGCGTTCCGAACCCGACCGCCTTGCCGCCGTCGAGCACGAGTATCTTGTCGCAGCGACGTATCGTTCCTATGCGCTGCGATATGTTTATTACCGCTTTGTCGCGGCTGCGTGCGCGTACGTTTTTCATCACGTTAGCTTCCGTAACGTAATCGAGCGCGCTCGCCGCGTCGTCGAGCACGAGTATGGGGGCGGAGCGGAGAAGAGCGCGCGCAAGGCACAGCCGCTGTTTTTCCCCGCCCGAAAAGTTGCTGCCTTTCTGATTGACCGTCGTGTCCAGCCCGTCCTTGCCTTTGACGAATTCCCAGGCGCGCGTGTCTTCGAGCGCTTTTTTCATTTGCTCGTCCGTGCTGTCGCTGCCGAAAAGCAGGTTGCTTCTTACCGTCCCCGAAAAAAGCAACGCTTTCTGCGGAGCGAGCGTGACGAGCGAGCGGAGCTGTTCGTCGGTATAGTCGCGTATGTCGCGCCCCGCTATGCGCACTTCGCCTTCGGTCGCTCGGTAAAATCTTGCCATAAGCCCCGCGAGCGTGCTTTTTCCGCTGCCTGTAGTGCCTATGACTCCGAGCATCTCGCCTTTATTGAGCGTAAAATCAAGCCCGCCGACGGCGTTTTCTTCGCCGCCGAAGGAAAATGCCGCGTTTTTCATCTCGACGAGCGGAGCGTCGGGATCGGGCGTCGCGCCTTCTCCGTCGCGTTCGTAGGGGAGCGCGAAAACGGCGTTGATCCGCGCCGCGCTCGAAACGGCTTTGGAAATTATGACCATCAGCGTAGCCGTCGCCATGAGCGCGAGCAATATCTGGTTCATATAATTGACGAGCGCTATCAGATCGCCCGTGGTGAGAGCGTTGTCGTTTACCGCACCGCCGCCGAACCACAGCAAAAGAGCTATCGCGACGTTCACGATAACGGTGGTCAGAGGACTGAGCAGACAGGAGATCGCCGCCGCGGCGGTCGCCGCCGCACGGTGCGAATCAAGCGCGGTCGTGAAGCCGGTCATGCTGCGTTCTTCTCCCGCGAACGCGCGAATGACGCGCTCTCCCTTTACCGTTTCTCCCGTGAGCTGAGAAACGACGTCCAGCCGTTTCTGCGTTTTAGTGAATCGTGGCACGCTCGTTTTCATTACGAGGAAGAGCACCGCGACGGCGAGAACGCCCGCTCCCACGCCGACATACCACATGTCGGGAGCGACTATGACGCTCATTATGACCGCGCCCGTAGCTATGACGGGGGCGCGAAGCATGAGACGGAGGAACATTGCGAAGCCTTGCTGCGCCTGCGCGACGTCGTTTGACAGCCTGTTCACGAGCGTGCCAGTTCCCATTCTGTCCATTTCGCCGAGCTCGAGTTTCTGCAGACGCGAGTAGAGCGCGTTGCGGATGTTGCAGCCGAGACCGACTGCCGAGCGCGAAGCGAGGTATTGGCAGGCAAGCGAAAAGCCCAGTCCCACCGCGCTGAGCGCTATCATTACGATCCCGTAAACGATTATGCTCGAAACGTCTCCTTCCGCGATGGGACCGTCTATCATGTGCGCGACGATTATCGGGATCACGAGTTCGATTATTGCCTCGATGATCTTGAACAGCGGAGCGAGCACCGCCGCGAGTCTGTAACCTTTAAGGTATTTAAGCAGTTTCAGCATTACTTTTTTCCCGTGCCGCGGGGTATCACCGCGTAAGCCGACCGAGCGTAAATATATAAATTAAGGTCGGAAATATATTGAATTATATCATGAAGGCGCGGATATGTCAACGTCTGCCGCGGAAATGTGACGCGCTTTTACCCGCATTTACACATACATATCGCTTACATATATTATATGTCCGTCCTGCGGCGCAAAAATTAAAAACAAATGAAAATTTCGTTTTTCATATTTACAAATCGTATGTTATATAGTATAATATAAAAAATTGCGAAATTTAAGGAGGCAAGCGAGAATGGGCAAGAAAAGCGATTATTTCGGTCTCGGATACATAGTCAGCGTCATACTGGCGATAATTCCCGTAACGTCGTGGATATGCGGAGCCGTAACGAGATTCCTCGAAGGGAAGATAGTTGCGGGACTCATCCGTATAATCTTCGGATTCACGATAGTGTGGATACTCGATCTTATATTTATGATAATAAGTAAACACATACTGCGACTTTTACCGATTTAAAAGATCGTAATCGGCGTACGGTCGCCGCAAAGATTTTCTTTGCGGCGACCGTGTCTTTTTTTGGGAATATAAAAGCCCACCGACTTAAAAGCCGCCGTTTCCGCATCGTTAGCGACCTCAAATGCTTGCGTTTTTCTCCCCGTTATGGTATTATAGCGGAGTATAGGGGAGAAATCGGAAAAAGCAAGGAGCAACGAAAGCAAAATGGAAATCTCAAACAGGGCAAAAAACATTTCACCTTCTCTGACGCTTGCCATAACGGCTAAATCCAAAGCGATGAAAGCACAGGGCATGGACGTCGTATCATTCGGAGCGGGAGAACCCGATTTCAACACGCCAGACTATATCATAGACGCGGCGAAATACGCGCTTGACAAAGGCATGACGAAGTATACGCCCGTCCCCGGTACGATCGAGCTGAGAAAAGCCATATGCGCCAAGATAGCGAAGGACACGGGAGTGACCTACACGCCCGAACAGATAGTCGTATCGACGGGCGGAAAACAGACTCTTCGCAACGCATTCGAAGCCGTCGTAAATCCCGGCGACGAAGTCATTCTTCCCGTGCCGTACTGGCTTACTTATCCCGAACTCATACGTATGTCGGGCGGAAAGACGGTGTTCATAGAAACGACCGAAGCGCAGCATTTCAAGATAACGCCCGAAATGCTGGAAAAGGCGATAACGCCCGCGACCAAAGCTTTCGTATTCAACAACCCCTCGAACCCGACGGGCATGGTGTATACGGAGAAAGAGACGCGCGCGCTTGCGGAAGTGCTTGAAAACAAGGATATATACGTCATAAGCGACGAGATATACGAAAAGCTCGTTTACGGCATGGATTTCTTCTCAATAGCGGCATGCGGCGAAAAAATGAAGGAACGCACTATAATCTGCTCAGGAATGAGCAAGACTTATTCCATGACGGGCTGGCGCGTGGGCTATTCCGCGGCTCCTCTGCACGTTGCCAAAGCGATGAGCAGTATTCAGAGCCACACGACGTCCAACACCAACTCCATAGCGCAGTATGCGTCTTTCGTAGCTCTCACCGACGACCGCGGCGAAGATTTCCTTTCGGAGATGAAAGCCAAGTTCGACGCCCGCCGCAAACTCATCGTCGGGCTCATACGCAAGGCGCCTCTTCTCGACTGCGTGGAACCCATGGGCGCGTTCTACGTGATGATGAACGTATCGCGTACGTTCGGCAAGAAGTGCGACGGATTCGTGATCCGCAATTCGAGTGACTTCTGCGACAAACTGCTGGAAAAATCACTCGTGGCGGTCGTTGACGGCGCGGCATTCGGAGCGCCCGATTACGTCAGACTTTCCTACGCAACGAGCGAAGAGGAGATAAAGAAAGGTCTCGAAAGGATCGCGGAATTCACCGCTTCTCTCGAATGACCGTAAAAACCGACCGCCGTTCAAGATAAATTTAATGTTCTGCGGTTAAAATTACGAAAACAACACAAGTCCCGTAAGGGCGAAGGGGGATAAAACAATGATAAGTCTGATCTACGGACCCAAAGGCAGCGGAAAGACCAAGGAGATCATCTCGGAAGCAAACAACGAACTCGATATCTGCAAAGGCAATATCGTGTACATAACGGATACCGCGGAGTATACGCGCAGCGTGAAGAACGCCATACGTTACGTCAACGTGTCCGAGCTGCTTCCCGAAAACGGGAAGATAACCGAGAGTTCGCTGCTCGGGTTCATAAAAGGCGTGATAGCGTCCAATTCGGACGTGAAAAAGATATACATCGACGGACTTGTCCGCACTCTCGGCGTACCCGCCGACGATCTCGAGGATTTCTTCACGCGGCTCGATAATCTGTCCGACGTCGGCGACGTTGATTTCTGCATCTCGCTGACGTGCGACAAATTACCCAAGTTCCTGAAAAAATACGCATAAAGACACAAGGATAAAATGAAGTACATTTCCACCAGAAACGACAAACTGACCGTAAGCGGATCGACCGCCGTCCTCACGGGACTCGCTCCCGACGGCGGGCTTTACGTACCGCAGAGCTTTCCCTCCGTTTCTCTCGAAGAAATAGAGGCTATGACCGGACTCGATTACGAAGAGCGCAGCGCGCGCATAATGAGCCTGTTTTTCGACGAACTCGGTTATGAAGAACTGCTCGACATAACGCGTCGCGCGTATTCGACGTTCGACGGGGATCCCGCGCCGCTCGTCAAACTCGACGGCGGGCTTTACGTGCTCGAACTTTGGCACGGCAAAACGCATGCGTTCAAGGACATGGCGCTTTCCGTTCTGCCGTTGCTCATGACCGCGCTCAAAGCAAAAGCGGGACAGAAAGAGACCTGTCTCATTCCCGTCGCGACGAGCGGGGATACGGGCAAAGCGGCGCTCGAAGGCTTTTCGGGCGTGGAAGGCACGGGAGTCATCGTTTTTTACCCCGACGGAGGGGTGAGCCACACTCAGCGCCGCCAGATGGTCACCACTTTGGGCGACAACGTGTCGGTAGTCGCGGTCAGAGGCAATTTCGACGACGCGCAGACCGCAGTCAAAAAAGCGTTCGGCAACGAAGGACTGCGTTCGGAGCTCGCCGCTCTCGGCTGCAAGATGACGGGCGCAAACTCGATCAATCTCGGCAGGCTCGCGCCGCAGGTGGCATATTACTTCTCGGCATATGCCGATCTGCTCGGCGCCGACAAGATAAAAGCGGGCGATAAAGTCGATTTCTGCGTGCCTACGGGTAATTTCGGAAACATTCTAGCGGGCTATTACGCGATGCGCATGGGGCTTCCCGTCGGGACTCTCGTGTGTGCGTCGAACGACAACAACGTGCTTACCGATTTCCTCGACAGCGGCGTGTATTCGCTGGACAGAAAGTTCATAAAGACCACTTCTCCGTCCATGGACATACTCGTCTCCTCCAATCTCGAAAGACTGCTTTTCGAGTTCGCGGGACGCGACGGTTCCGTCGTGAGCGGGTGGATGAAAGACCTCAGGGAAAAAGGCAGTTACGATATAGGAAAGGAAAGGCTTGCTGAAATACGCAAGGTGTTTTACGGCGGTTACGCGCGTCAGAACGACTATGCCGAAACGCTTGCCGAAGTTTACGACGAGTACGGCTATCTCGCGGATCCGCATACCGCGGTCGCGTTCGACGTTTGCGGACAGTACTGCGATTCGCGCGCGTCCGACCGTCCCGTCGTCGTGGTCAGCACGGCTTCGCCCGTCAAATTCGCGTCGACAGTGCTTGCCAGCCTCGGCGAGAGCGTTCCCGACGACGATGTCGCGGCGCTCCGTAAAATGGAAGAGATAACGGCGTTTCCCGTGCCCGAGAGCGTATATGCGCTTTTCGGCATGAAGGAGCGTTTCAATAAAGTGATAGACATTGCAGACGTTAACGGGACTATAACCGATTTCGCCCGTTCGCTCAAAGCGGAGAAATAAACGATGAGTGAAGAAAAAAAGAAAGTCGTATATTCGGCGCTGAAACCGACGGGGGATCTCCAGCTCGGTAATTATATAGGCGCGCTCCGCAACATGGTCGCGATGCAGGACGAATACGATTGTATTTATACCGTTGCGGATATGCACTCGCTCACCGTCGACACCGTTCCCGCGGATCTTCGTCGCCGCAGTTACGACTTCATGGCGATCTTCCTTGCGATAGGTCTCGATCCCGAAAAGTCGGTACTGTTCGTGCAGAGCCACGTTCCCGCGCATGCGGAGCTCACCTGGATACTCAACTGCAACACCATGATGGGCGAGGCGAGCCGTATGACGCAGTTCAAGGACAAGAGCAAGAAAGCGGGTAAGGCGGGCATAAATCTCGGACTGTTCGATTACCCCGTGCTTATGGCGAGCGACATCCTGCTTTATCAGGCAAATCTCGTTCCCGTCGGTAAAGATCAGATGCAGCATGTCGAGCTTGCGCGCACGATAGCGGAGCGTTTCAACAACAGATACAGCCCGACGTTCACTCTGCCCGAAGGGTATCTCGGCAATAAAAGCACTTCCAAAATATATAATCTCGTCGATCCGACAGCCAAAATGGGCAAAACGGACGACAACACTTCGGGCGTCATATTCATGCTCGACGATCCCGACACAATCGCGCGCAAACTTTCGCGGGCGGTCACGGACTCCGGCAACGAGATCCGCGCTTCCGCGGACAAACTCGGCATAACCAACCTGCTCGGGATATATTCGGCAATGACCGGCAAGTCAGTCGGTGAAGCCGAAAAGGAATTCGAAGGCGCATCTTACGCATCGTTCAAAAAATCCGTGTCGGATGCGGTCATAGAGCATCTCCGCCCTATACGCGAAAAGTACGACATGTACGTTTCAGATAAAGGCGAGCTCGACCGCATAATGAAAGAGGGCGCGGCGAAAGCCTCTTACATCGCCCGCAAGACGCTTTCCAAAGTCTATCGCAAAGTGGGTTTCATAGTCTGATAAATGTTCGGTTACGTATTGCCAAAAAGCGAAACGCTTTCGCTTCGCGATTATTCGATGTTCCGCGCGCTTTATTGCGGGATATGTATAGCCACAAAGCACAGATACGGCAATCTTGCGCGTTTCACGGTCAATTACGACATAACCGCTTTCGCGCTCCTTGCGATAGAGGCTATGCACCCCGAAGTGACGTTCTCTTCCTGCAGGTGTCTCGGCGACGTCAGGAAAAAGCCTTACGTCGAGGACAGCGCGTTCATGCAGACCATGGCGGACGTGAACATACTGCTTTGTCGTTACAAGGCATACGACGACATGCTTGACGGCGGCAAACGCTCCGTAATCATGAGCGTGCTCAAAAAGCCTTATGAAAAGGCGGCGGCAGCGCTTCCCGAAGCGGACAGGATAATTTCCGAAAGCTACGAAAAACTGCGCAAGGCGGAGACGGAAAACATAGCCTCTCTCGACAGAGTGAGCGACTGTTTCGCATCCATGCTCGAACGTCTGTTCGCCGAAGTGGCGCTCGGCGGCGTTACCGACGAATATTATATCGCGGAGATGCGTAAACTCTGTTATAACATAGGTAAGTTCGTGTATCTCGCGGACGCGGTGGACGATATCGACGAGGACCACCGCGCGGGACGCTACAATCCCGTGCTTGCGGTCATGCCCGATTACGAGAACGGCAAACCGCGCGATTACAAGACCCGCCACCGTGCGGAGCTCGAATTCGCATTGAACTCCACGGTCAACAGGGCCATAGAGTGCGTCAACCACATAGGACTGAGCCAGGTCAACGACCTGCTGAGAAACATAATATACGAAGGCATGCGGGCAAAGACCGATGAGCTGCTCGCTGCGGACAAAAAACTTCCTCCCCCCACGCTCAGGGCGTCGGAAGCGGCGAAAGAGGAGATGCGGGAGTTAAGAAAACGCAAAAAAGCCGATAAAGGCAAAAACGAAAAAGGATAATTATGAAAGACCCCTACAAAGTACTCGGAATGAGCAAGAACAGCGACCCCGAAGCGCTCCGTGAAAGATACGCGGAGCTTAAAGCCCGTTACGGCGAACAGCGTTTCCGTGACGGAGAAGAAGGAAACGAAGGCGCGCGCAAGCTCAACGAACTCGAAGAAAGCTGGAAGATAATCAGCGGTGACATCGAAGCGAGCAAAGTAAGAGGCGGCGGATACGGAGAGATTGAAGACTGTATCAAGCGAGGCGATTACGACAAAGCGCAGACCGTCCTCGATTCCATTCAGGAACGCGACGGGAAGTGGCATTATTATCAGTCGATCATATTCTATAAGCGCGAGTGGCTGAGCGAGAGCCGCGCACAGCTCGTGCTTGCCGTACAGCTCGAGCCCAACAACAGCAAATACAAGGAAAGTTTGCGTAAGATAGACATGGTCATGGGCAATTCGGGCGTCAACGCGCAGGATATGGGAAGGACCCAGAGCGGCCCTTACCAGGACGCGCAGTATCAGCAACAATATCAGCAGCAGTATCAGCAACAGCAGGCGGACGCGACTTCCAATACCTGCGCCAACTGCATGTGCGCCTACTGTATGACGGAGTTGTGCTGTACGATGTGCAGAGGCTGCCATTGAGTAACGATAAAAACAAAAAAGACCGTGATGAAAATACCGATCCTTTCGGTGATTTCGGCGACGGACCGACCCCCGAAAAACAGGACGGAAACGAAGAAGGGAACCGCGCGGACGAAAAAGGTTCGCCCGTGCATCGCCGCGGGCTCAAAACCTCTCAGAAAGTGACTTACAGCGCCGTAGGCGCCGCGCTCAGCGTCGTTATGATAACGATAGCCGCATGGTTGCCCGTAACGGTCGCGCCGCTCGTGCTCATCTCTCTTTGCTATAACCTTGTCGCGGAAAAGTGCGGGATAGGCTACGGACTCGCGACCATGGCGGTCAGCGTTCTGCTCGGATTTCTCTGCTCGGCGGCAAACGTAGTCGTGCTCGTACTGCTTGCGGTCACGTTCGTGCCTTACAGCCTTATGTGCATGCCGTTGCGCAGGTTCGGCTATAAGGACTTGCGCGGCGCTGTCATACGTATCGTATGCGTCGCGGCGTTTGCGTGCCTCGATACGTTCATACTTTACAGCCTCGGCAATTTCATCGTCGGATATCTCGACATAGGCGCGATCATCGAACGCATAGCAGGCGGCAACTTCGCGCTCGGCTATGCCGCGGTAACGCTGTTCGCGGTAGTGGCGTTCATCCTCGTGGACGTTATCTATGTGTTCGTCGGCAGAAGGATCGCAAGCAAACTGAAATAAACGCGCGCACCGTCGCAAGTGAAAACGGTATTACCGTAAAAATGCGGTTACGCCGCGGGCATGACGGCGTTGCGGCAAAAAAACATAAAAAATGCGAAATTCCTCACCGGAACTTCGCATTTTTGCGTTAACATATCGTCACACCGCCGTCAGGTCTGTCGATCTGAAGATCATTTTTTTCTGTATCCGCACTTAGGGCAGACACCGTCTTTTCCGAGCGCTATACCGCAGAGCGGGCAACGATCGATATCGTTTTTCGTCACGAATTCTTCGGACGCCGCGTTGACGCCGCTCGTGAAAGTGAGCTTGGCTATGTTGAGCTTGTCTTTGAGCAGGGCATATACTATCTTGATCATGCCCTCGACCGTCATGGTCTCTTTCGTAACGACGAGACGGCAATCGGGATATGCCGTCGCCAGCTCCGTCTTAAACGCTTCGCCTTTCATGGTGTTCTGCGGAGCGCCGTTCCTGATGCCCTGCTTGTCGTATACGGCGAGTACTGCGGGGAGCAGGGGGTCGTCTTCGCGCAGGATGAGCGCGTGGTCGAAATTCTTCAGAACGTCCCATGCGGTCTTTTGTATTTCGTTGCAGGGGAATACCATGTTGACCCCTGTGTTGACGGTGTCCTCGACCTCTATGGTCAATACACCCGTGTGTCCGTGCAGGTACTGCGCCTCTCCCTTGAAGCCGTAGAACCTGTGCGCGTACTGCAATTCGATCCTGGTGATACTTCTCATTTTTGATCTACCTCCCTCTTATTTTCTTCCCGATGTTTGTTACAATCGGGACAGATCCCTTTGAATACGAGCTCGTGTCCGGTTATCACGAACCCTTTCGGACTTTGCGCCGATTTTTCAAGCCCGTTCATATACGGCATACCGACATCGAACAGCTTGCCGCAGACGGCGCATTTCACATGATAGTGATCCTTCGTTATGTGATCGTATCTGTCTGCGCCGTCGGGTACTTCCACCTTGCGCACAGTGCCGTTTTCGCACAACTTTTGCAGGTTGCGGTAAACCGTCCCTCTCCCTATGTTAGGATATTTTTTTGCCACTTCCGCATAGACCTCGTCCGCAGTGGCATGACATCCGAGCGCCTTTACGGCGTCTGCGACCATTTCACATTGTATCGTGTTCCGTTTGATCAATTTCGTCTCCGCATTATTAATACTCATTCCTTATTGAGATTATATATCAATAAGCGCGAAATGTCAAGCGGTTTCGCGAAAAATTTTTTATGAATTTTTATCGTGACGGCGTGGCAAAAAACCGCAGGACGCATGGGCGTTTGCGGTTTACGGCGCAAAGCCATGTCGGCTGACGCGCGAAGTTTGCCGTAAGCCGTATAAAGTCAGAGAAGGCTATGGCTGACCGTCATGATTTTCCGGCAATTGCAAACCCGAGCCTGCCGAATATTGCGTTTATCACATCGGGGTGGATGATCGCGTATATCAGACCGAGCACTATGAAATGTCCGACATAGAAGAAATAGAAAAAATATTTGAGCCGCGCTTTTCCGCGTTTGCCGTTATAAAGCGCGACGAGCGGTATGGCGAAAAGGCACAGCCATTGCAATCCGCCGAGTGGCAGCGACACCGCGACGAGCCCGAGGGAGAAGCAAACGATGCGGGAAAGGAAGGTATCCGCCCGCGCGAGCGCGCCTTCCGCTCCGTATGCGCGCATATCGGTCAGCCTTACGGCGACGGGCAGCATGACTCCCGCTATGCCGTATTCCACTTTTGCGCAGAGGCATAAGAACACGGCGAGCGCGACGGCTGCCAGAAGCGCGAACACGGAAGCCGCGGTCTCGGCGCCGTTACCTGCGAACGCATTCTTTTTTACGCTCTGGAGCGCGTATGTCACGAGCGCGGACAGGGAAAACGTTATCAGTATGTCGAAATGCGGAGCGCCTTCGGCGAGAGAAAACACACCGCTCACCGCGAGCCCGACCGCCAGCATGATCAGGAAGTGCGTGAGTTTGTTGCGGGTATAGCGGAACCCTTCCGCGGCGGCGAACGCGAACAGGGGCATGGCGAGCCGCCCGACGGCACGCAGTATCGTGACCGACGGGAAAAGGAGCATGCCCATGTGATCCGCAAGCATGGAGGCGCAGGCAATGAGTTTGAGCACGTTGCCGCTCAGGTATCCGCCCGTTTCGTTATCGCGTTCGTTTTCTTTGTCCATGGGCAAATTATAACACGAAGAAAGCTCCGTATCAAGCGGGAGAGGGCGCATGGGGCGGAGTTTGGCGGCAAAATAATTAGAAAATAGTTAAAAGCGCATAAAAATCCGAAAAAAATATTGACTAAACCTCGGAAATAATAGTAAAATAATCCATAGAAAAACATGTGTGTTTGCGCGCGTAAGTCGGCGCGCAGGGAGATATTATGTCGGAAAGAAGACCTTTGAACGCTCAGAACGACGGCGGTGCGATAACGCTCAAAAAACGCAAAAAACTCGGCTGTCTTGCGAAATTCCTCATTTCGCTTGCCGTAAGCGTCGTGGTACTCGTCGTGATCGTAGTCGCGGGATTGCTCATCGGCAACCACTTGCTGAAAAGCAATTTCGGTGTTTCGCTTTACGATCTGCTCGGCTGTATGTCCGATCTGAAAAACGTCAAGGAGGAAAACGTCGTTACCAATCCGTACGGAGAAACCGACGCGGACGGGTTCTATGTCGCGCTCGATTCCTCGCTGTTCCTTAACGACGGAACGATTGACTCCGAATATATCGGGGGTATTGCGGACGCCACGACTTCGGGCGGCGACGTTGCGGGTGCGATCACGGGCATAATTTCGCGCGATTCTTTCTCTGCCGCGAAACTCGCGTCCTATAACACCGTAAACGGAACATACGAGACGGAAACTTTCGTGACCGATCGTCAACTCGCCGCGTTCCTCAACGATTTTCTTATCGAATCGGGCAGGCTGGACGAAGTGACGGGGGATCTTTCTTCGGTGTTCGGCAGCGCCAAACTCGGCGACATGATAACTCTCGAACAAGCGATAATGCAATCGGGCGCCGACATGAACGAGACCGATAAAGCGGTACTCGGGGCAGAAGAGGACGGCGTATATCTCACCGTGACTTTCTCGTTAGACGTGAAGACCGCTGTTAAAAGCGTTATGGATAATATGGGCGCGGGCGGCTTCGTCTGGGCGGCAAATCTGTTGCTTCCCGATTCCGTGTATTTCTCCGCGACCTTCGATCTTGCCGATGCCGCGTACGGCGTGAAATTCAACGTGAACGACATGGCGCAGCAACCCTGCGAGATGAATTATATTACCGACGAGATGAAAGCCAAATACGGGGACGACATATCCCAGTATGACAGGCTTTGCATAATCATAGAAGGCTTTTCGGGCACCGACATAAATCTTTCGCTTTCCGAAAGCATGAGCGGACTGACGGAATTCCTTTGCAAGAGCGACACCGCGGAAGAAGGTTCGTTCAGTTTCGCGGATATGATAGACCTTGACAGCGTAGCTCCGTCGGATGGCGGCGGGAACGAATTCCGCACCAACGCGCTCGGCTTCATGACCGACGCGATAAATTCCGCCACGGGCGGCAGCGCTACCCGATCCGATATAGTCGCGATCCTTCAGGCGCTCATTTGCACCGATTACGGCGACGCGTACGGCGTATCCGACAGGGTGGATCTGTATACGGAAGACGTCAACGCGCTTTCCGCGGCGCTTACCGAGTGCGGTTTTACATCGATAACGGATATCCGTTCTCAGAGCGACCTCGACAAACTGCTCGCGGTATATGACGGGATAGCTTACGACGAGCCCTCCGCACCCGTGAGCGCAAACGCGGTCAACGTGTACGATTCGGTATTCATGAGCGAATTCGCGAACTCGTACGGCATAGACATGAACAAATATCAGGGCGGCGGATCGAGCGGTACGGTGATCGGCGAATATACGTTCTCCGACCTCATGGCGCTCGCCGAGAGTTCGGACGAAACGTCGCTCACGCAGGAGCAGCAGGAATTGCTGCGCAGGATAGGCGAGGCTTACGTTGCGGGCAGTGCGGAAGGCACCGCTCCCGTGTTCGGCATAACCGATAAGATGCTCGGTGCCGTGCTCAGGGAGCTTTCCGACCTTTACGCTACCGCCGATACGGCAATATCGCTGCGTTCGGTCGATATAACTTCATCGGAAGGCAAAAAGTATGCCGACCTCGTATTTACCGTCGACGCGGGCAGCATCGTTTCCGACAGCACCATAGGCGCGTTGCTTCCCGATTACGTTTCCGTGGGCGTGCGCGCGGATATAACGGAAGGCAAGGGCATAAGCCGCGAAAAAGCCACCATCGTTTCCTTTAACGGACTGACGGAGAACGGCGGCGTGAGCGGGATAGAGGAGCTGACTTGTCAGGGGTTCCTGGATTCGCTTCGATCCGTGCTTCCTTCCGTGAATTTCGACGATATCCTGACGTCGGTGACCGACGGACTGAACGAGCTTGCGGATAACATTTCCGAATACTTCCCCGGAGCGGTATTCGTGACGGAGTAAAGGCATTGCGCGGCGAAACGTACCGCCTTGAATGCGGATGGTAATAGAAAGACTGACAATCAAAAATTACAGGAACTATGCGTTTGCGGAAATATTTCCCGACAAAGGCGTGAACCTTTTCATAGGTGACAACGCGCAGGGCAAGACCAATCTTCTCGAAAGCGTACGGCTTGCGAGCGTGGGGAGAAGCTCGCGTACGCCGCGCTGGCAGGAGCTCATCAAGTGGGGCGAAAAAGCAGCGAGCGTTAACGTGCGCGTGCGCAAGGACGTCGGAGCGGACGAAGTCACGGTTCGGCTGAGCGACATCAAGAGCGTTTCGGTAAACGGCTTTCCCGTTTCGCGCATAGGCGAACTGATGGGCGTGGTCAAGACCGTGCTTTTCACGCCCGACGAGCTCGCGATAGTAAAGGACGGGCCGGGGGAGCGGCGCAGGTTTGCGGACATAGCGCTCTGTCAGCTGTCGCGGCCTTACTTTTACGCACTCACGCGATACAATAAGATACTTTCTCAGCGCAACCGTCTGCTCAAAAGCGGTCCGACGGACGACGCGCTCGAAGTGTGGGACATGCAGCTCGCCCGCGAGGGAGCGGGCGTGATCAAGTCCCGCAGGGGCTTTACGCGGCGAATCGCGGAGCTTGTCGAAAAAATACATTCGGAGATAGCGGAGAACGAAAAACTCGAAGTGAGTTACGAGGGCATAGAGGGCGGAAGCAAGGAAGAGATAGAAAACAATTTCTACTCGATGCTTGTTAAAAACCGCGCACGCGACAAACAGTTCTGCATAACTCATTGCGGACCTCAGCGCGACGATATGGCTATCCGTGCCAACGGCGTAGACCTCCGCACTTACGGCTCGCAAGGGCAGCAGCGAAGCGCGGCGCTTTCGCTCAAACTCGCGGAAATGGAGCTGCTCAAACAGGAAAGCGGCGAGTACCCCGTACTGCTGCTCGACGACGTGTTGAGCGAGCTCGATCACAAACGGCAAAGCGAGCTGATAAAGAAAATAGGAGCATATCAGACCATAATAACGTGCACGCATCTGCCCGACGACGTAAGGGAGCGTATCGGCAAAGTGACGGAATTCGAGGTAGTGAGCGGCAGCGTGAAAGTCAGGGAGAACGGCAGATGAAAGACGGGATATACAAGATAGCGGCGGCGACGCCGCACATAAAATTGGGCGACGTAGCCCGCAACGCGCGCGAGATAGTCGCGCTCATTGACAAAGCCGCGGCGGCGGGAGCGAGCGTGCTCGTGCTGCCCGAACTTTGCGTGACGGGCTATACGGCGGGAGATCTCTTCCTGCTCGACGGGCTCATAAGCGGCGCGGAAGAAAAACTGACGGAGATGGCCGCCGCGACCGCGGGCAAAGGACTCGTGGCGATAGTCGGCGCTCCCGTTCTTCACAGAGGCAAGCTGTACAGCTCGGCTGTCGTCATGTGCGGCGGACGGATAATAGGGATCGTGCCGAAAAAACACGTTCCGAACTATTCCGAGTTTTACGAATTGCGTATGTTCGCGCCTTATAACGGAGAGAACGAGCGGGACGAGAATTTCGGATGTCCTTTCGGCAACAAGCTGATATTCCGCCACGAGGAGGGCGGGCTTACGTTTGCGGCGGAAGTGTGCGAGGACCTTTGGGTCCCCGACAGTCCGAGCGTGTCGCACGCGCTTGCCGGCGCGTTGCTCATATGCAATCCTTCGGCGTCGGACGAGACCATATCCAAAGCGGGTTACCGCCGGTCGCTCGTCGGTATGCAGTCGGCAAAACTTTGCTGCGCCTATGCGTACGCCGATGCGGGAAGCGGCGAGAGCACTACGGACACGGTATACGGCGGACACAACCTGATAGCCGAAAACGGCAGAGTGCTTGCCGAAGGCAAACTGTTCGGCGACGAAATGGTCATTGCCGATATCGACGTAAAGCACATGGCTCACGAACGCCGCCGTCTGACGAGTTTCGGCGTGGAAACGGACGGCTATGCGGAAATAGGCTTTTCTCTTCCTCTTACAGAGACGAAGATGAGCCCGCCCGACAGAAACCCTTTCGTGCCTTCCGACGCCGCGAAGCTCGGAGAAAGGGCGGAGGAGATACTCCGCATACAGACGGCGGGACTTGCGGGACGTATGGCGAACTGCAACATAAAAAAATGCGTCGTCGGCGTGAGCGGCGGACTGGACAGCACGCTTGCTCTGCTCGTCGCGGTACGCGCGGCTGATTCGCTCGGTTTGCCTCGGACGAACATAATCGCCGTCACCATGCCTTGCTTCGGCACGACTAAACGCACGCGCAGCAATGCCGAAAAGGCGAGCCGCCTGCTCGGAACGAGTTTCCGGACGGTCAGGATCGCGGAAAGCGTAAAAAGACATCTGCGCGACATAGGCCATGACGGACAGACCACGGACGTGGCGTTCGAAAACGCGCAGGCGCGGGAACGCACGCAGGTGCTTTTCGACATAGCGAACATGGAAAACGCTCTGCTCGTGGGGACGGGGGATCTGTCCGAGCTCGCGCTCGGCTGGTGCACCTATAACGGCGACCACATGAGCTCCTACGCCGTCAACGCGAGTATACCGAAAACGCTGGTGCGCTGTCTCGTGGCGTACGAAGCGGAAAGGCTGGGTGATCTGCGCGACGTGCTCCGCGACGTGCTGGATACGCCCGTCAGCCCCGAGCTGTTGCCTTCGGGCGGCGACAAGGTGGTACAGCCCACGGAGGAGATAATAGGACCTTACGAACTCCACGATTTCTTCCTTTATCATCTGATACGCTGGGGTTCGTCAAAAGCCAAGATACGCAGGCTCGCGCTTGCGGCGTTCGACGGAGCGTATCCCGCGGAAACGATAGACAAGTGGCTGGATGTGTTCTTCACCAGATTCTTCCGATCCGCGTTCAAGAGGAACTGCCTTCCCGACGGAGCAAAGGTGGGAAGCGTCAGCCTTTCGCCGCGCGGCGACTGGCGCATGCCTTCCGACTCGAGCGTGATAGAATAAAAAATCGAAAAAAACGGGTATGCCGCAAAAAAAGCATGCCCGTTTAATATTGCTTTAAGATAACGATTATATCATTGTTTATGTAAAGCGGTTGGCTTTACGACATGAAACAGCCGTATCATCCATCCTCATGAGGCCATGTTGCAGTATCGGTTTACCGAACGGACATGGCTTCTTTTTTGTGTTTTAACCGTTATTTAACTATGATGTCGTATATTATGTTTACAATTCTTTGCGGATATGTTAAAATAACCGGGAAAAGGGAGATTCCGACTGATGAGAATACTTTTGGTAGAAGATTCGGTAAGTCTGACCGACGCGCTCGAAAGCGTGCTTAAAAGGGAAAAGTACACCGTTGATGTGGCACACGACGGCGAAGACGGAGTGGCATATGCCGAAACGGGAGTGTACGACGTCATTCTTATGGACGTCATGATGCCGAGGAAAAACGGTATCGAAGCGGTTAAGGAACTGCGCGCTAAAAAGATAAGCACGCCCATAATAATGCTTACCGCGCTCAGCGAGGAAAGCGACAAGATAACGGGTCTTGACTGCGGGGCGGACGATTACATCACCAAGCCCTTTTCGATGTCCGAGCTGCTTGCCCGCATACGCGCGGTGACGCGGCGCAAAGGCGAGATAATACCCAATGACGGATTGTCATATAAAGGCGTGACTCTCAACCTTTACACTTATATGCTCACGAGCGGCGACAAGTCGATAAAACTCAGTAAAAAAGAGGCGGAGATCATCAAATATTTCTTTGAGAAGCCGACGTTCGTGGCGCAGCGCGATCAGCTTATAAGCAAGGTATGGGGTTTCGACAGCGAGTTCGAATCCAACAATCTGGAAGTTTTCATATCCTTCCTCAGAAAAAAACTCAAATTCCTCAACGCGCCTTTTTCTATCGCGCCGATACGCGGAGTAGGTTACAGACTGAATGATACGGGAGAAGAAAAGAACTGAAGCGAAAAAATCGACGACCGCGCGCCTGTTTCATAAGATGCAGGCGAAGTTTACTTTGCTCGTCGCGGTCATCTGCTCCGTTCTCATGGCGGTGTGTTTTGCCGCAATGATGATAATAAACACCATTTCTCTCGAAGTATCCATAGGCAATTTTCTTAACGCCGCCATCACGGGCGTCGTGGAAGACAAGCATGCCCCCGAAGACCCCGCCAACGACTGTCTTGTCGTGTCAATGCGTAACGGCGTCAAGGAAGTCGCCGGCACACTGGGCGGAGACGAGGCGGACTCGGACCTCATCGGCGAGTTGATGAGCGCCGCACAGCGCGGTGAAAAAAAGATCGAGCTGGACGACGGCAGAGTGATACGCATAGCCAAACGCGATATAGACATAGCCGACGGCTATTACGTGGTGTATGCGTTCGGAGATTTTTCGGATACGATAAACGCATTCACGAAACAGACGCTGGGCATGATGTTTTCGTTCATAGCGCTGACCGTAGTGCTCGTGCTGTTCTCTTACATGATATCTGGCGTCGTGCTCGCTCCCGCCAAAAACGCGCTCATCAAGCAGAAAGACCTCGTCGCAAACGCGAGCCACGAACTGAAAACGCCCATAACCATAATAAACGCCAACCTTGACGTCATAAAGAACAGTATTCCCGCGGGCGAGCAGGATAAGTGGATATCCAATATAGAGGCGCAGACCAAACGCATGAACGAGTTGATAATCGAAATGCTGGAAATGTCGAGTTTTGAGTCGGACGCTTACAAGCCGCTTATCGTGGAATTCGACCTCGGCGAGCTGGTGGAAGGCAGCTGTCTTTCGTTCGAAGCGGCTTGCTTCGAAAAAAGCGTCGGTATCGAATATTCGTGCAGCGGAAGCCCGATCATCAAGTCCGACGAAAAAGGCTGGAACAAGCTCGTTACCATACTCCTCGACAATGCCGTCAAATACGCGCCCGAATCCAGCAAAATATACGTTTATCTCGTCAGGACGAAACGCCATATAAAACTTTCCACGGTGAACGACGGCGAAGTCCCTCAGGAGAAGCTGAAAAGGATATTTGACCGCTTTTATAAGGCGGGGGACAACTCCGGCAGTTTCGGGCTCGGTCTCGCAATGGCGAAAGTCATAACGGGGAATATGAACGGCAGCATAACATGCGAAAGCGCGGACGGGAAAACCACGTTTTCCGTAACGATCCCGCTCAAAGATAAGTAATCCGTATATGCGACATAAAAAAGAAAATGCCTACGGGCATTTTCTTTTTTATGCGCTGATGACGAATGAATCGAAAAACCGCTCGTCGTTGCGAAAGACAGGTAGTTTGCTTGCGTTTTTCGGTAATGCCGCGTAAGCTTTTCAAAGTCTACGCGTTTTCCGCACGTCTGCGGCGCTCAGTATAAGTCCGTGGAAAGATATCTGTCGCCGGAGTCGGGAAGTACGGTAACGATGATCCTGCCTTCGAATTCCCTGCGCTTTGCGATGATCGCGGCGGCGACGACGTTGCAGCCTCCGCTTATTCCGGCAAGTATTCCGTCCGTTTTCGCGACAATGCGTGCCGTCGCTTTTGCCGTTTCGGTGGGGATTGCGAGTACTTCGTCGACGACCGATGCGTCGTAGACCTCGGGTATAAAGCCCGCGCCTATGCCCTGTATCCCGTGCGCGCCCGCTTTCTTGCCGCTTATAACCGCACTTTCGGCGGGTTCTGCCGAAACTATCTTTATGCCCGCGTTTTTCTCTTTGAAAAATTTACCCGCTCCGCTTATCGTGCCGCCCGTGCCTGCTCCCGCGACAAACGCCGCGAGTTTTCCGTCCGTATCGTTCCATATCTCGGGCGCCGTCGTGAGATAATGCGCTTTGGGATTGGAAGGATTGACGAACTGCCCCGCAATGAAACTTTTGCCGAAAGAGGAGGCGAGCCTGTCCGCTTCCGCCACCGCTCCGCTCATTCCGAGCTTTCCGTCGGTGAGCACAAGCTCTGCTCCGTATGCCGTCATCAGTTTCCGCCGTTCCATGCTCATGGTGTCGGGCATGACGATAATGAGCCTGTAACCCCTGACCGCGCAGAGCGCCGCAAGCCCGATACCCGTGTTGCCGCTCGTCGGCTCGATTATCACCGTATCGCGCGTCAGTTTTCCCGCTTTTTCGGCGTCGTCGAGCATTGCCAGCGCCACTCTGTCTTTTATGCTGCCCGCGGGGTTGCGCGATTCGAGCTTGACGAGCAGTCGCGCTTTGAGCCCCTCGCGCTTTTCGTAACCGTGAAGCTCGAGCAGAGGGGTGTTTCCTGTAAGTTCGCTTATATTATCGTAAATCTTCATGACTTTATTATACTCCCGTCCGCCCGCTTTGTCAATGTCTTATGCTTATAATACCGTCGGAACGCCTATGCCTCGCGCGCGTACGCGCGTATCTATGATAATATATAAGGTTACGATAATATATAAGGTTACGAAACGCGGAGCGGCGGTCGGGCTATCAGGTCTCTTCTATGTCGCTGATGCGCGCGTTGTCGCAGGTGAAAACGAACCCGTCACCTTTGGCGGAATCCTTATGGATAAGAAAGTGCGTGGCGGATATGTCGGGATAGGGGTTTTCTATTATGTCCGAATACGGCGCGAAGAATTCCGCGATCGCGGCGTCGTCCACCGATTCGGCAAGCTCGCGCGTCATCAGTTTTCTCGCCGCATCGAATTCTCCCGCTTTGACGAGCGCGAAAAGGCGGGGCGGCAATCCGCGAAGGGGCGGCTCTTCCGTCGCTTTGGGGGAATAGACGTAGTTGTGCCGTTCGGCGAATCCGATGACGAACCTGTCCGCGGTGATCTCGCACGAGCGGGCGAGCTCGGTATTGCACATCGGCTTTCCGCCGAGCAGCTTGACCGTGTAAGGCAGCAGCAACGCTTTAAGCGGGAGCAGAGTCACATAGAGCGGGGAAGACGACGGGTATGTCACGGGAGTGGGTTTTTCGTTGAATGCGCCGTTGATAAGCATGACGCAGTCGAAGCGCGGCGCAAAGGCATATTGTATTTTCATACTTAAATAATATGCGGACATTTTCTCTGATAGAAGAGCCGCCGCGAGCTTCGCGACTTAACGCATGCGCATATTCGCGCAGCGTAAAAGATATGATAAATTTTTCGAAAAAGTTTATCGAATTCGCTTGACTAATATTGACGCTTCCTATATAATAATTAGGCTGCACCATAGGGTGCGGTAATTCATCAAGCGAAAAAGCGGTTGAATCCGGAGGTTACCGCGTCCGCCACGGCTTGGGCGGAACGGATAACTTCGGAGGACGCGTGAGGGGAAGATCCCCATTCGCGGACGAGCCTTGGCGCGCATGACTTTTGTGCGGCCGCATAAAGGGCGAACGAAACGCCCTTTGCAAAAGCGGCAAAAAAGAAACGCGCGAGAGGGTTGTCTAAAAAAAGTCAAAACGGAGGAATCAAAAACAAAATGCACAGCAATCAGAAAATTCGGATCAAGTTAAAGGCGTACGACCATGAACTTCTCGATCAGAGTGCTCAGAGAATCGTCGATACCGTCAAAGCGACGGGGACGAAAGTGAGCGGTCCCGTACCCCTTCCCACCGACAGAGAGGTCATCACCATTCTTCGTGCGGTACACAAATACAAGGATTCGAGAGATCAGTACGAGATCAAAACACATAAAAGACTGATAGACATATACAGTCCGTCGAGCAAAACGGTGGACTCGCTTATGAAGCTGGATCTTCCCGCCGGAGTGGATATCCAGATAAAACTGTAAGTAGGAAGAGGCAAGAAAAATGGAAAAAGCGATTTTAGGCAAAAAAGTCGGAATGACGCAGATCTTCTCCGAGAAGGGCGAAGCCGTTCCCGTGACCGTCGTCAAGGCGGGTCCCGTAACGGTCGTTCAGATCAAGACGGTCGAAAAGGACGGATACGGAGCGGTAAAAGTTGCGTTTGAAGACATCGAGAAGAGGAAAGTCAACAAACCCGATATGGGACAGTTCAAGAAAGCCGGCTGCTCTCCCAAAAGATATCTCCGCGAGTTCAGACTCGATAAGACCGATTACGATATCGGCAGCGAGATAAAGTGCGACGCATTCGCCGCAGGCGATATGGTTGACGTAACGGGTACGACCAAAGGTCACGGTTTCGCGGGTACGATAAAGCGTTGGAACCATCACAGACTTAAGATGACGCACGGCGTCGGTCCCGTACACAGGGAAGTAGGTTCCACGGGTGCGAACTCCACGCCCGCGCGCAAGATAAAAGGACTCAAAGGTCCCGGACAGTACGGTCACGAACGCGTTACCATACAGAATCTCGAGATCGTGAAGGTCGACACCGCACGCGACGTAATACTTATCCGCGGCGCGGTACCCGGACCCAGAGGTTCGCTCCTTACGGTGAAATCCACCGTAAAGAAGTGAGAGGGAGGTCAAGATAATGCCAAGCGTTAAATTATATAAACAGACAGGCGAAGCCGCAGGCACGATCGCCCTGGACGACGGAGTGTTCGGCGCGGAAGTCAACACCGCAGTCATCCATCAGGTAGTGACCGCACAGATGGCTAACAAAAGACAGGGAACGAAAAGCGCTCTCACCCGCGCGGAAGTAGCGGGCGGCGGAAGAAAGCCCTGGAGACAGAAGGGCACGGGTAACGCCCGTCAGGGTTCGATAAGAGCTCCTCAGTGGAAACACGGCGGCGTGGTATTCGCACCGAAGCCCAGAGATTTTTCTCAGAAAATAAACAAGAAGATGAAGGACGCCGCATTCAGGAGCGCGATAAGCTCCAAAGTGGCGGACGAGCAGCTCAAAGTGGTCGACGAGCTTAAAGTCAGCGGCAAGACCAAGGAAATGGCAGCCGTGATGGACGCGCTCAAACTGACGAAGAGAACTCTTTTCGTTCTCACCGAAGGCGACGATCTCGTGGTACGCGCGGCAGGCAACATACAGAAAGCCGACACCGTGAGAGCCGATTTCGTCAGCGTGCTCGACCTTATGAACCACACCGACGTGGTGCTCACGCAGGCTGCCGCAAAGCAGATCGAGGAGGCTTACAGACAATGAACGCATACGACGTAATCATAAAGCCCGTTCTTACGGAGAAAGCATACGACGGGATCTCGTCCAAGAAATATTGCTTCTACGTGAACGTGAACGCGACCAAGACGGACGTCAAAGCCGCCGTCGAAAAGATCTTCGAAGTCGAAGTTGAAAAGGTGAGCATCCTCAACGTCGGCGGAAAGAAGAAGAGAGAGCGCGGCACGGTAGGATATACCGCAGACCGCAAAAAGGCGTACGTCAAGCTTACGAGCAAATCGAAGACGATTCCTTTCTTCGACAGCTTAGCTTAAAGGAGAGAAATTACAATGGCAGTTAAAAGATATAAGCCCATTACTCCGGGTACGAGATTCAAGACGGTTTCCTCCTTTGAGGAAGTCACGAAATCGAAGCCCGAGAAATCGCTGCTCGTTGCGATCAGACATACGGCAGGCAGAAACGCATACGGCCGTATCACCGTTCGTCAGCGCGGCGGCGGAAACAAAACGAAATACCGCATAATCGATTTCAAGAGAAACAAGGACGGCATACCCGCAAAGGTAGCCGGCATCGAATACGATCCGGGCCGCACGGCATACATCGCGCTCCTGCATTACGCTGACGGCGAAAAGAGATACATTCTCGCTCCCGTCGGACTCAACGTCGGAGACACCGTTATAAGCGGATCGGACGCGGATATCAAAGCGGGCAACGCTCTGCCTCTCGCGGACATTCCCGTCGGTACGTTCGTACACAACATCGAAATGCAGCCGGGACGCGGCGGACAGATAGCCAAGACCGCAGGCGCCGCGGCTCAGCTGATGGCGAAAGAAGGCAAGTACGCGACGCTCCGTCTTCCCAGCGGCGAGATGAGATACATCCTCGCTCGTTGCAAGGCGACGGTCGGTCAGGTAGGCAACCTCGATCACGAGCTTGTGAGCCTGGGTAAAGCGGGCAGGAAACGCCACATGGGCAGACGTCCGGAAGTACGCGGCGTCGTAATGAACCCGAACGACCACCCTCACGGCGGTGGCGAAGGCAAATCGCCCATCGGACGTCCGACACCCGTTACGCCTTGGGGCAAACCTACGCTCGGTTACAAGACCAGAAAGAAGCGTAAGAGCAACAAGTTCATCATCAAGAGAGTCAATTAGGAGTGAGAGCAGATGTCAAGAAGCGTTAAAAAAGGCCCTTATGTAGAAAAGAAACTCTACGATAAGATCACGGCTATGATAAAAAATAACGAAAAGAAGGTCGTAAAGACCTGGTCGAGGAGTTCGACGATAATGCCCGAATTCATCGACTTCACCATCGCGGTACATGACGGACGCAAACACGTTCCCGTATATTGCACCGAAGAAATGGTAGGACATAAGCTCGGCGAATTTGCGCCCACCCGCACTTTCCGCGGACACGGCGGCGAAAAGACCACCAAGGGCAAATAAGAGGAGCAACAGCTATGGCAAAGAGAATAAGAGAAAAAGCTAAAGCGCTCGCCGCGGCAAAGGACACTCGTCCTTCGGCGACCGCGAAGTATATCAGAATATCCCCTTCGAAGGCGCGTGTCGTTATGGATCTTCTCCGCGGCAAGTCCGTCGTCGAAGCCGTGGCAATCCTCGAAAATACGCCCAAGGCAGCGTGCGAGCCGCTCATCAAGCTCATCAACAGCGCGGCAGCCAACGCCGAGAACGGCAAGGGACTTACCAAAGACGAACTGTATGTCGCCGAGATAAAGGCGGACGCAGGTCCTATCTATAAGAGATACCAGCCCGTCAGCAAGGGCAGAGCGCACAGCATAATGAAGCGCACGAGCCACCTTACGGTGATACTCGACAAGAAAGAGGAGGCATAACGCATGGGACAGAAAGTTAATCCCCACGGACTCAGAGTGGGCGTAATCGACGGCTGGAACGCACAGTGGTATGCCAACAAAAAAGACTTCGGCAAAATGCTCAAACAGGACTACGATATCCGTAACTTCATCAAAAAGAAGTACTATTCGTTCGGAATCAGCAAAGTGGTCATCGAGCGCAGCCAGAGCAAAGTTTCGGTCAACATCTATACGGGCAAGACGGGTCTGCTCATCGGTACCAAAGGCGCCGGCGTCGAGCAGATCAGAACGGAGCTGAAAAAGCTCACGGGGCTTCCCGATATCAGGATAAACATCCACGAGGTCAAGAAGATAGACCTTGACGCGACTCTCGTTGCGGAAGGCGTTGCGTTCCGTCTCGAAAAGCGTGAATCGTTCCGTCGCACCATGAAGAAATATATGGGCAACGTAATGAGGAGCGGCGCTAAGGGTGTGAAGATCATGGTCAGCGGCAGACTGGACGGCGCGGAGATCGCGCGCAGCGAGCATTACCATGAGGGATCCATTCCTCTTCAGACGCTGAGAGCGGATATCGATTACGGTTTCGCGGAAGCACATACGACTTTCGGCGTTATCGGCGTCAAAGTATGGATCTATAAGGGCGAGGTCATGCCTAAGGCAAACAAGGCGCCCAAGGCAGGAGGAAACGACAATGTTGATGCCTAAAAGAGTAAAAAGAAGACGCGTACATCGCGGCAGAATGAAGGGAAAGGCGCTCAGAGGCAATAAGGTGGCATACGGCGAGTACGGTCTCGCTACCACCGAATGCGGTTGGATCACTTCCCGTCAGATAGAGGCCGCGCGTATCGCGATGACGAGATACATCAAACGTGGCGGACAGGTGTGGATAGACATCTTCCCTCACAAACCGGTAACGAAGAAACCCGCCGACACCCGTATGGGTTCCGGTAAAGGTTCTCCCGAGTTCTGGGTAGCAGTCGTCAAGCCCGGCCGCGTGATGTTCGAGATCTCGGGCGTGAGCGAGGATATCGCAAAAGAGGCTCTCAGACTTGCGTCCCATAAACTTCCCGTAAAGTGCAAGTTCCTTCGCAAGGGCGAGCAGCTCACGGGCGAAAAAGAAGAGGAGGTTGAAGCATAATGAAAGCTAAGCAAGTGCACGATATGTCGGATGCCGAGCTCGAAGCAAAGCTCGCCGAGCTTAAAGCCGAGCTGTTCAATCTGCGTTTCAGCCATGCCACGCATCAGCTCACCAACCCCATGCAGCTCAAAAACACGAAGCGCGACATCGCTCGCATCAAAACGGTGATGACCGAGCGCGCCAAGAAGCAGGCGTAAGGAGAAGGCACATGGAAGCAGTAAGAAACCAGCGCAAAGTAAGAGAGGGCGTCGTAGTCAGCGACAAGATGGAAAAGACCATCGTCGTCGCAGTGCTCGACAAGATAAAGCACCCCATATACAAAAAGACGATGAACAAGACCAAGAAGTACAAGGTTCATGACGAGAACAACGAAGCCGGTATAGGCGACGTCGTTGAGATCGAAGAGACCAGACCTCTTTCCAAAGATAAATACTTCCGTCTTGTGCGTATCGTCGAGAAAGCTAAATAAGGAGTCAGATCATGATACAACCGCAGACTTATTTGAAAGTAGCCGACAACAGCGGCGCGAAAGAAATAATGTGCATACGTGTACTCGGCGGCTCCTTCAGACGCAGCGGAAACATCGGCGACGTGATAATCGCGTCCGTCAAGTCCGCGACGCCGGGCGGCACGGTCAAGAAAGGCGACGTAGTTAAAGCGGTAATCGTCCGCAGCCACAAAGGGATCACGCGTCCCGACGGCAGCCACATTAGATTCGACGATAACGCAGCAGTCATCATAGATAACCAGAAACAGCCCAGAGGGACCCGTATCTTCGGACCGATAGCGAGAGAGCTTCGTGAAAAAGACTATATGAAGATAATCTCGCTTGCACCCGAGGTTTACTAAAAGGAGGACGCATGAACAGTTTGAACGTAAAGAAAGGCGATAATGTCATCGTCCTTGCCGGACAGGACAAGGGTAAGAAGGGCACGGTAATATCCGCGTCTCCCAAGAACGAGACCGTCAGAGTGGAAGGCGTGAACGTCGTTACCAAGCATGTCAAGCCCCGCGGCGCGCAGCAGCACGGCGGAATGATGAAAGAAGCGGGTAACATCCACGTCAGCAACGTGCAGATAATCTGCCCCGACTGCGGAAAGCCCACGAGAGTGGGACACGCGATCGTCGACGGCAAGAAAGCGCGCGTATGCAAGAAGTGCGGAGCTTCTCTCGACAAGCAGGCAAAAGCAGCCGTAAAGAAAGAGAAGAAAGTCGCAAAGAAAACAAAGAAGACGGAAGAAGTCCCCGCGGAGGAAACCGCAGAGACGACCGCTCCCGTAAAGAAAAAGACGGCGAGAAAGACAAAAAAAGCGGAAGAATAAACCGCGCTTGATATAGGTAGAAATACCGGAGGAACCCACAGTGGCAGAGAAAAAGACCAAGCAGGCGGCAACGGAAGCTACTACGGCCGTTGAACCTGCGAAAAATGAAGGCGCTCCCGCAAAGGCGGAAAAAGCCGCTCCCGCTAAGAAGTATTCTCAGAACGGAAGATACAGACTTTACGCCCGCTACGTCGAGGAGATAGTTCCCGCGCTGATGAACGAGCGCGGATACAAAAACGTGATGCAGGTCCCCAAGATCGACAAGATCGTTGTGAACATGCGTCTCGGTGACGTAAAAGACAATGCCAAAAGCATACAGACCGCTATCGGCGAGCTCGGACTCATAACAGGACAGAAGCCCGTCGTATGCAAAGCCAAAAAGTCCGTTGCGAACTTCAAGGTGAGAGAGGGTATGACCATAGGTGCGAAAGTAACGCTCCGCGGTCTGCGCGCTTACGAGTTTTTCGACAAGCTCGTCAGCATCGCGCTTCCCAGAGTCCGCGACTTCCGCGGTATCTCGGGCAAGAGCTTCGACGGCAGAGGCAACTATGCGCTCGGCGTCAAAGAGCAGATAATTTTCCCCGAGATATCCTACGAGCTCGTGGAGAAACTGCGCGGATTCGACGTTGCCGTTATCACGACGGCGAAGACGGATGACGAGGCAAAAGCGCTTCTTACGAAGCTGGGAATGCCTTTCAGGAATTAGGAGAACGGAATATGGCTAAGAAAGCAATGATAAACAAACAGCAGAAACCCGCTAAGTTCTCTACGAGAGCTTATACGAGATGCTCCGTATGCGGCAGACCGCACGCGGTGCTCCGCAAATACGGACTCTGCAGAATATGTTTCAGAGAATTTGCGTCCAGGGGCGAGATACCCGGCGTGAAGAAATCGAGTTGGTAAGGAGGAACGAAGAATGATTACTACGGATCCCATTGCAGATCTTCTTACGAGGATCAGGAACGCACTTACCGCCCGTCACGAATCGGTTACGGTCCCCGTAAGCAAAATGAAAAAGGCGATAGCCGACATCCTTCTCGAAGAAGGTTATATATCGGCTGAGGAGATCGTCAGCGAAAAGGACGCTAAGTCCGGCAAAGCTCACGACGTCATCAGGATCACCCTCAAATACGGACCTTCCGGACAGAGCGTAATAACCAATCTGAAAAGAATATCCAAGCCCGGTCTGAGAGTGCATGCGAGCTGCGAAGATCTTCCCAAGGTCCTCGACGGACTCGGAATCGCCATCATCTCCACTTCCAAAGGCGTCATGACCGATAAGAAGGCGAGAGAGAACAAAGTCGGCGGCGAAGTGCTCGCGTACGTTTGGTAAGGAGGCTTTATGTCCAGAATAGGCAGATTACCCATAGCTATCCCCGAAAAGGTTTCGGTCAGCGTAAGCGGCAACGTCGTTTCGGTCAAAGGACCTCTCGGAGAGCTCAGCAGAAAGATAGAAAGCAAATACATCACCGCGAAAGTGGATAACGGACACGTTGTCGTCGAGCGCAGTTCGGAGATAAAGGAAGCCAAGAGCGCGCACGGTCTTTACCGTCAGCTCATCGCCAACATGGTGAAAGGCGTCGTGACTCCGTTCAGCAAAACGCTCATCATCGCAGGCGTCGGTTATCGTGCGGCGGTACAGGGCAACAAACTGGTGCTCAACATCGGTTATTCGCATCCCGTCGAATTCGTACTTCCCGAAGGCGTCAAAGCCGAGGCGAAGGAAGGCGACGACAAGGACAAGAAGACATTGCAGGTCATCGTTTCCGGTATTTCCAAAGAAGCGGTAGGACAGTTTGCGGCAAGCGTAAAAGCTAAACGCCCCGTAGAACCCTATCACGGCTACGGAATCCATTACAGCGACGAAGTCGTAATCCGCAAGGAGGGCAAGACTTCGGGTAAGAAGTAATAAGAACTTATGATCAACAAAGAGAACAAAAACGTAATAAGACAGAAAAGGCATAAGAGAGTACGCGCTCACGTTTCGGGAACCGCGGAAAGACCTCGTCTTTCGGTATACCGCAGCACCGCAAACATCTATGCTCAGCTTATCGACGACGAGAAGCAGGTAACTCTTTGCGCTTCTTCCACGCTTTCGAAAGACCTCAAACTCGGTGAGATGACCAAAACCGAAGCTGCGGTCGCGGTAGGTAAGGATCTTGCGGAAAAGGCGAAAGCCCTCAAGATAACCGAAGCGGTGTTCGACAGGGGCGGCTACCTTTACACGGGCAGAGTCAAGGCTGTAGCCGAGGGTGCCCGCGAAGGCGGATTGAAAATCTAAGGAGACAGGCGAACATGGCAAGAAGAGAGAAAGAAGAAGTAAGACAGGACGACGGCATCAAAAGCAAGCTTGTCTCCGTCAACAGGATAACCAAGGTCGTTAAGGGCGGACGCATCATGCGTTTCGCGGCGCTCGTAGTCGTCGGAGACGGCAACGGCAAAGTGGGCATCGGTACCGGAAAAGCCAAGGAAGTTCCCGAGGCAATAAAGAAAGCCGAGCTTATCGCGCGCCGTCAGATGATAAGCATCCCCCTCAGCGAGACCACCATCCCTCATACGGTAATGGGCAAGTTCGGTAAGAGTACCGTGCTCATGAAGCCCGCTCCCGAGGGTAACGGCGTCATCGCGGGCGGCAGCGTCCGTGCGGTCGTGGAGCTTGCCGGTATAAAGAACATCACCACCAAGTCCTACGGTTCGCGCAACTCGATCAACGCCGTACGTGCGGCTCTCGACGGATTGAAGAATCTTCGTTCGCCCGAGCAGATCGCGGCTCTCCGCGGCAAGACCGTTGAAGAAATACAGGCGTGAGGTGACAGGCAATGGCAGATAAAATGATAAAGATTACTCTTGTCAAAAGCGTCAGCGGAAGACTGGAAAAGCAGAAGAAGACCGTTCAGGCACTCGGGCTTTCCAAGATCGGTCAGTCCGTCGTCAAGAAAGACAACGATTGCATCCGCGGCATGATTTTCGCCGTCAAGCACCTCGTAGAGGTCAGTGAAGCGTAAGTAAGGAGTAACCAAAACATGATTATAAACGAATTGAAACCGGCCGAAGGCTCCAAAAAAGCTCCCAAGCGTTTGGGCAGAGGTATCGGATCGGGTACGGGCAAGACCGCAGGCAAGGGCAGCAAAGGACAGTGGGCCCGCAGCGGCGGCGGTGTCCGTCCCGGATTCGAAGGACAGATCTTCGGTCTGACCCGCAGACTTCCCAAGGCGGGATTTGACAATAACTGGAAGAAAGTTTATTCGACGGTGAACGTATCCGCTCTCGAAGTGTTCAAGGACGGCGATGTCGTAACCGCGGAGGAACTTCTCGCAAGAGGTATCCTTTCCAAGATCGAACCTTACGGTCTTAAAGTTCTCGGCGACGGCGAACTCACCAAAAAGCTCACGGTCGTAGCGAAGAAGTTCAGCAAGACCGCACAGGAGAAGATCGAGGCGGCAGGCGGCAAAGCAGAGGTTAAGTGATATGTTCCAGACGCTGGCAAACGCTTTCAGAAATAAAGAAGTAAGAACGAAACTGCTCTTTACGCTGCTTATCCTTTTCATTTACAGGGTAGGCTGCTGGATCCCCGTTCCGGGCCTCGATCCCGGACTGCTCAGCGGTGATACGGAATCCGTATTCGACGAGAACTCGCTTCTCAGCCTGCTCAACGGCATCACGGGTGACGGTCTGCAAAACGGCGCTTTGCTCGCGCTCGGTATTTCTCCGTACATCAACGCGTCCATCATAGCGCAGCTGCTCACCATTGCGATACCGCCCATCGAAAGATGGACCAAGCAGGGTGACGAAGGCAAGCGCAAAATGGCCACGTTCACGAGGATACTTACTGTCATCCTCGCAGTGGTGCAGGCGGTAGGTATCGTTTACAGTTTCTTTAACGCGGGATACCTCACCACGACCGTATTCAGCGTAAGGGTCCCCGACATAGTGGTATGCCTTCTCATAGGCGTAGTGCTCGTCGGCGGCGCCGTGTTCACGATGTGGCTGGGCGAAAAGCTCACCGACCTCGGTATCGGCAACGGTATTTCGCTTCTTATCTTCGTGGGTATTATTTCCACCGCGGGTCTTGCGATGGTCAGCTCGATAACCGCATGGGTCGACGGCGACGAAATGCAGCCCTGGTACCTGCTCATCTTCCTCGTGATGGTGATATTCATCTTCGGATTCATCACCTTCATCGACGGCGCGGAGCGTAAGATCCCCGTATCCTACGCAAAGCAGATCAAAGGAAGAAAGCAGTACGGCGGTCAGAACACCCACATTCCCATAAAAGTAAATGCGTCCGGCGTGCTTCCCATAATCTTTGCGACGTCCATCATCACGTTTCCTCAGCTTATCATGCAGATGGTAGGTTCGACTGACAACTGGTGGATAAGATACGTCGGAACGGGCACCCCGGTATACTTTGTGCTTTCGGGCTTGCTCATACTGTTCTTCAGCTACTTCTATGCAATGATACAGTTCAAACCCGACGAAATAGCCCGTAACCTTCAACAGTACGGCGGATTTATCCCCGGTATCCGCCCCGGCAAAGCGACTGCGGATTACCTCAACAAGGTAAGCAAGCGTCTGACTCTGTTCGGTGCCATATACCTCGCGATAATCTTCATAGTTCCCAGTATACTGTTCTCGGTACTGAGCATGACGCTCGGATTCACATCGGCGCTGACCAATGCGTTCAGCTCGACCGGTATGCTCATCGTCGTAAGCGTCGCGCTCGAATTCCAGAAGCAGCTCGACAATCAGCTTCTCATGAGACAGTATAAAGGATTCCTTAAACAATAAGTCGTAACCGACGGGGGAAGACATGAACATAATACTTTTGGGTGCGCCCGGTGCGGGAAAAGGCACGCAGGCGCTCAGAATCGAAGAAAATTACAAAATAAAGCATATATCGACGGGCGACATATTCCGTCATCATATGCGTCAGCAGACGGACATCGGCAATCTTGCGAGATCTTACATCAAGAAAGGTCAGCTCGTTCCCGACGAAGTCACGCTCAAGATCGTGGAGATCGCGCTTGACGAGAACGGCAGAAACGACTTTATGCTCGACGGGTTCCCCCGCAACATAAATCAGGCCATAGAGCTCGACAAGCTGGTTTCCATCGACAAGGTAATAAACATCGACGTGGATCCGGTCGTGCTTACTGACAGGATCTGCGGCAGACGGAACTGTATGGAGTGCGGTTATACCGCTCACGTTTCCACTCTCAGCGGCGGGACCTGTCCGAAATGCGGCGGCGAGATGTATCAGCGCGTCGACGATCAGGAAGATACCGTTAAATCGAGACTGGAAGTCTATACGGCTCAGACCGCGCCTCTTATCGAATATTACGAAAAGCAGGGAAAACTTGCGAGCGTGAACGGTATGGGCGCGCCCGACGAAGTATTCGCGGAAATTAGAAAGGTATTAGGATGATTCCCGTAAGAAACGCAAAGGAGATCGCTAAACTGCGTACTGCCGGAAAGGCGCTCAAAGAAGTGTTCGCAACGGTAGAGCCTTTGGTCGTACCCGGGATAACCACTCTCGAACTGAATGCCGAGATAGAAAAAAAGATATTTTCTCTCGGCGCAACGGCTCCCTGCAAGGGGTTTCACGGATATCCTGCGGCTGCGTGTATTTCCGTGGATGACGTCGTCGTCCACGGGATACCGTCGCTGAAAATGCTGGCCGAAGGCGAGATAGTCAGTATCGACATCGTTCTCAGGCTGGACGGTTACTGCGCGGACGCCACGCGGACGTACGCGGTGGGCGCGATAAGCGCGGAAAAGCAGCGGCTGATAGACGTAACGCGCAAATGCTTTTTCAACGGCATAAGCAGGATACGGTCGGGGGCGAGGCTGGGCGACGCTCAGAGCGCCATCCAGATGACTGCGGAGCTTGCCGGCTACGGCGTCGTGAGAGCGATGACCGGACACGGTATCGGCAAGGAAATGCATGAAGAACCGACCATAGAAAATTACGGGCATGCGGGCACGGGTCCGCTGCTCAGAAGCGGAATGTGTCTTGCCGTCGAACCCATGATAACAATGGGCAAGTGGCAGGTGAAGATCGACGCGGACGGCTGGACTTGCCGCACCGTGGACGGACTTCCCGCGGCACATTACGAAAACACCGTTTTGGTAACCGAAAACGGCTGCGAGATTCTTACGGAGTGACGAAAGTGGAGACGGGAAGCGTCGTGATAAGCAAAGCGGGCGGAGATATCGGAAAGATATATCTCGTCGTCGGAAGGGACGAAAAAGGCTACGCGCTGCTTGTGGACGGTAAACGTCACAAATTGAGCGCTCCGAAAAGAAAGAACGTCAGGCACATAGCCGATACGGGCCGGACAGTAAGCGTTCCGAAGACGGACGCGGCGGTAGTGACGGCCATCAGAAGGTTGGACCTTCGGCAGTAAAATGGAGGATATATGTCCAGATCGGATGCAATCGAAGCGGAAGGCGTAGTTATCGAATGTTTGCGCGGAGCTATGTTCAAGGTACGGCTCACGAACGGTTTTATCGTGACCGCCACCATATCGGGCAAGATCCGTCAGCATTTCATAAAGATACTCGAAGGCGACTCGGTGAAAGTCGAGATGTCGCCGTACGACATAACCCGCGGTCGAATCACATACCGCAACAAGACTTGAAGCGCTCGCGCTTGAAATCAAAAAATTCAGTTTAACAAGGAGAAAGTTTATGAAAGTTCGTACTTCCGTAAAACCCATGTGCGACAAATGCAAGGTTATCAAAAGACACGGCAAGGTAATGGTCATCTGCTCCAAGTATCCTAACCACAAGCAGAGACAGGGCTGACCGAAAATAATCCGTATGCGTGCAGGCGCCGACATTCCACGGCGGTTGCGGCATATCGGCGTAACGATAAGTAACACAACCACACTTTTTAATTTTTCAGGAGAGTAAAATGGCAAGAATTGCAGGTATCGATTTGCCCAAAGAGAAGCGCGTCGAGATCGGCTTGACGTACATCTACGGCATCGGCAGACCAATGGCCGATAAGATTTTGGCTGCGACCGAAGTGAACCCCGATACGCGCGTCAAGGATCTTACCGAGGACGAAGTTCAGCGCCTCAGAGATTATATCGACAAACACGTAGTTACCGAGGGCGACCTTCACAGAGACGTTTCTCTCAGCATCAAACGTCTTATGGAAATAGGCTGCTACCGCGGCGTAAGACACAGAAAGGGTCTTCCCGTGCGCGGTCAGAGCACGAAACAGAATGCACGTACGCGCAAAGGTCCCAAACGTACGGTAAGCAGAAAGAAGAAGTCTTAACAGGAGCGTGAATTAAAATGGCAGTCAAGAAAACGGCAGGTAAAAAGAAAATAACCAAAGGCGTTGATAAAGGTCAGGTCCATATTCAGGCTTCTTTCAACAACACCATCGTTACGATAACCGACGAGCGCGGTAACACCGTAACGGCGTCAAGCGCAGGTGCTACGGGACTTCGCGGCAGCAGAAAGAGCACTCCGTTCGCGGCTCAGCTCGCATGTGAGAAGGCAGCTAAGGAAGCGTACGACGCAGGAATGCGCAGCGCGGAAGTGTTCGTAAAGGGCCCCGGCGCGGGTCGCGAATCCGCAGTGCGCGCGGTAGAAGCGTGCGGGATAAAGGTAACGGCAATAACGGACGTTTCGCCCATCCCTCACAACGGTTGCAGACCGCCCAAGCGCAGAAGAGTTTAAGGAGAAGTCAATATCATGGCAAAGAATACATCACCCAGCTGCAAACAGTGCAGAAGAGAAGGACAGAAATTATATCTCAAAGGCGATCGTTGCACGGCGGAAGGCAAGAAATGCGCAATGGACAGACGTCCGACCCCTCCGGGACAGCACGGGCTTTCCCGCAAAAAGGTATCCGAATACGGAATGCAGCTTCGCGAGAAGCAGAAGGCACGCCGCATTTACGGAGTACTCGAAGGACAGTTCCGCAGCTATTACGACAGGGCTGAGCGCATGAAGGGCGTCGTCGGCGAGAATATGCTCGCGCTGCTCGAAAAGCGTCTCGACAACGTCGTATACCGTATGGGTATCGGAGCGTCGAGAGCACAGTCCCGCCAGATAGTCAATCACGGTCACATAACCGTTAACGGCAAGGTAGTGGACATTCCTTCCTATCAGGTAAAAGTAGGCGACGAGATCTCCATCAAGGAAAGCAAGAAGAACAAGGCTTGCTTCACCGCACTCAAAGACGCGAAGATAACGATGCCCAAGTGGGTAAGTTTCGACACCGCGACTCTCGTCGGAAAGATCCTCGAGAATCCGAAGAGAGAAGACGTCGACGCGAACATCACCGAATCGCTTATCATCGAGAAATACTCCAAGTAAGCTGCATAAGATAAAAGCCGCGTGAATGTGCGGCGCGCGCGGTAAGCGCGCATGCAAGGACAGCAACTTAAAACCCGATCTTCGGGTTCGGTCCGCTCCGGCGTTTTATGTTAGCAACCGCGGGCGGAAAGGAGATATAAACAATTATGATGGAAATCGAAAAGCCCAGGATAACCATTGAAGAAAGCGCGGATCTGCGCGAAGGCGTATTCGTGGTCGAGCCTCTTGAAAGAGGTTACGGGATCACGCTCGGCAACTGCCTCAGAAGAGTGTTGCTCAGCGCGCTTCCCGGCACTGCGGTAGTCGGCATACAGATCAGCGGCGTGAGCCACGAATTCAGCGTGATCCCCGGCGTAAAGGAAGATGTCGCGGAAATAATCCTCAACCTCAAAGGTCTTAACCTTAAAGCCAAGTACGAAGACAATACCATAACCAAGACGCTCCGTCTTTCCAAGCACGAAGCGGGTGTAGTAACCGCGGCGGACATAGTGACCGACCCCGAGATAGAGATACTCAATCCCGAAATGTACATCTGCACCCTCGACGACGGCGCGAACCTCGATATGGAGCTCACCGTCGCGAAAGGACGCGGCTATGTGGTAGCCGGTCACCTCAAGGACCTTTCCAAACCCATAGGATATATTCCCATCGACGCGATATTCACCCCCGTCAAAGCTGCAAGCTATGCGGTGGAGAATGCCCGCGTAGGTCAGAGCCTGGACTATGACAAGCTCACCATAAAAGTAAAGACCGACGGAAGTCTGAGCGCGAAAGACGTGCTTTCGCTCGCGGCTCGCGCGATAGAAGATCATATCAGACTTTTCGCAAATCTGTCCGACATGTTCGCGGGCATGGATATCCTCGTATCCCGCCCCGAAGACCGTCAGCAGAAAGTGCTTGAAATGAGCATCGAGGAAATGGACCTCTCCGTCCGCAGTTACAACTGCCTCAAACGCGCAGGTATCCATACTGTCGAAGACCTCACCAAGCGCAGCGAAGACGATATGCTCAAAGTCCGCAACCTCGGCAGAAAGAGTCTGGACGAAGTCATCGCGAAACTCAGAGGATACGGTCTCGATCTTAAAAGCAACGAAGACTGATAACATGCGATCGTCGGCGTAAGCGTACCGCAGGCGGCAACGCTCCCGACGGTTTCCCGAGAAAAGGAAAGAAAGAATCATGGAAAACAGAAAGTTAGGAAAAGCAACAGACAAGAGAATGGCGCTTCTTCGCGGACAGGTGACCGCGCTCCTCTGGAACGGCAGGATCGAAACGACCTATGACAGAGCGAAAGAAGTTCAGAAAATGGCTGAAAAATTGATAACCAAAGCTATCAACAGCTATAAAGACACCGTCAAAAAGGTGGAGACCCGCCAGCGCAAGAAGAAGGACAAGAAGGGCAACGTGACCGTTGAAGAGTACAAGATCGAGCTTGTAAACGACGGTCCCGCCAAGCTTGCGGCACGCCGTGCCATAATGTCCGTCGTATACGACGTACAGGTGGAAAAGAAGTTCGCGGAATCCAAGAGCGCATATAAAGTACGCGCGGGAAGGATCCGTCATCCGCTCATCGAAAAGATCTTCAACGAGCTCGCACCCAAATACGACGCCCGCGCCGAAGAAAAAGGTACGAAGGGCGGCTATACCCGCGTTCTTAAAAACGGTTTCCGCAGGGGAGATGCGGCAGAGCTTGCCATCATCGAGCTTGTCTGACGTTTAATCAAAATTTAATCAAATTATAAAGGACTTCTTCTTTACAAGAAGTTCTTTTTTGTTGTATAATTAGGCAGAATTAAAGCCTGATATAGCGCGTGATCGCCTGATATGACCGAAAAATGCATAAACATGTCAGATCGTACGAGACAGCGCGTATGCCGAAAGGAGAGAACCATATGATTTGTAGAAATTGCGGTTTCGACGCACAAAACAACAAATATTGTCCTCATTGCGGCGCCCCCATGCAGAGTACCGTATGTCCGTCATGCGGCACAGTGCTTCCGCCCGACGCAAGTCAGTGTTACGCGTGCGGCTGGTCTAAGTTCCCCGCGCGTTACGGTAACAACGCTCCGCAGGGCAATTACGCGCAACAGAATTACGGACAGCAGAATTACCCTCCGCAAGGTTACGGGCCGCAAGGCGGCTACCCGCCTCAGGGTTACGGACCGCAGGGGTATAACGGTCAGCCAATGCCCGAAGTCAATTCGAGTTCCAACGGACTGCTTTCGAAAAAGAAAAAGAGCAACGCTCCTCAGCCGACGGATAAGCGTACGCTTTTCCAGACGCTCGTATGTTTCATTTGCGGTCTTGCCGTGCTCGCTGCGATAGGCGTCAGCACCTATCTCATGCTCATGGGCAACATGTTCGTTTACGGATCGGAAGGGGTGCGCGCCGCCATAAACCCTCTTACAATGTTGCCCGTGACCGAAGGCGATACGTTCGGGCTTGTGACGAACATCGAAAGTCTCATCGAATTTTTCAAATCGGTGCCGAGCATGTTCAGCGGGATCAACTGGGATGACCCGAGCGCATTGCTGTATATGACTTCATCGCAGATCCTCGTGGTCGGATTCATGTGCATTGCAGCCGTGATCATCGCTTTGACCATGCTGCTTGCGGTTATAAGATTCGTCATCGGCATGGTTAGCAAAAAAAATTTCAACCTCGGCGCTTTTGCGGGGCTGGCGTTCGGCACGTCGGCAATGCTTTATGCGGTAACTTACATCGGCGCTTTCAATTTATATCTCGACGTGACTTCGGGAACGGTATGTTGCATACTGCTTTCTGCGGCGGCGCTTGTCGTATGTATCTTGCAAAACGTGCTTTTTGCGGGCAAGCGCTTCCTTAAATTCGGAAGCATAATGAAATGGCTCAGCAACCTCGGTATCGCCGTCGGAGCGGTGATATGTCTGATTTTCTTCCCGCTCGTGATCACGAAATCTTATGCTTCGCTTGAAGTTTATGCGGGCTCGGAAGCATATGCGTCGGCAATCGGATATGTCTCGGCTATAATATCTTCGGGCGGAGAGTTCAATATCGACGTTACGTTCATCAGCCTTATGCTGATATTCGCGCTGACGCTTAAAAACATGGTCACACTGCCTTATTTCGTCGGTATAGCGTCGTCGAGATTCGTTCGTACATTCAAGTTCGACGGCTACGAGGACAAAGGTTTCGTCAGAAAGGGTTTTGTGTTCGCGGTCTGGAACGTGGTTCTCGCCGTTGCGATGTTCATCTACGTCGGCGGAGTGGAAGGCGAATCGCTTTCTTCTGGCGTATTCGTATATCTTGTCGGCACGGCGATCGTGCTCGCCTCTGCGCTCATCAACAAAGTGTTCCTTAATAAAGATCAGCTTTGACGAAAATATGCCGACGGCATACGCGGTAAGTCGGTAAAAACAATGTGATCGAAGGCGGAGTCTGCGGAAACGTACGCTCCGCCTTTTCGTGTGTGTTCGTCGGTCGTTTTTTGCGTAAAAAGCGTTCGCGCGAAATTTGTGACGAATAATTTAACCATATCGGTTCAAAATCGTTTGCAAAACGGAAATAGAAGTAGTATAATACAATACGAAATTAACAAACGGTCATCCAAAGGCGGAGCGGTTGCGGAAGTGCGCAAGGCTTCGTCTTTTACTTTCGGCAGAAGCGATTTGCGCTCCGAATGTGATTCGGCATATAATAGTATAAGTAAGCGTGCGGTAAATCGTTTGCAAATTGCAAATCGATGTAGTATAATAAAAAACGATCTGAAAATTGCGGAGAAAGCATTGACGACTATTGAAAACAAAAAAGCGTATTTCGATTACGAGGTGATCGAAAAATTCGAAGCGGGGATAGCGCTCGAAGGCAGCGAAGTCAAGTCCGTAAGGGCGGGGCACGCCAACCTTCGCGATTCGTTCTGCTTCGTGGAAAACGGCGAGCTGTTTCTGAAAAATTGCCGTATTTCCGCTTACGATAAAGCGACTATCATGCCTCCCGACGAGCTCCGCAGCCGAAAGCTATTGATGCACAGACGGGAGATAAACCGCCTGATAGGCAAAACGCGGGAAAAGGGCTGGTCGGTCATTCCCCTAAGACTGTATTTCAAAGGCAGAAGAGTAAAAGCGGAGATCGCGCTCGCGCGCGGTAAACGCAGCTACGATAAAAAACAGACGATAAAAGACAGAGATAATCAAAGGGATATGCAACGGCAGATAGCCGACAGTACGCGCATGAGATAAGCGCAACAAACGAAGGGATAAAATATGTTTCACGGTGTACTCGGATTTATTTTGGCGCTTGCCATAATAATGATCGCAACAAAGCTTTGCGGACTGCTTTTCCGCAAACTCAATCTTCCTCAGGTCCTCGGATATATAGTAGCGGGCATTTTCGTCGGTCCCGCCGTATTCGGGTTCGCGGGGTTCTCGCTCATCGGTTTTCAGGGACAGGCGGACAGCGTTTCGTCTTTGGTGATACTCGACGAATTTACTTTCACTCTCGGGGGTAGCGACGAATATACGATACTCGATGTGTTCTCCAAGATCGGCGTCATACTGATAATGTTCGGCGCAGGACTGGATACCGACCTTAAAGAGCTTAAACGCACAGGCGTCACGGCAACGCTTGTGGCGTGCGCAGGCGTCGCGGTGCCTCTCGTGCTGGGACTCTGTGTTTCGCTCCCGTTCCTCGGCAGCGGTCTTGTGGACAGTGCAGACGTTCAGTTCACGAACATAATTCAGGGAGTTTTCGTCGGTACCATACTGACGGCAACGAGCGTCGCCATAACCGTGTCCGTGCTCAAAGAGCTCGGCAAGATAAACACGCGCATAGGCACCATACTCGTCAGCGCGGCTATAATTGACGATGTCATCGGTATGATCGTGCTCTCCGTGGTTACGGGACTGGGCACGGCGGAAGGCAATGCCGCGCTTACGGGCTTCGACTGGTTCAAGGCTCAGTGGTGGGGCACTTCGATAATGATAGTGGCGTTCTTCGCGCTTGCCATCGGAGTGGGCATAGGTCTGCATTATCTGTTCTCCTGGATGGATAAAAAATGGCCGTCGACCCACAGGCTTGCGCTTTTCAGCCTTGCCATCTGCTTTGTCTACGCATTCCTTGCCGAAGAGATTTTCGGCGTAGCCGACATAACGGGCGCATACATCGCAGGCGTAATGTTGTCCACCGTCAACCGCATGGCGCATTATACCAACAAGAAGATCGATGTCAACAACTATATGATATTCGGACCCGTGTTCTTCGCGTCAATAGGTATCAACATGGACTTCAACGGACTCAGCGGCTGGCTGGTACTGTTCGCGGCGTTGTTCGTCGTTGCCGGACTGATAGGTAAGATAATAGGCTGCGGAGTCGTTATAAAGATAAAGAAAGGCACCTGGCGTGAGGCGGCTATCACAGGCGTGGGCATGATGGCGCGCGGCGAAGTCGCGTTGATAGTTACGCAGAAGGGCATGGACGCGGGAATAATACCCGAAAGTTTCATGATAATGACCGTCATGCTCATTCTGTTCTCGTCAATACTTACGCCCATATTTCTCAAAGTATTGTTCGCAGGTCATCGCGATCCTTCGGACGGTCCCGACCCTTCGGAATATCACGGAAAAAGCATAAACGAGCCGCAGGAAAACGCGTCGTCCGCTCCCGAAAGTACGTCGCAGAGTGCGGAGGGCTCGGAAGCCGTTTCGGACGGTGTGCTTGCGTCGTCGCCACAACCGACAGCCGATGGTGAGCAATGATAGGACTGAATAAAAACGACAAAATAGAAGCCGTTATCGAAACGCTCGGATATAAGGGCGAAGGCATAGCGCGCCTGGGACGCGTTCCCGTTTTCATAAACGGCGCGCTTCCCGGCGAAAAGGTGCGCGCACTGATAATCCTCGTAAAAAAGGATTTTGCGGTGGGTAAATTACTCGAAGTGCTCGTGCCGTCGCCCGCGCGTGTCCGACCCGTATGCCCCGTATTCGGCAAATGCGGCGGATGCGATCTGCAGCACCTGGCTTACCGCGAGCAGCTCGGCTTCAAAAAAAGCGCGGTGGAAGACGCGCTTGCGAAAATAGCGCATATCCGCAAAGTAGCGGATGATTGCGTTCCGTCTCCGTCAGAGTACGGTTACCGCAACAAGATGTCAATGCCCGTCAGAAAAAGCGCGAAAGGCGCTTCTACGGGCTTTTTCGCATATAACTCCCATCGCATAGTGGAAACCGACGATTGCCCTTTGCAGACGGACAGCGTACGTCGGCTCATCCCGTCGCTGACGGCGATGGCAAAAAAATTCGAACCTTACGATGAGGAAAGCGGCAAAGGCGAGCTCAGGCATTTTTCCGTTCGCGACCTTGGCGGCAGGATATCTCTCGTCGCGGTCGTGACCCGCGATCTGCGCTCACGCCTTATAAGCGCGGCAAAGGAATGCGGCGCGCATATCGACGAGCTTTGGCAGAACATAAACCGCACGCGCGGCAATGTCATAACGGACGGAGACAGCGAACTTATCTACGGCGAGCGCGCTCCTTATATGTTCTGCGGCATAAAACTTTTTGTACATCCCGACGGGTTTTTACAGGTCAATATCGGCGTAGCGGAAAAACTTTACGCAAGGATAAAGGACATGGCCGCACATACGGGCGCTCGCAGGATAATAGACGCTTACAGCGGCAGCGGAGTGCTTACCGCATTGCTGTCCGAAAGCGCGGAAGAGGTCATCGGCGTGGAGATAGAAAAAGCGGCGGTGGATTCCGCGGACGAGTTTATGCGCGGCAACGGCATTGCCAACGTCCGCAATATCTGCGGCGACTGCGCCGACGTCATACCGCGCCTGCTTTCGGACGGCGGCTCCGAAAAAACGCTTATCGTTCTCGATCCTCCTCGCGGCGGCTGTGACGTGAAGGTAATAAACGCGGTCAACATCTGCGGCGCGGACGAAGTGATTTACGTTTCCTGCAATCCGTCCACGCTTGCCCGCGATCTCGCATTGCTCACGTCTTACGATATCGTCTCCGTCACCCCGTTCGATATGTTCCCGCAGACCAAGCACGTGGAAACTTTGGTTTGTCTCGAACGGAAATAATGCAGATCCGCCGACCGCGAACCCCTTGCGGCCGGCAAATTTTTCTGATATACTTATAATACAGGCAGCAGCCCGCGAAAACGGAGGATAAAAATCATGAACGGACCCGACCCTGATAAAAGATTTCCGAATGGAAAAGTGCCGAGCCTTTGCTTTATTAAAAACGTCATCACCCGGCCGAACATCATCGTCGGCGATTACACGTATTACGATGACGATACCGGCGCGGAAGATTTTGAAAAACATGTCACGCACCATTATGAATTTATAGGAGATAAATTGATCATCGGTAAGTTCTGTGCCATCGGGAAGGGGGTGGAATTTATCATGAACGGCGCCAATCATCGGATGAACAGCGTGACGACGTACCCGTTCAATATCATGGGCGGCGGCTGGGAAAAATGTACGCCGCAGCTTGGCGATTTGCCGCTGAAAGGGGATACGATGGTCGGCAACGACGTGTGGCTCGGGCAGAACGTGACGGTGCTGCCCGGTGTACATATCGGCGACGGTGCGATCATCGGGGCAAATTCGGTGGTTTCTAAAGATGTTGCGCCTTATCACATCGTCGGCGGAAACCCTATCAAAGTGATTCGCAAACGGTTTGACGACGATACGATCGCCTGTCTGCTGCAACTAAAGTGGTGGGACTGGTCTGCCGATAAGATAACGGAAAATCTTGAAATTTTATGCAGCGGTGATATTTCCAAAATCAGGGAAATTAAGCGGTAATATAGAGACTTTTGATAGTTACACCCTTTGAAAACAGGCACTTTTGAGACCTTTTGCAGTCATCTGCCACGTCGAAACGCTGGTCTTGCTAAGGCACAAATGAAAAATCAGTTTTGACATTGTTTTGTTGATATAAAACTCAAAAAAAACACGGGGGATGCTTATGACGGAAATCGATTTACAAGACCTTAAAGGAATAAAAATCGGGGATTGGGTGGAGAACTCCTGTCTGAAATGGTATTCCAAAGTTTACTCGAGTTTTGACCTTCTTTGGTATAACGAAAAACCATGCGATAGTGAAATGCCCAAGAAAGTTATCCGATTTTTATGGCATTTCGTATACGAGCGGATATTTATTCGTTATAAAAGTAATCGGATCTTATATGTAAAAACCGCTATTATCGGGACATGTATTGACAAAAAGCGGTATATAATATATAATTCGCAATGTAAAGATCACGATTCTAAGCATTTTCAATTCGTACGGGTCGTTTTATGTGAAAAATAGGGGGACGCTATGATTTTTTATTTTTCCGGCACGGGAAATTCCGAATGGGTAGCGGAAAAGATTGCTGAAAACATAACGGATAGAGCGGTAGATATTTCGCGTATCACCGATATTCCAGATACGGAAGCGGAAAATATTATAGGTTTTGTTTTTCCTGTGTATGCATGGGGAATTGCCGAGCCTATGAAAAATTTTGCAAGAAAGCTAAAAAAAATCGAAGCTTTCTCTTTCGGTGTATGTACTTACGGCGAAAATGCCGGTAAAACAATGAAAAAATTTTTCGGAGAGTATGCGATTGATAGCGCTTACGGTATAGAAATGCCGAATAATTATTTGCTCGGCGAAGATCTTGAAGATAGTGAAACTGTATTAAGAAAAATAGCCGTTGCGAAAAAAGAAATTAAACGCATCTGCGCAGAGATCACGGAGCGCAAAAAAATTTATCTAGTCAACGAAGGGAAACTAGCATGGCTTAAATCAGGGATAGTGAATTTCGGTTTCAATAAATTTGCACGTTCGGTCAAACCTTTTCGTGTCGTAGCGGACAAATGCGTAGGGTGCGAATACTGCGTGGAGCATTGTCCGTCATCTGCAATCAGTATGTCCGAAGGGCACCCGGTTTGGAACGGAAAATGTTATATGTGCTTAAAATGCATAAACTGCTGTCCTTGTTCCGCTATAGAGTACGGTAACAAAACCGAGGGCAGGCGCAGATATTTTATAAAAAATTATTTAAGTCCATATAAAAAAAGGAGTGAAAATGCTTGCGTTAGTCAGTGAAAAAAAGACCAAATACATAACGCCCGTATTTGCGATGAAAAGAGAGGATATGTATTCCGACCTCGTTGTTCTGAACGCCGACAAAACGCGTATAACGACGGTCACGCACGGTCCGCATACCGACGTATACATTCTGGATGCTTCGGGACTTAATGCGACGGACGGAAAATGGCGCGGACTTGACTTGGTGATTGCCGACAAAAATTTTATGCGTAAGATGGAACGCGGCTCGAGCGTACGCTTGGATGAGTATCCCGAGTTCAAAAAATACGCCGAAAGCGCGGTAATACCCGAATGGTTCGAAGTGACGGATACGGAAAGCCTGTCTTGTCTTATGGACGTATCGTCATGTTTCGACTCCGCGTCGGTGGTGACGTTGGAAAAGAACGGCGACGATATAGAGATCGGTTTCGACGGAAAAGAACTGTATTTCGTCGTAAAGTTCATCGGTGTTACCGAGTCGAGCCGTATCGATCAACTTGGTGAAGTACTTGAAGCGGATTTAGATATTTCGGGATTATATAAGTATTGGTATGTGAAAAACGCCTATCTCGGGAGCGCCGGCGCCACCGATTATACGCGCAGCGTAAACGACGGGAGCGTATATATAAAATGCAGTAAGATAATGTGGAAAGTCTGTCTTGATGACAGCGAAAACCCGTCGGAGAACGAAGTCGGAGATGTCGCAAATTTATACGAGACGCTCAAAGGCGAATACGATAACGTCGTCATGAACGGCGAAACGATAACCCTCAGTCACGGCGCGGACAGACTGGAATTGCAGCGGAGCGAGAAAGGTTATGTTTCATATCTCAACGGCGGCGAAAAAAAGGTCGTCGGCAACGACGGCGAGGCGTTTCTTGCCGCTATTGAATTCTTGGAAAACGACGACAACCTTTACAAAGGAGGCACCTTCATCCGCCGCGTCAGACCGAGCGCTTTTGCGAGCGTATTCGGACGGGTATTTTTTATGATATTAGGCTTACTGGTGATCATCGCCTTAGCGATATATCTTGTCGTGTCAGGCAGGTCGCCGTGGTGGGGCGCCATATTGCTTTGTTGCATGGCTTTGGGGTTGAGCGTGCTCGAATTTATCAAGCTGAAAAAATTAGTGGCGGTCGAGTATGAAATATACGACAACTGTCTGCGCGTGGTTGCGAAGGGGAATAACATGACCATAGCATATTCCGACATCGTATCCGTTAGTGTAAAACCGTCGCGTTTGAATAAAAATCTGGGAACGATAATTCTTCTCGTCAGATTCGGGCAAATAAGTTCGGAGTATAAAATGCTTCCCGTCAAAGACGCGGAGTCGCTATCCGATTTGCTTAAAACGATGATGTACCGCAATCATTCATGACGCGCGCATGAAATATACTATATAACCCCTACGTCGGTGTCTGACGACGGAGGGGTTATATTTTGTCGCTATTGTAGAAACAGGCGGTTAACTTTTGAAGATTGATAAATTCTGAAAAATGAAATGTTGAAGTGCGATTTCTATGTTTAGAACAAAAACTGCAATGTTTTTTTTTGCGATTAGGATAAGATTTGCAATGAAATAAACTTGAAACGCTATTGACAGTTCGGTAATTGTCGGTTATCCTTGAATTAAGACATGTAGTATAAACATCGGTACCGACTTCATTGTGCAGGCTTCCCGTTTCGATCGCCTTATGTCAATAAAGTAAGGAGACTGGGAAATGAAAGCAATCGGAAGTTTTTTTAAGTTGCTTGTCTGCGTGTTTCTCGCGTCGGTATTTTTACTGACGGCGACGGCGTGTTTCGAACGCCCCGTCGATCCCGAGATACCGCAAACGCCGGAAGGACCCGTCGATACGACGATAGACGACGCTTATCGGCAGGATCGTCCCGATTATGACGATATTTTCGATTATGATTCGGGATACGAGCCGTCGTCGCCGGAGGAGCCCGTGGAAGTTTTTTATACGGTAACTCTCGACGAGGCTTCGCCTTTTAAGTTTGCCGACGGAACGACGAGCAAGCAGGTCAGGAAAGGAGACGCGCTGACGCTTGAATCGTTCGATCTGAGCGATATTCCGTCCACGCGCGAACTTATCGGACTGGCGGGAACGGATAATGACGGCGAACGCACCATAATGGATATTGCGGATTGCAGGATATGGGAAGATCTCACCCTGTTGCCGTATTTCTCGCCGGAAACGGGTTTCAAATCGCTTGATATAGGCAGCGGCAAGATCGGTCGTTTCAATTTAGACAGTATGCCGGGTTCCATAGCCGTCAACAAAACGATCAAATACGATTCGAACGAGATCGTCGCAGGAGGCGCGGGCGGTTTCGCCGAACTCGGCGGATTAATTACCGAAACGAGCTATGTCACGATAGGCTCCGCATTCCGACTCGATTCTACCTGTACGGTAACGGAAGGCGTCTGGGAAGTCGCGTATAACTTCGAAAACAAAGGCGACGTACCGTTGCATCTCGACGTATATCAGGTAAGCAAGGGCGCGGAACATAATAATTCGACGGCTTACGAAAGTACGCGATACCGCGTGGACATCGATCTCGAACCGGGCGAAAGTATGCGCGCGACGGGTCAGTATTACCTCACGAGTAACGGTAATATTCTGCCTTTGGTAGTTGCGGACAGAAGCATGGATTCGATGAGGTTCGGAATGACGCTGTCCGTAAAACAGCGGACGGATCTCACCGAACCCGAAACCAAACCTTCGCTCGAACCCACGCCCACCGCGGAACTGAAATTCGATCTGCCGGAAGGCATAACGATAAGCGACGATTATGTGACCGACATTGCCTACGGCGCCGCGGTCATACCGCCGACGTCCGCGCAGATAACCAATACCACGGGCAGAACGATAGGCGGTTGGTACATCGTCGGCGATACGGTCGAATTCGTTACTTCGTCTGCGTCGATGCCCGAAAGCGGGCTTACCATTGCGCCTTACTTCGCGCCTTCGACGGGCGATCCGCTCGTATACGGCAGCGGTACGAAAGCGGGCGAGAGTATAGTCGACTACTTCGGCAATACCGCAACAGAACCTCCCGAAGAGGACAGCCCCGAATATCCCGATTATGCGGCGCAGTACGACAGAACCAGATTTACGGGTAAAGACGTCATCGTAGGCGGAGAACGCGCTGTCACGCTCACGCATAAAGGCACGCTTGTCGCAAACGATTATTTCAGGGTAAAAACTTCGGCGGAATTGCTGAAAAATCATAAATACAAATATTACTATACTTTCACCAATAACGGCGAGAGCAGTGTTTCCTTTGACCTTTGGCAACTCAGAAGCACGATCGACATGACGGACGAAGGGGCGGTCAGTACGCCCGTGACCGTTCCCGCAGGCGAAACCGTGACCGCCGTCATTGCCGAGATAAAGTATGACGCGGCGAACACTAACGCGCTTACGATGCTCGTTATGAAAGGCGAAGCCACGAATTTGAGCCTGACGGTGAAAATGGCGTTTGAAAATCTCGGCGAAGATCAGACTGCGGATAAATACGCGCTGACGATAGGCGGCGGCACAGGCATTACTTTCGCGGACGGTTCTACCACCGCGATGATATCCGAAGGATCCGCTATTCCCGAAATTACCAACGATACGGGCAGAACGATCGCCGGCTGGTTCGGAGAAGACGGCAACAAGATAACATCTTTCTCGATGCCCGCAGAAGCGACCACGGTATATCCTTATTTCGAAGTAGCGAGCGGATATAAGAGGCTGTGGCTGCATAACGGAAAGAATGAAGGCACTCCCGACCCGAGCGGCGGTGGATTCATCGACGGTTCCGTGCTTGTCAGAAATAACTTTGAACCGCTTACTAACGGTAAAGCAGGATTCGGAAACGAAAACGAAGCGATGAAAACGATAGTATGCGGCGACGGCGGTTTTGCGGAAGAAGGAATGTTGCTGAAATACACGGGTCAGGTGCCGGCAGGAGAAATGTGGAGATGCGACAGCGTAATTAACGGCGGCGCAAATCCGTTCCAGCTTAAATTGAACAACACATACGATTATTCGTTCAACTTCCACAATAAAGGCAGCGAAAAGATCAACTTCGAGATCTATATTATCAATTCCGGACAGGATCTCACAAGCTGCGAAAACAATAAGATGACCGTTGAACTCGAACCGGGCGAATATAAGACCATTGTCGCGGAAGGCGTGGTTTATAAGAAGGCTTATGCAAATCAGCCGAACAACAATATGCTTATGCGTTTCCTTGTGAAGGAAAGCATTACAAACGGATTCGCGCTCGGTGTGTCCATCTCGGCAAAGATACCGACTTGACTGGGAGGATGAATAAAATGATAAAGAAATTCTTTAAAGATAAAAACGTCGCATTCTACTTTGCGCTTTCGTTTGCCGCATCGTCCGTCATAGTCGCCGTGTTATATGCTGCGGCGCTCGGAAGACTGGAAGGGTACGTATCTTATGCTCCGCTGATATTATTGTTACTCGGCGCTTTGGCGTTCGTGGGGCTGAGCTTGCTCGGATCCTGCCGTCTCGGTTCCGCGGTACAGAGCGCACTCGACTTTACGGCGTTCATAGTATACGTCGGAACCATATACAGGTATCCCGTAGAACAGGCGATGAGTGGTCAGATCAAGTATCTGCCGATGATAATCGTATGCGGCGCGCTGATGTTCATCTGCGCGTTGGGCGCGAATGTAACCGCATGGATAAGACAGCGCAGAAAACAACGCGCATCGGACGGAGTAGGCGCAAAAGAGCGCAATACCGCTGAAATGCGGGGGAGGCGATCATGAAAAAAGCATTGTTTCTTATCTCGCGTATATTTTTCAATATCATGGCATTCGTATTCGGCATAGCAGTACTGTTTTCGATAGTGTGTTCGAACACCACGATAGAAAGTTTGATAACAAATAACCTGTTCCCGCCCAAAGAACCTGTAATAGTCAACACGGGCAAAGCGCCGATAAGATACAAGACCTGGTACAGCAGCGTCAGCGACGTGCTTAACGGTAACGACGCGGTTGCAGCGGCAGCACAGGCTGAAGGGACGGTGCTTCTGAAAAACGAAAACGTGCTTCCGCTGTCGTCAGGCGATAAAGTGAGCCTGTTCGGCGTGAACGCATACAGTCCGATATATTCGCTCAACGGCGCGGGAAGAGTCAAGGTCAATACCGACCGCATGCAGTATTTCGCGGACGAATTCGAAAAAGTCGGTCTTGAAGTAAACAAGCCGCTTGCGGACTGGTATAACTCGAACAAAACGTATTGGCGCGGCAACGAAGCGAATTCGTACTGGGACGGCGCGGACGGTAACAACGCGACCAACGTCAGCCTTAAAGGCGCGCCGTGGTCTGCGGTCAGCGCATCGGGTGCGGTGCCTTCGACGGGCGGCGGTACGGCGGTGTTCGTTACGGGCAGAATAACCAACGAAGCGATCGACATAATGCCGTCCAACGTAAGCGGGAAAGGCGCGAAGAACAACGATTATCTGAAATTCACGGATAATGAACTGAGCGTGCTTCAGGGTCTGAAAGACGCGAAAGCGGCGGGCGCGTTCGACAAAATAGTGCTGATAATAAATCAGGCTACTTGCGTTTCCGAAGATCTGCCTGAAATAATGAAGAACTACGATATCGGCGCATGCCTGTGGATAGGTTATCCCGGTTCGGCGGGACTGACGGCGGTCGCGAAGATAATGGTCGGAGAAACCAACCCGTCGGGAAAGCTGCCCGACATGTGGTACGTTTCCGCAAACGCCCATCCGTCATACAAACATTATGCGGAATGGAGCAACGTCATCATGCAGGAAGGCATGTATCTCGGCTACCGTTATGCGGAAACTCGGTATGAAGATTACGTCGAGGGGCGCAGCAATACGGGGACCTATATCTACGGAGACAACGTATCGTTCCCGTTCGGCTACGGTCTGTCTTACACGACTTTCGGCTATGAATTCTTGAGTCTGACCAACGACTCCGATCCTGACAAGAATTACGAGCGTTATAAGGACGACGACGGCAACAGGATAGCCGTTCCCGATAGCGAAAAACGCGCGGCAGGCGACGATATGATAGCCGAAGTCAAAGTGACGAATACTGGCGGCAAAGCGGGCAAGGGCGTCGTACAGCTATACGTTCAGAAACCTTATACGGAGGATGACGCCGCCGACGGAGTGGAAGAACCGTCTGTGGAGCTTGTCGGATTCGGCAAGACAGGGAAGCTCGACGTCGGTCAGTCCGAAACGGTACGCGTCAAAATAGACGTCAATAAACTTTTCGCTTCGTATAACATAACCGAAAACAAATATACTCTTGACGCGGGCGATTATCTGGTCGCCGTGGGCGACGGTTCTCACGACGCGCTGAACAACATACTCGCGTCCAAGGGAAATACTCCCGCAAGTACCGATAACAGAATGGACGGCGTCGGTAACGCTTCGCTCGTAAAAACGGTTACGGTAAGTTCCGAGTACGCGAAAAATTACAGGTATCGGACGCTCGGCGGCGCGGAAGTAACCAATCTGTTCGACCACGCGGATCCCAACAAAGCGTCGGGCGACGCGGATTACGTCAAGTTTATGTCGCGTTCGGACTGGACGGGGACAGCAGATATAGCAAAGCAGACCGTTTCGCTCAAAGGCGATATGGCAAAGGGTCAGAGCGTTACAGGCTACGGCAAATCGATAGACAATTCGGTGGCGAAGGAGTATTATCCCGAAGTGTTCGAGGAGTTCGGCGAAGAATATCCGACTTATGCCAAGAACAGAGAAAAGAACTCCGACGGGACTTACGGCAACGCCGAAATAAGCCTTGCGGAAATGGTAGGAGTGGAATACCGCGACGATATGGGCGCGACCGAAGAGGAAAAACAGAAGTGGGAAGACTTTATGGACCAACTCACGTGGGAGGAAACTTGTGCGCTCGTCAGTTCGGGACAACGCATAACCGTAGCGTTGGCGGCGATAGCAAAACCGAAGACCAACGACGTGAACGCTTCCAACGCAATTATATGGAAGTTCGATATGGGACTGAACAGCAAGACCGCGAACCGTTCCGTCGGGTTCTCCTATCATTTCGACGGCGCAAACCGCAACTATTTCCCGACGGGTTATCCGTGCGAAGGAATAATCGCCGCTACTTTCAATGTCGACATCGCGTATGCCGTAGGTCAGGCGATAGGCGAAGACGCGCTTTGGAGCGGCGCAAGCGGGCTTTACGGTTTCGGTCTCGGACAGCACCGCAGTCCTTATCACGGCAGAGCGGGCGAATATTACAGCGAAGATCCCGTGCTTTCGGGAATTATCGGCGGCTGGGAAAGCAAGGGCGCGCAGAGTAAAGGACTGTACGTATATAACAAGCATTTCGTGCTTAACGATCAGGAAACGAACAGAACGGGACACAATACCTGGCTTACAGAACAGACGATGCGAGAGATATATCTACGTCCTTTCGAACTCGCGATAGAGATCGGCGACGCGATGAACGTGATGAACGCGTTCAACAATATAGGAACGTACTGGTCGGGCGTCGATTACAACCTGATGACGAAATGGCTCAGGGGAGAAGCGGGCATGCGCGGTTTCGCGATAACCGACTGGTATCCGACTTATTCGATGAACATAACTTACGGCATACTTGCGGGAACGGATCTGCCGGACGGCTCGGACAACATAAGCAGGTACGGACCCGACGAGAACGGGTCAGGCGCTTACGGGGCTTACGCTCACGCGGTACGCCGTGCGGCTCAACGCCAGCTGTATACGGTGGCAAACAGCAATGCCATGAACTTTGTCGGCGAAGATACGGTAATAATTACGTACGAATCCGCATGGACATATATCCGCGATGATATAATCGACGGTATAGTGATAGCGTTCATGGTCGCGACCGTGTTATTGTGTGCGACAAGCGCATGGGTGTATGTCACTGACATCATTGCCGTAAAACGAGGGGAAAAGAATAAATAAACCTGGCAACTTCAATTCAGCAGCGGGGGGGGGATTGTACCACCCCCCGCGTTTTACGTCAACCCGCTTTTGTCATTGTGATATCGGATATATCGTAATAATGCAATTTTTTAGCGTGTGTTTTGTTGCAGGATGCCGCGCTTTTATGGTATAATTGCAAAATCTCAGCGACTTGCGGAGCGATCATGGAACAAAAGAAGATAAATGCGGAGACGGAGGTATCTCCCGAAACAACCGAAAATGCCGAAACGCACGGAGCTTCCTCGGCAACCGAAGAAAACGCAACGGACGACGTAGCGCGTTATGACGCACCCGCACCCGAAAAGAAAAGCGTTCCCAAGAAAATACTTGAATGGCTGATATCGGTGATGCCGGGTATTGCGCTTTGCGCGGTCATAGCGGTGCCTTCCTGGTTTCTCGGCAAACTCGTCCCCGTTGTAGGGAGCGCGGTTTTTGCAATAATCATAGGAATGTTGCTCGCATTCGCCCCCAGACCCGCATTTTTCGAACGCGGGATAAAATTCTGTTCGAAAAAAATATTGCAGACGAGCGTCGTATTCCTCGGTTTTAACATGAGCTTTATTGCGGTCGTCAAGTCGGGTGCCGCGTCGCTGCCCGTAATAGTGTCCACGATAGCCACTTCGCTTATCGTCTCTTTTCTGCTTACGAAACTGCTTAAAATACCGAGCAAAACGGGGACGCTCGTCGGCGTCGGGTCTTCGATATGCGGCGGTTCTGCGATAGCCGCGACTTCGCCCGTCATACGTGCCAAGGACTCGGAAGTGGCTACGGCGATATCCGTCATATTTCTTTTTAACGTTCTCGCGGCGTTCATATTCCCCGCGCTCGGTAATGCTCTTAACATGAGCAACGAAGGTTTCGGACTGTGGGCGGGCACAGCGGTAAACGATACGTCGAGCGTAGTGGCTGCGGGGACGAGCTGGTCGAGCATGCACGGGGGCGACGATACCGCGTTGAATATAGCAACGGTGGTAAAACTTACGCGTACTCTCGCGATAATCCCCATAACCGTGGTGCTTGCGATATATGAGAGCGTAAAAGCCAAACGCGCCGTTCGTGCGGGAAACGCGGGCGAGAGCGGGAGCGGATTCAGCTTTGTAAAAGTGTTCCCGTGGTTCGTGATCTTCTTTCTTGTTGCCGCGGTCATCAATACATGGCTGTTCCCCGCGATATTCGAGGAAACCCTTGCCGCTGAGTTTTCGAAAGGACTTTCCGAAGCGGGAAAATTCATGATAACGGTTTCCATGGCGGCAATAGGACTGAACACGAACGTAGTAAAACTGATAAAAACGGGCGTAAAGCCCATACTGCTCGGTTTTATCTGCTGGATCGCGATAGCGGGAGTAAGCCTCGGAGTCCAGGCGGCAATGGGAAGTTGGTAAAACGCCATGCGCGTTGCCGTAAAAGGTTGCCGAAAGTCAAAAAATATATAAAAACAGCGGAGTTCGGTTCGAAACTCCGCTGTTTGTCGTAAAAACACGGCCTTGCTTTATTTTCAGCTGCGCACTATATCAGCTATGATCTTGACGACTTTGTCTATGCCGAGACTGCTGCTTATCGTGAGGTGGTAGTTCTGCGTTTTGCCCCATTCCGTATAAGCATATTTGCGGTGGTAGTTGGCGCGGGCTTTGTCGTTCTTTTTGATGAATTTGCGGGCTTTGTCCTCGCTTATATCGTGGCGTGAACGTATCCTCGCTATGCGCTCTTCGATAGGCGCATGAATAAACACGTTGAGGCAGGGTATCTTGTGCTTGTTCAGTATATCCGAAGCGCATCTTCCCACGATGACGCAATCGCTCTTTTTTGCGAGCTGAACGATAGCCTGACTCTGTGCGATAAAGATCTGGTCGTAAACAGGCAGGAAGTGATTGGTACTGAAAAGCCCGTACCCGTACATATATCCCGAATAGTCAAGCCCCATCGAGCTTTTATCCTCACTGTCTGCGACCGTGTCGGCGGGGAATCCCGAGATGGAAGCGGTCAGCTCGGTGACCGTTTTGTCGTAGCAAGGTATGCCGAGCAGGTCTGCCAGTTTGTGTCCTATCTCGCTTCCTCCCGAGCCGTATTCTCTGCTTATGGTTATAGTCATGTTATTTCCCTCCTTGTCAGTAAAACTTATTTCGACTATATTATAACATGGCTCGCGCCTTTTTTCAATACGGTTATGAAAAAATAATGCAAAAATTTTTTGAGTATTTTCTTCGCGTTGCGTTACTCTATGAGCGTGCAGCCGTCGAGCGTGGGGTCTCCGCTGTCGTCGACATCGGGATACTTATCCTCGAAACGGAAATAAGGCGGCAGGTCTCTCGGCGAAAAACCGGTTATGCTCCTGAACATGCGGTTGAAATTGCGAATGGTGGTGAAGCCCGTTTTGATCGAAAGCTCCGTCATGGAAACTTCGGGTTCCGCCCGCATGATCGCTACGGCATGTTTTATTCTGACGTTGTTCAGATACTGCGAGAACGTCATGCCGAGCTGCTTATGGAAAAGTCTTGAAAAATACGCGTCGCTGAACCCCGCGAACGCCGCGGCTTTTTCGAACGTATAGTCCGCGTAATTCTCTTCGAGGTCGTCGAGCAGTTTTTTAAGCGTGTTGACGCTTGCGTCCGCCTGCACGTTTTTTGTGACGGGCAGTTCGCGGAACAGATCTATGATGAGCATTTCGGTGCGGGCGTTGGCAGCCTGCGCATAGTATTCGTTTTTTTCGCTGAGCTCGCGTTTTATGAATTCATAGGCTTCGGGAATGGACTCCGAACCGATTATGAGCGGGGAAAGGGGGCGGACGTCGCCGCACGCACGTTTCGCAAGTTCTTCCTTGAAGATGAATACCAGAAGATAAGTTTCTTCGCGCGCGTGCATGTAATGTATTTCTCCGCTGTGTATGTACATTGCGTCGCCCGAACCGAGCGTATATTTTTTACCGCCGCAAAATACGTCTATTCTGCCGCGTTCGACGTAAAGCAGTTCGCATTCGTAATGCCAGTGCAAAAGATTATGAGAATTGCGATATTTGCCCACCCAAACGCGCTCTTCGCCATTATATGTGCGTAATTCGTGTTTTGCACCCATTTTTTATTCTCCTTTTTTCAATTATAAACCGAGTAAGGCGCTTTGTCAATATGTTTTTCGAAATTTTCACCCAAAGCAATAATTGTCGTTTATATGTCAATAAATTTCTTTATCGCCGTCAAAAATTATGATATAGTATTATAAACGGCAGAGAAGGAGACGTATGTTAAATGAGGAAGATATCTTTCGACAAAGATTGGTCGTATGCGGTAAAGGGCAGTGACAGGTTCGTGCCCGTAACCTTGCCGCATGACGCTATGTTCGCGGAGAAACGCGACGAAGATAATCCCAGCGGCAAAAACGGAGCGTATTTTGCCGGAAACGCATACGAATACATAAAAATTTTCCGACCGGACAAGGACTGGGAGGGCAAAAAACTTTTGCTCGAATTCGAAGGCGTATACAGAAACAGCGAAGTTTACCTTAACGGCGAAAAGCTTTCTTACCGCCCTTACGGATATATCGGGTTTTACGTCGACATAACGGAAAAGGTCGTATTCGACGCCGATAACGAGCTCAGAGTTTATGCCGACAACTCCGAGCAGCCCAACAGCAGATGGTATTCAGGCGCGGGGATATATAGGGACGTCTGGCTGTATGTCCTTCCCGAAAAGCATATAAGACCGAACGGCATCGCGTTCGTGACTTCCGATCACGAAAAACGCGCGTTCTCCGTTTCCGTCGAAACCTCGGGCGAAGGCGAAGTGAGCGCGGAGATAACGGACGGAAAAAACATACTTTGGTCGGGCGCGTCTGTGAGCGACGGCAAGGCGGTATTCTGCGGGGAAGCTCCCGGTGCCGCGCTCTGGAGCGCAGACGATCCCGCGCTGTATACTCTGACGGTGCGGTTCGGCAGCGACAGCGAAAACATCGGGATAGGGTTCAGAACGCTCGCGTGGAGCGCCGCGGAAGGACTGCTGCTCAACGGCAAACGCATACTCCTTCTCGGCGCGTGCATCCACCACGACAACGGACCGATAGGAGCGATAGCTCATCCTTTCGCGGAGCGCCGTAAGATAAGGTTGCTCAAAAAAGCGGGCTACAACGCGATACGCAGCGCGCATAATCCCTGTTCGAAGGCATTGCTCAGGGCTTGCGACGAGCTCGGCATGTACGTGCTTGACGAGTACGCGGATATGTGGTATATCCACAAAGAAAAGTACGATTACGCAGGCTATATGAGCGAGTGGTGGGAAAAAGATCTCAAAGACATGGTTGACAAGGATAGGAACCACCCCTCCGTCATAATGTATTCCGTCGGAAACGAGGTGGCGGAGACGAGCGAGGAACGCGGCATAAAACTGACAGGGGAAATGACCGATTTTCTGCATGAGGAGGACCCTACGCGTCCCGTCACATGCGGTATAAACATATTTTTCAACTTTCTTTATTCCATGGGAATGGGACAGTACAGCGACAAGAAAGCGGAAAAGAACGCCGAGAAAGCGCTTAAAAAAAAGAAGAAAAAAGCCGTCGGCAGCGAATTTTTCAACAACCTCGCGGGACTTTTAGGCGCGAAATTCATGAAGTTCGGCGCCACTCTGCGCGGCAGCGACAGGAAAACGCGGGACGCGTTTGCCAGACTTGACGTGGCGGGGTATAACTACGGCATAAACAGATATAAAAAGGACGTGAAAAAATACCCCGACCGTATCATCGTCGGGAGCGAGACGTTCTGCTCTGACGCATATGCGTTTTACGAATTCGCAAAGACCCATCCCGCGCTGATAGGCGATTTCGTCTGGGCGGGCATGGATTACATCGGAGAAGCGGGCGTCGGCTCATGGGTCTACGAAGACCACGCTCCCGAGTTCGGCGGCGGAGTAGGCTGGCTGACCGCGGGCAGCGGCAGGATAGACCTTATAGGGAACGAGCTGGGCGAGGCGTCTTATACCCGCGTGGCATTCGAGTCGGATAAGATAGGGCTTGCCGTCGTGCCCGTACATCATTACGGCAAAAAACATTCTCCTTCCGCATGGAAACATACCGACGCGATAGAAAGCTGGTCTTACGAAGGCTGCGAAGGTCATAAAACGAAAACTGAAGTTTACGCGCGCGCTTTTCGCGTGGAGCTTTACGTCAACGGCGTCAGGGTCGGGAGCAAAAAACCGAAAAAAGACTGCCGCACGGTATTCGGCGTAAAATACTTCGGCGGGGAATTGACCGCCGTGGCGTACGACAGGAACGGGACGGAGATAGCGCGGCGCTCTCTTCGGACGGCGGGCGGCGAAACGCGGCTTTCACTCGTTTGCGAGGATAAAGAGATAAACAGGGACGGGCTTGCTTATGTTCATCTGCGCTATACCGACAGCGAAGGGGTCGTCAAACCGCTCGTGCGCGGACGGATAACCGTCAGGACGGAAGGCGGCGAGCTGATCGGATTAGGGCATGCCTGCCCTTACAATCCCGACGGATTCCTCGGCACCGATACCGACACTTACCTCGGGGAGGCGTTGGCGGTGGTGCGCCCCGTCGGAAAAGGCAGCATAAGGATAACTGCTGAAAGCGCGTACGGCAATGCCGAAACGGAGATCGAAGTCTTATAAAACATCTGCGGAGAACAACATGACCGTAAAAATACACAACGAATCGCTTATTGCGGAAATAGAGCTTTACGGCGGTAAACCCGTTTCTCTCGTGTCGGTCGGCGACGGTACCCAATACATATGGCAGAACACATCGGTTTATTGGCCCGACAGGGCATGTCTGCTGTTCCCGACGAGTGGCAGGCTGTATTGCGGCACTTACACTCACAAGGGCAAAAGCTACGGGATGCCCCTTCACGGGTTCGCGTATACGTCTCGGTTCGAGCCATGCGAGCTTACGGAAAATTCCGTTACGCTGACGCTCACCGACAGTCCGCTCACGCTGGAAACATTTCCTTTCCGCTTCCGTTTTTCCGTTAAATACGAGCTTGCGGGCAACACGCTGAAAGTCACGTTTTCGGTGAGCAATACGGGCAGCGATACCATGTATTTCGCGCTCGGTTTTCATCCTTGGTTCAATATCCCTTCGGACGACAGGCATAAATTCGGGGATTACACGGCGTTTTTCCCGAAGTCCGAACGCATATCCGTATGCCGTATGAGCAAAAACGTGCTTGACATCGGGTCGCGCACGCCGCTCGGCAGCGACAGCATATGCCTCGACCCGTCGTTGTTTGCCGCAGACGTGCTAATGCTCGAAGGAACGGGCGGAGAAGTGCGCATAGTATGTGAAAACGGCAGCGGCGTGACCGTGGATTACGGCGATATGCCGTACCTGGGACTATGGAACACGGCTCGGGAAGACGCGCATTTCATATGCACGGAACCGATGACCACGTTGCCCGGAAGGGACGGGATCGTCGAGGAATGGAGCGAACGGCGGGATATCGTTTCGCTCGGAGCGGGAAAAACGTACTTTGCCGCAGTCAATATAACGGCGGATATGCCCTAAAACTGATTCGCAACGAGTCGGCGGAGAACGAACATGAAAGGGAATATGAGAAGACACGAAAATCTGAAACTTTTTGAAAAACTTTTCGGCGCGGCATGCACCGAATGTTGTTCCGCGGCAGGCAGGGTGAATATCATCGGCGAGCATGTCGACTATTGCGGAGGCAAAGTATTGCCCGCCGCGCTCGACCTCAGGAACGAAGTTTACTCCCGTCCCAACGGTACGGACGTCATCCGTATTGCAGCGACCACTTACGGCCGCGTGGAGGCTCTGGATATCCGCGCGCTCGACTCTTATCGCGGGCTCGAATGGGGCAGTTATCAGGCGGGAGTGGCATACATAATGCAGAAGGACGGCTATGAGCTCAAAGGCTGCGACCTGCTCTACGACTGCACAGTGCCTTTCGGCAGCGGGCTTTCCAGCTCCGCGGCGATAGAGGTCTCCACCGCGGTGGCGCTTGCGGGGATATGCGGCAGACCCGTCGACGGGGTAAGCGCCGCGCTGATTGCCCGCCGCGCGGAAAACGAGTATTGCGGCGTCAATTGCGGTATCATGGACCAGTTCGTCAGTGCGATGGGAAAGAAAGGTCACGCCGTGCTACTCGATTGCAAGACCCTCGATCACGAATACGTACCCGTCGATCTCGGCGAATACGCCATGGTCATAGCCGACAGCAACAAACCGCATAACCTTGCGGAAAGCAAATACAACGAACGTCGGGCGGAAGTGGAAGAAGGACTTGCCGTGATACGCACCGAAGCGGACGTGAGCTGCCTTGCGGAAGTGTCCGTCGGGCTTTTCGAAAAACTCGCGCATCTCATGCGCCCGACGATAGCCAAAAGAACGCGGCATGTCGTGTACGAATGCGACAGGGTGCTGCGTGCCGCGGAAGCTCTGAAAGAAGGGGATATAGTAAAACTCGGCGCGTTGCTCGACGAATCTCACCGTTCGCTTTCCGAGCTGTACGAGGTCACGGGGCGCGAGCTCGATACGCTCGTGGCACTTTCCCGCGGTGAGGAAGGCTGTATCGGCTCACGGATGACGGGCGCGGGTTTCGGCGGATGCACGATATCGCTCGTCCGCAAGGACCGTGTGGGATCGTTCGTACGCAACGTAGGGCGCGCATACAAAAAAGCCGTGGGATACGCACCGTCCTTCTACATGACCCGTATCGACGACGGGATAAAGCGCGAGGATATGCTCGGTCAGTATGTTTCCGACCTGCTTCGGTATGCGGAAAAGAAACTCGGTCTTAAAAAAACGAATAAGACATACGCCGCGAACAGGATACTCCGCGTGCTCGGCGAAGAAAGCTATACCGCGACCGTCCCTTGCGTGGAAGCGGACGCGGGCGCGGAAGATGTGATAAAGCCGCTTAGCGATTACGCTGCGGCAAAAGGTCACATTTGGGATACGGAGCGTTTGCGGACAGAGCTTTTCGACTGCGTGTCGCTCGTTCCGTCTGCCGTTGAATCGGCGTTTGCCCGCGCATATTCGCGCGATAAGGAACGGGCGTTCGACAGATTTTACGATTATTGCGTGGCGTGCGATTACGTCAAATCCGCGGCTATAGCGCGCAACAAACGCTGGACTGCGGAAGGCACGCGCAGGCAGATAAAGATAACGATAAATCTCTCCAAACCCGAAAAGAACAACAAGCAGACGGCGGCTGCCCGCAACGCTTCTTGCGTGTATCCCGCTTGCACGATCTGTGCCGAAAACGTCGGTTATTTCGGTCAGGGCAGGTGCAGGCAGACATTGCGCACCGTCCCTCTCCGACTGAACGGCGAGGAGTGGTTCTGGCAATATTCTCCATACGCATACTTTTATCAGCACGGCATAGCGATAAACTCCGTGCACACTCCCATGACGCTCGACGACGCGACGCCTTATAAACTTGCGGATTTCACCGATATCGCGCCGCAGTATTTCATTGGCTGTAATGCGCCTCTGCCCATCGTCGGAGGCTCGATACTCGCTCACGAACATTTTCAGGGCGGCAAATATTTTTTCCCGATGTTTGCGTGCGGCAATAAAAAATCCGTTTTATCCTCCGATAACCTTGAAATTTCCATTAAAGATTGGTATAATAGCGTAGTGGAGATACGCTCTGCGGATAAAAGGACGGCATGCGAACACGTAAACGCGATAGTGCGCGGCTGGAAAGATTACGACGCTCCCGAGCTCGAAATAATATCCCATACCGATGCGCCTCACAATACCGCGACGTTGATCGCCCGCAAAGAGGGCGGGGAGTATATATTCTATGTCATACTCCGCAACAACAGGTGCGACGAGCGTTATCCCGACGGCATTTTCCACGTTCATCCCGAGTACATGAATATCAAAAGCGAATCGATCGGGCTCATAGAAGCCATGGGGATGTTCATCCTTCCCGCGCGGCTGGACAGACAGCTTGCGCAGGTCGTCAAAGTACTCGAAGGCAAACGCGACGTCGGCGACGATATAGCCGTTCACCGTGCGATGATCGAGCGCCTTATGTCCGCTCACGGCAACGTGCCTTACGCCGAGGGCGCCGAGCTTGCCGTGCGTCATGCCGTCGACGAAGCATGCGAGCACATTCTCGGCAATACCGCGGTGTTCAAAGAGGACGAACGCGGCGAGAGCGCATTTGAAAATTTCGTAAGGTCGTGTCTGACCGCGGAGCCGAAAGGCGCCTGAAAGGAAACATGGCACGGAAGCCTTGAAGGAGATATTATGGAAACCATACTCGTTACGGGCGGCGCGGGTTTTATAGGCTCGCATACCGTCGTGGAACTGCTCGATGCCGGTTACGGAGTGATCGTTGCCGACGATCTTTGCAATTCGAGCGAAGAAGCGCTTCGCCGCGCGGAGAAGATAACCGGTAAAAAAGTAAAGTTTTACGAATGTGACATCCGCGACCGCGCGGCGACGGAAAAGATCTTCGCCGAGAACGACATATCCGCGGTAATACATTTCGCGGGGCTCAAAGCGGTGGGCGAGAGCTGCCGTAAACCGCTTTTATATTACGACAACAATATTTACGGAACGCTGGTATTGCTCGAGGCCATGCAGAAGTACGGGGTAAAGAAAATAGTGTTTTCGTCGTCGGCGACGGTGTACGGCACTCCCGAAAAACTGCCTCTCGACGAGACCTGCCGCACGGGCGGGGTCACGAATCCTTACGGCGCGACCAAATACTATCTCGAAGGGATCCTTACCGATCTGTGGAAAGCGGACAAAGAATGGAACGTGATATTGCTCCGTTATTTTAACCCCGTCGGAGCGCACGAAAGCGGTCTTATAGGCGAAGACCCCAAAGGCATACCCAACAATCTCATGCCTTACGTGGCGCAGGTGGCGAGCGGCAAGCTGGAAAAAATAAACGTATTCGGTAACGATTACGACACTCCCGACGGTACGGGCGTGCGCGATTATATCCACGTCGTCGATCTTGCGCGCGGACATATCGCCGCGCTGGACAAATGCACGACGAGCGGGGTGCACATATACAACCTCGGTACGGGCAAAGGTTACAGCGTGCTCGACCTCATACACGCGTTCGAGAAAGCCTGCGGAAAAAAACTGCCTTACGTCATCTGCCCTCGTCGCGACGGCGACGTGGCGGCGAATTATGCCTGCTCGGACAAGGCGTACAGGGAACTGGGCTGGAAAGCCGAATACGACCTCGAAAAAATGTGCGCCGATCAATGGCGCTGGCAGTCGGCAAACCCCGAAGGCTACGGAAAGTGAATTGAAGATTCATATTGAAATGAAGCGATAACTTAAATACAAGACCGACCGCGCGCCAGTAAAAGCGCGCGGTTTTTGCGATAAAAAGATGTTTATTTCGGCGGCAGGCAACAAACATTCGTAAATTTTGTCGAAAAACGGTCGAAAACGCTTTATTTATTTAGCCGAATAAAGTATAATGAACGAACAAACAAAGAACAAGGAGAAGAAATAATGAAAAAAGCGTTTTCTGTTTTTTTGGGAATAGTGCTTTGTCTCACCGTTGTTTTTTCGACGGTATCCATGACCGCATGCGGCGATGAAAATGTACTCAAAATAGGCTATACAATATATGCACCGATGAATTACACGGACGATTTAGGTAATTTCGTAGGGCACGACACCGAGCTTGCCACCGAAGTATGCAAGCGCCTCGGATACACGCCCGAATTCGTAGAGATAGTCTGGGACAACAAGATAATCGAGCTTAACTCCTACAACATAGACGTCATCTGGAACGGTATGACGATAACAGACGAGCTCAAGGAAGCCATACTGATCAGCGATCCTTATATGATAAATCAGCAGGTAATAATCGTCGATAAGGAGAATGCGGACAAATACAATACCGCCGCAGATCTTACCAAGGCTTCGAAAATAGTGTTCGAGGGCGGCAGCGCCGCGGAATTCGTGCTCAACGATGTTTCGGGTATAGACGAAAGCAAAAAGATAAAAGCCGAATCGCAGGCGGGCGCGCTTATGGAAGTGGGCGCGGGCACGTCCGAAGTCGGTATCATCGACATAACGATGGCAATGTCCATGATCGGGGAAGGCACGAACTATCCCGACGTGGTTTATAAAAACATCGGTTTCCCTGAGGAAGAATACGGCGTAGGCGTACGTAAAAGCGACGGGGAACTGCTCAAAAAGATAAACGATACGCTTGCGACCCTCAAAGAAGAAGGGTATCTGACCGAGCTTTACAATAAATACATGGGCGGTGCGGCAGAATAATGCTGGAAGTAACGCTTTCGCTTTTACAGGGATTCGGCACCACCTGCCTTATCTTCATAGTGACGCTCGGCGCGTCGCTCGTGCTCGGACTGATAATTTCGTTCGGGACGATGTCGCGTTTCGGCTGGCTCAGGGGCATACTCAAAACCGTCATCTGGATAATCCGCGGTACTCCGCTGATGCTTCAGGTAATGGTGATATTCTATGTCCCCGGTCTGCTGTTCCACGTCAATCTGTTTTCCCGTCTGGTCGCGGTCTACGTAGCGTTCATAATCAATTACTCGTGTTATTTTTCGGAGATATACCGCGGCGGCATACAGAGCATAAGCAAAGGTCAGTATGAGGCGGGACAGGTCCTCGGCATGAAAAAGATGCAGATATTTTTCCGCGTCGTGCTCGTGCAGCTTATAAAACGGATTATACCGCCGATGTCCAACGAGATAATAACGCTCGTCAAGGATACGTCGCTCGCAAGGGTGATACTCGTAGAGGAGATCATCAAGCATGCAGAGGATTTTATCAAGAAAGGACTTATATGGCCTCTGTTTTACAGCGCGGTGTTCTACCTCGTTTTTGTGGGTATCCTTACGCTGTTGTTCCGCTTCGCGGAAAAGAAACTCTCGTATTTCAAGGTGTAAAAGCTATGGCGTTTCTCAGTGTGGAAAATTACAAAAAGTCTTTCGGAAATACAAAAGTCCTCAAAGGCATATCGTTTTCGCTCGAAAAAGGTCAGATTCTTGCGATAATAGGTTCCTCGGGCGGCGGCAAGACCACGCTTCTTCGTTGCCTTAATTTCCTCGAGACCCCCGACGAGGGCAAACTTTACCTCGACGGGAAACTGCTTTTCGATGCCGAACGCGAAAAAACGGAAAAGCACAGGGATGAGGAGATACGCAAAAAACGCCTTCATTTCGGACTCGTTTTCCAGCAGTTCAATCTTTTCCCGCAATACAACGTGCTCGACAACGTCATGCTTGCGCGCAAACTGCTCGCTAAAGATAATTACAAAAAAAGACGTTCCGAGCTTAAAGAAATGATAGCCGCCGCTCCGCGCGAATTGCGAAAAACCCTTAAGATCGATTCCGCCGCGGAGCTTAAAGCGCTTGAAAAAGGCGTGAGAAAAGAAATAACGGAACAGGCGTTATCGCTAATAGAGCGCGTCGGGCTCACGGATAAGATCAAGTCTTACCCCTGCGAGCTTTCGGGCGGGCAGTGTCAACGCGTAGCGATAGCGCGCGCACTCGCGCTCACTCCCGACGTACTATGCTTCGACGAGCCTACGAGCGCGCTCGATCCCGAACTTACAGGCGAGGTTCTCAAGGTCATAAGAGGCTTGAAGAGCGGGGATAGGACCATGATTGTGGTCACTCACGAAATGGAATTCGCACGCAAGGTAGCGGATAAGGTCATTTTCATAAGCGACGGACTGATAGAAGAAGAGGGTACCCCCGACGAGTTGTTCGGCGCGCCGAAGAGCGAAAAAACGCGGGCGTTCCTTACGAAATCGCGTGAGAACCGCGAATTCGGATAAACCATTTCGTAATTAAGATATGTCAAGCGAAGAACGGTCTCGAAAAAGGCCGTTCTTTTCTTAAAAAACAGGCTTGTTTTCAGCGAAAAACGCGACACGTGTGCACTGTTTCTAAAAAATAGATTAAAATTTCCCGAATGGTCTTGAAAAATCGCTCGGGATTATTTATAATGATAAATAAGTTAATCCACATTCGGTCTGACCAAACGAAAAAATATATTACGGAGGTTAATAATGTTGCTCACCATAGGATTTACGGAAATCGCGATCATAGTATGCAGCTGTCTTGCGGCGGCTATGGTCATACTTTCCATAGTGGCAAGCGTAGTGTCGCGTGCCGCCGAAAAGAAAAGAAACAAAAACGCCGACGCCAAGCCTGCGGCAGTCGCCGCGCCCGTTAAAGAACAAACGCAGCCGGCAGCACCCGTAGCAGAGGAACCTAAAACAGAGGAGCCCACAGCGGAAGAACCCGTCGCTGAGGAGCCCGTTGCCGAGGAGCCCGCAGCGGAAGAGCCCGCAGCAGAAGAACAAGCAGCGGAAGAGCCCGCAGCAGAAGAACCAGCAGCGGAAGAACCCGTCGCTGAGGAGCCCGCAGCGGAAGAACCCGCAGTCGAGGAACCTGTCGCAGAGGAACCTGTTGCTGAGGAGCCCGCAGCGGAAGAACCTGTTGCTGAAGATCCCGCTGCTGAGGAACCCGTAGCGGAAGAACCCGCAGCACCCGTGGCGGAAGTTGCGGCGGTCGCTTTATCGACCGAAGAAAAGGGCGAAGCTCCCGCGCCTTTCGGTAACGTGCGTTATCGTTTCGGATTTATGGCAAAACTGATCCAGTCGGGAGAGGATGTGCAGACGAGATACGGCGAACTCGTCGATCTTGCGAAGTCTTACAAAAAGGTAAAAGTGTCCGTGAGCTGGAGACAGGCGCGCATATCGTCGGGACGCAACGTCCTTGCCGTGGTTATGTTCAAGGGGCGCAGGTTGTGCGTCGCGTACGCGCTCGATCCTGCAGAGTATGCGGAAAGCAAATACGGCGGGCAGAACGTGTCCGAGGTCAGACGTTTCGTAAAAACGCCTTATCTGCTCAAACTGACGAGCAAACGCAAGGCGAAATATTCCAAAGAACTTTTCGCCGCGGTAGCGGAAAAATTCGGGCTTGTGCAGGGCGACGTCGTTACGACCGATCATAATCTGCCTTACCGCACGACGGAGGAACTTGTCGCGGAAGGACTTGTAAAAGAGATAAAAATACGGCAGAAGGCAGCCGCGCCTCAACCCGCGGCGGCAGTCGTCGAGTCCGTCGAGCCCGAAGAAAAAGAGGCTCCCGCGAAGAGGCCCGGGCGGCAGAGAAACAGGAAAGGAGCGAACGACGCTCCCAAAATAAAGGAGATAGAAAAGCACGAAAAGATAACCGCGGCGGAAGCGGCGGAGATAGCCGACGAAGCGGCGGAAAAGGTGATAGAGAAGAAGGGTAGCCAGATAAACCGCAAAGACGGCGTGAAAAGGGCGATCGTAAACGTGGACACGTTGTCGCAGAATTATGCGGCGGGCGAGTCAGTCACCATCGAAAGTCTTGTGGAAAAAGGGCTCGTTCCCTCGGGCACCAACTATGTCAAAGTGCTTGCGCGCGGACTTATCGACAAGCCTCTGCATGTGCACGCAGACGATTTCTCCATGGACGCGGTCAAGATGATCGCGGCGACGGGCGGACTTGCGACGAAGCACGTTTCGGAAGACTGATACATAGTTAATAAGCGAAAAGGAGCGTATCGGGAAATACCGATCCGTTCCTTTTTTCACGCCTTTTCCGACGTTCTCTTTTCTTCAGTAAGTTTGGGTTTACTTTCGCCTGCGTCAGCTCTCGTCCTCTATCTTGAGCATGACGGAACCCTGTTTTGCCTGGCAGAGCGGACAGGTCTTGAACGCGGTCTTGCTCGTAGCTTCGTAGCCGCAGTCGCCGCACTTCCATTTGACGGGTTTTTCTTTCTTGTAAAGCGTGCCGTTTTTCATCTGGGTATAAAGCTGCGTAAACAGCATTTTGTGGCAGTTTTCCACCTGGATGATATTGCGGAACAGTCCTGCGATATCGTCGAAACCTTCTTCTTCCGCGACGCGGGCATACTCGGGGTAGATCTTTTCCGCTTCCGTCTGTTCGTCTTCCGCAGCCAGCCTGAGATTTTCGAGCAGATCCCATTTTTCTTTGAAAGGATAGCCCGATGCGATGTCTATGTTTTCTATTTCCTTATCGCAAGCGGTCTGTATGAAAGAGTAGAACATGCGCGCGTGATTGAATTCCTGGTAAACCACTTCGTCCACGAGCGAGGCTATGTTTTTATAGCCTTTCATGCGAGCGCCGTATTCGATGAATTTATAACGCGCCTGCGCCATGCACTCGCCCGCATACGCTTTGGCGAGATTCTTGTAAGTCTTACTTTTTATAAGTTCCATAAAAGCCTCCTTTTAGAGTATGCGCCGCGCCCGCGAAAATTATTCTTTAACCGAATATACGCTTTCCGAACGGGCTTCGGCGGTTAATCTTAAAGATAATCCGCATAATAAACGCGAGGTGAATCATGACGATAGCTGTTGTATGCGACGTGCTCGGAGGCGGTAACAACGGAACGAGCATGGCGGCAGGCGGACTGATAGATGCCATGCGCGGTCGCGGGCATACCGTAAGGGTAATATGTTGCGATACGGATAAAATGGGTAAGGCGGGGTACTATGTCCTGCCGTCGAGGTCGTTCGGTCCGTTCGACGCGTTTGTGAAAAAGACGGGCGTAACGCTCGCAAAGCCTGAAAAAAAGATGCTCGAAGCTGCGCTGGAAGGCGCGGACGTGATACATTGCATGCTGCCTTTCGCTCTGAGCGCGGCGGCGGTCAGGATAGCGGAGCGGCTGAATATCCCCGTGACCGCAGGTTTCCACTGTCAGGCGGAAAACTTCACTGCCTATATCGGTCTGAAAATATGCGCGCCTCTCAACGACTATGTCTATTACAGGTTTTACCGCCGCGTATATTCGCATGCCGTCTGCGTGCATTACCCGTCGCAGATGATACGCTCTATTTTCGAGCGTAAGACCGCTCACGTGCGCGGAGAGGTTATAAGCAACGGCACGGAAGAGAGCATAGCGCCTCACCGCTGCGAAAAACCCGAGCGCTTCAAAGACGCGTTCGTCATACTGAGCGTCGGAAGATACGCGCGCGAAAAACGTCACGACGTGCTTATACGCGCGGCGGCAAAAAGCAGATACAAGGATCGGTTGCAGCTTATCATAGCGGGCGAGGGCATGCTCGAAAAACGCTACCGCGCATTGAGCGGGAAGTACGGTCTTCGTCCCGTAAAACTCGGTTTTCTTGACAGGAGCGAGCTTTACGAGGCGCTCGGTTACGCCGACCTTTACGTCCATACGGCGGATATAGAACTCGAAGGCATCGCGTGTCTGGAAGCGGTGAGGAGCGGTCGGACCATAGTCGTATCCGACTCTCCGAAAAGCGCGGCTGGCTCGCTTGCGCGCGACGAACGCGGACTTTTCAGATCGGGCGACGCGAAAGATCTGGCAAGGCGTATCGATTATTGGATAGAGCATAAAGATGAGCTTGCGCGCTCCGACGAGTACTATGCGGCATGCGGAAAAGCGCGCGGCAGGGACGAATGTATGGACGATATGGAGCGTATGCTTACACGCGCCGCGTCGGTGCGGGTCTGACGCGCGCACACAGTCGCGCGGGCGATAAGTAAAAATTATGCTTCCGATTTTGAAAAAATACTTGACAGAACCGATTAAATATTGCAATATAAAAGAAACCGCGGGGGAAAGAACGACGGCATTTTGCGGCGCTATGCTCTTTTTTACGCGGTCGATCGCGCTTTTTGCGAATTTTTCGCAGCATTGCTTAAGCCGCGCTTTCACCCTGAAAACGGCGACGGATACGCCGAAATAATACGGGGGGGGTATAGATGATCAGAGTTGCCGTCTGTGAAGACGAAAAAGAGGCATTGGATCTTTTCAAGGAAAACCTCGACAGATACACCGCCGAGCACGGTGTCGATTTTGCCGTGTCGCATTTTGTCAACGCGATATCCTTTCTCGAAAATTACAAACCCGTATACGATATTGTTTTCATGGATATAAAAATGCCCGATATGGACGGGCTGACCGCGGCAAAACGTCTGCGCAAGATCGATCCGTCCGTGATACTTATTTTCCTGACCAATCTTGCGCAGTATGCCGTCAACGGCTACGAAGTCAACGCGCTCGACTTTATCGTCAAGCCGATAAATTATTATATACTCGTGCTCAAACTCGAACGCGCTCTGGACAGGCTGTCGAACGAACACGGCATAGAAGTCGCGGTGTCTATGGACGACACGGTCGTAAAGATACGCGCCGTCGACCTCAGGTATATCGAGGTGCAGGGGCATAATCTCGTGTTCCATACCGTCAAAGGCGATTATAAATCGTACGGCACGTTGAAAAAGATAGAAGAGAAACTGACAGCGGCGGATTTCGTCAGGTGTAACGCCTGCTATCTCGTAAATCTCAAATACGTTACCGCGATACGGGGCGATACGGCATACCTCGGCGATACGGAGCTTCATATATCCCACGCAAAACGCAAGGATTTCGTGCGACTGGTAAATAATTATATGGGCTGGTGCAGCTGATGTTCGGTGAGTCGCAGCTTTTTTGGTATAAAATAGTCTTTATGGCGGAGCTTGTACTTTCGGAAAGCATGTTCTTTTATCGGCTCAAACGCAGAAAACTGTTTGTTCTCCGCTTATTGGCGGCGCTTGCGGCGCTCGGCTTGCTGGCGTTCTTTTTCCCTTTGTTTTCATGGAGCTACAACGCGGCGTATCTGTCCGTGCTTTTCGTATCTCTGTTCATCGCAACGCTCGGCGCGGCGGCGTTCTGTTTCCGCGAGCCTTTCGTCAACATTCTGTTCTGCGGCATAGCGGCGTATTCGGTGCAGCACATTGCCTTCCAGTTCTATAACCTTATCGTGAACCTGTTCGGGATCAACGACAGCGCACCGATAGGCATATACGGCGATACCGTGGCTTTCTATTACAACGTGTTTACGGGAACGGTATACTTTATCTGCTATGCTATGATATACTGGATGATGTATGTGATGTTCGCCTCGCGGATAGAAAAGAACAGCGATATGCGTATACGCAGTATCTCGCTTCTTCTGCTCATGGGTCTGACCGTCATCGTGTGCGTGGTGCTGAATGCCGTCATAACCTATGCAAGCTACGATAATTTCAGCGTCGTTATGATGTCCTGTGTGGAAATATCGATAATAATAAGCTGCCTGCTGTCGCTGTTCGTGCAGTTCGGGTTGCTTTCCAACCGCGAAATGAAAGCGGAGCTCGACAGCGTTTATCATCTGTGGCATCAGGAGCAGAAACAGTTTGCGACCTCAAAGGCGAATATAGATCTGATAAACATTAAATGTCACGATCTGAAACACCAGATACGCAAGATAGGCAGCACGAGCGCGGTGTCCGAAAGCGCGATGCGCGAGATAGAAGACGCGATAAACATATACGACTCCGCGGTGAAAACGGGCAATGAGTCGCTCGATGTGATACTGACCGAAAAAAGCCTGCTTTGCGGAGCGAACGAAATAACATTCACCGTCGTGGCGGACGGAGGGAAGCTCGGTTTCATGAACGACGTCGACCTGTTCACGCTTTTCGGCAACGCCATAGACAACGCGGTGGAAGCGGTGATGAAACTGCCGGCGGAAAAACGCATAATCAGTCTTACCACCAACGAAAACGGAGAATTGTTTTCCGTCAATATCCGTAATTTCTATCTCGGCGACGTGACTTTTGCGGAAGGATTGCCCGTCACGACGAAAGGCGATACCGACTATCACGGTTTCGGAATGAAAAGCATCAAACGCATAGTGGAGAAGTACGGCGGAAATATGTCCGTGGTGGCGGACGGCGAAGTGTTCAATCTGAATCTGCTTTTCGATACGGGAGGGTTCAGGCTGTGACGCGGCGGGTTTTCCGCTTGCGTGGAGAGCCGTACGACCGACAGGGGATATTTTAAGGCGGCGGTACAGTTATGGGGTCAAACGGGCGAGTTATGTTTTTTGTCTTGTAATGAGACATGGGATAAATTACAATCACGGTGTGGCATGACGGAAATGCCGCGCCGTGTTTTATTGTACGTGGAGACCGACGCGGGCATAACCTCCGCTTATGCCGAAAATACTACAGAAAGGAGACAGTGATGGCAAAAAAGACTATTGTCAGGGCGATATGTATTGCAGTTATGGCACTTATTTTTGCGGCCGTTTTAGCGGGCAATATAGTCGCTTCGCATTTCAGCGATCTGATAACCGAGTATTTCCACGGCGCGGGCATCTCTTACGAGGGAGAAGCCGTCGAAAACGCACTCGCGTTTTCCGATCAGTTGTGTCAGGAAATAACCGAAGAGGGCGTGATCCTTCTTAAAAACAACAAGAAAGACGATGTTCCCGCTCTTCCGCTTACCGAGGACGAAATGGAAAAGATAAACATTTTCGGTTGGGGAGCAAGCGACGGCGGCTGGATATTCGGCAGCGACGGTTCGGCGAACTCCAACAGCGGAACGAGCAGAGCCAAAGTCAAGATGCTCACGGACGCTTTCGAAAACGCGGGGATACAGTACAACACCGAAATAATGGATATGTACACCGCTTTCCGTGATCAGAGGGCGGGCGTGCGCGCGCTCACGGGCAACATGAAATTCTATATGCTTATAGAGCCGAGCGTAGAGGCGTACAACGCGACGGGCGAGAACGGGAAGACCCTTCTTCAAAACGCAAAGGAGTTTTCGGACACCGCTCTTGTCGTTCTCGGCAGGATGGGCGGCGAAGGTACCGACCTTCCTTTCTGCCAGTACCGCAACACCACAGGTAAATATACGGTCAACGACAACATGCCCACGGACTACGACCGCACCTACCTCGACATATCCAGGGACGAGGAAGCACTGCTCGAAATGATCACCGCCAACTTCGACAAAGTCATCGTGCTGATAAACACCTGTAACTCGATGAACCTCAACTTCCTCGAGGACGACGGCATAGACGCGGCTTTGCAGGTCAACGGTACGGGTCAGTCGGGTACTTACGCGATCCCTAAAGTGCTCAGCGGCGAAGTCAATCCTTCGGCAAGAACGGCAAACACTCAGGTCTACGATCTTTCCACCGATCCCACTTTCATGAATGCGGGCGGTAAATCCGCAAGCAGCGGTTACGTGACCTATGCCGAAGACATATATGTCGGCTACAAGTGGTACGAAACGGCGGACGCAGAGGGTTACTGGGACGACGTTGACAATCAGTACGGCAAAGGCTACGAAGGCGTTGTGCAGTACCCGTTCGGATACGGCATGAGCTATACCGATTTCGATTGGGAGCTCGTGTCCGCAGAGCCCGCGGCATCCTCCGTGATAACCAAGGACACCAAAATTACGGTCAAAGTCCGCGTTACAAACAAGGGAAACCGCTCGGGCAAAGACGTCGTTGAGCTTTATTACACTCCGCCTTATACCCCCGGCGGTATAGAGAAGAGCGCGGTAAACCTCGTCGCTTTTGCGAAAACGAGCGAGCTCGAAGCAGGCAAGAGCGAGGTGGTGACTCTCGAATTCACGCCTTACGATATGGCGTCTTACGACTGCTACGACAAGAACACAAACAGAAACGTCGGATGGGAGCTCGACCGCGGCACGTACAATATCTCCGTGCGTTCGGACGCTCATACCGTCAAAAACGACATCAACGGCGAACCGATGTCCTTCAATTATACCGTTGACAAGACCATTCGTATCAGCACCGACCCCGTGACGGGCAACAGAGTGACCAACCGTTTCACCAACTATTCGATAGTTACCAAACAGGAAGACGGCACGTTTGCAGAACAGCAGTTCAAGGCTTACGGCAACTGCGCAATAGACGGCAGCGACGCGGACGGCGCGGACGTGGTCTACCTTTCGCGCAGCGACTTTGCCGGAACGTTCCCTTCGAAAACGCTGGGCAACAGAACGGGCGCGGCAGTCAGTTCTTTCACCAACTACACCTATGACGGCTACGGTGACGTGGCTATGCCGACGACGGATACGATAAACGGCGAGCAGCTTCTGCTGTATACCACCGAATCGGGCGGCAAGCCGAACTCGGATCAGCTCCGCACGGGTAACGGACTCAAGATCAACCACGATCTTATGATGACTCTCGGCGAAGATTACGACGCTCCCGAGTGGAAGACGCTTATCGAGCAGATGAGCAAGAACGAACTTTACGATCTCGTCGGACTGGGCGGTTACCGCACTTACAGCATAGAGTCGATAGGCAAGAAGTATATGCTCGAAAACGACGGACCGAGCGGACTTAACCGCCACATGAATGCCGCACCAAATGATCCTGAAATAGACCGTTCGGGCTGGACGATGTTCCCCAATCCCACCGTGCTTGCGAACAGCTGGAACTGGACGTTGTCGTATGCGTACGGACTTTCGGTCGGTAACGAAGGTATGGTCACAGGCGTTACTGGTTGGTACGCTCCCGGGGCAAACCTTCAGCGTTCGCCTTTCAGCGGCCGTAACTGCGAGTATTACAGCGAAGATTCCTATCTTTCGGGCGTAATGGCTGCGGAGACGGCAAGAGGCGCGATCAATAACGGTATGAACGTATACGTCAAGCATTTCGTGGTCAACGATCAGGAAACGCACAGAGACCAGCTCACCACATGGCTCACCGAACAGACATTGCGCGAAATATACCTGCGCCCGTTCGAGATCGCCGTGAAACGCGGTAATGCTAACGGTATGATGAGCTCGTTCAACAGACTCGGCTCGCAGTGGACGGGATCCAATCACGCGCTCATGACCGACATCCTCCGTACCGAGTGGGGATTCCGCGGCGCAGTGGTGACCGACTATTATTCGGGCTTCATGGGGCTTAACAGCGGACTTCGCGGCGGCAACGACCTGTGGTTGACGGGCGGCGGCAGCGCGCCCGGCGGCTGGAACGGTAACGACGCTACTATGGTAGCATGCGCTCAGACAAGCGCAAAGAACATTCTGTTCGCGCGGTGCAATTCCTACTATCTCGCAAATACTCACGATAAGAGCGAGGACGTTATAGTCGCGGACGTGCAGACGGTCGTTGAAGTGGAAGCGCCTTTCCCCGCGTGGATATTCATCGTGGTAGGCATAGACGTTGTCGCTGTTGCGGGCATAATCGTCTGGACGATATTCCTTTTCAAAAAGCCGAAAGCAAAATCGGGAAAAGGAAAGCGTTTCGAGAAGTATTCGAAATAAACGTATCAGGTAAAACGGAGAAACAATGATGAAAAAATATCTTAAAAGAATTATTGCGTTTGTTGCGATCCTGCTTGCATTCGTGCTCATATTACCGATCGCGGCTTGCGGTGAAGAGAACGTCGGCCCCTCCGATACCGACAATCCGGGCGGCACGGGCGACGACCACACCTACGACGAGTATTGGGTGGAGCGCATAGAAGTGGAAAAAGGCGAAGGTTTCCGTGAAAACTATGCCGACGGCGACACGTTCGACAGAACGGGCCTTACCGTCACGGCATACTGGAACGACGGTTACGTCGAAGTCGTTGATTCCGTCAAGTATGCGGTCGTGCCTTCGATAATCACGGAAGGGGTGACCGAAGTAACTATAATCTACGGCGACGCGTCACTGACGATCCCTATAAGCTCCGTACTTATAACGGGACTTGACATAGTCAAAATGCCGAGCAATACGACGTATTTCGTCGGCGAAGTGTTCAAAGCGGACGGTATGGTCCTTCGCTATACCCTCGACAACGGCGAATACAGAGAAATATCCGACTTCTCGGCGGCTGACGTGACTTTCGATCAGACTCCGCTCGAGCTCGGCGACGACAGCATAACGATAACGTATAACGGTTATACCTGCGAAGTTCCCATAACGGTAATGGGCAGGGGATTCAAGATCGAAGCAAAGAAGGAAGGCGAGAACATTACGATAACCGATCCCGAGAACGCCGCAAAACCTTCCAAAGAAGGAACCAATGAGACAATAAAAGAATTCGCCTCCAACGGCGACTTTATGCAGGATTTCTCCGAAGGCTGCGTGATGACGTTTACCTTCGAGTCCGACACGCCTCAGGTCAATCTGCTCCTTCAGGCTTCGTCCACATACGTGACCGAGTACAGTGAAATAGTTACATGGGCACCTATTACGGTTGAGGATATGCAGGTTAACCGCATATTCGACATGACGGTGAACGGCCGCAAAGTTCCCATCAACGATACCGCCGTGCTTTACGGTGACGAAACGGATAAAAAGGATGGTGACGTTGCATGCCTTGCCAACTGGACGGAAGTCGACCTCGGTATCGTCAACGTAAATACCGATCAGGTCAACACCATATCGCTGACGTTCAAGGATAACGGTTACCGTAATGCAAATGACATCGGTATGCCCGCGCCCTATATCGACTACTTCATGATAAGCAACATCGAAGACGATAATATTGTGACGGATATCGAAATAACAAGCGGTCCGACGAAGACCGAATACGTTCAGGGACAGAGTTTCGACCGTACGGGCATGGTAGTTACCGCAAAGCACAAAGACGGAAGCAAAACGCCCGTGGAAAGTTACAGCGTTACGCCTTCCGTGCTTACGGAATCGGGCGACAGCGTGGAACTTACCGTGTCATACGCGGAGTTCGAGCAAAAGATAACGGTAAAAGTCATAGACAAAGTTTCAACAGGCATAGAAGTGACTACGCCGCCCAATAAACTGACATATCTTGCGGGCGAAAGTTTCGATCCGACGGGTATGGTGGTCAGCGAGATATACAACGACGGAAGTGAAACGCCGATAAGCGGATATACCTGGTCGCCGAACGGCGCGCTCGGCAGCGACGACGAGAAAATCACCGTCAGCTACACGAATGCGTCCGAAGCGACATATACCGCCGAAATCGCGATCTCCGTCAAAGAGATGACGGGTATCGAGATCACGACCGCTCCCGACAGAACGGAATATGCGAACGGTCAGCCTTTCGATCCCGCCGGAATGGTCGTGAGTGCGGTATATAATGACGGCAGCAAAACGGCAGTAAGCGGATATGTGTGGAGCCCCGAAGGCGGATTGCCGATAGGCACCACCGAAGTTACGATAAGCTATAACGGATTTACCGCAAAGCAGAGCGTTACCGTAACCGCGGACGAAGTGCTCAGCCATATAAGCATTTCGGGCGTACCCGATACAGCGCTCGGCGTGGGCGATCCGCTCCCGACGTTATCCGCCAACGATCTGATGGTGACCGCACATTACTTCAGCGGAAAAACGGAGACCCTGTCTTCCGACGCTTATGATCTGACCGTGCCCACGGGCAAAGCCGCGATAGGCAGCGCCGTGGTGGCTACGCTCAAAAGCGATCCGTCATTCAAAGCGGTAGTGCCTTTCAACGTCTCGACGGAAATAAATATCGAAGACGGCATGGTCACCGGTAATAAGAACTATCGAACGAACGTAGCATGGGCGCCCGGAGCGAAGAACGGAGACTTCGTGCAGAACTGTATGATCGATTCGGTCATAACCTTTACGTTCGATTCCGCTACCGAAAGCTACGCGGAGCTTACTCTCACCGGCGCGTCCGGCTGGGTTCAGGTTTACGAGAATCTGCCTAAAACGCTCGGCGATATGTATGCGGCGGCAATGTTCGATCTCGAAGTGAACGGCGTTATGGTTACCGTGAATCCGGACGCTAAGCTTGCGGGCGGGGAATACGAAACGGCTTCCAACAATAACCTGGCGGTGTGGAGCGACGCGGTGCTTGCGAAAGTAAAACTCAACGCCGGAAGCAATACCGTAAAACTGATTTTCAAGGATTATTCGTATTTAAACGGCAATGCGGATCACAGTAAAGCGTCTCCCAATCTCGATTACCTTACGGTAACTTCGGTTGAGTGAACGCGAAAACAGTTTATAATTCGATGAAAGAGCTTTGCGGAAAGCAAAGCTCTTTCGTTGTACGCCTTTGGAAAAAAATCGAAAAACATTTTATAAACCGTTGACAAGCGCGGAAAAATCTGTTACAATAAGCGAAAATAAACCGTTGAGACGGAAGACGAACGTAAAATGCGCTTACAGAGAATCGGAGCAGCTGAGAACCGACGGCAGGCAGTTACGTTATATGGTCCGTTGAGGGCGCGGAGGAACGGGCGACGAGCCACAGTATTCCGCGACGAGAAGACTAGCGTCAGTAGTCGGAGAATGTTTGTTCTCTGCAAAGTGCGGGAAGATCCCGAATCAAGGTGGCACCGCGGATATTATGTCCGTCCTTGGCAATGATTTTCGTTGTCGGGGCGTTTTTTGTTTTATCCCGACGTTGACTACCGAATCTTTACCGACGCTGTCGGCCGCGGCGCGGGAAGAAATATTATAAAAAAGGAGAACATCATCATGTCAGAAAAAATCCCTTACAAAGTATATCTTACCGAAGAGGAAATGCCTAAAAAGTGGCTCAATATAAAAGCATTCATGAAAAACAAGCCTGCGCCCATGCTCAACCCCGCGACCATGCAGCCTTGCGTAAAGGAAGACCTTACCCCCGTCTTCTGCGACAAGCTCGTAGAGCAGGAACTCAACATAACCGATAAATACATCGACATACCTCAGCCCGTGCTTGATTTTTACAAACTCTATCGTCCGAGCCCTCTCGTCCGTGCTTACGGGCTTGAAAAAGCGCTCGACACTCCCGCAGAGATCTATTACAAATTCGAAGGCAACAACACTTCGGGTTCGCACAAACTGAACAGCGCGGCTGCGCAGATCTATTACGCCAAGGAGCAGGGACTCAACGCGGTGACCACCGAAACGGGTGCCGGTCAGTGGGGCACGGCGCTTGCCATGGCGGGTTCGTACTTCGATATGCCCGTCAAGGTATACATGGTCAAAGTGTCTTACGAGCAGAAACCTTTCCGTCGCAACGTAATGAACGTATACGGCGCGTCGGTCGTTCCGTCTCCGTCCGACACCACCGCGGCAGGTCGCAAGATACTCGCCGAACATCCGGGAACTGACGGTTCGCTCGGTTGCGCGATAAGCGAAGCCGTGGAAGCGGCGGTCTCCGATCCCGAACACAAAACGCGTTACGTGCTCGGATCGGTGCTCGATCAGGTATTGCTCCACCAGTCCATAATAGGACAGGAGACCAAGACCGCACTCGATAAAATAGGCGTCAAGCCCGACGTTGTCGTGGGCTGCGCAGGCGGCGGTTCCAACCTCGGCGGTCTGATAGCGCCTTTCGTCGTCGACAAGATAGAAGGCAGATCGAACGTCCGCATAGTAGCCGTCGAGCCTGCTTCCTGCCCGTCGCTGACGCGCGGAGAATTCAGATACGACTTCTGCGACACCGCGAAGACCACTCCTCTTGCCAAGATGTACACGCTCGGTTGCGATTTCATACCCAGTCCCAACCATGCGGGCGGACTCAGATATCACGGCATGAGCCCCGTGCTTTCTCAGCTCTATCACGACAAGTACATGGAAGCGAGGTCGTACACGCAGACGGAAGTATTCGAAGCCGCAGTCAAATTCGCGCGCATAGAAGGCACGCTGCCCGCGCCCGAATCCGCACACGCGATACGCGGAGCGGTGGACGAAGCGCTCGAATGCAAGCGCACGGGTGAGAAGAAAGTCATCGTATTCGGTCTTACGGGTACCGGCTACTTCGATATGAAAGCTTACAATTCCTTCCTTTCGGGAAAGATGACGGATTATATCCCCACCGACTCTGAGATACACACGAAATAACGGCGCGTATGCGCAACAAACAACGGCGGAAGAGCCCTCGGGACGCTTCCGCCGTTTTCGTCTGTTATACTGTCATTGCGTTGACAAAAAAGCCGCAAACGACTATAATACGGATATGGACAATGCATATTTTCCCGAAGGCAGGACGGTACGTCGCGACCGTTTCGCGTTCATAGCCGCGGCATTGCTCGGCGTGGCAGCCGCTTTCATGTCATTATTTCTGCGTATAGCGGCGGTATCCGGCGTGTTCGGACAGGATATCGCGGATCTGAGCCCGCTGTTCGTCATTGCGGGAGCCGTGTCGGCAGCAGGCGCGCTCGGCATGAGCGTGACCGTCATGGCAGCGCGCGGAGGAAAGATACCGTCATCCTTTATGTTCATAGGAGCGGGCTTAATCTGCGCAGGCTGCCTGCTCGACGCCGTATTTTACGTCATGAGACGCGGAAGTTTTCATATGAGCGTCCAGACGCTGTATTTCGTCATGGCAATAGCGTTACTGCTGACGCTTGCCGCCGCGCTTTATTCGGAACGCGGAGTGCTCAAGGCGCTGATCGCGTCATCGGCGCTTTCGGTGGTCGCGCTTATAGCGGCTTTCATACCGCTTTTCACGGGCAACGCCGTCTGGCAGGATGTACTGTATGCCCTGCCTGCGCCGCTTAGCTTCGGAGTAACGGCGCTTGTCTGCGCGGGATTTCTGGGGGAGAACGATGGGAAAGACTGACGAAAATCGTAATGGCGAACAGATCCCCGCGGAAGACAGGGGATGCGACGTGCCCGAAGAAGGGAAGGAAAGCGAAAGCGATAATTCGCCCTCCGTGCCCGAGAAAAAGGAAAGCGTCCGCTCGCGAATGGCAAAATTTTTCGTAAAGCGGTCGACGCTGCTTGCGTTTGCGGGAGCACTCGTCGTCGTGATAGCGACGATAGTCCTTGCCGTCGCGCTGGACGGAGACGTTTACGATAAAGCCGCGGCGCTTTGGGCGGCGGTGTTCGCGCTTGAATTTTTTTATTGCATACGTACGAAAAAACGAAAAGTCAATATAGTGCTCACCGTGGTTGCAGGTGTGCTTGCGGTGGCGTTTACGGTACTTTACGGGCTGGAACTTAAGGAGATAATACCCTGACTTATGGAAAGCAGACTGAAAAAAACTTTTGAGATAAGCAGCGATCAGGCGGATTTCAAACTCGAATACGATCTTCATCATCTGCTCCACGATTTTAACGACATAGCGGGAAAACAGGCCACCGAGATGGGCGTGGATGCGGAACTGATAGCGGAAAAATACAACGCGATGTGGATAGTCACGCGCCTGCGCGTCTTAATGGATAAAATGCCCGTCTGGAAGGACGTCGTTTCGGCGGAGACGTATCCGCTCGTACCGGGCATACTCCGTATGGAAAGGGAAGCGATATTCCGCAGAGCGGACGGCACGCCCTTCGCGGTCCTCGGCTCCGAGTGGTGCATCCTCGACAGAACGACGGGAGTGCCTCGCAGACCGTCCATGATAGGATATCCGACAGAGGGCACCGTCAAAGACCGCGCACTGACCTCGGGATATTCGGATACGCGCATAAAAACGGACGAAAAAGACTTCGTTTTCGCGCATACCGCGCGGGTGAGCGACCTCGATCTCAACGGACATTTCAATAACGTGGCTTATGCCACGCTTGCGGCGGATGCGTTTTCGAGCGCGGAGCTCAGGGCGCACAGGATGACTTCGTTCGAAATAGCGTTCAAGGCGCAGAGTTACGAAGGGGAAACGCTCAACGTCTATCGCCGTGACGAAGGCGACAAAAGCGCGGTATACTGCGACAAAAAGGACGGCACGCGCGTTTTTGAGACGTTGTTCGCGTTCGAGGGCAGGTAAACCGCTCCTTATATACCGATAACAAGTTACAGGATAACTTCACAATATCATTGACTATGCCTCGGCAGATGTGATATAATCGGAAATATGAACGACGAAGAAAGACTGGATGCGCTGAAAAAATTTTTCACCGACGACAGATACGTAGCGTTGTCGGGGATAAACATAGACGAAGTGACGGACGAATATGCGCAGGTAAGCGCCGATATACGTCCGTGCCACCTGAACGCGGGCGGCGCGGTGCAGGGCGGCATGCTGTTTACGACTGCGGACTTTGCGTTCGCGGTCCTTTGCAACGACAAACATCCCGTGACCGTCACGCAGAGCGCGTCCGTGTCTTACATACGCGCGGCTAAAACAGGACGTATCACGGCACGCGCAAGGGAAATAACGCGCACGGGTCACAACTGCGTGGCGGAAGTGGTCGTAAAGGACGCGGAAGGGACCGTTGTCTGTGTATGCGTTATGAACGGATTTATAAGCGAAAGAAAATGATCGGAAGAGAATAATGATGAAAATTTACGACAAAAAGATAGAAACGATGTCAAGACAGCGTATGCGCGCGCTTCAGCTCAGACGGCTGAAAGAGATAGTCGCGTACGCGTACAACAGGGTGCCTTTTTATAAGAAAAAGTACGACGAAGCGGGCGTAAAACCTTCGGACATAAAGACGCTCGAAGATATACGCAAACTTCCTTTCGTAACGAAAGCGGATCTGCGCGAAAACTATCCCTACGGTTTGCTCGCCGTACCTCTTTCCGACCTCGCGAGGATACATGCGTCGAGCGGAACGAGCGGCAAACCCACCGTCGTTGCGTATACGAAAGAGGATATGGAGGACTGGACGGAATGCGTCGCGCGGCTCGTCGTTGCGGCGGGCGGCAGGAGCGACGATATCGTTCAGATCTGTTTCGGTTACGGACTGTTCACGGGCGCGCTCGGGCTTCATCAGGGCTGGGAGCGCATAGGCGCGGCGGTCATACCCGCTTCGACGGGCAATACCGAAAGGCAGATAATGCTGCTCAAAGACCTCAAAGCCACCGCGATAGTCGCCACCCCGTCTTACGCTCTTCATCTTGCCGAGTCCATGCAGAAACTCGGTTACAAACCCGAAGATTTCAAACTTCGCGTGGGTATGTTCGGCAGCGAGGCGAGCTCGGAAGAAATGCATAAAGAGCTTGCGGAAAAACTTCATCTGTTCCCGACGGACAATTACGGGCTCAGTGAACTGATAGGCCCCGGAGTATCGGGCGAGTGCGACAAGAAGTGCGGTATGCACGTTAACGAGGATTATTTCTATCCCGAGATAGTCGATCCCGCAACGCTCGAACCCACCGACGGCAGCGATTACGGCGAACTTGTGCTCACGTCGCTGACGAAAAAGTCGATGCCTATGATAAGGTACAGGACGAAGGACATAACCAAACTCGATTACACGCCCTGCGCCTGCGGCAGAACGACGGTCAGAATGGCTAAGCTCAAAGGCAGGACGGACGATATGCTCATAATAAAGGGCGTAAACGTGTTCCCGTCGCAGATAGAGGGAGTCCTGCTTTCCTTCAAAGAGATAGGCAGTACATATGAGATAATCGTCACGAGAGAGAATTATCAGGACAAGCTGGAAGTCAAGGTAGAGCTTGTCGACGATTCGATAGTGGGCGATTACGGCGCTATAGAAAAACTTTCGCGGGATATAAGGCACGCGCTCAAAGTCGTGCTCCAGATAGACGCGAAACTTACGATAACCGAACACATGAGTCTTGCGCGCAGCGAAGGCAAAGCAAAGCGCGTCATAGATCTGAGAAAAATCTGACCAAGGGAGCAGAAAAGACGATGAAAGAACTGATGCTTACGAACAAAGCGGTCGCGCGCGGAGCGTATGAGGCGGGGGTGAGAGTGCTCTCCGCATACCCCGGCACACCGAGCACCGAGATAGCCGAGAATTTCGTTAAATTCGACGGCGTATACGCGGAATGGGCGCCCAACGAAAAAGTAGCTCTCGAAGTCGCCGCGGGCGCGTCGGTGGCGGGTGCGCGTGCAATGGCGTGCATGAAGCACGTCGGGCTCAACGTGGCGGCTGATCCCTTGTTCACCGCGGCATACACAGGCGTTAACGGCGGACTTGTGATAGTCGTTGCCGACGACCCCGGTATGCACTCTTCGCAGAACGAACAGGATTCGCGCTTCTACGCAAGGAGCGCGCACATACCCATGCTCGAACCGTCCGACGCTCAGGAAGCGAAGGACTTCGTCAAGCTCGCTTATGAGCTCAGCGAACAGTTCGACACTCCCGTACTGATTCGTCTTACGACGCGCGTGGCTCACTCGCGCAGTCTTGTGGAGCTTTGCGAGCCCGAAGACGTCAGACTCAGACCTTATGAAAAATCGGTTACCAAATACACGATGATGCCGTCCAGCGCGATACTTCGTCACAGAGTGGTGGAGGAACGCGACGTCGAGCTTGCGAAGCATGTCAACTCGATGAAGATAAACCACGCGGAGTACAACAAAAAATCCAACAAGATAGGCGTCGTCTGCTCGGGCGTGGTATATCAGTACGTAAAAGAAGCGCTGCCCGAAGCCAACGTATATAAAGTGGGAACGGTTTTCCCGCTCCCCATAGCGTCGATCAAAAAATTCGCTTCCAAAGTCCAGCAGCTTTACGTTATAGAAGAGCTCGAACCGTTTATCGAAAAGCAGCTCAAAGCGGCGGGGATCAAGTGCAAGGGCAAGGATATATTCTCCTTGCAGGGCGAGCTTTCCGTGCTGACGATAAAGGAAAAATTCGACAGGGAAACGCCTGTTCCCGTGCCCGAAAAAGTGCCCGGACGTCCGCCCGTAATGTGCGCGGGCTGTCCTCACCGCGGCGTGTTCTACGTGCTCAATAAACTCAAACTGACGGTGAACGGCGACATAGGTTGCTACACTCTCGGCGCACAGCCTCCGCTCAGCGCGGTCGATACCGTGCTTTGCATGGGCGCGTCGATAGGCATGGCGCACGGCTTCAAAAAAGCCACCAAGGGAACGAGCAACAACATTGCCGTCATAGGCGATTCGACGTTCATCCACAGCGGCATAACCGGACTTATCAACGCCGTGTACAACCAAAGCGGCATAACGCTCATCATACTCGACAACTCCACGACGGGCATGACGGGGCATCAGGATCACCCCGCGACGGGCAAGAACCTCAAAGGCGAACCCGCTCCCGCGGTACTGCTCGACGAACTCTGCCGTGCATGCGGCGTGAAAGAGCTCGACATAGTGGACGCTTACGACCTTGCGGAACTGGAACGCGTCATAAAGAAAGACATACTTTCGGACGAAGTCAGCGTTATAATCGCTCAGCGGCCGTGCGTTCTTCTCGACAAGAGCGTCAAACCGCTCAAAACGGTATCCGATTGCCGTAACTGCGGCAAGTGCATGAAACTCGGCTGCCCCGCGATAGTCAGGGGACCCAACGGCGTTAAGATCGACCCCGATCAGTGCACGGGCTGCGGCATCTGTGCGGAAGTCTGCCCGTTCGGAGCGATAAAGGAGGGCGTAAGATGAACATACTGATAGCAGGCGTAGGCGGACAGGGAACGCTTCTGACGAGCAAGGTACTCGGAAGATACGCGGTGCTTTGCGGCAAGGACTGCAAGCTCAGCGAAGTGCACGGAATGAGCCAGCGCGGCGGCAGCGTCACCACGCATGTCCGCATAGGCGATAAAGTCCATTCTCCCGTCATATGGCCGGGCGGCGCGGATATGATAATAGCGTTCGAAGTGCTCGAAGCCGCGCGCGTAAAACATTTTCTGAAACCCGACGGTATACTGCTCGTCAACGACGTGCGTATACTTCCCATGCCCTGCATAACGGGCGCGGTGCCTTATCCGGAAGGCGTGAAAGAGAAACTGCTCGAACAGATAAACGGCGCGTTTTTCATCGACGCGGCGGCTATAGCGAACGAAGCGGGCAACGTGAGGAGCGCGAACGTGGTCATGCTCGGTGCGCTTTGCAAGCTTTTCGGCTTCGATAAGGAAAAAATGGCGGAAGCGGTCGCAGACTGTGTCCCGCCCAAGTATAAAGAACTCAATCTGCGCGCATTCGAACTCGGTTACGAGCGCGTGAAATAAATACCGACAGGGGAAAACGCATGAGATATTTCAATAAAGAATACGAAACCATGAGCGCGGATCAGCGTTTCGTGCTCCAATCGGAAAAACTCGTCAGAACGGTAAAATACGTTTACGAAAGACAAAAGCCCTATCGCGAAAAAATGGACGCGATGAAGCTCAAGCCTTCCGACATAAAGAGCATAAAGGATCTTTACAAACTGCCTTTCACGCTCAAATCCGACCTTCGCAACAATTATCCGTTCGGGATGATGGCTGCCGACAGGCGCGACCTCATCAGGCTTCACGCGTCGAGCGCGACCACGGGCAAGCTGACTGTGGCGGGCTACACGAAAAAAGACATCGACGTGTGGGCGGAATGTGCGGCGCGTTCGCTCGTGATGGCGGGCGCGGACGAAAACAGCATAGTCCATGTAGCATACGGCTACGGACTGTTCACGGGCGGTCTCGGCATGCACTACGGCGCGGAAAAACTCGGCGCGATAGCCGTACCCGTGAGCGCGGGCAATACCCAGCGCCAGCTCCAGCTCCTTGCCGATTTCGGCGCGGACATAATCTGCTGCACGCCGTCATACGTCATTTACCTTATAGAGGAAATGGAAAAAGCGGGGCTCAAACCCAGCAAGGACATAAAGCTCAAGGGCGGTTGCTTCGGAGCGGAAGCCTGGACGGAAGAGATGCGCGCGGAGATAGAACGTCGCCTCGGCATACGCGCCTGCGACATTTACGGACTCAGCGAGATAGCGGGACCCGGCGTTGCGTGCGACTGCGAATATAAAACGGGCATGCATTTCCAGGACGACCATTATTATCCCGAAATCGTGGATACCGAAACTCTCGAGCCGCTGCCTTACGGCGAGCACGGCGAGCTTGTCATAACCACTCTCGACAAAGAGGGCATGCCGCTTCTGCGTTACAGAACGCGCGACATTGCCAGCCTTGACAACACGCCCTGCGCCTGCGGAAGAACTACCGTCAAACTCAAAAAGATAACGGGCAGGAGCGACGATATGCTCATCATCCGCGGAGTGAACGTGTTCCCTTCGCAGATAGAGAGCGTTCTTCTCAAAAATCCTTCGGTACAGCCGCACTATCACATAAACGTCGACAGAGTGAACAACCTCGACACTCTCGAAATACTCGTCGAACTTTCTCCAGAGGCATTCTCGGACAAAGTCGCGGACGTAGAGGCGATAAGGAGCAAACTTGCCGCGGAAATGGCGTCGGGCATAAGCGTTTCGGCAAAGATAACGCTCGTTTCTCCCGGCACGATAGCGAGAAGCGAGGGCAAGGCGAAACGTATAACCGACCTGCGTAAAAAATAAGATCAAGGAGGGAAAAATGATAAATCAGATCGCCGTATTTTTGGAAAACAGAAAGGGCAGAGTGGGCGAGTGCTGCAAAGCGCTCAAAGAATCGGGCATCAATCTTTGCTCGATGTCCATCGCCGACACGCGCGACTTCGGTATATTGCGCGTAATGACGGACAATAACGACGAGGCAATAAAAGCGCTCAAAGCGGCGGGGTTCATGTGTTCGACCGTTCAGGTCATAGGCATGGAAGTCCCCGACAAGCCGGGTGCGCTTGCGGATATACTCATTGCCCTCGACGCGGCGGGAGTAAACATCGAATACCTTTATTCGTTCGCAAACGCCGCGGGAAAAGCGCACATCGGCTTCAAAACGGAAGACGAGGAGACCGCGTGCCGCCTGCTCGAAAAGATGAACGTGAAAGTCATCTGACGCGTCGGCGATAAAAGAATGACTTAACTGACGACAAAACGAAAAAATCGCTTTACTTTTGCGCGCCGTTATGGTACTATAAGCGGGCAAAAGCGCAAAGCGATATAAGCCGGTGTGGTGAAATTGGCAGACGCACGGGACTCAAAATCCCGCGGTAGCGATACCGTGTCGGTTCGACCCCGACCACCGGCACCAAAACAAAAAACGACCTTTTGGTCGTTTTTTGTTTTGTATGCGGCGGCGACGTCGGACCGCGAGCGCGAAGAACCGCAACAAATCACAAGATTTGAACGCGCGAGAGTTCGCTCAGCCGAGCCGCTCGATAGAGCGGCGAACGCCATGCGCGAATGCGCATATACCGCGAGTGAAAATATAAGTTCGCGCCGAAGTTTATTTAATCGGTTATTTAATAGTAATTAAAAAGTGACATAAGAAATTCATTTGCGTTTTATCTGCGATACGGCTTTATGTGAGCGTAAAAAGCCTCAACCTTAGAAACGAGTGAAAATTTTATTCGGAATACGTCTTGATATTTGCGGATAACTGTGATAATATATTAAAAAAGCATGAACATAAGGGAAAGGTGTAACGGGATATGATAAAAGTCGCTATTGTGGAAGACGATATAAAACAGTCGCGCCTGCTGGCCGGATTTATCGAAAGATACGGGAAAGAGCACAAGCTTGATTTTTCCATAACGGATTTCGATAAGGCAAACGATTTCTATAAAGCGACGGACAAGGATTTCGATATCGTTTTTCTCGACATAGAACTGCCCGACGGCAACGGCATGGAGATAGCCGAAAAACTTCGTGAAAACGACAAGAAGGCAATAATCATATTCGTCACCAATCTTGCTCAGTATGCCGTAAAGGGGTATAAAGTCAGGGCTTTCGATTTTATCGTAAAGCCGATAACTTATTATAATTTCGTACTGAATTTCCCCAACGCGCTCGAATGTCTGGAAACCAACAGGGAAGTCGAGCTATGGGTAAAGCAAAACGACGGGAAAAGACGTTTGCTTGCTTCGCAGATATTATATGTCGAGGTCATGGCGCATTATCTGACTTATCACACGAAAGACGGGCTCATCACCGCACTCGGCTCTATAGCGGGCATAGCGGACGAGCTTAGCGGCGCATCGTTTTCTTTTTGCAATCGCTGTTATCTCGTCAATTTGAAATACGTCACTCAAGTCACGCAGACGCAGGTGCTTGTCGGAAACGAGTGGTTGCAGATATCCCGAAGAAAACATGCCGACTTTCTCAAAGATCTTAACGACTATCTGGCGGGAGGTAACTGATGTTTTCGAAATTACTGTTCTTGACGGAGCTTTTGGTCGCCGAATTCCTGCTTACGTTCCGTTTGAGGCACAACGGCTACTACATACTAAGGATCATAGGCGTGGTCGCGACTTTGTTCCTTGTAACGGCGCTTGTCCCGTTCGTGGACAACGTATGGTATAATTGCGGTCTGTACCTTTTTATATTCGCACTCACCGTAGCGGGGATGAAGATAATTTGCAAAGAGCCGTGGATAAACGTCATATTCTGCGGTATCGCCGCATACACGGTTCAGCATCTCGCATATCAGTTTACAAACCTTGTATTCACCCTTATACTTTGGGGAGAAAGCCCGCTTTTCGGGATGTATCACGTCGGGACCGTAGACGTGTACGGAATGGACATGGAAGCTTTTTTCTGGGTGATGATGTACATAATAGGTTACTTTACCGTATACGGGTTGTTGTGGTTTCTGTTTATGTGCCGCATAAACAGAAAAGAGGATCTGACCATAAAGAACCGTTCTCTCGTCGGACTTATCGGCGGTTGTATGGTGCTGAATATATTGCTTAACGCGCTCATGGTTTTTTCCGGCGAAACACAGGCGGTAGTGAATTCCGTTGTTTATCATATATCGAGCATTTTCAACTGTCTTTTATTGCTTCAATGGCAGTTCAAACTGGTACAGACCAAGAGGCTGGAAACCGAGCTCGATTTTACGAAAAAACTGCTGGTGCAGTCCAAGGAACAGTATAAGATATCGAAAGAAAACATTGACCTTATCAATATGAAGTGCCACGACATGAAGCACCAGATCCGTGAGATAGGGTCGCGCAAGCGGCTCGAAGACGAAACGATAAAAGATCTCGAGCAGTCCATTTCGATGTACGATTCCGTAGTCAAGACGGAAAACGAGGCTTTGGACGTCATCCTTACCGAAAAAAGCTTCAAATGCCTGCACCATAACATAGTTTTGAAATGCATAGCCGACGGTCAGGTGCTTAATTTCATGAAAAACGGCGACGTATATTCATTGTTCGGCAACGCTCTGGATAACGCCATAGAGGCGGTGATACGTTTGCCTGACGAAGCTAAGCGCGTCATAGGGCTGAAAGTCTATTCCGTCGGGGATCTTGTGACGGTGAATATCAAAAACTTTTATCAGGGCGAGCTGCGAATGAGCGAGGACGGTTATCCGTGCACCACGAAAGCGAATAAAGATTATCACGGATACGGGATAAAAAGCATACGAATGGTGACCGAAAAATATGACGGAAGTCTGTCCATAATGACGAAAGGCGACGTATTCAACCTTAATATACTGATACCCATGCCGAATACGTCGGAAAAAACCTAATAGGCATGACACAGGACCGAATATGCAACCGCTATTGACTGCGGTTGCATTTTAATTTAAAATTACCGCAGACGTAAGATACGCCGCAAGGCGCACATCTCGTTGATTTTAAAGGAGGTCAAGATGAAAAATTTTCCCTGGGGGATCATTGCCGGGATTTTCGCGATACTGTGGTCTTTTATAACTATCGCGATAATTACGGTATTCGTGGTATCGGGAATAATGATAGCCGACGTCGGCGGTGACGACGGGTTGCGAGAATCCTGGTGGCTCATCCCGCTGTATGTCGGAGAGGCCGTGACGTTATTGGGTTTTGCGGTCAGTATTATTTTCTATATCCGTAAAAAAAGACGGTTACAGGCTGCGTTTGAAGACGAGCTGATGCAAAAACAAGGAGAATGAGATGAAGATTTTTTATAAACGATCGATATGGGTCATGCTGACCGTGTATCTTATTTTATGGCTCATCGTAACGCTGGTAGCAGGAAGCGTGCTCGAAAGCTATAAAAAAGTCATAAATACCACGCTCGGTCTTACGGGTTTCAGGATGGAGACCATTGACCCTGAAGGTATGAAAAACGCCGATCTCGAATATTACAAATCAGCTTATGTGAAGTCGGAAGACGGCGAAATTTTATACGAAACGGACGAAGAAACAGGTTACAGACACAGCGTATACGACGACGAAGCCTTGCATCTTGCCGACGTCGCGACGGCAGACAGGATACAGCGCGAAGGCAGCACGCTTTTGTGGAATTCTGATTCGAACGGACTTCCGTTGAGTGGCAATGCCAAGGTCAGCCTTTTCAGCCGTTCGAGCGTATCCTGGGGCTATTCGGGCGGAGGCAGCGGCGCGGCGCGACAGGGCGTCGACATGAAACAGGCAATGGCAGCCGCGGGTGTGCAGGTAAATCCCGACTTGTGGGATTTTTACGATACGGGCGCGGGCAGTGCTTATGAGCGCGTGGGAATGTACACGATGAACGAAGTGCCGTGGAGCGAGTATACCGACACCGTAAAAGACTCTTTTGACGATTACGGCGACGCGGCTATAATCGTATTTACCCGCCTGACGCGGGAAGGGTCGGCAGGCGGCGCGTCCGCAGACGTGACTCAGAACGCGGCGGATACGGCTACTGGCGATTACATGGATCTGAGCCCGCAGGAAGAAACCCTGATAAACGAAGTCGTCGCTTTGAAAAAAGCAGGTACTTTCAAAAAAGTCATAGTGCTTCTCAATACGCCCGCGGGGATATTCATGGACTCGCTGGTTGCAAGACAAAACGACATCGACTGCTGTATGTGGGTAGGACAGACCGGCTGGGAAGGGCTGAACGAAGTCGCAAGGATAATTTCAGGCGCCTCGATACCGAGCGGGCACCTGGCGGACACTTTCGCAATGGACACTCGTTCAACGCCCGCTTACGCGAATACGGTGGCGTCGGCATATACCAACGCCAATACTATGGGACTCCGCAACGTGTCGCAGCAGGGCGTTTACATAGTTTATCAGGAAGGCATATATGTCGGATATAAATATTACGAAACGCGTTATGAAGACTCGGTCCTCGGCGCGGGCAACGCAAGGTCGGCAACGGGCGCGGTAAATTCGTCTTCGGGGTGGGTCTACGGCGAAGAAGTGGCTTTCCCTTTCGGTCACGGCGATTCGTACACTTCTTTCGAGTACAGCGATTTCAATGTGACCGAAGTCGAAAACGGTTATGAAGTAACGCTGACCGTAAAAAATACAGGCTCGAAAAAAGGCGCCGACGCCGTACAGGTCTACGTTCAGAAACCTTATACCGATCATGACAGACAGAACGGTATAGAGCAGGCGGCGGTTAACCTCGCGGGTTACGCGAAAACCGCCGAGCTGGAACCGAACGGCATCGAAAGCGTTAGGATAGTCGTGCGCGACGACGCACTCAAGACATATGACGCGAACGACAACAGGACGTATATCCGTGAAAAAGGAAAGTATTATATAACCGCGGCGCAGGACGCCCACGCGGCAGTGAACAATATACTTGCGGCAAAGGGGAAAACTCCCTCGAATACGGGCGGGGTCATGGATGCGGAAGGCGATACGTCTTTCGTTCATGAGCTTGATTTCGAAGAAGACGATCTCGTTACGTTTTCCGTGAGCGAGCAGACGGGCAACGACATAACCAATCGATTCGACGACGCGGATTGGAACAGATACGAAAACAAAGGCGCGGAAACGGTCACTTATCTTTCGAGAAGCGATTGGGAAAAAACTTACGCGACCGAGACCGTTACTCTCACGATGACCGAAGGGATGAAGGAAGACCTTGCTTTAAGGCATGATGTGGCAGCAGACCCCGAAGATGAAATGCCGCTGTATGAGCAGGAGCACGTTCTGAACCTTATCGATCTGAAAGGGTTGGATTACGATAATCCCGCATGGGATACGTTGCTTGACCAGCTTTCGTTCAGCGAGCAGGTAAGCCTTCTTTCGGGCGCATATTTCGGCACGCCGGAGATAACGAGAATAGCCAAACCCGCCGAAAAAGCGTCGGACGGACCGCTCGGGCTTAAAAACAAAATGACGGGAGATAACGGATCGAGTATATACGCGATGTCTTTTCCCAGCCCCACGCTTCTCGCGGCAAGTTTCAACGACGGGCTCGCCGAAGAAATGGGAGAACGAATGGGAGAAGATGCGTTGCACACAGGCATTACCGGCATTTATGCGCCCGGCGCAAACATGCACAGAACGGCTTACAGCAGCCGTAACTGGGAGTATCATTCCGAAGACGGTTTCCTCAGCGCGCAGATAGGCAAATATCGGGTCATAGGCATGCAGTCGAAGGGTTGCTATGTCAATATGAAACACTTCGCGCTCAACGATCAGGAGAGTTACCGTCACGGCGTTTCCGTCTGGGCAAACGAACAGTCCATCCGTGAGATATATCTTTATTCTTATGAACTTGCGGTGACGGAAGGCGGTTGCACGGGAATGATGAGCGCTTTCAACAGGATAGGGACCAAATGGACGGGTTGTCATAAGGGCATATGCACCGATATCCTTCGTACGGAATGGGGCTTCGAAGGCTTCATAGTAAGCGATTCGCCTTATCAGGAATACATGGACGTACCCACGAGTCTTATGGCGGGGAACGATTGTTTCCTTTCGAACAGCGTGGGCGTGACCAAGTACGACGCCGCGAAAACAAACGCGTCGCTGGCTTTGGCGATGCGCGAATCGACGCACAGGATACTTTATACCGTAGTCAACAGCAACGCGATGAACGGCTTCAACGCCGACACGAGGATATACGAAGTCAGAGAGTGGTGGCAGAACCTCGTCACGGGCATACAGATAGCGGTCGCGTGCATAGCGGCAGCCGTTATGATAATTACCGTAATGACGTTCGTATTCCATAAGCGGATAGCCGAAAAAGCGGAAGGTAAACGGCTCGCCCGCGCAGAACGCAGGGTCAGGGCTAAAATATCGAAACAGCGCGATGTCGGTACTCGGACCAGCGGCGGCGGATTCGGCGGCGCGGTCAGGAACGTATTTTGCATAGGTCAGCCCTGGCATGCCAAGCGTATCGCGACTACCGTGGTTTCTCTCGTTCTTGCGGGAGTGATCGTATTCCTCGCGATATTCCTTCCGATAAGACTTTCCCGCACTCCCGCTACCGTAATCGTACCGCCCGCACCTGAACCCGAAAAATACTATTTCAGATTCGAAGCGGAGTGCTCGGAAATAACGTCGGACATAGCGTCGGCAGGCACCGAGGACAAAGGCGAAGCGGCTACGAACTATCCGAGCGGCGGCGAATTCATTTCTTCCATAAAGAACGCAAACGTTTTCAAAGCGGAGTTCGATATCACGGCGTCGGAAGCGACAACGGCGACTCTCGGCGCGTGCATGGGATTAAGGGACTGGGAAATGAGCATGTCTCGCGTGTTCAGACTGACCGTCAACGGAACGGAGATCGGGATCGCGGAAGACGTGATATTCCCCGCGTCGACGGCAGACGTCAGCGTCATGCATTGGGACTGGACGGAGAAGGATCTGACAACGATACCTTTGCGGAAAGGCAATAACGAAATAATAATCGAAAAACGGGAAGGTCTGGGCGACGGAAAAGGTAACGGGCTCAATTTCGACTACATCTATCTGACGAGCGAAGCTACGTTGCAGTGGACGAAAGAGGTCGGCGTAGGGCATACGCTCGGCGAATGGTCCGTGCTGACACAACCCACGCTCGAATCAGAGGGCAAAATAGGCTCGCGTTGCGAAACCTGTCACGAGCTGATAACGGAGACATTACCGGCAATAAGCGAACAGAACGGATATACTTTGACAAAGGACGACGGCTACGGCGTAAAGACCTGGACGATAACGGTGCATGAAAAAGAATTCGTTTTCGATACGGTCAATTACCCCGAAGGCGCTCAGGCATATCGGTTCGAAGCGGAGTGTTCCGACATAACTTCCAATACGGCGGTCACGGGCACGGAAGGAAGAGGCGAAGCGGGTACGAATTATCCCAGCGGCGGCGGGTTCGTCTACAACGTAAAGAATGCCGACACTTTCAAAGCCGTATTTAACATAACGTCTTCCGAAGCCGCTTCCGCGATGCTCAGTGCATGCATGGGATTGAGAGAATGGGAGATGAGCATGTCCCGCGTATTCCGATTGACCGTCAACGGTCAGGAAGTGGAAATATCCGACGAGGTCATGTATCCCGTATTCACGGGCGTTAAGTACTGGGATTGGAAAGAACTCAACGTGACCGTAATAACATTGAAGGAAGGCAATAACGAAATAATCCTCGAAAAGCGTGAAGGACTCGGTAACGCCAACGGCAACGGACTTAACTTCGATTATATCTCGCTGTTCACCGCGGCGTCGTTGCAGTGGACGAAAGAAGTCGGCGTAGGGCACGATCATTCTGACTGGACGGTCGTCACGGAACCCACTCTCGAAACGGAAGGCGAAGTGCGCTCTTATTGCAACACGTGTCATTCGACCGCGACGGATATCCTGCCCGCGATAAGCGAAGAAAACGGATATGTCAAGGTTTCGACGACCCCCGACACGTCTTTCGGCAGCGCTACCTGGCAGTATGTCAAAGGAAACACCACTTTGACTTTTACTACGAGGCAGTATCCCGATAACGCAGAAACATATGTCTTCGAAGCGGAGCGCGCTACCCGCACGGGAACGATGATATATAACGATTCGACCGTCGGTGCAAGCAATAACGCATATCTCGGACAGTTGGAAGGAAGGACCTGGTCGATCTCGTTCGACATCTTCGCGGAAAGCGATTGCGAAGCGTTGCTCTTAATGCGCGTCGGGCGCAGGAACGATATGGACATACCGCTTTCCAACGTTAAAATGACGCTCAACGGAGCACAGGTAAGCGACGGCGGAACGGTATTCGCAAAAGCGGACAGCAGCGTAAACTGGACGAATTGGGAGGAATACGAAATAGCGGTCGTCGATCTCATAGCGGGTAACAATACGCTGACGATCGCGAACGAAACCTCCGCACAATTCCTCAACATAGATTACATCGGATTTATGAGCATAGGCGAGCTTTCCTGGAACATCGGAGCATAAAACGCGATAACGAAACATCTCCGTCCCATATGCGGGCGGAGATGTTTCGTTTGTATCTGATTAACGGCCTACGTAAACGGGAACGGCCGATCGGCGGTTGATTTCCGTTTACCTTAAAACAAACGGTCATGCCAAAGCGCGCCGCGACAAGCACGGATGATCGCAAAACATTGTAAAAATTATCTTTTTGCGCGAAAATGCCCGTTTTTATGCCGTTTGATATTGCATATACGGCACTGTTGCAAAATGCGCATTGAAATATTCGCGCGCTTGTGGTATCATACCTTTGATAAGAAAGGGATCCTTATCAAAGGTGATTGGTGATGAAAAAGATTATATGTCTGTTTTTAACTTTGGTCATACTTGCGGTTTTTTGTGCGGGCTGCGGAGAATCGGAGCTCTCCGATATTCCCGACGATCCCGTTCCCGAGCCGCCCGCTTTTCAGCCGTATTCTCCCGTGTATGCGGAAGAACTGCCGATGATATCCATAAACACGCTGGACGGCAAGGACATAACGGGCGACAGAACGAATTCTTCATACAAAGATTCCACCGTAACGCTCGATAATTGCGAGAGCGAGTATGCGTTTACCGACGTGACCGCCGAAGTGAAGGTGCGCGGCAATTACACCGCCAATTATCCCAAAAAGCCATATCGCATAAAGTTCACGAAAAAGCGCGGTTTTCTCGGAATGAACGACGGCGCAGAGTGCAGGAACTGGGTGCTGCTTGCCGATTACAAAGATCCGTCCATGTTGCGCAACGCCACGGCGAATTATCTCGGTCAGCTCATGATAAACGACGACGGTTATTATTGCACCGATTTTCGTCCCGTCGAAGTTACCGTAAACGGAAAGTACAGGGGCGTATATCTGCTCGTAGAGCATCAGCAGGTCAACAAAAACAGGGTGAACGTGACCGAACCCGAAGAGGGATATACGGGCACGGATATAGGTTATCTGCTTGAGTTCGACTGGTATTATAACGAATCGCCCGCAATGGAGAATTTCAAACTCGATTATTATGCGCCTAAACTGACGACGAAATCGGGCAGCAGTATAAGCGTTTCGCAGTCGGGCTATACGATAAAAAGCGACGTGTATTCCAACGCACAGCGCGACTATATCAAAAAATACATGACAAATCTTTACGCGATCGTTTACCGCGCGGTTTACGAAGGCGAATATATGCAGTTCGACGATGATTACGACATCGTGCCGAGCACTTATACCAATGCCGAAGAAACCGTAAATGCGGTTATGGATGTGCATTCTCTTGTCAATATGTACATTTTCAGCGAACTATGCGCAGACAGAGACGTAGCGTCTTCGAGCTTTTATATGAGCACGGATCTTGCCGAAGGGAAGAACGACAAACTGACGTTTCAGGCGCCGTGGGATTGGGATTCCGCTCTCGGTATAATGACTGATCCCGATGTAGACGAACCGCTCGCTTGCGAAAAGAACTGGCGCAGTCAGGTAAACCCGTGGCTCGTCATCCTCATCAACGAGGACTGGTTCTGGAACATGGTCGTCGACAGGTGGGCGGAACTTACCGAAATGAAAGTGCGCGACAGCCTGCAAACGCTTATTTCCGAATATACGGAGCTGTATGTGGACGACTATGCCGAGAATTTCAAAAAATGGCCCGCATGTATGGGCAGTAAAATAGACAGTAACGTAAAAAACGAACTTCTCGATTTCGAAGTGCAGGCGGATGCTTCCGCTCAGCTTTCGGAGTGGCTTGCGGGCAGATTCGAATTTCTCGATGAGTTTTTGGTAGAGGATACCAATGTAATTAAATAAATATTGTACTATATTTATTTGTGATTCAAGGCATATCAAATGAAAAGATATGCCTTTTTTATTTAAAAGCTAATATATCGTAATTTTTGTCCTATGCTTCAAAAAAAAGTGTATTGCTTTTACGCGGGGGGGGGTGATAAAATAATTATGACAAACGGGGTGCTTTCAAAAGAAATAATACCTTTTTGCCAATTACAATGAATTCAACATAGTTTTTCTATGTCGGATAATAAAAATTAAAAGGAGAAAAGAGATTATGCAACTGGTGAAAGACTTTTTCAAGTCAAGGAGATTAGGCTTTTATTTTACCGTTGCGGCTGTATTGCTGGCATTAATACAGGTAATAATTTATGCAGCGGCTTTTTCTACGACAAGATTTATCGCATATAAGCATTGGTCTGTAATATTGTTCTCTGTATTCGCAATACTTGCCGGTATAGGTCTTTCGTGCACTAAATGGACGGAAACCTTTGCGCCTGTGGCGATACTCGTATTCGAGGTATTGTCATTCGTTATGTTCGTAAAATTCGGATATATGTTTTTTTCGGAGCACTTTTATGGCGGAGTGACGCTGGAAACCATATTCAGTTTACATTACGGATATCTCGGCAGCATTATACTGTACATTCTTACGTGGGCTGTCAGCGCGGCGGCGATGTTTATGCGTCAAAGCAAAAAAGTAAAAGTAGAAAGGGGAGCTGTGGCATGAAAAATATTTTACTTATAGTTTCGAAGATTGCGTTTATCGTATTTCTTTTAGCATTTTCGATAATTATGATAGCGGGAGAAATTATGTTTAATAATCGCGATCAGGTCAGTGCTCTTTTCGGACAGCAGACTCAGATAATAGAGCAGGATCCGAATGCCGCAAACGAAGATCTTGAATATTATAAATCTGCATTCAAGAACGTCAAGGAAGTAATAGCCAATGGGGAGAGATTAGCCGAATCGATAGAGGCGGAAGGCGCGGTTCTCCTTAAAAACAGCAATAAAGCGGGAAAACCCGTATTGCCTTTGAAAGAAAACGCGAAAGTGAGTTTGTTTTCCACGTCCAGCGTAGATCCTATACTTGGCGGAACGGGTAGCGGACAAAGCTTTTCCGGCGGCGTTGCTTTTTCCGAAGCATTAGGTGCGGCAGGACTCGAAGTCAATCAGGAACTCGACCTTTGGTATCAGGCTAATCTTTCCAAATACGGAAGAAAAGCGCTGCGCCCCGGGCAAATAATAGGCGCTGTCAGCAGTATCGGCGACGCGGCATGGGATGAAATAGATACGACTGCAAAAACAGAAAAAGCGGATGCCGCCGTATTTGTGCTGTCGAGAGTAGGCGGGGAAGGCGTCGATTCGACTATTTTTGCCAAAGACAACAAAGCCAACGTATTCGGCAATGACGTTACTTTTGACTATAAGGACGGCAATTATCTTAAATTAAACGATACCGAACGCAACATTCTCGAAAACCTTATAAGAGAAAGGGACGCGGGTACGTTCGGAAGCGTCATAGTTCTGATGAATACGACGAACCAGGTACAGCTTGATTTTATGGATGATCTCGATATAGACGCCGCGCTTTGGATCGGATCTATCGGTTCTACCGGAGCTTACGCAGTCGGTGATATTCTTGCCGGGAACGTGAATCCTTCTGGTAAATTGTCCGACACGTTCTGGAAGAAACATTATCTGAATCCCGTACATGCAAACTTCGGTATCCTTACAAGCGATGAGGATAACCCTATTGTACATCAGACGCAGATGGTCAGAGGAAATCAGCTAAGAGAAAGAGGTAAGCATGTAGTATACCAGGAAGGTATTTACATGGGTTACAGATATACCGAAACCCGTTATGAAGACAAGGTGTTGGGTACGGAAAACGCGGGTGAATTTAATTATACCGACACGGTTTCGTATCCTTTCGGTTACGGTTTATCTTATACGACTTTCGAATATTCCGATTTCAAAGCGGAAAGGGTTCAGAAAACGACTGCCAATGAACTTAAAGACAGCGTATGGAATCTGTCCGTGACGGTAGAAAACACGGGCGACGTTGCCGGAAAAGAAGCGGTACAGATGTATCTGCAGAAGCCTTATACCCAATACGACAAAGAAAACGGTATTGAAAAAGCGGCGGTAGAGCTTGTCGGTTTCGATAAAACAAAGATACTCGCACCTGGTGAAAAGCAAACCCTTACCGTAACCGTTGAAGAGAACGCGTTCGCTTCTTATGACTCTTACAAAGCTAAAACTTATATCGTTGACGCCGGCGATTATTATTTCACTGCAGCTGCAAACGCGCATGACGCGGTGAACAACATTCTTGCGGCAAAAGGTAAAACCACTGCCGACGGAATGACGGAAAACGGCGACTCCTCGATGGTAAAAAAATATGAAGTCAAAGCGTTCGACGGCGAAACGTATTCCAAATCTTTGGTTACAGGAAACGAAATAACAAACAGATTCGACGATGTCGACCTCAATATTTACGACACTACGGGCGCTAACCATGTGGATTATGTAACGCGCGACAACTGGGCGGGAACCGTCAAATTCGGTCTGGACGAAAATAACGTCCGTACGTCCGAGCATGTTAAAATCACGGTAACCGAACATATGATAAAAGATTTGGACGAGACATGGCAGGTAATACCGGAGGAAAGCAAAGGCGGAGAATATCCCACTTTCGGCTCGACGGAAACAAAATACACGTTGGCAATGATGCGCGAAGACAGCGAGGGTAATCCGATTCCTTACGATCATCCGCTGTGGGAAGACCTTCTCGATCAAGTGACGTGGGACGAAATGTTAAACGTGCTCGAAGGTTGCTCCGGTTATATTACTCGTGCTATTCCGAGCGTTGCAAAACCTATTGAAATGTTTACGGAAGGCGGTAACGGACCCAAAGCGGGCGTCGGATCAAGCGCTTCAAACAGTTATTACGGAAATAATCCTAATGCAAACAGAGGTCTTGCTATAAGAACAAACGATCCGGATAAAAATCAGCGTCCTATTACTTATCCCTCCAATTCGGTTGCGGCTTCAACGTTCAATAAAAAACTCGCAAACTATTACGGCCGTCAGTGGGGTGAAGACTGCTTATGGTCAGGCACGGCAGGCTTGTTCGGAATGGGTATGAACATTCACCGCAGCCCTTACAGCGGTCGAAACTTCGAATATTTCTCCGAGGATGCCGTACTTGTCGGTCAGATTGCGGGTGAAATGGTAAAAGGGATGGCTACTCGCGGGGCATATACATATCTTAAGCATTGCGTCATAAACGATCAGGAAACTTACCGTTGCGGTATATTTACATGGGCAAACGAACAGACGATACGCGAAGTATACCTGCGCGCATTCCAGATTGCAATCGAGGACGGCGGCGCATTAAGCGTTATGACGAGTCTGAACAGTATGGGAATAAAGTGGTCAGGCAGTCATGGTTTCGTAAATACCGTATTGCGTGGTGAATTCGGCATGCTCGGACCCGTCGTTACCGATACGCTCGGAGCGCATAACGGTGAATTCTCGAGAGGCTTGTTCTACGGTAACGATTTGGCGCTTGGAACGTATCCTAAGAGCAAGCATGCTTTTGCCGCGCCTGTATCCGAAGGCGGAACGGGAGAATACGGCTACTATGCTCAGGCAATGCGCGAATCCATACACCGTATTCTTTACGCCAACGTACGCACAATGACCATGAACGGAATTTCTTCGTCCGACAGAATCGTAATAGTCACTCCTCCCTGGATGTATACGGTAACCGGACTTCAGATTACATTCGGTATATTGTTCGGATTAAGTGTAATCGGTTTCGCTGCAACCGTTTTCCTTAACAGGAAAAAGTATTTTGAGGTAAATTGATCATGAAAAAATATTAGGAATTTTGATGATTGTTTTAACGGTATTTGTTATGACGTTTACTATGGCGGCATGCGGCAATACCGAAGAGGTGAAACCCGGTCCCGAACCGGGAGAGCCTGTAGGAATCACTCAGCGCCCGAACGACTTTGACGAATGCGAAGATTTAAGACCGAGCAGAGAACCTTTCGAAGATAATACGCCTATCGATGAGGGAACATTGGTTGATCATATTTATCAATTCGAGGAAATGGAAGTCGGCGGAATAACAGCTTACAGAGATCATTTGTGCTCTACAAGGTCGTTTGCTATGAGTCCGGACTTCGGTGGTAACATAGCGGTAGAGTATATAAATTCCGGCTCCATGTTTATCCTGACAATAAATTCGGATAAGGCGGTTCGTGTTCCATTGGATATACGTATGGGCAACTATGCAAAAGGTAAGCCTTTGGAAGGCGGTCTGAAGATAAAGAACAACTATAAACCTTTGGCTGATACTTCCGTAATGATTCCGAGCAAAGGTGAAGTTGCAGAATCGCAAGATGCTAACTATTTTACTATGGTTACGGTCGAAACTAAAATATCGTTGGTCGAAGGAGAAAATAGAATTATATTTTATCCTCAGGCGGGAACTAACTTGGATTATATTAATTTACGCACTTCTGCTACGATTGAAAACAAAACCGTTCCGAGCTATCCCGATGTTGATGAAATGACGGTGACGAAGCAACCCACAAAAGTAGGTGCCGGTGAAATAAGTTTCCATTGCAATAAATGTGCCGCTTCTGAGGACGAAAAAGCACGCAATGAAGCAACTTTGAAAAAATATCTGCCTAAACTGACCGACGATTGCTATATACACGAAGAAAACGGCGAAGTTACGGATTGTTATATCGAATTGCTCGGCGAAAAAATACTCGTAGGCACAATAGAAGATTACAATCCCGATCCCGGAGAACTCGTAGATCATATCTATGAGTTTGAAAATATGGAAGTAAAGGGAACGACTTTGCTCCGCGATCATGCGTGCGCTTCGAGATCTTGCGCAATAAGTCCCGATTTAAGCGGTAACGTAGCTGTCGGATACATGGAAAACAAAAAGGGTGAGGCCGACTATGAAAAGATTACTACCGAGTTTGTATTGGATCTTACGTCCGACGCATCTTACACTGTTCCTTTGTTGGTAACTTTCAGTATATACAGGGACGGAGGTCAGGCTTTGTCCAGCGCTATGAGTATCACCAATAACGGAAAAGCGGTGGACACTTTGGCGACTATCCCGTCATCCGGTAAAAAAGCTGAAGGACTGCCCGCGAACGAATTTGAAATGGTTACGGTGGAAACCGAAATTGTACTGGAAAAAGGAGCGAATGAAATCGTGTTCACCCCTGTTCCGGGACACAATGTAGACTGCGTCAATATTCGTACTTCTGCAACGCTTGTAAACAATACGCAATCCACTTTTGCCGGCATTTCGCATACTTTTGAAGTGACGAAAGCTCCTACCGCGACGGAGTCGGGCGCGCTTATAATTACTTGTCCGACTTGTACCGAACACGGATACCCGGGAGCAACTGAGCCGTCGCTCGATAAATATTTGCCTGCACTTACGAGTGAGCTCTATACCGTTGAAACCGAAGGTAACACAACGAATTACTTCATAACGTTGTTCGGGCAGAAAGTAAAGGTTGCTTCGGAAACCGTAGAATGAAAAATTCATCGGTAACTATGTAATTATCTTCGATGATTCTTCATGAGAATATTTACGATAATTCCATCATTTTACAAAAAAGTCGGCGCATAAGGAAACTTATGCGTCGGCTTTTTCTACTATTTTATTTGTTTTCAAAATAAAAAAATTCGGGGGATTGTATATTTTTCCCAAACCCCTTGACAAAACATTAAAAATATAGTAATATATTCATACCCCACAGGGGTATACGGAGGTTAATATGGATAAAGAGGCGAATACAAAAGCGGTATTGAACAGAATATCGCGTTCCGCAGGACATCTCGGCGGAATAAAAAAGATGATCGAAGACGGCAGAGACTGCAAGGATATACTTATACAGCTTTATGCCGTAAGGGCGGAAATTACGTCGGTGAGCAAACTTTTACTGAAGAATTATACGGATGACTGCATTACGGACGCAGTGAGCGGCGACGGGGAAGGCGCCGTATTGAAACTCAAAGAAGCGATAGACGTACTTTTATAAATATTACGGTTTTATCGCGATTTTGATTACGCCGTCGCGTTTGTTTTCGAAAAGGTCGTAGGCTGCGACAATATCTTTAAGCGCAAAGGTGTGCGTTATCAGATTGCGCGTATCGAGTTTGTTTTCTGCAATAAGCGCGAGTATTTCGTCGCATTTGCAGCCGTCAACGCCGCCCGTTTTGAAAATCAGATTTTTTCCGTACATATCGGGAAGCGGGAGCGATTGCGCGGCGTCGTACATGGCGACTACCGTCACTATTGCGTTCGGGCGGGCGCACTTCCATGCAAGAGTGAAAGAATCGGGCGAACCAGCGACTTCTATGACTCTGTCTGCGCCGCCGTGATTGCTGTGAGCTTTTACGAAGGTTTCGATTTCATTCGGAGCGCATACGAGTACGTCGGGATAGTGTTCCGAAACGAATCTGCGCCTGTTTTCGTCAAGCTCGCACACGATGATGCGCGCGGGGGAATGAAGCATTACGCATTGAAGGGTGCATATTCCCGTTGGTCCGGCGCCTATTATAAGCACCGTATCTTCATGCCTGATTTCGGTTATATCCGCCGCCCAATAACCGGTTGAAAGCAGATCGCCCGTAAACAGCGCGCTTTCGTCGCTCACTCCGTCGGGTATTTTGTTAAGACCGCAGTCGGCGTACGGCACGCGGGCATACTCCGCCTGCACGCCGTCAATGCGGCAACCGAGCGCCCAGCCGCCGATTTTATCCGTGCAGTTGTTGACGTAACCGTGCTTGCAGAAAAAGCATTCGCCGCAATACGTTTCCACGTTGATTGCAACGCGATCTCCTACGGCGACGTTATGCACCTTTTCTCCGACGGCGGTCACTATTCCTACCGCTTCGTGTCCCACGGTTATTCCGACTTCGGCGCGCGGAACGCTTCCGTGTTTGATATGCAGATCGCTTGTGCATATCGAAGCAAGCGTGATTTTGACAACGGCGTCGCGAGGATCGGTAAGACGCGGCAAAGGTTTTTCGGTAAGAACGAATTTATTTTTATCGGCGTAAGTATAAGCGATCATAATTGCCTCCCGAGTAAATTATAATACCCGCCGAGTATAAAATCAAGTATAAGCGCGGCATTGAGCCGAATACCGTATATCAATAAATGAACAGGAAAGAGTTTTTAAAACTGCTGAAACATCCGCGCGGGTTGTTTCTGATACCGCTGTTTTTGTCGACAGTCGGTTTCGGGGCGGGAGCGATAATCGCTACCTTATATTTTCCGCATGCGTTTTTGGCTTATATACTATATGCCGTAGCGGCGGTATTGCTCGGGTATTCGGTGTATGCTTTCGTACTGCTCGTGAAAAGTATAAAAAAAGCGGCGGCGCTGAAAATGCGTAAATACAAATTTACGGGAGCGCTGACTGAAAATTACGGTTTCCGTACGGCGGTATTTTCGGGTATAAGCGTGTTTTTGAACGTCGCGTTTTCAATATTCAACGGCTTATCCGCAATAATAATGAAATCGGTATGGCACAGCGCGCTCAGCGGTTATTATTTTGCTTTGGCGCTTGTGCGTTGCGGCGTGCTTGCAGGCGGTATACGGGCAAAACGTATATCGTACGGCGATGAAAAAGCCGAACGCATGCGCAAATTATCCGTTCAGCGGGCGGCGGGCATAGTGCTTTTGCTGCTCGAACTCGTCATCCCCGCGGCTATAACGAGACTGCTTATTTCTTCCGGCGATTACGATTATCTGCTTTTGTCCGCGCTTGTGTCGGCTTCGTATTCTTTCACGAAACTCACGCTTGCAATAATAAACCTCGTTAAAGCGTACCGTCACGGCGATCCCGTGACGTACTCGATACGCGGCATAAATCTTACCGACTCGCTCATGTCGCTGTTGATAACGCAGATCATGCTGGTGTCGTATGCGGGCGGGGAGGACGACAAACTCTTTGCCGCCGTCATAAATATCTGCACGGGCTCCGCCGTTTGCATAGTAACGGCGGTCATCGGCGTGATCATGTGGGTAAGCGCGGGCAGAAACCTCAAAAAACTGCGCGAATCGGTACAAGGCGCGCAAACAGGCGCGGAAGAAACGCCGCAGGCAGACGGCGGCGACGTGCAATGCCGACCGCAGAGCGAGGAAACTGTCGACAGGTGACCGCCGACGTCATACAAAAAACACTATAATTTTGTCAAATACGCGATGATAGTGCAAGCTTTTCGCCGTTAAATATTGACAAAAGCGCGTATAAGTGCTATCATATCATATAAACAGACATCCAAAAAACTCGGACGGGAGGGAACGATGGCCGACTCAGGTAACGGCAGACAGGTGAAAAACGGCAGGAAACATCAGATAGTGAAAACGGGGCTGCTCGTAGCAGGCATACTCATAGCGATCGCCGGTGTGGTCTTTACCGTTATAGGCTTTTATTTTTTTTATAAAGAGGACAGCAACCTTCAATTCTCCGCTTTCATAGGCGTGTCTCTGATAATCGTGGGAATGTTTCTCGTACTTTTCAGCTTTCAGCGCGAGTTGTCGAGATATAAAAAAGGCGACGGCGCGGGAATGTTCGGCAACGCTGTGACCAAAGACAAACCGCCTTTCGTTCCCGAGCCCGAAAAAACGTCGGCGACCGTGGTGTGCGAGTGCGGCACGGTCAACGCTGCGGACGCGCGGTTCTGTAAAAAGTGCGGCAAACCCCTGCATAAAACGTGTCCGCATTGCGGAGCGGAGATCGACGCCGACAGCTTGTTCTGCGACAAGTGCGGGGAAAAGTTCGGCGGATCGGAAAATAAATGATTTAAGTACATAAAAAACAAGACCGCTTGCTATGAAATGCACCCCAAAAGTTAGACAAACTTTAGGAGATGCATTTTATTAAGACGGTCTTGTTTTTTATGTCGTTTTTTATTTCATCAGACGTTTTATCGTTTTGAGTTTCTTTTCCGTATAAGGCTGATACCTGACAGCAATATCGATGAATGTCTTTTTGTCAACTATCGTCTTGTAATGGGTGAAGGTGTCGAAGCCCGCCTTGCCGTGGTATGAACCCATTCCGCTTTCGCCGTAACCGCCGAAGCCCGCTTCGCTCGTGGCAAGGTGTATTATGGTGTCGTTTATGCATCCGCCCCCGAATCCGATACCTTCCGTAAGGCGTTTTATACGCGCTTTATCCGATGAGAAAAGATAGAATGCAAGCGGCTCGCTTATGTGCGCCACGGTGTCGAAAATTTCTTTTTCGCTTTCGAAAGTAAGGACGGGGAGTATGGGTCCGAATATCTCTTCCTGCATGACCGCGTCATCAAGCGTGACATTGTCGAGGACGGTGGGCTCGATCTTCAGCGTGCTTTCGTCGCTTTTGCCGCCGAAGTATATTTTGTCCTTGTCTATGAGCGAACGAACGCGCTCGAAATGTTTTTTGTTGATTATCTTTCCGTAAGCGTCGTTGTTCATTGCATCCCCGAACATTTCTTTTACCGTTTTTTCGAACAGGGAAAGAAACTCTGCTTTAACGCTTTTTTGTATGAGCAGATAATCGGGCGCGACGCAGGTCTGTCCGACGTTGAGGTACTTGCCGAATGCGATACGTTTCGCGGCGACGGCAAGGTTTGCTGTCTCGTCTACTATGCACGGGCTTTTTCCGCCTAGCTCGAGCGTGACGGGCGTCAGATGTTCGCTCGCTTTGCGCATTACCAGCCTGCCTACGTTCTTGCTCCCCGTAAAGAAGATATAATCGAATTTTTCCTCGAGAAGCGCCGCGTTTTCTTCGCGCCCGCCGAGGACGGTCGTAACATACTCGGGCGGGAAAGTCTCTCCGATTATTTTGGCGAGCAGCTCGCTCGTTGCGGGCGAGTACGCGCTCGGTTTGAGCACCACGGTATTTCCCGCGGCAACGGCGTCTACGAGCGGTTCGAGCGAGAGCTGGAAGGGGTAATTCCACGGGCTCATGACAAGCACCGTTCCGTAAGGCACGGGAAGCACGTACGTCGACGAGCAGAACTGCGCAAGCGGCGTGTGTTTTTTCTGTCTGCGCGAAAACGCCTTTGTGTGTTTGATCATATATGAAAGCTCTTCGAGGGTCATTCCTATCTCGCACATATAGCTTTCCGTTTTGCTTTTGCCGAGGTCGGCTTTCAATGCCGCGCATATGGCGCTTTCGTTTGCCGCAATGTTGTCGTGCAGCTTTTTCATTGCTTCTGTCCTGAACTCCGCGTCAAGAGTTTTTCCGCTCGCGAAAAACGCGCGCTGCGCTTTCAGGATCTCTTTTATGTCATACATGGCGTTATCTCCCGTATTTGATTTTCAAGCATAGTTTGCGATATTTTCCCGATTTTGTCAACCCTTTTACATATTTTTACGCCGTATATGCACGTTTTGCCGCGGTACTTGACAATTTCCGCCTTCGATGTTATACTTTGATCATATGAAAATACAGCAAAGTACGGAAGATTATCTGGAAACGATATATATAGTTTCACGGTCTGCGGAGCAGGTCCATCAGGTCGACATAGCCAGGGCGCTCCGCGTTTCTCAGCCTGCCGTGACGAAAGCCGTTCGTAAACTGAAAGAGCTCGGTTACGTCCACACCGTCGGCATGCACGTTTACCTGACCGCGGAAGGTCTTGCCCGCGCGCAGAGCGTTTACGAAAAGCACAGGCTCCTTCGCGCTTTTTTCATGGAAATGGGCGTCAGCGGGGAAGCGGCGGAGCGCGACGCCTGCCTTATAGAACATATCATCAGCGACGAGACCTACGCCGCCATAAAAAGCCGCATGAACGACAAGGACTTCTGACATTTTCCTTTTTCGCTTTCTGTACGGAAGGGAAGCTTTCTGAATAACGTGCGCTCGGCTCCGTTCGCCTTATCGGGCAGGGCGGAGCCCGTTTTTTTGCATGGCATGGAATTATCTCCGCGGAGGCACACTTCGTAAAAAATTTTATAAAAATTTATTAACTATGGTTAATTTTACTTGACAGCCGATAAACGAAGTAATATAATAGCCGTGCAGCAGGGAAAAGTCAGGATCGCAGTCGGTTTTTCAATGGCGCGTTTCAGCGCTCGTATTTTTTGCTAATATGCTTAACTGCGGTTAACTTTTGTTTGCGAGTATATTTAACGGAGCTTGGGTATGATCAAGAAATTGAGTGAGATGAGACCGGGTGAGCGCGGCGTCGTGTGCGCGACGCTGGGCGAAGGCTGGTTGAGGAAGCGGTTGCTCGATATGGGTGTGACCAAGAGTGCGACGGTGATATTCGGCAAGCGTGCGCCGCTGGGCGATCCCGTGGAAGTTACTTTGCGCGGTTACGAACTGTCGCTGCGCAAGGCGGAAGCCGAATGTGTGGAAGTGGAGGTGGACAAATGAAAGAGCGTGTCAAACGCGTGACGGTGGCGCTTGCGGGTAATCCGAATTGCGGAAAAACGACGCTTTTCAACGCGCTCACGGGCGCGACGGCGCATGTGGGCAACTGGCCGGGTGTGACAGTGGATAAGCGGGAAGGAGTGTGCGGAAAAGGGCGCGTACCGTTTTCCGTCGTGGATCTGCCCGGGATTTATTCGCTGTCGCCTTATACTCCCGAAGAGGTGATAGCGCGTAATTACTTGCTCGACGAGGCGCCCGACTGTATCGTCAACATAGTGGATTCGACGAATCTGGAACGCAATCTGTATCTGACGACGCAGCTCATGGAAACGGATATACCCGTCGTCGTGGCGCTGAACATGAGCGACGAACTGGAAAAGTCAGGCGGCAGCATAGACGCGAAACTGCTTGGCGAGCGGCTGGATCTGCCTGTCGTGAGCATATCCGCCGTCACGGGCAAGGGGCTTAAAGAGCTGATAGACAAGACGCTTTCGGCAGCGTCCCGCAAACGTCGCGGAATAAGCGTGCTGTCCGACACCGTATTTTCGGAAGCGGTGGAAAAGATAGCTGGCAGGCTTAACGAAGAAGGCGTGGCGTCTCCTCTGTTCCATGCGATAAAGATAGTCGAAGGCGACGCGCTCGAATGTGCAAATCATAAAAAAGCGGCGGCGTACGCGGCGAAACTGACCGAAAACGTAAAGGACGATACGTTCGGCTCGGATCGGGAAGCGCTGTTCGCAAATGCGCGCTACGATTACATAACGACAAACTATTCTCCGACGCTGAGCTTAAGCGGCAGGGACGGAAAACTCGGATTGTCAAAAAAGATAGACAGAGTGCTCACGAACAAGTGGGCGGGGATACCTATTTTCGTTGCGATACTGTTCGCGATTTTCCATCTGACGTTTTCCGAAAACTTTCTGTTCCTTGCCGCGGCGCTCGGTAAAAACGGCGACTGGGTGAGCTTTGAGGGCACATATTTCGAAGGGCTGTTCGGCAGCAGCGACGGCATAGCTTCTCCGGGTGTGATACTCGCCAATCTGCTGGCGGGGACCACGGACGCGATATCGGGCGGGATAAGCAACGCTTTGTCCGCAGCGGGTACGGCGGAGTGGGCGCAGGGCTTTATCGTCGACGGAGTGCTCGGCGGGTTGTTCTCGGTCATGAGCTTCCTTCCGCAGATCCTCGTGCTCTTTATGTTTTTCTCCTTGCTCGAAGACAGCGGATACATGGCGCGCATAGCGTTTATCCTCGACCGTATCTTCCGCAGACTGGGGCTTTCGGGAAGGGCGTTCATGCCGATGATAATGGGCTTCGGTTGCAGCGTTCCCGCAATGATAAACACGCGTACGCTTGCCGACCAAAGGGAGCGCACCGCAACGGTCCGCGTGATACCGTTCTTTTCCTGCGGCGCAAAACTGCCTATACTCGTGGCGTGTGCGGGCGCGCTCGTGAGCGTGTCAGGCGTCGCGGGCGGATATGCCGACGTTATAACCATGCTCATGTATGTGCTCGGCATGGTGACGGCTTTCGTGGCGGTAGTGCTCATGCGTAGCACTACGATGCGCGGAGAGCTCACTCCGTTCATAATGGAGCTACCCGATTATCGTCGCCCCGGAGTTAAAAATACGCTGCTCCACCTTTGGGACAAGGCGAAACACTTTATCAAAAAGGCGTTTACGGTGATACTCGTATCCACGATACTCATCTGGTTTTTCTCCCACTTCACGTGGAGCTGGAATTATGTACCCGACGAACGCATGAACGAAAGCATACTCGCGTCTGTAGGCATGCTCCTGCAACCGATATTCACTCCGCTCGGGTTCGGTTCACAGCTCGGCGCGAACGGCTGGGTATTCGCCGTCGCGGCGATCACGGGACTCATAGCGAAAGAAAACGTCATAGCGACGTTCGGAACGCTTGCCGCATGCGTTGTCGCGACCTTTGACCCCTCGCTCATGGGAGAGGAAGGCATAGAGGCGGTGGAAGCGCTCATCGCGGCAACGGGCATAACGGGCGCGGGAGTTATCTCGTACATAGCGTTCAATATGCTCACGATCCCTTGCTTTGCCGCGGTGGCAACGGCAAAAGCCGAACTCGGCAAAAAGAGTTTCCGTATGACGCTTTTATTCTGGATAGCGACGTCGTACACTGTCGCTTCGATGATATACACGACTGGCACGGCATGGTGGTCGGCGTTTATATGGGCGGCGGCATGGGCGGCAGTTGCAACCGTTATCGTGCTCGTGAACAAAAAACGCAAGACGGTAAAAACGGGCATAGTCGCGGCATGACAAAGGAAGCAATACATGGGAATTATCGAAATAATCATAATAGCGGCTGCGGCGATCGTGGTCGCAGCGGTGACAGGCATAGCCGTGTGGAAAAAAGCGACGGGACGCGGCGGTTGCGGCTGCGGGTGCGCGCATTGCGACGCTTGCCGCAAAAAACATAAGGGACGCGGCTGTGCGTGCGGATCGGGAAGCGAGCCGACAGATAAGGCCGCGCATGATAATAAGGAGGCATGAGGCTGAAGAACACGTAAAAATTCATCGTCAAAGACTCTCGGCAGAGCCGCGCGGCAGATTTGTCGCGCGGCTCGCTTTCGGCTCGTCTCCGGCTTTGCACCGCATGTTTACGCCTTGCGGAAAAGCGGTGCGGCAAAGTAATATGTCCTTGCCTCACGGTGTGGGGAAATAAACATTGACTTTTTTTCGCAAAAGGGGTATAATCCTTATTATGGAAATGAATGAAGAATTGGTACTTATCGACGGGAACAGCCTTATAAACAGGGCATTTTACGCTTTGCCCATGCTTACGGACAAGGACGGCGTCCCCATAAACGCCGTATACGGTTTCGCAAACATACTTGTCAGGCTGATAGAAAATTACAGACCCAAATATATGGTGGTAGCGTTCGACGTCAAAGCCAAGACTTTCAGGCATAACATGTACGAAGGGTATAAAGCCACTCGCAAAGGTATGCCCGACGAGCTTGCCGTACAGCTCCCTCTTCTCAAGAAAATGCTGGGAGCCATTGGCATAAAATGCGTGGAAAAAGAGGGGATAGAGGCGGACGACATCATCGGTACGTTGTCGAAAAAGCACGCCCTTCCCACATATATACTTACAGGCGACCGCGACAGCTTTCAGCTCATAGACGACAGCACCACGGTGCTGTTCACCCGCAAGGGGATAAGCGAAACGGACGAAATGACCCCCGCGTCGCTCAAAGCCGATTTCGGGCTTTCGCCTTCGCAGATAGTCGATTTCAAAGCTCTCGCGGGGGATGCGTCCGACAACATACCGGGCGTGCAGGGCATAGGCGAAAAACGCGCGAAAGAACTGCTCTCGACTTACGGATCGGTAGCGGAAGTCTATGCGCACCTCGGCGAAATAAAAGGCAAACTGCACGACAATCTGGAAAACGGCAGACAGTCCTGCGATCTTTCTTACGCGCTTGCCACAATAAAAACGGATTGCGACATAGACGTGCCGCTTTCCGAATTGACTTATGTCTTTCCTTTTTCGGAAGAGGCGCACGAATTTTTCGAACATGCCGATTTCAAATCCGTTCTCCGCAGAACGGAACTGTTCGGAGGAAGCGTGGAGACCGCGCGTAATTACGAAGAGGTCAAACGCATGGAGCTTGCGGGGGCGGGAGAGCTTGCCGTCGTGTGCGACAAGAATGACTCTTTCGCGGTGACGTTCGGCGACGTACTGTCGGTCAGCGCGGACGGAAAATTGCAGTACGATCTGCCTTTGCGCGTCGATCTGCTCGGCGGCGGGGCGGACGAGCCCGAAGCCATCCGCGCCATAGCGCCGCGCCTTGCGGACGAAAAAGTCGTCAAATACGTTTACGACGCCAAAGCGGTAAAAGGCAGGCTGGCGGCTTTCCGCGCCGAGCTCAACGGTTACGAAGACGTCGCGCTCATGGATTATCTTTCGCAGGCGGGTTTCAAGTACACGTCGGCGCGCGGTTTTGCCGAAACTCTGGGAATGAACGCCGACTGTGCGGCAGGCGCGCTCATCGTCGGCGGCAAAGAGCTGCTCGGTACGCTCAAAGCGCAGGGAATGGAAAAACTTTACCGCGAGATAGAGTTGCCGCTCGTGGAAGTGCTTTGCGACATGCAGAAAACGGGCTTCCTGCTCGACCTTAAACTGCTCGGCGAGCTCAAAGAAAAGTATGCCGCTCTCGAACGCGAGAGCACGGAAAAGATATACGCGCTTGCGGGAAAGCGCTTCAACGTCAATTCTCCCAAGCAGCTTGCCGCAGTACTGTTCGACGACCTCGGCATAAAATATCCCAAGAAAGGTTCGTACTCGACGAGTGCGGAAATACTCACGCGCGTGCAGAGCGAACACCCGATAGTGAGCGAAGTGCTGCGTTATCGGTTCATAAGCAAAATAAAATCCACTTATCTCGACGGGCTCAGCAAAGTAGCGGGTTCGGACGGGGTGGTGCATACCGAATTCAACCAGATGCAGACCTCTACGGGCAGGCTTTCGAGCAGCGAGCCCAATCTTCAGAACATCCCCGTCCGTGAAGAGGAGGGCAAGATACTCCGCGCTCTTTTCATAGCGCGCGAGGGTCACACCCTCATAAGCGCGGACTATTCGCAGATAGAGCTGCGCGTCATGGCGCATCTTTCCGCAGACGAAAATCTGATAGAGGCATATCGGGAAGGCAGGGATATACACACCGCCGTCGCGCGCGAGCTTTTCGGTACGGAAGAGCCCGACGCACGCGAAAGAAGGGTTGCGAAAACGGTCAACTTTGGCATCATATACGGCATGAGCGCTTTCGGGCTCGGCGAGCGTCTGGGAATAGCTCCGAGCAAAGCCAAATCGTATATAGATCGGTATTTCGCGCGTTATCCGGGCGTTAAACGGTATCTCGAAAACGTAGTCGCGGAGGCGAAAGAAAAAGGCTATGCCGAAAGTCTTTTCGGGCGCAGACGCGTTATCGCCGAGCTGAAATCGGGCGATTTCCGTCAGCGCAGTTTCGGCGAGCGCGCGGCGATGAATATGCCTTTGCAGTCGACAGCCGCGGACATAATAAAAGTCGCCATGCTGAAAGTATACAAAGCGCTTGCGGGGATGAAGAGCAAGCTCGTTTTGCAGGTGCACGACGAACTGATAATAGACTCGCCGGAGGACGAGGCGGAAAGCGTGGCGGCAATGCTCAAACACGAAATGGAAAACGCCGTGAAGCTGCGCGTACCGCTCGTGGCGGAAGTGCGCACGGGCAGGAGCTGGATGGATTGCAAATAACGGAGAGCGGATGTTCAACGCGGAAAAGGTAGAACCGAAAATAAAAAAATTACCCGAAAAGCCGGGCGTTTACATTATGAAGGACGCGCTCGGCAATATCATTTATGTCGGGAAAGCGGTCATTCTCAAACGCAGGGTAACGCAATATTTCCGCTCGTCGCCCAAACCCGTGAAAGTGCAGGCGATGGTGGACAATGTGGACGACTTCGAATACATAGTCACGCTTACGGAAGCGGACGCGCTCGTGCTCGAAGCGACGCTCATCAAAAAGCATATGCCGCGCTACAATATCCTGCTCAAAGACGACAAAGGGCAAGCGGCATATATCCGCATGGATCCGAAGGAAAAGTACCCCAACCTCGAGATCACCCGTCATCCCAAGCGTGACGGCGCGAAATATTTCGGTCCTTACAGCGGTAACATCACGGCAAAAGCGATAGTAGGCGTTATAAAGTCTGTATACGGGGTGCGAACCTGCCCGAGAAAAATGAGCGCGAAACGCGAGTGTCTGGACTGGCATATCGGGCTTTGCCTTGCGCCTTGCACACACTCCGTCACCGAGCGCGAATATCGTGAGGCGGTCAGGGGCGCGGTCGGGTTCCTAACGGGAAAGGATGACACGGCGGAGAAGCTGACCGCGGAAAAAATGGCAAAAGCGGCGGAAGCGGAGGACTTCGAACGCGCGATAAAATACCGCGAACTGCTCGCGCTGATCCGTTCGATGAACGCCCGTACGCTTGCGGGACTGAAAATGAAAGACGCCGACTTTTTCGCTTACGTGACCGACGGACTGCGCAGCGCGGTAAGCGTCATGGCGGTACGCGGCAACAAGCTGCTTTCGGGCGGGAATTATCCGTCCGCGGATGCGGGCGAGGACGGAGAGGCGCTCACGTCCTTTATGATGCAGTATTACGAGAACAATCCCGTCCCGAGCGAGATATACGTCAACATAAACGCGGATTATTCCTCGCTTGCCGAGTGTCTGGCGGACAGGAAAGGCGGCGCCGTAAAGATCGCTTATCCGGAGCGCGGACAGAAACGCAGTCTTATCAGAACGACGGAAGAGAACGCCCGCGAGTGTATGGAAAAGACAGCCGACAAAGAACAGCGCGAGCGCGAACGTACTTACGGCGCCTGCGACATGCTTTGCGAAAAACTGGGGCTGAAAAGCGCGCGCAGGATAGAGTGTTACGATATTTCGCACATATCGGGGACGGACAAGGTAGCGAGCGGCGTCTGTTTCATCAACGGCGCGAAAGCCGCTTCCGAGTACAGACGGTATAAGATCAAGACCGTGGAAGGCAACGACGATTTCCACTGTATGGCGGAAGTGCTGAGCCGCAGGCTGGCGCACGCGGCGGCGGGCGACGAAAAGTTTGCCGAACTGCCCGATCTCATCGTCATAGACGGCGGCAAAGGTCAGCTCCACGCCGCGTACGACGTAATGAAAAAAGCGGGTTTCGACCTGCCCATGGTAGGGCTTGCCAAGCGCGAAGAGGAGATATTCACGACGCTTTCCTCCGACCCCATAGTGCTGCCGCGCGACAGCGCCGCACTCAAACTTTTGCAGCGGGTCCGCGACGAAGCTCACAGGTTCGCGATTACGTATCATCGCAATACGCGTATGAAGCGCATAAACACCGAGCTCATGAAGATAGAGGGCATAGGCGAGAAAAAGAGCAAGATCCTGCTCAAAGCTTACGGATCGGTGGAGAGGATAAAACAGCTCCCGCTCGAAGCGTTGGAAACGACGGCGGGAATGACGCGGCCCGCGGCTCGCACCGTATACGAATATTACCACGGCAGGACAGCTGACGTGGCGGAAAAGAAGGAAGACGAATAATGGCGGTCAAATACAGGCTTGTTTTCAGCGATTTCGACGACACGCTCACCCGTTCGGACGGTAGCATAAGCGAACGTACCATCGGCGCGATAAAAAAATACGAAGACGCGGGCGGGCTTTTCGTCGTATGCACGGGCAGAAGCTATGCGAGCATAAAGAAACAGTTGCCGCGCGTATACGGCGATCGCGCCGCACACGTTCCCGTGATCTGTTTTCAGGGCGGTCTGACGGCAGACGCAGACGGCAATATAATCCACCGTGTGGCAATGGACAGAAACGACCTCATAGAGCTTGCGACGGAAGCGGAAAAGCGCGGCATTATAGCGCAGACATACTCGGGCGACAGGATGTTCTGCTCGAAGATGACCGTCGAATCTCGGGAATACGAAATAATAACGGATTGCACGTTCGACCTTGTCGGCGACCTCGTGGATTTCATTAAAAACTACGACGGAGAGTTCGACAAACTGCTCATGATATCCGACCCCGAAAAAGTGCAATCACTCAAACGCGGTTTCGAGGCAAAAGGGTATCCTTCGACGCGTTTCGTATTCAGCCGTCCGAGATATCTCGAAGCCATACCCGCGTGTTCGGGCAAGGACAAAGCGATAAAATACTTCGTAGAAAAATTCGGTTACGGCATGGAAGACACTGCGGCGTTCGGCGACAGCAACAACGATACCGACATGTTGAGAACCGCTCGGTTCGGCGTGGCGATGGGCAACGCCCGCGAGGAATGTAAGCTCGCGGCGGACTGCGTGACGGACACCAACGATAACGACGGACTTGCTGTGATGCTCGAAAGTTTCATACTCTGACGCGCTCGTCAGACCTGCGGGCATAGCGATATACATAAAACGTACGCGCCGCTTTACGCGTACGCAGACGCAAAAAACGCGATCGGCAGCACCCGAGCGTGTTTTTTCGCATATAACCGATATATACGCGTAAAAAAAATTAAAAAACTATTGCGAAAACGCTCGAAATATGTTACAATACAATAAATAAACAAAAATGAGAAAGGAGTCCGGATTATGTTGAATGCCGCTTTCGTCGATTGGATAAAAAACAACCTGCCGTTGGTGATAGGAATCGCGGCTGCCGTGGTGGTCGTTGTCATCGTTATAATCGTGCTTGCGGTCAGCGCCCGCAAAAAGATAAGACGCGACCGTGAAAGCGAAGACGTTGAGGAGGATGCTTCGTCTTCCGACGTTGAGTCGGAGCCGACGTTGCCCGAAAACGAAAGCGAAGGGAACGTAGATCCCGAGCCTTCCGCCGCAGAGCCCGCCGCGAATGCCGAGCCTGCCGAAGAGCCGCCCGTGACCGAGGAAGTATCCGAAGAACCGCCCGTCGACGTCGCGCCCGAGCCCTCCGCAGCTGAAGAACCGCCCGCCGAAAAGAGCGTCGGAGAAAAAGCTCCCGTAGCCGAAGCGAGCGCGGAGGCAAGACCCGCCGCGGAACCCTCAAGACCGCGCAAAGCAGTGGGCCGCTGGACGATAGAGACGAAAGGCGAAGGCGAATACATGTCCAAACTGAGCGCAAGCAACGGCGAAGTCATGCTTTCGAGCGAGATATACAGCTCCGAAGACGGCGCGCGCAGCGGCATAGCCACGATAATCAGATGCGTGAGCAGCGGGCAGTTCGTTATTTACCGCGACAAGAACGGCAATTACTATTATAAGCTCAAAACCGCTAACAACCGTCTGCTTTGTGTGGGCGAGATATACAAGGCGAAGGATCAGTGCGAGCGCGCCGTGGAAACGGTCAAACGCATAGCTGCGGACGCCGTGATCTCCGACGAGCTCGTCAAGGGCGAGGAATACATCAAATACGTACCGCTCCGTTCGGACGACACGGTTAGGACGGCGCGCGGTAAATGGCGCATAGAAAAAACGGAAGACGGGAAATTCTGCGCCAAGCTGTTCGCGTCGAACGGTCAGCTCATGCTCGCCACGGAAGAAGTCGCAACGCGTAAGAGCGCGGAAAACTCCATAACCGCCGTAAAGCGCAACGCGGCGGATGGCAATTTCGTCATAGATCGCGACAAATTCGGGAGGTATTATTATAAACTGCGCAATGCGGCGAAAAGCGTTATCTGCATAGGCGAAACCTATGAAAAACTCGACTCCTGCATGAAAGCGATAGAATCCGTGCGCAGGTTCGCCGCCACTGCCGTTACGGGCACGGCCGAATAAAACTCACATCACAACAGTCGGAAACGGGCGGCAGACGATCACCGCCCGTTTTTCGCGTTCCCGTATACATATTCCGCGGTTTCGGAATATTATAATAAAAGAACCGTAATCGCTTGAAAAAAAACGGCGGAAGGAGTATACTGTATGAGCAGAGAATTTTTGTCGCGCTACACGTCTTTGGGCGTGGGCGGCGCGGCGGACGTGACGATAGTGAAGAATACCGACGATCTCTGCTATAAGCGCGGCGATACCGTCATTGGCAGGGGCACCAACGTGCTCGTCAGCGATGACGGCGTTCTCGGGCGTGTGCTCGTCATGCGCAACACGGGTACGGAGTGGCGCGGCATGCGGGCGGTCGCGGAAAGCGGGACTCCTTTGGCGGCGCTCGCGAAAGAAGCGTGCATGCGCGGCGCGCGCGGTTTGGAATGGGCGACGGGCATACCCGGCAGCCTCGGCGGCGCGATCGTGATGAATGCGGGCGCATACGGCGGGGAAACGGGCGTTATCGTGGACTGGGTGACCGTGCTTACGGAGTACGGCGAGGTGACCGTCGGAAGGCAGACGTTGCGTTTCGGTTATCGGAGCGTTACGGGACTGCCCGAAGGCGTGATATTGCGCGCGGGACTGGCGTTTTCGCAAGGAAACGCGCAGGAGCTCAACGAAGCGAGCGCGGCATACGACGCGAAGCGGCGCGCTTCTCAGCCGACAGGCAGGAGCGCGGGCAGTACTTTCAGGCGTGCGGACGGCGTCGGAGCAGGATATTATATCGAAAAAGCCGGGCTGAAGGGATTTTCCGTGGGCGGCGCGCGCGTCAGCGAAAAACATGCCAATTTCATCATAGCCGACGGGGCGAGCGCGTCCGACTGCCGCGAGCTCATCGATACAGTCAAGCTGGAAGTCTATGCCCGTACAGGCGTAAAGCTGCGTGAAGAAATAAAATATATCGGCGAATTTTAAGAGTATACCACAGGTGAACATGATTTACGGAGATTATCATACCCATACGGTTTTCAGCCACGGCAAAGGCAGTATGGAAGATAACGTCAGAGCGGCGGTAAACGTCGGTCTGAAAGAAATAGCGATAACCGATCACGGACCGCGCCACGTCACGGCGGGAGTAAAGATAAAACGCCTGCCCGATTTTTTCGCGGAAGCGGAGCGTCTCGGCGCCGCCTATCCGCAGATAAGGATATTTACGGGCATAGAAGCTAATTTTCTTTCGCCGCGCGGCGAGATAGACGTTCCCGCGGAGTATGCGGACAAGTTCGACGTCATTGTGTGCGGTTATCATAAAGTCATCAAGCCGCTTAAAGCGGGCGATATCGGGTTCTTTCTCGCAAATCTTGTCTGCAAAAACACCAAAAGTACGCTTGTGCGCAATACCGACGCATATATCAACGCGCTCGAAAAAAACGATATCGACATAATTTCTCACCCCGATCACGATTGCCGCATAGATCTTCGTGCGGTGGGCGAAGCGGCGGCTGCCAAAGGCACGTTGCTCGAGCTTAACGGCAAGCGCATAAGCCTGACGGCGGACGAGCTTGTCATGCTTGCCGATCTGGGTTGCAGGTTCATAATGGATTCGGACGCGCACACCCCCGAAAAAGTGGGTGACGTGTCCATACAGATGAAGGCGTATGCGGAGAGCGGACTGCCGTCGTCGCTTGTGGTCAACCTCGACAAAGCGCCGTCATTCAGGCGCGGAAAGGAGAAGGAAAAACGCAGACTCTGAGCTTAAAAGCAAAACGCGAACTCGCGCGCATAGTACCTAATAACCGTTACGACGCGCTTGCAGAGCTTTCCGCCCTGTTGCACACCGCAGGGAGCGTTACGATAAGCGGCGGGGAAGCGAGCGTGGTCATGATGACGGACAATGCCGACCTGCCTGCGCTTTTGCGCGGTCTCGCGCTCACTCTCATGCTGCCGCCTCCCGCGACGGAACGCGGCAAACACATCACCGTCGTTTTCCGTGACGGAGCGCGGCTGCTCGAAGAGCTGCGCATATTCAAAGCGGAAGGCGGAGTGATAAAACAGGTGGAGGGTCTTTCGCCGTCGCTCATCCGCGGAGAGAGCGAACGGAAATGCGCGCTGCGCGGCATGTTCCTCGGCGGAGGTTTCCTGTCCGTCGGCAGGAACAATCACATGGAGTTCGCGTTTTCCGGAGAAGCTTTGCGCGACGACGCTTACGCTCTTGTCAGCGAAGTGGTGGAAGGCGCGGGACGCGGCGAGCGCGGTGAAAAATACACCGTTCACGTAAAGAGCAAAGAGAAAATAAGCGACCTGCTCGTGTATATGGGAGCGCATAAAGCCGCGCTCGAAGTACAGGAGGAAATGGTCAATTCATATATGGGCAAGCGCGCCGCGGCGGCGCAGAACTGCGACGTAGCCAATATCGACAGAGCGGTGGAAGCGGCGTCGAGACAGATCGACGCAATCGAGTTCATCGACAGGACCGAAGGGCTGGAATCGCTGGACGACAAGTTGCAGACCACCGCGCACCTCAGGCGCACATATCCCGAAATAACGATGGGCGAGCTTGCGGAAATGCTGGGCGTAAGCAAATCCTGCGTGAGCCACCGCCTGGAAAAACTGACGCGTTACGCGGAAAAGCTCCGCGCATGCGTGGGAACGAAAAAAGACGAACGGACGAACTGAAATGAGCGAGAACAAACAATTCGTGCATCTGCACCTTCATACGGAATATTCATTGCTTGACGGCGCTACCAAAATAAACAAACTTTTCGCGCGCTGTGCGGAGCTCGGACAGCCTGCCGTGGCGATAACCGATCACGGCAACATGTACGGCGCGATGTCGTTTTTCAAGGAAGCGGCGGCATACAATAAAAATCCCGAGCATACTTTCAAAGTAAAGCCCATAATAGGCTGCGAGGTGTATACCGCAAAGGATATGCACTCGCGCCCCGCGCCGAGCGACAAAACGTATAAAGCCAATCATCTTATACTGCTTTGCAAAAACGAAACGGGTTATCACAACCTGATAAAACTCGTTTCTGCGGGATTCACCGAAGGGTTTTACCGCAAACCGCGTATCGATTTCGATATGCTCTCCGAGCACAGCGAAGGTCTTATATGTCTTTCGGCGTGCGTCGCGGGCGAATTGCCCCAGGCGATACTTGCGGGCGATCTCGAAGAAGCGGACAGAGTGGTGAAAAAATTCAAAGCGCTTTTCGGCGACGATTACTACGTGGAAGTGCAGGACCACAATCTGCGTTCGCAAAAAACGGTACTGCCTTATCTCATAAGCATAGCGCGTGCCAACGGGGTAAAACTCGTCGCGACAAACGATGTGCACTATCTCCGCAAAAAGGACGCGCGCACGCAGAAAGTGTTGCAGTGCATAGCGTTCGGCGACAAGCTCCCCGCGGATGAGGACAAAGAAGAATCCGTTTCTGAAAGCGCGGAGGGCGTGGACGACGACAGCTATTTCCCCACAAAGGAATTTTACCTCAAATCCCGCGAGGAAATGGAGGCCGTTTTCCCGTCGCTCACCGACGCGCTCGACAATACCGTGGAGATAATGAACAAGTGCGGCGATTGCAAGAGCTTTTTCGAACGAAAAATGCTTTATCCCGTATACAAGCCTCCCGGCGGTCTGACAAGCGACGAATATCTGCGTCAACTGCTCGAAGAAGGGCTCAAAAAGAAGTATAAGACGATAGCCCCCGCCATAAGGGAGCGCGCGGACTATGAGTTCGGAGTTGTTTCCGGCATGGGCTTTACCGATTATTTCCTCGTCGTCTGGGATTTCATCAATCACGCGGAAAAAATGGGTATACCCGTAGGTCCGGGCAGAGGCAGCGGCGCGGGCAGCATCATAGCGTACGCCATAGGCATAACCAAGATCGAACCTCTCGGTTTCGACCTGTTCTTCGAGCGGTTCCTCAACCCCGAGCGCGTATCCAACCCCGATTTCGATATCGATTTCTGCGTCGAGCGCAGAGGCGAAGTCATCGACTACGTGCGCGAAAAGTACGGCGACGATCACGTTTCGCAGATATGCACTTTCGGAACGATGGCGGCTAAAGCCGCGATAAAGGACGTCGGAAGGGTGCTTAACGTACCTTTCTCCGAGATGAACAAGATAACCAAGCTCATGCCCAAAATGATGGGCAAACTGACGATAGAGCACGTCCTCGGGCGAAAGCTCGACCGCGACGGAGTGAGCCACGAGATAGCCGATCTGAAAGAGATCTACGACAGCGATCCGTTGCTTCGTCAGGTACTCGATATAGCGATAGAGATCGAAGGCATGCCCCGCCAGACGGGACTGCACGCGGCGGGCGTCATAATCTGCCGCGACCCCATAAGCGAACATGCGCCGCTTGCGATGAACGGACAGGGAGTCGTTGCCTGCCAGTATAACATGATACAGGTGGAAGAGCTCGGGCTGCTCAAAATGGACTTCCTCGGCCTTATGAACCTGACGGATATCAAAAAAGCGATCGACCTTGTGGAGCAGACGACGGGCAAGCGCATAGATTTCTATTCCATGAAGTACGACGATCGCGAAGTCTATAAGATGATAGGCGAGGGCGATACTCACGCGGTATTCCAGCTTGAAAGCGGCGGGATGAAGAGCTTCATGAAAGATCTTAAACCCGACTGCATAGAAGATATAATAGCGGGCATATCGCTTTATCGTCCGGGACCGATGCAGTACATCAAGACTTACGTCTACAATAAAAAGCACCCAGACGAGATAAAGTACAAGCATCCCGCGCTCAAAAAGAACCTCGAAGCGACTTACGGCGTCATGGTCTATCAGGAACAGGTCATGAACATCTGCCGCGAGCTTGCGGGATATTCGATGGGCGGAGCCGACTCGATACGGCGAATGATGAGCAAGAAAAAAGTCGCGGCGCTTGCCGCGGAACGCGTCACGTTCGTCCACGGCGGAACTTTCACCAACGAGAAAGGCGTTACCGTAGCCGTCCCGGGCGCGGTAGCGAACGGTATGAGCGAAGCGGATGCCGAACAGCTTTTCAACGAAATGATGGATTTCGCGTCGTACGCCTTCAACAAATCACACGCGGCGGCATACGCGTACGTCGCTTACCAGACGGCGTATCTCAAATGTCATCACCTCAAAGAATTCATAGTCGCGGTGCTGAACAACCGCATAGACAAGATAGAGGAGATCACCAACTATCTGACGTACCTCAAACAAAAAGACGTAAAAGTCCTTCCGCCCGACATAAACAAATCGGTCGTGGGATTCTCGGTGGAAGGCGATTGCGTGCGCGTGGGGCTTGCCGCGGTCAAGGGCGTGGGAAGCGCGATAATGAAGGAAATGGTCAACGAGCGCAAAGCCAACGGGGAATATAAAGACCTTTACGAGTTTCTCAGCCGACTTTACAACGTCAAGATAAACAGCCGTATGATAGAAAGCCTGATATGCGCGGGCGCGTTCGACTGCTTCGGAAAGCCGCGCGCAGTGCTCATGCAGGCATACCCGCTTATCGAAGAGCGCGTTGCGGCGGACAATAAAGCCAAATCGGGCGGTCAGCTTTCCATGTTCGATATGCTGGACGCGGGCAGCGGCGGAATGGACGATTTCGTCTATCCCGTAGTGGAGGAATTCCCGATGCGCGAAAAGCTCAGACTGGAAAAGAAAGTCACGGGCGTATATCTTACGGGACATCCTTTGCAGGCATACACGGGAATGTTGTCTTCGATGAAGTACAACTCTTCCGACGTGCACAAACTGGACGCGAGCGGCGAGGACGAGGAAACGGAGACCGAAACGGAAACGGAGCTCCAGGACGGCTCGACGGTAACGCTGGGCGGAATGATAGTGAGCGCCGAAAAGAAATTCTCCAAGAACGGCAAGGAATTCGGCATAGGCGTGCTCGAAGACCTTTACGGCAGCGTGGAGATAATGGTCTCGCCGACGCGGTGGCAGGCTCTGAAAAACCGTATGCAAGCCGACAAACTCGTTACGGTAACGGGCAAGATAAGCGCGGGCGGCGACAGAGCCGCGAGCGTGTGGGTCTCCGACATAGAGGAATGGAAAGAAACGGCGGTAGACGTAAAGACCGACGAACCCGAAAAGAAGATATGCTGTTATTTCGACGGAGCGGCTCCCGAAGACAGGATGCGCGAACTGCTCGAAATAGCGGGGGCATACCCCGGAAAGGACCGTCTGTATGTAAAGAACAGACAGACAAACGAGATTTTCAGGGTCGCGGTAAAGCTGGACGCCGCGCATGCCCGCGCCGAACTGATGACCCTGCTCGGCGAAGCCAACGTAAAAATGGCTTAAAAATCGCAAAAAGAAAAGTCAAATCATTGCAAACCGTGATTTGATGTGATATAATAAACGGCGGAACAGATGATGAGAAGACTTAAACGGAGAGTGTTAATATGAAAAGAATAGGCGTATTGACGAGCGGCGGCGACGCTCCCGGAATGAATGCGGCGATACGAGCCGTCGTCAGGACCGCGCTTTGCAGCGGAATGAGCGTGGTAGGGATCGAGCGCGGCTATCAGGGAATACTTGACAGATCGTTCAGGGAAATGCAGATGCGCAGCGTTTCCGATATAGTCCAGCGCGGAGGCACGATACTTCGTACCGCGCGTTGCCTTGATTTTCATAAGCCCGAATGTCAGGACGACGCTATCGTAAAAATGCGTAAAGAGGGCATAGAAGGACTTATCGTCATCGGCGGCGACGGCTCTTTCCGCGGCGCACGTGCGCTTTCGGAAAAAGGTTTCCCGACGATAGGCATACCCGGCACGATAGACAACGACCTTGTGTATACCGATTTCACGCTGGGCTTCCATACCGCGTGCAATACCTGTCTCGAAGCCATTGACAGGATACGCGATACTTCATCCTCGCATGACCGTTTCACTATAGTGGAAGTCATGGGCAGGCATTGCGGCGACATAGCGCTGTATTCGGGTATTGCGGGCGGCGCGGAGATCATCATAATCCCCGAAGTGCCGATGACGTTCTCCGATATAAAGAAGGAGATCGTCGAGGCGTCGCAGAAAGGCAAGACGAGCGGCATCGTCATTCTTGCGGAAGGCGTTTGCGGAGCGGATGAGCTCATGCGCTTCCTTCAGCGTGAAACGAGCCTTTCCATACGCGCCACCGTTCTCGGGCATCAGCAGAGAGGCGGCTCGCCGTCCATGCGCGACCGCGTGCTTGCGACTCAGTTCGGTTATCATGCCGTGGGACTTCTCAAAAAGGATATCGGCAACCGCGTAGTGGGAATAAGCAAGGAAAAGATAATCGATCTCGATATCGGAGAAGCGCTCGACATGCCGAGAAAGTTCCGCAAGGATCTTTATAAAATGGCGAACGTCGTTTCCCAGTGATCACAGACTTGGCGCAAGGTTTTTCGCAGACTGCGAAAAACCTTGTTTTTTGTTTTACGTACCGCGCGGACAAAATATGCGTTGACAAAAACCGCACGGTATGATACTATAATAACATACGAAATACATAAAAGGGGACAGGAAATGAGTCTGATGCGGGTAAAATGCGACAACTGCGGAGCGGATATCAGAATAGACGGCGAAAAAGGCTCCGGGGTTTGTCCGTATTGCGGCGCCGAATACTTCATGAATAACGAAGTACGGAATTACAATACGACTATCGTAAACAACAATAACATAAACGCGGGCAATGTGACCATAGTCGGCGCCAACGCAAAAAATCTTTTCAGACTCGCGCTCGATTGCTGGCAGGGCAGGGATTATAGCGGAGCGTATACCAACTTCACCAAAGTTCTGGAGCTCGATCCCGACAACGAAGACGCTGCGCTATACAGATGCCTGTCCTTATCCTGGAAAGAAAACTCCACCAATTACGTGCTGATAAGCAATACATATCATAAAGTATTCGATAAAACGGATATCGGGAGCGCGGACGAGCAAACGCTGAAAAGGATGAGTTTCTTTCTTTCCGAGCTGGAAAAACTCAACTGCGCGACGATGAATTCTTTGTTGCAGGGTTACGACCGATATAATGTCTATGGCGGGGACATCAAAGATATTTTCAACGAGCTTGAATCGATTACGGGCATGCAGTCCTATGCGGTGACCCTTATGGGGAAACTGAGTGACCGGGATCCCCAATATCGGAGCACTTACATAGTATTTATGAAAGACCTGCTCGACTTTTACGACGTTCTGTGCGACGAATGGCGTTATACCGAATGTTACGATGACGGCACGTATAAAATAAAAAAAGCCTATCATCCCGACAAAATGGCTTTCATGAAAGAACAAAAGCGCATTTTCGGTATCATAAGACAATACGAACCCGACTTCAAATACAGACTTAAAGACGGCTGTTACATAGCGACGGCAGTCTACGGATCTTACGACTGCCCGCAGGTCTGGACGTTAAGACGGTACAGAGACGACGTACTTGGCAAAAATGTTTTCGGACGGCTGTTTATAAGGATATATTACGCGGTCAGCCCCGTGCTCGTGAAACTTTTCGGTAAACTCGGTTGTTTCAGAAATTTCTGGCGTAAACGTCTGGATAAGCTGGTAAACAAACTTAAAAGCAGAGGTTTCGAAGATACGCCTTACAAAGACAAAAACTGGCGGAAAAGATAAATATAAACGCCCGCTTTCGGTGTATACCGAAGGCAGGCGTTTTACTTTATTCGCACGCCGTTTCCGATAAAGCGGTCATGTGCCGCGGCGGTCTTACGTTCTCAGTTTAAGATCGCCGTATTTTATTATGCCCGCTTTGCGGAACAGCTCTCCGATGCCGAGAGTGAGCGCGGCGGGGAGGATAAAGCAGAACAGCGCCACCCAAAGCAGCGTAAGTCCGACGTTGCACGACTGATTGCCGAGCATTTCGAACAGCATATCGATAGGTCCGACCAGTCCCGCCGTACCCATACCGCTGCCGACTTTCGTCGCCATAAGTCCGAGCGACTCGCCTCCCGTGGGGAGCAGAGTGGCTACGGTACCGAGGATCGCGGAAGATATCATCGGCGGCAGGAACATCACGGGCTTGCGGAACAGATTGGGGATCTGTAACATGCTTGTGCCGAGTCCCTGCGCGACCGCTCCGCCCCATTTGTTTTCGTGGAAACTCATTGCCGCATAACCCATCATGTGGCAGCAGCAGCCTACGACGGCAGCGCCCGCGGCGACTCCAGAAAGGTTTATCGAAATTCCTATCGCGGCGGAGCTTATAGGCAAAGTGAGGGCAACGCCCATTATGACAGCGATTATCATACCCATTATCGCTACCGCCACCGTACCGAGCGTTTCCACCCACATTATGAACGAGCCGAGCGCGTTGAGCGCGAGCCATACGGGGAAGCCTATCGCGATACCGCCTATCGCGCCGCCTATGACTCCGATGAGCGGTGTGACGAGTATGTCGACCTTAGTCTTTCCGCTGACGAGGTTGGCAAGCGCCATTGCGCACATACTGCCTATGAACGCGCCCATAGGATCGCCAGGACCGTCTAAAGAAATACCAAATATAGAATTATCTTCTATCGCTTTTAATATTCCGCCCTTTACGGAATATGTCATGGTCTCATAAGTGTATTTAAGTCCTATTATCGCGCTTGCGTAAGAGCCTATCATACCCGCCGCGCATGCGCTCGCCACGACGAGGGGAGAGGTCTTTTTCATTTTCAGGCATACGCCCACGCCTATGCCCGCGCCCATGCTGATCTGCGCGACCTTGCCGATAGCTTCGAGCGCCAGCCCGAAGAAGTTGCTCCCGCCTTTGTCTATCAGGTTGCCTATCTGCCAGACGATGGTGCCCGCGATGAGCGTTGCGAAAAGTCCGAGCGCCATACCGCTCATGCCGTCGATGAAGATATAATTCATCAGCCATGCGAACCGTTGTTTTCCGCTCGTACACTCGGAAAATTTCATCTGTCCGAGTTTTTTCTTCTGCGTTTCCTCGGGCTGTGCCGCGACGTCCGCGCATGCGGGAGCGGCGCTGCGCGCGGGTTCGTCCTGCGCGGGCTCGACGTTCGTTTGTCCGTTTTCGTCCATAATATCGTACCTCACGAAAGTAATATACAAATAAAAAAATCGGCTGCCGTACGGCTCCGATATCGAATGTTGTTTTTAAAAAAGCCGTACATTCCAACGCTTCCACGGAAAAAATTTTTTCCGCACTTAGTTTTATTGACAATAATATATAACCGCGGGCGGCGTTTGTCAAGCGTTTTAAGGACATATTGCTTAAATATAAGCCTACGTGTCTTAAAAACTTGTCATATGCCCGCGCCGCGAAAGCGCGATCGTCGTTCCGCTCACGCGGTATTTCCGTAAATTCCGTAAAAAAAGGGAACGGCATGAAGCCGTTCCCGATCTTTAAGCACGGTTTTCGGTATTTTCGTGGGATCTTTTTTCTTTGTATTTGATGAGCGCGCGTGCAAGCTGGTCGGGGCAGGAAGTGCCGCTCCTGCAAATAATGCCTTTGAGCTTGGATATGACTTCGTCGATATCCTGACCTTCCACGAGTCTTGCGATGCCCTGAAGATTGCCCGAACAGCCTCCTATGAATTTTACGTCCGAAAGTTTGTTTTTGTCGTCCACGCGGAAGATTATCTGTCTCGAACACGTGCCCGCAGTATTGTAAATTTCCATTGTTTGCCTCCTGTTTCTCTTTTCTCTTTATGTACTTTTGATTATAGCCTTTTTGTCCGCTTTCAGTCGATGAGTTTTTCGTATATCATCGAATACACTTCCGCCGCAGAGCTGTCCCATTTGTTATAAACGGTTTTGGCGACCGTACGGTTCGCCACGTTGAGTTTGAGCTCCATCGTTGTTCTCATCGGATCGAGTATTTTAAGATGTACGGTATATGATCCGTCGTCGTTTTTGTAATACCCGCGGAAGTACTCCTGCGCACGCTTGTACATCATGCGGTTTTCCTTGATGTAGTCTGCGATCTCCGTTCGTTTGGACGCGGGGATCCTGGTGAAGAAGCTGTCAAGACATTCTCTGCCCGATGTGGTTATCGTAAAATAATCGCTGCGTTCGCTCGTCGCGCGGAACACGAACCCCGCGTCCACAAGCTCTCCGAGACATTCTATGCTTTCCATATAGTTGATCCAATTATTACGGCTCGCGCACATTTCAAGCAGCGTTTTTTCCGTTATCGGCATTCCCATTTTGTCAAAGACGAAAAGCAATATAAGTTTGTTTACCAGATTGTTATCGTCAAGTTCCATTACACCGGCTCCTCCGTTTTCCTCCGAACCAATCTATTATATCATATAAAAACGAAAAATGGAATACCTTAGCGAAAAATTTTTTAGTAAATTTTTGCTTAATTGTCAACTTTTGGAGCAAAACAGGTTGACAATCGGCATATTTTTTCATATAATGTCGGCATGGATATAAAGAACAGGATAATAAGCAGGCTTTACGGCGGTTGCGTAAGCGGTCAGCAGCTTGCCGAAGAGCTGGGCATAAGCCGAAGCGCGGTATGGAAGTATATAAAGTCGCTGGAAAAGGACGGGTTCAGGATCCGCGCCGTACCCAATGTGGGATACAGCCTAATAGATTCCGACGCGCTCAGCGTCGGCGGCGTGAGCAGATACGCGGGCGACGGCTGGGAAATAACGGTCATGAAAGAAACGACCTCGACGAACGACGAGGCGAAAAAGCTCGCCGCCGAAGGGGTGAAGAAAGCCGCCGTGCTTGCCGAGCGGCAGACCGCGGGGCGCGGACGACTGGGCAGAGCGTTCGTATCTCCTTACGGCAGCGGGCTTTACGTCAGCGCGCTCATACGCCCCGCGATAAACGCTTCCGATTGCGGCAGGATCACGGCTTTTGCGGCGGTAGCGACAGCGCAGGCGGTGGAGGAGCTCTGCGGCGCGCCCGTAGACATAAAATGGGTCAACGACCTTTACATGAACGGTAAAAAAATATGCGGCATACTCACCGAAGGCAGCGTCGGCATGGAAAACGGTGAACTCGAATATGCGATAATCGGCATAGGCGTCAACGTAACGCGGCACTCTTTCCCTCCCGAGCTCGAAGGCAAAGCGTCGAGCGTGGAGCAGGAAAGCGGAAAAAAGCTCGACAGGTGCGAGCTGGCGGGGGCGATACTGCGCAGGCTGGATGAGACGGAAAACGCCGTTTTAAGCGGTTCTTTCGTAAACGAATACCGAGAGCGTTCGTGCATAATCGGGAGAACGGTGACCGTTAACGGAGAATACGACGCACGCGTATGCGGCATAGCGGACGATTGCAGCCTTATCCTCGATCGGGGCGGCGAAAAGATCTCGTTCGCGGCAGGGGAGGTCACGATAAAACCGATATGAAAACTACCGTAAAAAGAATAGCCGTAACCGCGGTGCTTACCGCTGTGATATGTGCGATATCGCCCTGGACGATCCCCGTCGGACCCATCCCCATATCGCTCGCGAGTTTCGGCGTATACATAGCGGCTTGCGCCATAGACTGGAAGACGGGTACCGTTTCCGTGTTTGCTTATGTCGCGATAGGCGCTATCGGATTGCCTGTGTTTTCGGGCGGCGGAGGCGGATTCGGAAAGCTTGCGGGACCTACGGGCGGATATATAATAGGTTATATTTTCTGTGCGCTTATCATCGGCGTGCTCGTGGACGCACTCGGCAGCCGCAGGACGATAGGAAAATTATTTTATCCTTTGTCTATGATCGCCGGCACCGCTGTGCTTTATGCGTTCGGCACGGCATGGTATATGTGGCAGACCACGGCGGCGCTCGGCGCGGCTTTGCTCGTCTGCGTCGTACCTTTCCTTATAGGCGACGCTATAAAAATAGCGCTTGCGTCCCTGATATGTCCGCAGCTACGCAGAACTCTCAAAAAAACGGTGCTCCGCGAAAGACCCGCCGAACATAACGGCAAAAGCGACGACGGCGTGAAAGAGAATAAGAAATGATCCGACTCAAAAAAGCGTAAAAATCAAACGTACCCCGAAAGTTTTCCGACTTTCGGGGTACGTTTTCAGATAGTCATTGTTTTTTAATTTTTTCCTTAGCATTCCTTTGTGATATCCGAAAGATAATCGAGGAATATCCTGCAGCTTGCCACATTCGTTGCGAGCGGTATGTTCATGACGTCGCAAAGACGGAGCAGGGCGGAAACGTCAGGTTCGTGAGGCTGGGCGGTGAGGGGATCGCGAAGGAAAAGGATCATGTCGAGCTTGCTTTCGGCGACCATGGATCCTATCTGCTGATCTCCGCCGAGCGGACCCGATTTCATGCGGGTGAGTTTAAGCCCCGTTTCTCCCATTATCATGGTCCCCGTCGTACCCGTGGCGTAAAGATCGTGTTTTGCAAGCACGTCTTTATACTCCGCCGCGAGCCTGATCATATCGGGCTTTTTTTTGTCGTGTGCGATAAGTGCGATTTTCATTTTTTGCTCCTGTATGTATTTCAGAATATCATTGTCGCGAAATAATCGTCGGGAGTTTCCGCTCTGCGTATGAGCTGTACGCTTCCGTCGGTTTTCAGCAGCAGCTCCGCGCTCCTGAGCTTTCCGTTATAATTATATCCCATTGCGAAGCCGTGCGCACCCGTGTCGTGTATGGCGAGTATATCGCCTATTTCCAGCGGCGGGAGCATGCGGTCGACGGCGAATTTGTCGTTGTTTTCGCAAAGACTGCCGACCACGTCGTATTTGCAGGTGCAGGGCACGTTCTCCTTGCCGAGAACGGTTATGTGGTGATACGCGCCGTACATTGCGGGGCGCATAAGATTAGCCGCGCACGCGTCCACGCCCGCATATTCCTTGTAAATGTGCTTGAAATGCACTACCGTGGTAATGAGATTGCCGTAGGGACCGAGCATGTATCTGCCAAGCTCCGTACGCAGCGACGGGCGCATATCGCCGTCGAAGTTTTTTTCGTATTCTGCTTTTATGCGTGCGGCAATGACGTTTATGTCGGGTTTGACTTCGTCGGGACGGTAGGGAATGCCTATGCCTCCCGAAAGATTGATGAACGCGAATTCAGCGCCCGTTTCTTCGTGCAGCTCTTTCGCCGTATCGAACAGTATGCCCGCAAGCACGGGATAATAATCGTTTCCGAGGTTGTTGGACGCAAGGAAAGCGTGCAGGCCGAATTTTTTTACGCCGTAGCTTTGCAGTTTTTTTATGGAAAGAGAGAGCTGCTCGCGCGTCATACCGTATTTTGCGTCCTGCGGGGAGCCCATTATCGTCTTGTTGACGGCAAAATCAACGCCGTTGTTATAACGCAGCGAAACGCATTCGGGCATTTTGTCGCCCGCGATCTCTTTAAGAAAATCAACGTGCGTATAATCGTCAAGGGTTATCGTGGCGCCGAGCGAAAGCGCATACGCGTATTCGGCGGCGGGCGTCTCGTTGGATGTGAACATTATGTCGTCGCCCGTGATACCGCACTTTTCGCAAAGCATAAGCTCGGTCATAGACGAGCAGTCCATTCCGCAGCCGAGCGAATGAAGCAGCTTCATTATAGTAGGATTGGGAGTCGCTTTGACCGCGAAATGCTCTTTATAGCCTTTGCACCAGGAAAAAGCGGCAAGCAGCTCTTTCGCATTGTCCACGATCCCTTTTTCGTCGTAAATATGAAAAGGCGTGGGGTAAGTTTTTTTGATCTCGATTGCCTGTTCTTTTGTTATTATCGGTGTTTTCATAAATAAATTATATCAATTTTCCGCAAATACTGTCAAGTGTTTGGATACATCGCGCGCGCAGTCGGTAATGTCTTGCCTGTTGACATCGTCAGTAATTCGGATAGCTGGCGACGTAGCGCACGGAAATGACGGAATTGCAATATAAACGTGGAAGAATTACAACTCCATTGCGGGGGGGGGGCAGTTAAAATTATTATGTAAAATAAGCGGCAAATAAAAAACGCCGCAAAAGGGAGATTGGAAATGAGAAAACTGTGGAAAGCACTTTTCGTTTGCGTGCTTGCCGTAGGCATGTCTTTTTTTGCGTTTGCATGCGGCGGCGGGGAAACGCCTGACGACACGGGAGATCCCGATATCGGGAAAGAGTCCGTACTGTCATCGATAGAGATAACAAAAGCTCCGTCGAAGGTAGTGTACACGGAAGGAGAGACGTTCTCGGCAGGTGGCATGGAAGTTACTGCGCATTATACCGAGGGCAAAGCGGATGAGGTCGTAACGAATTACACCTATTCGCCGAGCGGCGCGCCTGCGCGCCCGTCTTTTTTCGTCGCTTCGGCGGTAAAAACGAAACACATTATAACGATATGACGGGATAATTTTATCAAATGCGTTAAAAATTCTTGCGTGAATCAACGGATAATGTTAAAATAAACGGTGGAGCGAAAATTATGTTGAAATATATCAAAATTCGCGGCGCGCGCGAAAACAATCTTAAGAACATCGATCTCGATGTTCCGCATGACAGTCTGACTGTGTTCACGGGCTTGTCGGGCAGCGGGAAAAGCTCGCTTGCTTTCGACACGATATATGCCGAAGGCAAACGCAGGTACGTCGAAAGTCTGTCATCTTACGCCCGCCAGTTCCTCGGAATAATGAACAAACCCGACGTCGAGTCCATAGAAGGACTTGCGCCCGCAATATCGATAGATCAGAAAACGACTTCGCACAACCCGAGGTCTACGGTGGGGACCGTCACCGAGATTTACGACTATATGCGTCTGCTTTATGCCAAGGCGGGCTCGGTATATTGCTATAAGTGCGGCAAGCCCGTAACGCAGCAGTCCATCGACCAGATCATCGATTCCGTGCTCGCGTCTGAAGAGGGCAGCCGTCTGATGATACTCGCGCCCATTGCCCGCGGCAAAAAAGGCGAATACAAAAAAGAGCTTGCCAATCTCGCGAAATCGGGTTACGTCAGGGTCAAAATAGACGGTGAGATCCGCGACCTCGGCGAGGATATAGAGCTTGACAAACAGGTGAAACACACGATAAGCGTTGTGGTGGACAGGCTCGTACTCAAAGAAGGAGTGGAAAAACGCCTTGCCGATTCGCTGGAAAACGCGCTCAAACTCGCCGACGGTATCGTCATCGTGGACAACGGCGGCACGGAAACGCTTTACAATACCAAATACGCTTGCGCGGATTGCGGCGTATCCATACCCGAGATCGAGCCGAAACTGTTTTCGTTCAACTCGCCGTTCGGCGCATGTCCCGAGTGCGGCGGACTCGGGTTCAAACAGGTTATAGATCCCGAACTGATATACGGCGACGGCAGTCTTTCGCTCAGAGAAGGGGCGATAACCGTTACGGGCTGGAATTTCGACTCGGCTAAAACCACCTTGCAGATGTTCACGGCGCTCAGCGAAAAATATCATTTCTCGCTTGACGTGCCTTTCAGAGATCTGCCCGAAAACATAAAGAAAATACTGCTTTACGGCGATAACAGCGAGATAAAGATGACTATCTCCAGCGACAACTATACGTACACCTACAAGCGGCATTACGAAGGCGTGGTCAACAATCTCGAACGCAGATACCACACGAGCACGAGCGAGTCCGCTCGGCGTGAGATAGAGAAGTATCTGCGCGATCTGCCCTGCGGCGCGTGCGGCGGCAAACGTCTGCGTCCCGAAGCGCTCGCCGTCAAAGTGGGCGGTAAGAACATTTACGAGCTTTGCTCCATGCCCGTCACCGAGCTGCGCGAATTTTTCTCCAAACTCATACTCGGAAAAACGCAGTCGATGATAGCCGCGCCCATACTCAAAGAGATAAACTCGCGTCTTAAATTCCTTGCCGACGTGGGATTGGAATACCTTACGCTGTCGCGCGGAGCGAATACGCTTTCGGGAGGAGAAGCCCAACGCATACGCCTTGCCACGCAGATAGGCAGCGGACTGACGGGCGTCGTTTATATCCTCGACGAGCCTTCGATAGGTTTGCACCAGCGCGATAACGAAAAGCTCATAAACACGCTCAAAAGCCTGCGCGACCTCGGCAACACGCTTATCGTCGTCGAGCACGACGAGGACACCATGCGTGCGGCGGACTATGTCGTGGATATAGGTCCCGGCGCGGGAGTTCACGGCGGGGAAGTCATCGTCGCGGGTACGCCCGACGAAGTCGCGGCATGCACGAAGTCGATAACGGGCGATTATCTTTCGGGCAGGAAGAAGATAGAAGTTCCCGCAGAGCGCCGTCCCGCTACCGACAAAGTGCTCAAAATATACGGAGCGAAACAGAATAACCTCAAAAACATCGACGTGGAATTCCCGATAGGACTTTTCACCGCGGTAACGGGCGTTTCGGGGAGCGGCAAAAGCTCGATAGTCAATCAGATCCTGTATCCCGCGGTCAGCAACCGCACAAACGGCAGCCGCCTTGTCGAAGGCAAATACGACAAGATAACGGGAATAGAATATCTCGACAAAGTTATATGCATCGACCAGTCGCCGATAGGCAGGACGCCGAGGTCCAACCCCGCGACGTATACGGGCGCCTTCACGCAGATACGCGAACTGTTCGCGCGGACGCCCGACGCACAGGAACGCGGGTACACCGCGGGCAGGTTCTCGTTCAACGTCAAGAGCGGCAGATGCGAGGCATGCGAGGGCGACGGGATAAAGCGCATAGAGATGCATTTCATGAGCGACGTGTACGTGCCTTGCGAAGTCTGCGGCGGAAAACGCTATAACCGCGAAACCTTGCAGGTGCACTATAAAGGCAAAAACATCTACGACGTGCTTGAAATGACGGTCGAGCAGGCGTGCGAATTCTTCGAGAACCAGCCCGGTATATACACCAAGATAAAAACGCTTTACGACGTGGGTCTCGGATACATCAAACTCGGTCAGTCCGCGACCACGCTTTCGGGCGGGGAGGCGCAGCGCGTAAAGCTCGCCACCGAGCTCGCCAAGCGCTCTACTTCGGGTACGCTGTACGTCCTCGACGAGCCGACTACGGGATTGCATACCGACGACGTGGCGAAACTGATAAAAATACTTTCGCGGCTCGTGTCAGCGGGTAATACCGTGATAGTCATCGAGCATAACCTCGACGTCATAAAAACCGCCGACTGGGTGGTGGACGTCGGTCCCGAAGGCGGAGACAAGGGCGGCACGATAGTGGCGAGCGGCACTCCCGAACAGATAGCACGTTGCGAAAAATCGTACACGGGACAGTTTCTCAAACGCCTGCTTGCAAGATAAGCCGCGCTTCTGTCGTTTTGAAGGGCGGAACGCGGACGCAAAACAACGGAAAATCATTTACAAGAGGAAAACATATGAAAAACACATTGCTTTTCGATCTCGACGGCACGTTGCTCGACACGCTTACCGATCTTACCGCGTCCGTCAATTACGCGCTCGGAAAAACGGGGCTGCCTCCGCGCTCCTCGGACGAAGTGCGTTCGTTCCTCGGCGACGGTTACGTCGTGCTCATGCAGCGCGCCTGCGGCGAGCATAAGGAAAAGGCGGAGCAGTCGCTCGAGTACTTTACCGAGTATTACGCAAAACACCTCGAAGACAATACGAAGCCTTATCCCGGAGTGGTGGACGCGCTCCGCACGCTCGCGGAAAAGGGCAGGAAAATGGCGATCGTTTCCAACAAAGGTTACGACGCGGTGCAGGTGCTGTGTTCGCGTTTCTTTGCCCCTTACGTTACGGAGTATTACGGCGTGCGCGAGGATCTGCGCAAAAAACCCGCGCCCGACATGCTGCTCGCGGCAATGAAAAAGCTGGGCAGCGAAAAGAGCGACTGCGTGATGATAGGCGACGGCGAGCCTGACATAGCCATGGCGCGTGCTGCGGGGATAGACGTTATAAGCGTGCTCTGGGGGTTCAGAACGCGCGAGCAACTGGAAAAAGCGGGCGGCAGCGTGTTCGTCGATAAAACCGACGACCTTGCGGCTCTCTGAAGATTTTGTACAATAAGGAAGATATATGGTAAACGAAAAAATAAGAAACGTAGCAATAATCGCCCACGTCGACCACGGTAAAACGACGCTCGTCGACCAGATGCTAAAACAGGGCGGAGCGTTCCGTGCCAACCAGACGGTAGCCGAACGCGTTATGGACTCCAACGACCTCGAACGCGAGCGCGGTATCACCATACTCGCCAAAAACACCTCTGTCAGATACGGCGATTATAAGATAAACGTCGTCGATACTCCGGGGCACGCCGATTTCGGCGGAGAGGTGGAGCGTATACTCAAAATGGTAAACGGCGTTGTCCTGCTCGTCGACGCATTCGAAGGCACTATGCCTCAGACGCGTTTCGTGCTCGAACACGCGCTCATGCTCGACCTGCCCGTAGTCGTCGTCATAAACAAAATGGACAGACCCGACGCCCGCCCGTCCGAAGTGGTGGACGAGGTGCTCGAACTATTCATGGATCTGGGCGCGAGCGACGAACAGCTCGACAGTCCGATAGTGTATTGCAGCGCGCGCATGGGCATATCTTCCATGGAAGCCGACAAGCCGGGCAAGGACCTTTCGGCGCTGTTCGATACCATTATAGCGCATATCCCGCCCCCCGAAGGCGACGAGACTGCGCCTCTCAGAATGCTCGTATCCGCGCTCGATTACTCCGATTACGTCGGAAGCATAGCGATAGGGCGTATCGAGCAGGGCTGCTTGAATCAGAACCAGCAGGTAGTGCTCGTCAATTATCACGAAGATCACGAACCCGTCCGCGCGAAAGTCTCCAATATCTACATATTCGAGGGGCTCGCGCGCACGTCGGTGGAAAGCGCGACCGTGGGCGACATCGTTTGCGTGAGCGGTATGGAAGGAGTGACGATAGGCGACACGCTGTGCGATCCCGACTCTCCCGACCCCATCGAATTTCCCAAGATAAGCGAACCCAGCGTGGAAATGACGTTCATGGTGAACGACTCTCCTTTCGCGGGCAAGGAGGGCAAGTTCGTCACCAGCCGCCACCTGCGCGCAAGGCTTTATAAAGAAGCGATAAAAGACGTTTCGCTCAGAGTCAGCGACGGCGACAGCGCAGATTCCTTCGTCGTCTGCGGCAGAGGCGAAATGCACCTTTCCATTCTCATAGAGAACATGCGCCGCGAAGGTTACGAATTTCAGGTCTCCATGCCCAAAGTGCTGTATAAGGTTATAGACGGGGTGAAATGCGAACCTATCGACCGCCTTATCACGGACGTACCCGAAGAAAGCGTGGGCGTGGTTATGGAAAAAATGGGGCAGAGAAAAGGCGAGCTCGTCAGCATGACTCCGAAAGGCTCGCGCATGCGACTCGAATTTTCCGTGCCTTCCCGCGGGCTGTTCGGTTATAAATCCGAATTTCTCACGGATACCAAGGGCGAAGGAATAATGAGCTCCGTGTTCGACAAATACGACGTCTATCGCGGAGAGATAACCCGCCGCTCGACGGGTTCGCTCGTAGCTCACGAAACGGGCGAAAGCATAACCTACGGACTTTTCAACGCGCAGGAACGCGGACCGCTTTTCATCGGACCTGGCGTGCCCGTGTATCAGGGTATGGTCGTGGGAGAATCGCCCAAAGGCGACGACATAACGGTAAACGTATGCAAACGCAAACAGCTCACCAATACCCGTTCGTCGGCGAGCGACGACGCGCTCCGTCTCATCCCCTGCAAAAAACTCAGTCTCGAACAGGCGATAGAATTTCTCGCGGACGACGAGCTCCTCGAAGTCACGCCCAAAAACATAAGGATAAGAAAACGCATACTCGACACCGAATCCCGCATGAAAGAGTGGGCAAAGAACAGAAAGAACAATCAATGATCATATAAAAACCGTCGCCGCGAATCACGGCGATACGGCATGAGAAAAAGACGGAACGTCATCTTTCCGCCTTTTTTTATGCCCGGCAAGCCGCATTGCCGCAAAGTCACTCTTTCGCCGTCTTACGCTTGCCGCGCACTGCGACGTTTGTTTCTTCTTCTCCGATTATCCTGTCGACGAGCGAAACAAGCTCCTGCGTGCCGTCGAAACGGTAACCGCGCAGAGCGTTCGTCAGTGTCTCGGCGCGCATTACGAGTTCGTCCAGCTTTTCACACAATCCGCTTATCTCGTCCTGCGCGAGCACGAGCGCCAGACCGTGTTTGCGGAAAAACTCCGCGTTTTCCACCTGATCGCCGCGGCTCGCGCCTTTGGGCAACGGTATTATCAGCATGGGCTTGCCGAGCGCGCCCAGCTCGAACAGAGAGTTGCCTCCGCCGCGCGTGACTGCGTAATCGGCAAGCGCGAAAAGATCGAATATCTCCGCGGTGAATTCTATGGGGCAATAGCCTTTGCGCGGCTGTGCGGGATTGCCGCGCCCGCGTATGTGTACGACGTCGAAACGCTCCGTCAGTTTATCGAGATTTGCGTCCACCGCGTTGTTGAGCGCTTTCGCACCCAGACTGCCGCCCGTAACGAGCAGTACTTTTTTATTGCCGTCGAACCCGCATTTTATCGCCGCGCGCGCTTTGTTTCCGCGGTATATCGCGCTGCGCAAAGGGCTTCCCGTGTGGATGACCGTTTTGCCGCCGACGGGCGGGAGAGGAAATGAAGAACATACCGCCGTCGCACACCTCGCCGCGATACGGTTCGCAAGCCCGAACGACGTATCGCTCTCGTGCAGTATCACGGGCGTTTTGCCGTGCGCCAGCACCGCGGGCAGGGAAACGTATCCGCCTTTTGAGAGTATCAGCGACGGCGCGATCCGTTTTATCTCCTTGCGCGCTCTGAAATACGCGCGTATGAGCCTGAACGGCAAAGCGAGATTGACGAAAAACTTGCCTCGCGTCAGGCGCGGGCAGTCCACCGCGTGATATATCACATCCTCGTCTGCGGTCAGCTCCTTTTCCATGCCCTCGCTGCGTCCGATGTAATGAACTTCGTATTTAGCCGTCAGTGCGGGGAGCAGCGCGAGCAACGGCATTATGTGTCCCGCTGTGCCTCCTCCCGTAAGGATTATCTTCTTTTTCATATTGACTATTATTCCCGTTACTGCTTTAATATGCGCGGTTTTTCCTCTTCCGTATTCCGCCCCGCGCCTTCATTATTGTATATTTATACATATATATGTATTATTATGCATAAGTTTTACATTACAGCACGCGACAGAGAAAAAATCGGTCAAAAGAGAGTGGAATAATTGCATAAAAACTATTGAAATTTATTTCCGATTGTGATATACTTTATATTAAGCACGACGATCGGCGCCATGGCGCGTTCGTATGCGCGAAAAAATAACAAGGGAAAAGAGGTGTCCTATTTTGTCAAAAGAATACAAGGCTCAGGATATTCAGGTGCTCGAAGGTCTGGATGCGGTCAGGATGCGTCCGGGCATGTACATCGGTTCGACGGGAGTCAAGGGGTTGCACCACATACTGTGGGAGATCGTGGACAATTCCATGGACGAGATCGCGAACGGGTTCGGCGACAGAATAGAAGTTACCGTACATTCGGACGGCAGTGCGAGCGTGCTCGACAACGGCAGAGGCATTCCCGTTGACATCCATCCGACGATGGGCGTCAGCGGCGTGGAAGTCGTTTTCACCAAACTGCACGCGGGCGGTAAATTCAATAACGAGAATTACAAAACTTCGGGCGGTCTGCACGGCGTCGGCGCGTCGGTCACGAACGCGCTTTCGTCCTGGCTCATCGTCGAAATTTACAAGGACGGAAAAGTTTACAGGGCGGAGTTCGAAAGCCGCAAGGAGGGCGACGTCTGGCACGGCGGTTGCGTCAAGATCCCGCTTTTCGAAACGGGTGAAAAGACGGACAAACACGGCTCTTACGTGCGTTTCATGCCCGATAAAAATGTTTTCGATACCGTCAATTTCAATATAGAAACGATAGCCAAGAAGCTGAAAGAGCTGGCGTTCCTCAACGACGGCGTTCATATCGTGCTTACCGACGAACGCGTCGTCACCAACGGCGCGCCGCTTAAAAGGGAATACTGCTATACGGGCGGTATATCCGATTTCGTGCGTTATATAAACGAAACGAAGAATCCGCTCCACGAAGATCCCATATACCTCGACGGAGAAAAGGACGGAGTATACATGAAGCTTGCGCTTCAATATACGGATACTTACGCCGAAAGCATATTTTCTTTCGTGAACAACATACCCACTCCCGAAGGCGGTATGCACGAAACGGGGTTCAAGACAGCGCTTACCCGCGCGCTCAACGACCTTGCCCGCAAGACGGGAGTGCTTAAAGACAAGGACGAAAACCTTATCGGCGACGACTACCGCGTCGGGCTCACCGCGGTGCTTGCGATCAAGATGCAGAACGTACAGTTCGAAGGTCAGACCAAGACCAAGCTCGGCAACCCGTTCGTCCGTCAGGCGATGGACAATCTTATCTATCAGAAACTGACGGAATATCTCGATGCGCATCCCGACGTGCTCGACGTCATACTCAAAAAAGGCATGAGCGCCATGCGCGAGCGCGAAGCGGTGAGAAAGGGCAAGGAGCAGGCGCGTCTGAAAAATCAGGCGGACAACTTCAATCTTGTCGGAAAACTCGCGTCGTGCACGGGCAAAAAACCCGAGCGCAACGAGCTGTATATCGTCGAGGGCGACAGCGCGGGAGGAACGTGCAAGCAGGCGCGCGACCGCAGTTTCCAGGCGATACTGCCTCTCCGCGGCAAGCCGCTCAACGCAGAGAAGAAGCGCATAGATCAGGTGCTCCAGAACGAGGAGATAAGAACGATAATTTCCGCGCTCGGCGCAGGCATAGGCGACGATTTCAACCTCGACAACCTCAATTATCACAAAGTGGTGATCCTCAGCGATGCCGACCAGGACGGCGGGCATATCCGCGCCATACTGATGACGTTCTTTTTCCGCTATATGAAACAGCTCATAACGGACGGGCATTTGTATATCGGTATGCCGCCGCTTTACAAGGTAGCGAAAAAAGACGTGGTCGAGTACGTTTACAACGACGAATTGCTCGACGCCTGCAAGGCGCGTATGGGAAGAGGCTGCACGATACAGCGCTATAAAGGACTGGGCGAAATGAATGCCGAGCAGCTCTGGGAAACGACTATGGATCCCAAGCGCAGGACGCTCATGCGCGTCACTCTCGAGGACGCCGCTAACGCGGAGATACTCGTTACCACGTGGATGGGCGATTCCGTCGATCTTCGCCGCAACTATATAATCGAGCACGCCAATTTCAATAAAGTGGACGAATTCGTCAAGGAAGCCGCGAAAGCGTCGGTCTGAATAAAGGGGATTAACAGATGGCAGAAGAAAATACCGAAAACATAGCGCAGGAAAGAGTGATCACGAAAAGCATGGAAGAAGTCATGCACGAATCCATGCTGCCGTATTCCGAATACGTCATACTCGACCGTGCGCTTCCTCGCGTCGAGGACGGGCTCAAACCTGTTCAGCGGCGCATATTGTACACCATGCACGAGCTGGGCATACGCCACGATACGCCTTACCGCAAATGCGCGAGGATAGTGGGCGACTGTCTGGGTAAATATCATCCGCACGGCGACAGCTCCGTCTACGGCGCGCTCGTCCGTCTGGCGCAGCCGTTCAACATGAACGCGCCTCTCGTGGACGGACAGGGCAACTTCGGAAGCGTGGACGGTGACGGAGCGGCGGCAATGAGGTACACGGAGGCGCGTCTGACCGCCCTCTCTCTCGAGCTGCTGCGCGACCTCGACAAGGATACCGTCAGGTGGAGCTGCAATTTCGACGACACGCTCAAAGAACCCGACATGCTCCCGGGCAGATTTCCCAACCTGCTCGTCAACGGAGCGAGCGGCATAGCCGTCGGGCTTGCGACCAATATCCCTCCGCACAATCTTGCGGAAACGATAGACGGCGTATGCGCATACATCGACAAGCCGAGCATCACTCTCAAAGAGATGATGAAGATAATCAAAGGTCCCGACTTCCCGACGGGCGGTTATGTCATCGGCGGCGAAGAGCTCGTCAAAGCCTATGAGACGGGCAAGGGCAAAGTGACCCTGCGCGCCAAAATGCATATAGAGAGCGACGACAACGACAAAAAACTGATCGTTATCGACGAGCTGCCGTATCAGGTGAATAAGTCCGCGCTGCTCGAAAGCATACTCAAACTGAAAGAGGAGAAAAAAGGTCCGCTCCTTTACATTCAGGACATAACGGACGAGTCCGACAGAAACGGTATGCGCGCCGTCATAAAAGTAAAAAAAGACGGCGACGTGAACGCGATACTCAATATGCTTTACAAAGGCACCAACCTTTCGACCAGCTTCGGAATAAACATGGTTGCGATAGCCGACGGCAAGCCTCAGCAGATGGGACTTTTCGACATAATAGCGTACTATGTCGACTATCAGCGCGAGATAATAGTCCGCCGCACGAAATTCGAGCTCGAAGCCGCCAAAAAGCGTGAGCACATACTCGAAGGGCTCGTTATAGCCGTGGAAAACATCGACGAAGTGGTCAAGGTGATAAAGAACAGCTCGTCGACGACGGACGCGCGCGATCGGCTGCGTAAGCGTTTCGACCTCAGCGAAGTGCAGGCTCAGGCAATACTCGACCTGCGCCTTGCCCGACTGACTCATCTCGAAGTGTTCAAGCTCGAGCAGGAGCTCCGCGAAGTGCGCGCGCTTGTGGCAAAACTTCAGGCCATTCTCGCCAGCAAGAAACTGCAGATGGAAACCGTCAAGCAGGAAATGCAGCAGATAAAGAAGCAGTTCAAGGAAGGGCGGAAAACGTCGGTATTGTCCGACGCCGGGGCGTACGTCGTTCCCGACGAGTCGCAGGGCAAGCCCACCGAAGAGGTGGTGGTCGCGGTGAACGCGCTCGGTCAGCTGAAAAAAATGATGGTCAAGAACTTCACCATGGCGACCAAGGATTTCACCGACAATTCGACGAAAAAAGAGATATGTTCTTCCATCATCAAGACGGATACCGATCATCGTCTGTACTGCTTTACCAACTTCGGTAATTGTTACAAGGTGGACGTCGATTCCATACCCGACGGCAAGTGGAGAGATGTCGGCGCACCGCTTTCGAAAGTGTTCGCGGGCGCGCTCGAAAACGAACGCGTGCTTTACGCGCTCAATATCGAAGACGCTCTCCCCACGGGAAGTTTGCTGTTCTATACCCGTTGCGGCATGGTCAAAAAGAGCGAGTGGAAAGAGCTCGGCGTGGTCAAGTCCGCGTTCCAGGTCTGCAAGGTGAACGACGGCGACGAGATAATCGGCATAGAGCGTTACGAATCGGGCAGCTCGCTGATGTTCGTGACGCAGAAAGGCATGTGCCTCAACGCCGACATGTCCGACATACCTTTACAGGGCAGGATCGCCGCGGGCGTGAAGGGCATACAGCTCACCGACGGCGACAAGTGCGTGTTCGTAAAACAGGTCACGAACGAAGGCGAGATAGTGCTCATAACCAATCGCGGCTTCGGCAAACGCGTCATATGCGCGGACATAGACGTTATGGGACGTTACCGCAAGGGCGTGAAGATAATCGATTTCGGAAAAACGCGCCCTTCCAACGGCGACAGCATAGTATTCGCTTCTTACGTCAAAGAACCGTATAAAGTGGTAATAGAGGCGGAGGACGGATACATGATGGCGTTCTCTACGGAAGATATTTCCATACAGAACAGAACGCATGCGGGAAAACAGCTGTTCAAAGGCAGACTGGACATCGTCGCGGGGTATATCTACAACGACGATTTCGTGAGCGGAAACTGACGGGAGAAAAATCATGGGCGAAAATCATTGCCACGGTAACGACAACGAAAGACTCAAAGCCGGAATGCCTTCTTCGGAGATCTGCGGAAAGGTGGCCGCGGCGTTCGCGCAGCTCGGCGACGGGACGCGTCTGAAAATACTGTGGATACTCTGCCACAGCGAGCAATGCGTTCAGGGGCTCAGCGGACTGGTCGGAATGTCCAGCCCCGCAGTGGCTCATCATCTGAAACTGCTCAAAAGTGCCAATCTCATCGTGTCGCGCCGCGTCGGAAGGGAAATGCTTTACCGCCTGGGCGACAGCGAGGAGTGCGAAAAGATACACCGCGCCGTCGATGATCTTTTCCACATAAATTGCGTAAACTATTCCCATGTAGACGCATAAAGCACGTAAAAACACATAAACGACGAAGATAAGCACACAATAAACGTGTGCTTATCGTTTTTATAAAAACTTCGATAATAACCATGCTCGTGTTTTTCGTGATACGACTCATGGGGAAACGTCAGATAGGGGAAATGCAGCCTTTCGAGTTCGTGATCACGCTCATACTCGCCGAGGTCGCGTGTCTGCCGATGAACGACGCCTCGATACCGCTTTATTACGGCATAGTGCCAGTCATAACGCTCGCTTTTCTCGACATAGCGATCACGTTCATCGGGCGGAAGAGCAATCTGTTCCGTCGGATAGCCGACGGGCGCAGCGTGCTTGTCGTTGACGATAACGGCATAGTAAGGGAAAACCTCGCAAAAATGAACATGAACGTCGACGACGTGGTCATGAGCTGCCGCAGCTGCGGCTATCCCGATCTCAGCGCGGTAAGGTACGCGGTCGTCGAACCCAACGGCAAGTTTTCCGTCATTCCCAAGACTACCGATCCGACGAAACCCACGTCCGACGATCTGCCTCTTCCGCTCGTACGCGACGGAAAGATCGCGGAAAAGAACATGCGGCAGTACGGGATAACGACCGCGCAGTTGAACAAGGCACTTTGCGCGGGCGGCATAAAGTCAGTCAAAGAAGTGCTGTATATGGATCTCCGTCGGGACGGAACGGTGTATGTCAGTCCCGATAAAAAACCGTGCTACACCTGTAAGATAAAGATATCGGGAGGAGCGCGGTGAAAAAACTTATCGTCATATCGGTATTGCTCGCAGCCGTGATTGCGGCGGGAGTGGCGGAGCGCAACTGGGAAACGGGATACTTTCTGTCGATAGCGGAAAGGCTGGAAAACGTCAGCTCGGTGTTGTCCGACTGCCCCGAAGACGAGGTGAGCGGCAAAGCGTCGGAGGAGCTCGGCGGCGTTATCGAAGAATGGAAAAGCAAAGAGGAGTTGCTCCACATATTCGTGAACAGCAACGTGCTGAGCATGCTTTTCGAACGCATTTTACAGGGCAAGACCTATGCGGACGGCGGACAGAATACCGACGCTCGCACATCGGTGGACGGCGCGGCTTATTACGCGCGCAGGCTTGCCACCGACATACAGCCTTTCTGGCATAATATTTTATAAAACTATTCATTTTTATTTAACTATAAGCGGCTAATATAAAAGCGTAAACAGTTGCAAATATGCGTTTACTGTGTTACAATTTACAAGTATGAAGTTTGCGGAACTGAAAAGATCTCTCGCGTCGGGACATCATGCTCCGATATACGTGCTGACGGGTGACGACGAGTTTCTCAAAGCGCGCGCGGCGGAAATGCTGTGCGCGGGTATACCGTATCCCGAATTCAACGTGACCGACCTCGACAGTCCGTCGTCGGGCGAGCTTGCGGACGTTCTCCGCGCATTCCCCGTGATGAGCGATCGCAGAGCCGTGAGGGTGAACGTGCTCAACGAAGCGAAAGAGCTTGCGTACTATGCGGAGCATCCCGATCCCTCGTGCACGCTCGTCATACGCAGCGTCGGAGGCTCGGGCCGTACGGGCAGGCGCGACGACATCGCGGCGTTCACAGAAAAAGCGGAGACCGTGGACTGCTCGCCGATGGAGGAAAAATATATATTCTCCTGGATAGCGTCCGAAGCCCGCAGATACGAAGTTTCGGTGGAGCAGGAGGCGGCGCGTCTTCTGTGCGCGTATTGCAGGAATTACATGTCCGCAATCACCGTGGAGTTCGCCAAACTCGCGTCCTACAAGTGGGGCGGAGTGGTGACCGCGGACGATGTGCGCGAGCTTGTCACTCCCGATGAGGAATACGCGGTATGGCGGCTGTCGGGAGCCGTAGCGGCTGGGAACGCAGAAGAAGCGTATCGCATACTTCGCAGTTTCGGCGAAGGGGCGCCTGCGCCCGAGGTGCTGTTCTCGCTGCTTTACAAGCATTTCAGAAAGCTGTTTTATTCGCTCGTTACGTCCGATACCGACGTGCTGAATAAAGAATTCGACATAAAAGAAAAGGCATTGTTCGCCGTAAAGCGCGAGGCGTCGCGTTTCGGAGCGAACAGGCTGAAAAGGATATTGCTGACGCTGGGAGGGCTCGACGAAGAGCTCAAAAACGGCGTGATAGACAGGGAAGCCGCGCCCCAGGTGCTTATAAGCGCGGTCATAAATACCGTTTGAAGTCAATGGACAAAACTGCTGATAAAATCGATTACGGATCGGGCGAGAAAAAACACGCAAACGTTTTCGCCCGCATAATACTCGAAAGGAAACTGCCCGTACCTTTGCAGGCGGTGCTTTTCTATGTGTGTCTGTGCTTCGGTAACTGGTATAACATGCGCATGTTGCTTGCCCAAACCGCGGTGTCGATGCCTATGCAGACGTGGCTGAAAAATTTTCTTTGCAACGACGTCACTGCGTTTCTGACCGCGGGCATATTTCCTTTTCTGCTGTTCTTCCTTGCCACGCGTTTTTCCTTCAGGATAATGAATGCGCCGTACACTCCTTCCGTGCGCGATCAGGGCTATGCGCTCCGTTCGTTTTACGGTCTGGGATATCTCGTATACGGCTGTTTTTCCATGATATATTTCGCCATGCCCGTGCTCTCGCTCTACGGCGAAACGATATTTCGCTTTATCGTCATGACGGCGGCGGTCACCGTTTATATTCTTTTCGAGTGCCGTTACAGGTTGCGCAAGTCCGACCGCGCCCGCATAGTGTATGCGTACGGAGCGGTGTTCGGACTGGCGTATTTCATATATTTTGCGGCAAATCTTTTGTTCATGCTGATAGGGGGCTGACGTTATGAGATCTGTTACGGTAAAAATAACGTCCGTTCTGCTTATTGCGGCGCTTTCGATATTCGTGCTGTTTGCCACGGGCTGTTCGTCTGCCGACTTCGCTGCCGCGGCTGAAAAAATCACGGGAGGATACTCCGCATCAAATATGGCGGACGAGCTCGAGGCGTTCCTTTCCGCTTGTCCTGACAGAACGAGCCTTTCGAAGGACGAATCGCCCGAAGAGGGCAACGGAGAGTCTGCGGCCGCGGAATATATCGCGAACAGGCTGGAAACGCTGACGGGGACGAGAGGCGACATACGCACTTTCAGACAGCGCCTTTACGGCGACGAGTTCGCAAGCAGCAACGTGGTCTATACCGTCAAAGCATCGGAGGCGAACAATCCCGAAGGATGCAAGGTGATAATAGGCGCGCATTACGACAACACTTATCTTTCGTCGCCCATGGGCGGAGAGTACCGCGGGTATGACTATTTCATGGGAACAAAGGCGGAAGGCGCAATGTCCGAAGGTACTTCCGTAGCGATCATGCTGCGCATGTGCGAATATTTCGCGCAGATATCCGACGAACTGACCGTCGACATCGATTTCGTATTCTACGGAATGGGTTGCATAGAGTATAGCGGCGCGCAGAAGTATTACGAAAGCCTGGGCGAAACGGGAAGGAGCAAGATCAAACTTGTCGTAACGCTGGACAATATCGGCGGCGACGATCTTTATATGTATTTCGACGAGGCGCCCACGTCACACGGAAAATTCATGATGGGCGTTGCGAGGTCGGTAGGTTACGGCGACTATATTTCCGAGCCTCCCGCAATGCAGACGGATCTGCCGTTCGCGACGGTGGACTCCCTGCCGTATACGCCGTATGCGCTGCTCAACGATTCTTCCGTCTATTTCGACAACGAAAACGTCTGCGTGATGACGTCGGGCTCTGACAACACCTTTCTTCTTTACAGACAGAACGGTTACGGCAAAGCCGACATAAGCGGAACGTCGTCGGATACGCTTGAAAATCTGTCCCGAAAATTTCCCGGGTATGCCGATCAGATGAGCGTAGTTGCGGATCTTCTCACGAAAACGGTGACGTACGAGGGTTTCGCCGAAGCGTGCGGTGAGGGCAGGAGCGTTTCCTACGGATTCTGGACGAGCGCGCTTGCCGCATACATCGTATGCGCGGTGCTCGGGCTGGCGCTGTTCGGCGTCACGCTTGCCGTCGTGAGCAAACTGCGCAAAAAATACGCCGAGCCTTCGGCAAAGCACAACATAAAGATAGCGGTGTTCGGCATGGATTACGAAGAGCCGAAAGACGGGGACATATTCTTCGACATACATTCGGGCAATGAGGATCCGTTTTCCGACGCGTTCGACGACGACAAAAGCAATGCCGACAACAAGGACGGCGGGTCCGATAAAAAGGACGACGACAAAAAAGGCGACGCGTAAAGCGGGGTATGCGCGGGGGCGAAAAAAGCTCCCGCTTTTATGTTTTCGGGCAAGATACGCTGGGTTCCGCACCCGTAATGCGTGAAAACGAATAAAAATATATAAAAAACCGTAACCAGTCACTTAAAAACTATTGAAAAAAAACAAAAAAAGTAATATAATGAGTAAAATGAAAGAACCCATCAGAAAAGACATCGAGAAAAACGATAACGCGTTCGTCAGATTCGTTCGCGCCGTTTTCGTCAACGATATCGGATACAAACTGCTTGCGCTCGCGATAGGCGCGTTCCTCTGGGTCATCACGGTCGGGCTCGGCGTGGCAGGAGGCAAAGAGATAGACAGTACGTCCGAGTTTTTCTCGTCGTTCGCCGACAACATAAAGGAAGAGTTTTCGTCGGCAGGAAAGATAATCGTCAGCGTCTGCGATATCTTCCTTCTCGTATGCCTGGTTTATTTCGTTATTTATTTCCTTAAAAAGAATAACGCGCTGCCGATAATCAAATTTTTCGTCATCATAGCTTTTATCGGCATAGTGCTTACCAGCTCGCTTTTCGATTTCCCCGTGATGGGCAGTCTTTTCGCTTACGGCGTGCTTTTCATCTTCGTCGCCATTCTGATAATGTTCCCCCAGGAGCTCAGGCGCACGATGTGGAAACTGGCAAGCAAGACGGGGAGTACGGACACGTTCAACGTCAAGTACGATTGCACCGAAGAGGAGCTCAGGGAAACGGTTTCAGAGATAGTCAAGGCAGTGCTCAGCATGTCCAAGGACAACGTAGGCGCGCTCATAGTTATCACCACACAGTCAGTGCCGCAGCACATACTCGAAACGGGTACGGAGCTCGGCGCGAAAGTTTCTCAGCAACTCATCGAATGTCTGTTCAACACGGGCGCGGACCTTCACGACGGCGCGGTATTCATACACGGCGACAAGATACTCGCCGCGGGCTGTTTCCTTCCGCTCTCGCAGAATCAGACCCTGCCCAAAGAACTCGGCACGCGTCACCGCGCGGCGCTCGGACTGAGCGAGCAGTACAACGTGCTCACGATCGTGGTCAGCGAGGAAACGGGCGTTATCAGCGTGGCCTGCGACGGCAGACTGGAGCGCTATTACGATGCGGAAATGCTCACTGACGTGATACAACAGACATACGGACTCAAAGCCAACAGGACCGTGAAAAAGAAATGGCGTATAAAGAAAAAAGGGGACGGCAATGAATAACGTACTTGTTTTCGGAAAATTCCTTCTGCCTGCGAGCGACGGGATCTTCCGCACCTGGCCCGTGATAGCCTGCGACCAGTACACGTCCTCTCCCGAGTACTGGAACAACGAATACCGACGCATAAACGGCGCGCCGAGCACGCTCGGGCTTATCTGTCCCGAGGCTTTTCTTGCGGATTCGGCAAAGATAACGGAGGACATAGCGCGCAATTCCCGCTCATACCTCGGCGGACTTCTCAAAGAGTATGACGGGGCGGTGCTCGTGGAACGCGATCTCGGCGATACGGTACGCTACGGGCTCGTGTGCCTTGCCGATCTCGAACAGTACGATTATATCACTAACGACGGCGCCATACGCGCCACGGAAGGCACGGTCACGGAGCGCATACCGCCGCGTCTTGCGGTGCGCAGGGCATCCGCGCTCGACGTTTCGCATGTGATATGCCTCATAGACGACCCCGACAAAACGGTGATCGAACCTCTCGTGGGGAGCGGCGAACCGCTTTACGACGTCGATCTCGGCAGAGCGGGACGGCTTAAAGGCAGACTGATAAAGGACGTAAAAGGAGTTTCCTCCGCGCTGGACGCTCTCGCCAAAAAAGCGTCGGACGATCACAGACCGTTTGTGCTCGTCGGCGACGGCAATCACTCTTTGGCGGCGGCGAAAGCGCTTTACGAGGAATATAAAAAAGCGGGCGACAGCCGCGCGGAGAACGCGCGTTACGCGCTCGTCGAAGTGGAGAACCTTCGTTCCGACGGAGTGGTTTTCCACCCCATACATCGGATAATCTACGGCTACGACGCGTCGGAAGCGCTCAGCTCTCTCGGCGGCGACGGCAGGATAGGGATATGCACTAAGGACGGAGTGAAATACGTTTCCGCCCCCTCTGATGCGGCGCAGGCTTACGAGCGCGTTCAGGCGGTGCTCGACGGTCTGGCGGAGCGTTACGGCGCGCGTATAGATTACATACACGGCGACGGAGAACTGCTCGGACTGTGCGCTCGGAAAGGCGCGACGGGCGTGCTCATGCCGTCGCTCGACAAAGGCAGTCTGTTCGGCTACGTGGCAGAAAAGGGCGCGCTCCCGCGCAAATCCTTCTCCATGGGCGAAGCGGACGAAAAGCGGTTTTATATGGAATGTCGTAAGATATCCGACGTATAAGCGAGAAATAAATTTTTACCGTGAGGAAATAAACATATGGTTAAGGCACTTAAATTCGGCGGCACGTCCATGGCGAATGCCGACAGTATCGGGAAAGTACGCGACATCGTGCTCGGCGACGCGGAAGCGCGTTATGTCGTAGTATCCGCACCCGGGAAGCGCGAACCTTCGGATACCAAAGTCACAGACATGCTCATCGCGCTGTACAGGGATCCGACGGCGGAAGGGAAAAAGCGCACGTTCGACGCGATAGTGAAACGCTTTGACGACATTATCTCGGAGCTCGGTATCGACCTGGATCTTTCAGACGATTACGCGGAGATTTTCGGCAGAGCCACGGAGGAGAGCGCGTCTTACGACTATATCGTCAGCCGCGGGGAATACCTGTCGGCAAAAGTCCTTGCCGCGCTCATAGGCTACGAATTCGTGGACGCTGCGGACATAGTGCGTTTCGGTCCCGACGGCAGGCTGGACTCCGACCTGACTCTTTCTCTCGCGTCGGACAGACTGCGCGTCGCTTATAAAGCGGTCGTTCCCGGCTTTTACGGGCTGGACGTGTTCGGTAACATCAAGGCGTTTTCGCGCGGCGGATCGGACATATCAGGCGCCATTGTCGCGGAAGCCGTCGGTGCGCGCGTATACGAAAACTGGACGGACGTCGACGGATTCATGGTCTGCGACCCGAGGGTGGTCAAGAACCCCAAGATAATAGAAATGCTGACATACCGCGAGCTCCGCGAGCTTGCGTACATGGGCGCGAGCGTCCTTCATCCCGAAGCCGTGTTTCCCGTCAACAAGTCGGGCATACCCATAAACATCCGCAACACGTTCAATCCTTCCGCAAAAGGCACGATGATCGTTTGCTACGAGGATCTCGAAAACGGCAAATTCAAGCGTGAAAACAACGTCATAACGGGTATCGCGGGCAAAAAGGATTTCGTCGGGATCTTTATACAGAAAGAAATGATGAACTCCGAGATCGGTTTCGTAAAAACGATAATGGACATCCTTTACGAAAACCGCCTTCGCCTCGAACATCTGCCGACGGGTATCGATACCGTCACGCTTATACTCGATACCGCAGGCGTGAGCGACGACGTTCTGGAAAACGCGGTAATGCAGATCCGCGAAAGATGCGATCCCGACACGATAGAAGTGCATAAAGGACTTTCGCTCATCGCCGTCGTCGGACACGGAATGAGCAACACCAAGGGTACGGCGTCGCGCGTATGCGGAAGTCTTTACAAAGCCGACGTCAACATAAGAATGATAGATCAGGGCTCGAGCGAGATGAACATAATAATCGCCGTGGAAAACGAGGATTACAGCCGTTCGCTTGAAGCGCTTTACCACGAGTTCATGGGCTGAACCCGTGCCGTTACAGCAACCGATGGTATGGATAATGCCATGGGAATAAAGGGAATAGGAGATGACCGATAAGCACCTTTTCGGTCATCTCCGTTTTTATTATCGGAGACTTTATCGAAGGCAGCCGCGGCGCGCCGAAGCCGACGAAAAGCCGTAATAATGCAAAAACGTGACAGTTTAGGTAAAAATATTGCAATTTGGAAAATGCATATTGACGTGACGGCGCGCGCATAGTATACTTTTCCCGAAAGCTGCGGCAAGTTTTTAAGCCTGCCCGCAAATTCCGTAAAAGGGGTAAAACAATGAAGAAAAAACTTTCCAACAAAGTTTATGTCGCATTGAACGTACCGTTCATGATAGTACTCGTCGGAGTCATGATAGCGCTCATCGTCGTGGCGTCGTCATGGTCGGAAGTCATAAGCATTTTCATGCACGGCTACGGGTTCAACGTCAACGAGAGGAGCGCGGAGATCGTGGAAGAAGGCCGCGCGCTCGGCGAAGAGATAGTGGACGAAGGCATAGTGCTGCTCAAAAACGACAGGGAAGCGGACAGCGACAGATCCGCTCTGCCTCTCTCCGCGGACGAGATAAAGAAAGTCAACGTCTTCGGCTGGGCGTCCATAGACTGGATCGCGGGCGGTTACGGCTCGGGATTCAGCAACACCTCGCTGACGAAAATGAAATTTTACGAAGCGCTTGACGAAGCCGATATAGAATACAATACCGAGCTTCACGACATGTATACGCGCTTTTTCGCGCAGTCCGCGACCGATTACGGCAAGACCTGGGACGAAAAGCGCGGCGACATCTCCATACCTGGAACGAAAAAATTCAGACTGCACGAGCCGGGAGCGGATTATTACACCGACGAAGTGATAAACAACGCGCGTGAGTTTTCCGACGTCGCTATAGTGGTGCTCGGCAGAGTGGGCGGCGAAGGAAAAGACCTTCGAGCTTACCAGACCAAACAGCCTCAGAAGGACGGGAGCGACGAGGAAATAACGGTTACCGACAGGCACTACCTCGAAATATCCACCGAAGAGGAGGAAATGCTCAGGGCGGCAAACGAGGCATGCGACAAAGTCATCGTGCTGCTCAATACCTGCAATGCAATGGAGCTCGGCTTCCTTGACGATCCTCAGTTCGGCGTGGACGCGTGCATGCTTGTCGGCACGACGGGACTCACGGGCGTGCGCTCCGTCATCGGCGCGCTCAAAGGCGACGTGGTTCCCTCGGGCAGGACAGTAGACACTTACGCTTATGATTTTACAAAGTCCCCTTCGTTCGTGACTTCGACGGATCAGGGCGTGCTCAGCTACACCAACGGCGGAGGCGGAGAGTGGAATCCGTACTCCTGGTACGTCGATTATACGGACGATATTTACATAGGTTATAAATATTACGAGACCGCATACGCCGAAAAGGAAGAAGAGCAGGCACGCAGCGGGGAAGCCTGGTACGAAGAAAACGTACAGTTCCCGTTCGGCTACGGACTGTCGTACACCGATTTCGAATGGACGGTAAAGAGCGTTACTCCCGCCGCGGGCAGCGTGCTTCCGAAAGACGGCAAGATCGTCGTGGAAGTCGAGGTCAGAAATACAGGCAATTATTCGGGCAAGGACGTAGTCGAGCTTTATTACAGCGCGCCTTATATCGATAACGGCATTGAAAAATCCCACGTGGTGCTCGGAGCGTTCGCCAAGACCAAGGAACTTGAGCCGTATTCGGTCAGCGGCGATACCGACACCGTCACGCTCGAGCTTTACGTGCAGGACATGGCGTCTTACGACGCTTACGGCAAAAACGCCGGCACTCATACGGGGTACGAGCTCGACGCTGGAAGTTATTCGATAATGCTCATGAACAACGCTCACGAGCTTGACAATTGCGCAAACGCGAAAACGGTATATACGATAAACGAGACCTATGAGTACGACAACGATCGCACCAACCCCGACGGCGTGATAAAGAACCGCTTTACGGGCGACGACGTTTACGAAGGCAACGTCCCCATAGACGGGTCGGAAGAAACGGTAAAACCCACGTATCTTTCGAGGAGCGATTTCGACGGTACGTTCCCGTCGGAAAGAAAACCCGCGAGAGCCGCCACCGAAGAGGAGCTTGCGATATCGAAGGATGACGGCGCAAGCGAGGAAAGCGGCGTCGAAAAGCACACGCAGGGCAAGAAAGGCAACCTCACCGTACAGGATATGCTCGGCGTCGATTACGACGACGAAAAGTGGGATCAACTACTCGATCAGGTCACTTATGCCGAAATGACCGAGCTCATCACCACTGCGGCGTTCAAGACCGCGGAAGTAAAGAGCGTAAAGAAACCGTCCGTCGTCGATCTCGACGGACCCACGGGACTGAACACGCGCGAGGCGGGCGATAAGAATTCGTCGTTCGTCGCATACCCCAACGAGACTCTTCTGGCGCAGACCTGGAACGTAGAGCTCGCGTACGATATGGGCAGACTCGTCGGCGAAGAGGGCAGGAACGCAGGCGTATGGGGCTGGTACGCTCCTTCCGCGAATATGCATCGCAGTCCTTTCGGCGGCAGGAATTACGAGTATTACAGCGAAGATCCGCTCATTTCGGGCATGTTCGCGGGCTATACCGTAAAAGGCGCGAAGGACATGGGCATGTATTCCTATCTCAAACACTTCGCCGTGAACGAGAACGAAACTCACCGCGAAGGTCTGTTCGTGTGGCTTACAGAGCAGAACCTGCGTGAAAATTATCTCAAAGCGTTCGAAATAGCGCTCAAAATAAGCGACGGCAATGCGGTGATGACGAGCATGAACCGCATAGGCGCGACCTGGGCGGGCGGAAGCAAAGCTCTGCTTACCGACATACTCCGTCAGGAATGGGGATTCGAAGGCAGCGTCGTGACCGACTGGGTAGGCAACTATATGCCCGTCAACCTCGGACTTAAAGCAGGCAACGACATATGGCTGCACAGAACGGGGCTCAATCACGCGGACGCAAAGAGCGATACTTACTATCATTACGCGCGTCAGGCGACAAAGAACGTGCTGTTCACTTACGTCGATACCGAACAGGCAAGGCTGGATAACGGCGGCGAGCCCGTGGACATAACCAAAAACGCCGTGTCGCTCAGCTACGGCTGGGTGTGGATAATCGTCGCGGTGGAAGTAGTGTTCGCCGCAGGACTCGGCGTGTGGATATTCTTCGTGATAAGACGCGTAAGAAAAGTGAATAAAGCCAAAGCCTGACCGCGACAAAACACGTTTGACTGATTCCTGATGAGATTTAACGAAATATCATATGCCCGCTCTTTTTAAGGGAGCGGGCATATCTTTTGCCGTAAATACGCTTGTGAATTTTTCGAGGAGCGGGCAAGTCTTTGCCGCTTATTCCGCTTACCTCAGCCGACCTGTCCGCTTTGGCAGGCGGAGCGCGCCGCGCTTATCGAGCGTGTTCCCGTCTTTTCTCGATTGCCTGCAAAGGGGCAGGCGAGCCGTCCGCACATTTTACGCGACTCACCGCGCACGGGTAAGGGATCCGACGCGGAAGGCAAAAAGAAAACGCCGCTCGCGAAGAACGGCGTCGTTTCTTTAATCGTGCATGACGCGAAATGTTATTCCGCGGCTTCTTCTTTCTTTGCTTTCTTAGCGGTTTTCTTTTCTTTCTTTGCGGCTGCGGCAGCTTCTGCCTTGGCTTTCTTTTCCGCTTCTTTAGCCGCTGCTTTTTCCTGTATCTTCTTCATTGCCTCGGCGCGCTCCGCTTCTGCCTTCGCACGTGCTGCCTGAGCTTTTTCAGCGGCGATGGTCTTGTTATCCTTCTTGATGTCTATGACGATCTTGCCGCTCTTCACGCCCGAAAGACGTGCGGAAAGACGCGACTTCTTGTTTGCCGCATTGTTCTTGTGGATGATACCTTTGGATGCCGCTTCGTCGATAATGCTCATGATGTCGGGAAGCATTTTCTCGGCGTCGTCGAGTTTAAGAGTATCGATGGCGTCGTTGAATTTTCTGACGGCGTTTCTCATTTTGGAACGCAGCATCTTATTTTCAAGAGTCTTTTTCTCGGTCACGAGAACTCTTTTTTCTGCTGATTTGATGTTAGGCACGATATATTTCTCCTGATTGATATTTTCCGATATGGCAGGCGGGGACGGATTTCTCCACCTGAACCGTTTTATTTTATCACAAAAAAACGAGTAAAGCAAGCAAATAATTACATATTTTCGGCGCAAAATATCAATATTATGAAAAATTTTCCGCGAACTGACCTTGCAAGCGAGATACTGGGCGTTAAAAAGCCGCGATTTGACGGCGTCTGCAAGATAAGCGAGATAACGCTCGACGCGGCGGGCGCCGCAAAGTACGGCAAAAACGAAGGCAGATACGTGACCGTCGAAACGGACGTACTGCTCACGGGCGGGGAAGAAGAACGCGGGCGCCTGTCGCGCGCTCTGTCTTCCGAAATGCGCAAACTCGCGCGCGACGTGTCGCGAGTGCTCGTAGTCGGGCTGGGCAACCCCGCGATGACGGCGGACGCTCTCGGCGCCGAAACGTGCTCGCGCGTTGAAACGGGCGGAGGGCTCATGTGCATAGCCCCCGGCGTATACGGCACGACGGGGGTGGAGAGCTACGACATAGTAAAGGGCGTGACCGAACAGGTGCGCCCGAGCCTGGTCATAGCGGTGGACAGCTTAGCCGCCGCGGCGACCGTGCGCGTGGGCAGAGTGTTTCAGCTTTGCGACGCGGGCATAACGCCGGGAAGCGGCGTATCAAATCACAAAAAACGCCTGAGCAGGCAGACGCTCGGCGTTGACGTGATGGGCATAGGCGTGCCGCTCGTGGTGTACGCTTCCACGATAATCCGCGACGCGGGCGGCGACGAAGAAGGGTTCGAGTCCCTGATAGTCACTCCCAAGGACGTCGACGTTTATGTCAGCGACGCGGCGAGCGTCATCGCGTCTGCGATAAACGCTCTTTCGCGGGAAAACGCGGTCTGAACGGCGGCATGCCGAGCGCATCTTTGCTCGATCGTCATAAAACCGTGAGCAGACTTAATAAATATAAGTATGCTTATAGGACTTTTCGACAGCGGAGTGGGCGGGCTTACCGTGATGAACGCATGCAAGAAAGCGCTGCCCGCATGTGACTTTCTCTATCTTGACGATTCCGCCAACGCGCCGTACGGCGAAAAAAGCGACGAAGATATCGAAAACATCGTCGGCAGAAATCTCTCGTTGCTGTTTTCGGCGGGGTGCTCCGCCGCAGTGATCGCCTGCAATACCGCAACTTCCGTGTGTGCGGATAAAATGCGCGCGAAGTTTAAGGATAAGACGATACTCGGGCTCGAACCCGCGGTAAAACCCGCCCTTGCGGAGAACGAAGGGCGGGTATTGCTGCTTGCGACTCCCGTCACGGCAAGGCACCGTTCCTATCCTCCGCGCGTCATCGTCATGGAGGAACACACGCTCGCCACCGAAGTGGAAAACGCGTACGGCGATCCCGCAAAACTGCGTGCGCTCGCAGAGAGAGTATATGCGCGTTGTCTGGAAGAAGGCGAGTTCTCCGCGATAGTGACGGGGTGCTCGCATTACGCGCACCTTGCCCCGTATCTTCCGTGCAAAGTTTACGACGGCGCAAGCGGGGTGGCACGCAGGCTGGTCTCGCTTATCGGCAGCAACCGCATATCATGAGCGCGACGAGCAGAGTGCATGCATTGCAACCGCAGCAGCATCCGCAATCACGGCGCTGACAGCATGAAGGACGCTGTTCGGGTCTGCAAGGCTCGGGCCTGCATTGTTCGGGATATGAGGATCCGCAACCGCAGTTCCTCATGCTTCTTTTGGGCGTATACGTTCTTTCGCGGCATTCGCAGCCAGTGAACCCGCAACACGGATCGTAGTACATTATGATACCTCCTCTTTAGTCGATAAGAGCGCGCGTAGATCCGCCCGCCTTACTTTTATTATATTGTTTTTTGGTAAAAACAGTTAAAATCGCTTGACAAATATTTTTTTATTGATATAATGTAATTAGTAATGATTATCATTAAGGATCGTTACGGGACATTAAAGAAAACCGAGAAAAAGGAGAATAGTAAAAATGAAAAAATGGGTTTGTCAGGTATGCGGATACGTATACGAAGGGGAGAATCCTCCCGAGCATTGCCCTCAGTGCAAGGCACCTGCGTCCAAATTCGTGGAGCAGAAGGGCGACATGACCTGGGCGAGCGAGCATGCGGTCGGCGTCGCGAAAGGCGTTGACGAAGAGATCGTTCAGGGACTCAGAGAGAACTTCAACGGCGAGTGCTGCGAAGTCGGCATGTATCTTGCCATGGCGAGAGTCGCTCACCGCGAAGGTTATCCCGAAATAGGTCTTTACTGGGAGAAGGCGGCTTACGAGGAAGCGGAGCATGCGGCTAAGTTCGCGGAGCTCCTCGGCGAAGTCATTACCGATTCCACCGAAAAGAACCTCTCGATGAGAGTGGAAGCCGAGAACGGCGCAACGGCAGGCAAGACCATGCTTGCTAAGCGTGCGAAAGAGCTCGGACTGGACGCTATCCACGACACCGTTCACGAAATGGCTCGTGACGAAGCTCGCCACGGCAAAGCGTTCGCAGGACTTCTCAAGAGATATTTCGGCAAATAATATCGGGATAACGACATAAACGATAAAACAAAAACGGGCAGGTCCACGGCTAAAGGGACTTGCCCGCTTTATATTATAAAAGAAAACCCCGCAACTATGCTATGAACCAAAAGTTCTGACAAACTTTCGGAGGTGCAATTCATAGGCGGGTGGATATTTGTTTCATGCTGTCGGGTATTCCGAAAACGCCGCCCGTTTCCCCGTCTGAACGGCGGGCGCGCGGCATGACCCCTTACGCTCCCGCGCCCGCGCATATTCGCGAGGCAAGCAACATAAGGTCGAGCACGTCGCTGCCCGAGAGGGAATAGAACACGACTTTGCCCTGCTTTTTGCACTTGACGATCCCCGCCGCGCGGAGCAGGCGCAGCTGGTGGGAGAGCGTGGTCTGGTTGACGGAAAGCAGCGACGACATATCGCCGACGCACATTTCGCAAACCGAAAGCGCGGAGATTATTTTCAGCCGTCCGCTGTCCGCGAGGGCGCTCAACACCTCCGTCATTTCGTCGAGGGCGCTTGCCTGCGGCATATATTTAAGCACAAGGGATTCGGTATGCGGGTCGAGCAGGGTGGTTAGTCTTTCTCTGTCCGGTAAAAATGTTTCTTTTATTATCATGACTTTATGATAATACGTTCACGGTGTCGTGATATGCCGCATATAAAAGTATCGTGACGAATAACGGCGACATTTTCAGACTTCTGCTTCTTATGCTGCTCGTGCTCAACGACAAGGGCGAGAACTGCGGCGTTACGAGTACGCTCAACACCATGATGATCATGGCGCTTCTTGCGAGCGACGGCGGCAGCAGCGGCAATAACGACAACGGCGGCGGGATATTTCCGAGCTGATAACGCAGGAAACGCGGTCCCGACGTGACCGCGCGCCGAAGTGCGCGGTATTTTGCCGTACGGCGGATAAGCATGCGCTTATTGAGTTGCATTTTTTCCGCGGAATTGTTATTATATCCTTATGGAACTGAAAATAGGAAACGATTGGGACGAAGTGCTTGCCGAAGAAAAGGACAAGCCGTATTTCGCGGAGCTGGAAAAGTTCGTGGAAAAGGAGTACGCGGAGTATACCGTATATCCGCCGCGGTCGCTCATTTTCGCCGCGCTCAAATACGTGCCGTTCGCCGACGTTAAAGTCGTCATCGTCGGACAGGACCCTTACATAAACCCCGGGCAGGCGAACGGGCTCGCTTTCGCCGTAGGGAACGGAGTTAAACTGCCTCCGTCGCTCGTAAACATTTACAAGGAGCTTTCCTCCGATCTCGGCGCGGATATGAGCGGAGCGGCGGGAGATCTGACGGGCTGGGCGCAACAGGGCGTGCTGCTCCTCAATGCCACCCTTACGGTGCGCGCGGGGCAGTCGGACGCACATTCTTCCTGCGGCTGGCAGACGTTTACCGACAGCATAATAAAAAAACTCGGCGCGCGCGAAAAACCGCTCGTGTTCATACTGTGGGGGAGCAAGGCGCAGAAAAAAGAGCAGTACATAGCGCCGCGGCATTGCGTGATAAAGAGCGCGCATCCTTCGCCGCTCAGTGCGTATAACGGGTTTTTCGGCTCGCGACCGTTCTCGCGCACGAACGCGTTTCTTGAAAAATGCGGCATGGCTCCGATAGACTGGACGGAAGTGACGGCTTACGAAAGACCCGCCTATTACAACGATAAAGGCAGTATATCGAGGGGTTGAACATGAAAAAAGCCGTAATAAAGACAATACTCGCGGCGTTACTCGCCCTCATCGCGCTGTTTATCGTGTTCGCGTCGTCGTGCGGACGACCCGATTATTCCGTCATGCCCGAGGCGGTGCGGAAGGTGCTGGACAACACATTCGTCGTGAATTGCAGGGAAACCAATCAGACCGCGACGGGGTTCGTCTATACTTATTACGAGGGCGATCCGATAGCGTTGACGAATTACCATACGATAGCCGAAACGTATCCGCCTTATGCCGCATCCGAGACCGAAGTCATACTTTCCGACGGGAGCGTATGTTACGCCGAAGTCATGGGTTGGAACGAATACCACGACATAGCCTTGCTCAGACTGGACAGCGACGCGGAGTTTTACGATTTCGCGGCAAATTCGGCATTTTCGACCATAGACGAAAAATCATTCGTCTGCTCGATAGGCAACGAACACGGAAACGGCAAACTCATATACTCCGCAGGGGAGTGCCTGGACGCCGAAGACGTGGTGCGGACGGACAAAAAAGGCAGGTATGCGGCGACGGGCTTATCATATAAGACCGTTCCCGTGCATACGATATCGTGCAGCGTGGAAGAAGGTATGAGCGGCTCCCCGATAGCAGACGAGAACGGCAACATAGTCGGAGTGGGAACATACAGGGAAGACGTAAGACTGAACAAGAAATATTACGCCGTACCGATAAAGTTCGCGCTCGCGGTAGCGGAAGAGGTGCTGGAAAATTATTTCCCGTTTGCGGGCGCGGGAGAAGTGACGCCGTTCGGTGACGAAACGTATAAGGCGTTCCTCACTTCCGAAACGAAGGAGCTTGCGGTGCTCGGCAATTATTATTCCTGGTCGGACAGTATGACGAAGCTTGCGTCGGACGGATTTACCTGTGTATACGACGTTACGGCAAAAGGTTTCTTGGTCACGCGTGCGGGTACCGAATGTCCGCTTCAGGCAGGCGACGTCATAACCGCGTTGGACGGAAACAGCTATGTCGGCACATCCGCATTTCTTGCGGGGCTTTATGAAAACTACGAATACGGCGGGAGCGGCGCGGCGGCGGTGTTCGCTCTTTCCGACGGAAGAACGGTGACGCATACGGGGATAAGAGCAAAAATAGATTAAAACGGTGCGTGCCAACGCTTGCAAATTGCGCGCCGAAATGTTATAATGACTTAAACAAGGTCATCAGGGAGGACTGTTATGTTTGAAAAAATAGTGGATAAATTGTCGGAATATCTGAAAGTGGATAAATCCAAGATCACGATGGACACCAACATCAAGACCGATCTCAACGCGGATTCGCTCACTGTGGTCGAGCTGCTTTTCGAGCTTGAACAGGAATACAACATTACCATACCCGACGACGTCATGGAAAGTCTGGAAACCGTCGGCGGGCTCGTTGATTACCTCGAAAAAGTGATCAAGGAGTAAGGATAATATCCGTGGATACATAAATTCCATCCGCCGGCGCAACGGCGGGTGGAATGTTTTATATTTGATTATATTACAGTAAAAAGGCGACCTGCTGAATGACGAACAAAACGACAGACGGCGTTGCGGAAGAAAGGGAGACGATTTCGGAAACCGCCGCAGACGCGAAAGCGGAAAAAGCGCGTAAGCGCGCCCGTGCCCAGAAAAAATATTCCCCAGCGGAAGAGCGGCTCAATATAATAACGCACATTTTCGGCGCTGTCGTATGTGCGGTTTTCGGCGTCGTGATGATAGTCACCGCCGCTAGCGGAGTGGCGCAAGGAAAGTACGGCGGAATAGCAGTGACGGGCGTGTCATGCTTCACCGCCGCGCTCGTGCTGACGTACGTCATAAGCGCGGTATATCACGCGAGTCCTTACGGCAGCGCTCTCAGGAGCGTAATGCGCAGGTTCGACCACTGCTCGATAGCGCTGCTCATAGCGGGTTCGTATCTTGCGTATTCCATCGTCGGTCTTATAGTGCACGGCACTGATCAGCCCGCTGACACGGTGTGGGGAATAGTGATATCCTCCGTGGTGGGACTGCTCGCCGTGATAGTCATTGCGTTCAACGGCATAAGCGTGGAAAAATTCAAGGTGTTCACGTTCATAGCATATATCGTTATGGGCTGGATGATCATACTCAGAGTATATCATCTTTTCCTTGCGATAGGACTGCCCGCGTTCATGCTCCTGCTCGGCGGAGGCATAGCGTATACGGCGGGAACGCCGTTTTACAAGATAAGCAAGATACCGTTCAATCACGCCATATGGCATCTTTTCGTGCTTGCGGGCAGCGTGCTGATGATATGCGGCGTGCAATTTTATCTGCTTTAAGTCAAAACGATTGACAAAAAACGCGATATGGAATAAAATCAAAGGGTTAAACCAAAGCTCGGCATACGGAGTTATTATGTACAAAAAGGTAGACAGCAGTCTTAATTTCGTAGACCGCGAAAAGCAGGTCACGGAATTCTGGAAGAAAAACGACATTTTCAAAAAAAGCATGACTTCGCGCGAAGGCGGGAAGGAGTTTTCGTTTTACGACGGACCTCCGACGGCGAACGGCAAACCGCATATAGGGCACGTACTCACGCGCGTCATGAAGGATCTCGTGCCGCGTTACAAGACGATGAAAGGCTATCACGTCCTGCGCAAAGCGGGCTGGGACACCCACGGTCTTCCCGTCGAGCTCGAGGTGGAAAAATCGCTCGGAATGGACGGAAAAGAGCAGATCGAGAAATACGGTATCGAGCCGTTCATCAAAAAGTGCAAAGAGAGCGTCTGGAAATACAAAGGGCTTTGGGAGCGCATGAGCGACATGGTCGGCTACTGGGCGGACATGGAAAATCCCTACATCACCTACGACGATAATTATATCGAATCCGAGTGGTGGAGCCTTAAAAAAATATTCGATCGCGGACTCATTTATAAGGGCTATAAAATAGTGCCTTATTGCCCGAGGTGCGGAACGGCGCTCGCCTCGCACGAAGTGGCGCAGGGCTACAAGGACGTCGAGGACGTTTCCTGCACCGCGCGGTTCAAGGTAAAGGGCAGGGACGACACCTATATCCTTGCCTGGACGACAACGCCTTGGACGCTGCCTTCCAACGTCGCGCTATGCATGAACCCGAACGAGGATTATTGCGAGATAGAGAGCGGCGGAAAGCGCTACATCCTTGCCAAAGCGCTCGTGGAAAAGCATTTCGGCGAATATAAGATCATCGGAACGAAGAAGGGAAAGGATTACGAGTACACGGAGTACGAGCCGCTTTTCTCTTTCTATAAACTCAAAGACGGCGAAAAAGCGTATTATGTCGTTTGCGACGAATACGTTACTCTTACCGACGGTACGGGCGTGGTACACATCGCTCCCGCCTTCGGTGAGGACGACAGCAAGGTCGGGAAGAAATACGGTCTGCCTTTCGTGCAGGAAGTGGCGAGCAACGGAAAGTTCAAGGAAGGCTGCGGCGAGTTCACGGGTATGTTCTGTAAGGACGCCGACGCCGCGATAATGAACGACCTTGAAAAGCGCGGACTGCTCCAGAGCCGTCTGAAATTCATGCACAGCTATCCGTTCTGCTGGCGTTGCGACACTCCGCTTCTGTACTACGCGCGTTCGAGCTGGTTCATCAAAATGACCGCCGTGCGCGACGAGCTCGTGGCGAACAACAACACCGTGAACTGGATACCGCCCGGGATCGGTTCGGGGCGAATGGGCAATTTCCTCGAAAACGTCATCGACTGGGGACTCTCCCGCGAGAGATACTGGGGAACGCCTCTGCCCGTCTGGGTGTGCGACAAATGCGGCAAACTCGAAGCCGTCGGAAGCCGCGCAGAGCTCCGTGAAAAAGGCGGGCTCGACCACGATATCGAGCTTCACAAACCTTATGTGGACGGCGTGACGTGGAAATGTTCGTGCGGCGGCACCATGCGACGTACTCCCGAAGTCATCGACTGCTGGTACGATTCGGGTTCCATGCCTTTTGCTCAGTATCACTATCCGTTCGAGAACGCCGACCTGTTCAACGAAACTTTCCCCGCAGACTTCATAAGCGAAGCGGTGGATCAGACGCGCGGCTGGTTCTACACTCTCGAAGCGGTATCGACTCTCATGTTCGGGAGAGCGCCGTTCAAGAACTGCATAGTGCTCGGACACGTGCTCGACAAAAACGGCATAAAGCAGAGCAAGCACCTCGGCAACGTCGTCGATCCCTTCGAAGTGCTCGGCACGCAGGGCGCGGACGCGGTAAGGTGGTATTTCTATACGATATCCAATCCCTGGCTGCCGTCGAGGTTCTATTCGGAAGCGGTCAGCGAAGTGCAGAGGAAATTCCTCGGCACGCTGTGGAACACATACGGTTTCTATGTGCTTTATGCGGAAATAGACAAATTCGACCCGACGAAGTACGAGCTTGACAAATGCCGTCTTTCGCTTATGGATAAATGGATACTGTCACGGCTCAACTCGCTCGTGGCATACGTGGATAAGTGCCTTGACGAATACAAGATAACCGAACCCGCGAGGGAGATCCAGGATTTTGTGGACGAACTTTCCAACTGGTATGTCCGCCGTTGCCGCGAAAGGTACTGGGGCGGTGGCATGACGGAAGACAAGACCGCCGCGTATATGACGCTCTATACCGTTCTCGAAACGCTCGCGCGTCTGTGCGCTCCGTTCATTCCGTTCATGAGCGAAAGCATTTATCAGAACATCGTCCGCAGCGTCGACCCCGACGCGTGCGAGTCGGTGCACCTCTGCGAGTATCCGAAAGCGGATATGTCACGCGTGGATAAGGAGCTCGAAGCGGGCATGGAAGTAGTGCTTGCCGCCGTCAACCTCGGAAGAGCGGCGCGCAACGCTGCCAACATAAAGAATCGCCAGCCGCTTTCGAGGATAATACTCTGCGGCGGCAACGTAAAGACCATGAGCGGCGAGCTTGCGGAAATACTCAAAGGCGAGCTCAACGTCAAATCGGTCGAGTTTGCGGAAAGCGCCAAGCAGTATCTTTCCTATGAAGTCAAACCTCAGCTCAAAACTCTCGGACCGAAATACGGCAAGTTCCTCGGAAAGATCCGTGCGGTGCTTGCTGCCGATCCCGCGGCTGCCGTGAGCGCGACGGAGAACGGCGGCGAATACGTGTTCGACGCGGACGGAACGGAAGTGCGCCTGACTGCGGAAGATCTGCTCATATCGACGGCGGCGGGCGGAAGATACTCGTCCCAGTCCGACAAAGGCATGACCGTTGTCCTCGATTGCGAGATAACGCCCGAGCTTAAAGAAGAAGGTTACATGCGCGAGCTCGTCAGCAAGATACAGACGATGCGTAAGGAAAGCGGCTTCGAAGTTACCGATCACATCCTGCTTTGCATAGGCGGAAGCGAAACGGTGCGCAAGGTAGCCGAAAAGTACGCGGATCAGATAAAAGCCGACGTGCTTTGCGACGGCTTTACGGACGGCGGCGAATACACCAAAGAGTGGGACGTCAACGGCGAAAAGACCACGGTAAGCATGACTGCCGTGAAAAAAGCATAAAATAACGACGGCTTGCCGTAAGCGGCAAGCCGTTCGGTCGTAAAAGCGGCGGTATCGCCGCTTTTACGGCAAAAACCGCATACGGCGGGAATTTTGTTGCAATCGCGCTTTGCGTGTGTTATAATAACACCGTGGCATTGCGCCGAAGGACCCGCATTGTATGGGTGCGGACTACGTAAGGACAGGGGGCTTTAATGCAACGCAGGTTTAAGATGACGCCGACAAGGCTGCTTGTGCTGGGTTATCTTGCAATGATACTAATAGGCACCGTATTGCTGCTTTTGCCGGTTGCTACCAAAGGCGAAGGGAGCGCGTCTTTCATCGACGCTTTTTTCGCCTCGGTATCCGCTTCCTGCGTGACGGGACTGGTGACTCACGATACTTATATGTACTGGTCGCTGTTCGGTCAGATAGTCCTGCTCGTGCTCATACAGACGGGCGGTATCGGGTTCATGACCGTGGTGTTCGCGTTCTGGAAACTCGTCGGCAAGCGCATAGGACTCAAAGGCAGGACCGTCATGCAGGAATCCGTCAACGCGCCCACGATAAGCGGAATGGTCAAACTGACGGGAACTATACTGCTCGGCATGGTCATATTCGAAAGTATCGGCGCGTTCATACTGTGTTTCAGGTTCGTACCCGATTTCGGCTGGGGGCGCGGGATATACTTTTCCGTTTTCACTTCGATATCGGCTTTCTGCAACGCGGGCTTCGACCTTATGGGCGCGGCGGGAACGGAGTTTGCGTCGCTGACCGCATATTCGGGCGATCCGATAATATGCATAACTGTGCCTTTGCTGATAATCATCGGCGGGCTGGGCTTCTTCGTCTGGCAGGATATGCGCGAGAACCGCTTCCACGTCCGCAAGTACAGCTTGCATACCAAGCTCGTACTCGTGACGACATGCTCGCTGATAATCGTCGCATGGCTGATGGTATTCATAGCGGAAGGCGACCTTCCGGTAGGCGAGCGCGTGCTTTCTGCGTTTTTTACCGCAGTTTCGCCGCGTACCGCGGGTTTCAACGTGCTTCCGCTCGGCGGAGAAGGCAGCGTCAAGACCGTTACTATATTCGTGACGATAGTGCTCATGCTCATAGGCGGCTCGTCCGGCTCGACGGCAGGCGGCATAAAAACCAACACGTTCGCCGTGCTCATGCTTTCCGTCGTCTCCTGTCTGACAGGCAAGCGCTCCATAGAGTGTTTCGGACGTCGGCTTGACGAAGACAACGTCAAGACCGCCATGCAGTTCGTGACTCTGTATCTGCTCGCGCTCGTACTCGGCGTGATCTTCATCTGCTTTTTCGAGATACGCAGCGAGGAGTTCGGACTGACGGAAATAATATTCGAGTCGGCTTCCGCGATAGGTACCGTCGGGCTGACGCTCGGGATAACGCCTCAGCTCACGATAGCGTCGCAGGTCGTGCTGGCGATACTGATGTATCTGGGCAGGGTGGGATGTATGACGTTCATGATGTCTTTCAGAGCGCCTTCCGCGCCCACCGCGTCACTGCCCATGGAAAAAGTGAGGATAGGGTAAAAGCGTACGACGAAAGCGCAGAAAATTCGTCAAAGGAGATTTTATGAAATCCATACTTATAGTCGGTCTGGGAAAACTCGGGACGTATATGGCGAGGAAGTTCGCCGACCTCGGGAATCAGGTGCTCGTGCTCGATAAGAACGAGGAGAAGATAAACGAGATGCTTCCCGTCGTTACCGCAGCACAGATAGGCGACGCGACCAAACCGTCGGTGCTCGAATCGGTGGGCGTAGACAACTTCGACCTTTGCGTTGTCAGTATAATCGACAATTTCCAGTCATCGCTCCAGGCGACGTCGCTGCTTAAAGAGGCGGGCGCAAAATACGTGCTCTCCTGCGCGTCGACGGAGATACAGGAAAAATTCCTGCTCAGGAACGGGGCCGACGAAGTGGTCTTTGCGGAAAAAAGCGTGGCGGAGAGGATAGCCGTCATGTTCAGCGCGAACAACATTTTCGACTACGTGCAGCTCACTCCCGATTACGCGATATACGAGATACCGACGCCTAAATCGTGGTCGGGCAAGACGATAAGGGAAAAAGACGTGCGTTCCAAATACAACATCAACATTCTCGCGGTCAAGCGCGACGGCGAGATAACGCCCCTGCCGAGTGCGGATCACCTGTTCGATACGGCGGAGCGGCTCATCGTGATGTGCAAAAAATCGGATATAGACAAATTCATAGACTGATCGTATCGTGCGGAGCATGCCGCGCGCAAACGATAAGGAGGTAATTATGAGCGTTTACGACTTCACCGTAAAAAACGCGAAAGGCGAACAGGTAAGCCTGTCGGAGTATCGCGGAAAGGTGCTCCTGATAGTGAATACCGCGACTGATTGTCACTTTACTCCGCAGTACGAGGGGTTGCAGAAACTCTATGAAAAGTACCGCGAAAAAGGACTGGAAATACTCGATTTTCCCTCCAATCAGTTCGGAGAGCAGGCTCCCGATCCGATAGAGGAGATAGACAAATTCCGCAAGTTCAAATACGGCGTCACTTTCCCTCTTTTTGAAAAGGTAAACGTGAACGGCGACGGAGCTGAACCGTTGTACACATACCTCAAATCGTGTAAAACGGGCTTGTTCGGAAGCAATATAAAGTGGAATTTCACCAAATTCCTCGTGGACAGGGAGGGAAACGTCGTCGACCGTTTCGCGCCGATGACCGATCCTGCCAAAACGGAAGACGAAATAATAAGATTGCTGTAAACGCGATATCGCGCGGCAGGCGGGTAAGGCTCAGATGCAGACTGAAAAATGGACGGATTACGAAATAATAGCCACGGGCGGCGGCGAAAAACTGGAACGCTGGAACGACGTCATACTCCTTCGCCCCGATCCTCAGGCGATATGGGACGCGCCCTTCGACCTTTCGGCATATAAGGGACTGAACGCCCGTTACGTGCGCTCTTCCGACGGCGGAGGGAAGTGGAAGGTACTCCGTCCCTTTCCTTCCGAATGGAAAGTGCGCTACAGAGATCTGACTTTTCTCGTCAAGCCCATGGGCTTCAAGCATACGGGGCTTTTTCCCGAGCAGGCGGTCAACTGGGACATCATGCGCGCGCTCGTCGAGGAGCGCGGCGACAGACCGAAAGTGCTCAATCTGTTCGGATACACGGGCGGCGCGAGCATAGCTCTCGCGAAGTCGGGCGCCCGCGTAACTCACGTAGACGCCGCGAAAAACATGGTGGAACGCTGTAAGACAAACGCTAGCCTTTCGGAATGTCCCGCAGACGGGTTGCGGTATATCGTGGATGATTGCAACAAATTCGTCGCTCGCGAAATAAAGCGAGGCAACGCCTATGATGCGGTACTGATGGACCCGCCCTCTTACGGCAGAGGTCCGAACGGCGAGATGTGGAAACTGGAAGACAGCATCTGCTCTCTCATGGAAATGACCGTAAAAGTGCTTTCCGACAGGCCGCTGTTCTTTCTCATTAACTCTTACACGACGGGACTTCAACCCACGGTGCTCAGCAACATACTCAATATTTATCTGCCGAAAGGCGAAACTTCCGCATACGAAGTGACTTTGCCTACGGACGACGCAAGAATAAAACTGCCGTGCGGCTGTTCGGGATTATGGCGGAGCGGCGGAACGCAGAGGTAAACAATGGACGGTAAGGACATAAAAATACTTTACGAAGACAATCATCTGCTCGTTGCGGTCAAGCCGCAGGGAGTGCCCTCGCAAGGCGACAGCTCGGGCGACGAAGACATGCTGTCGCTGCTCAAAAGCTATATAAAGGAAAAGTACGACAAACCGGGCAACGTATACCTCGGGCTCGTTCACCGTCTTGACCGTCCCACGGGAGGAGTGATGGTATTCGCGCGGACGAGCAAAGCGGCGGCGCGGCTCACCGAACAGATAAAAAACGGCACGGTGGAAAAGAAATACCTCGCCGTGCTTTCCGCGATGCCTTCCGAAAAGAAAGCGCGTCTGACGCATTATCTGCTCAAAGACGCTTCGACCAACACGGTAAAAGCCGTTCCCATGACGACGGACGGCGCGAAACGTGCGGTGCTTGATTACAACGTCATCGAAAAGGACGAAGACGACGGGCTGTATCTCGCGGACATAAGACTGCACACGGGCAGGGGTCATCAGATACGCGTACAGATGGCGACGATAGGCTGTCCGCTCTACGGCGATATTCGTTACGGCAAAAACCAGCCTTACGGCAAACTTGCTCTGTGGTCTTACGAACTTGCTTTCCGTCACCCCGTGACGGACAAACGCATGGTATTCCGCGTCTTCCCGCCCGAGGAATTCCCGTGGACGGCGTTCAATCTCGAACGGCATATCGGAATGGTAAAACCCGTCGGTTGACCGAAAAGAAGGGCTCGGCGGCGATACCGCAAGCAAGACAGGAGATAAAAACGGGCGGCTCAGGCAAGAGTCGCCCTTTTAACGTCTTTTACGCCCGCGCTTGCCGCTTTTTTAATATTTGCTTGCAAGCGTTTGACAATGTTTGCCGCGGTGAGTTATAATAAACCGTAATACATAATTATCGGAGAGAGAACGGATGAAAGTCAGAAATTTGCTCGGCGAGCGTCTTAAACACGTTTCCGACGAAAGTCAGATAGAAAGTCAGATACTGATGACCAAGGGCGGGTACATGAAACCCGTCGCGAGCGGTATTTACTCGCTTTTCGCGCCTACGCAGCGCATAAGCAAAAAGATCCAGGCGATAATCCGCGAAGAAATGGACGCTATCGACGGACAGGAAGTCCTTTTTCCCGTAGTCATGCCCGCTTCGCTCTGGCAGCAGTCAGGCAGATATACGAGCATAGGCAGCGAGATGGTGCGCTTCACCGATCGCGGCGGCAACAAGATGGTGCTCGGCATGACGCACGAAGAAGCTGCGGTACACCTTGCCAACAACGTGGCGAAGTCATACACGCAGTATCCGTTCATGATATATCAGCTCCAGACCAAGTTCCGCGACGAACCGCGTGCGAGAGGCGGACTCATCCGCGTGCGCGAATTCACGATGAAAGACGCATATTCGTTCCATACGTCGCAGGAGGATCTCGAAAAGTATTACGACAGGGCATACAAAGCCTACGAACGTATCTTCCGCCGCGTGGGAGCAAAGAACGTCATAGCCGTGAAATCCGATTCGGGAATGATGGGCGGCAAAATATCCCACGAGTTCATGCTGCTTTCAGACATCGGCGAGGACACTCTCGTTATCTGCGATAAATGCGGCTATCGCGCGAACATGGAAGTAGCGGAAAACATAGTCGAGAACACGGCGGGCGAGTCCGCGCCGCTTACCAAGGTAGCGACTCCCGCACAAAAGACTATAGACGAAGTATGCGCATTGCTCGGCAGGAACGGCAAAAGCGTGGCGAAAGCCGTCGTGTATCAGGAAAACGACACCGACAAATACGTTATAGCGTTCGTGCGCGGCGATCTCGAAGTCAACGAAACCAAGCTGCGCAATTATATAAAAAAGGAAATACACCCCGCGACTTCCGTTGATCCCGAAAGCGGCATAATAGCGGGCTTTATCGGGCTTTACGGTCTCAATGCCGACGCCTCGGTTGTCATCGACAGATCTCTGGCAGGGATAAAAGACCTCGTTACGGGCGCGAACGAAGAAGGCTATCACTACACCGGGTTCGAAATCGAGCGCGATTACGGCAAACCCGTTGAGTATGCGGACATCGCGAAAGCGGTGGAGGGCGGTATATGCCCCGTATGCGGCGCTCACACGCTCAAAATAAGGCGCGGCATAGAAGTGGGCAACATATTCCAGCTCGGCGACAAATACACAAAGAGCATGGGAATGACTTACCTCGACGCGGACAATACCGAAAAGAACCCGATAATGGGTTGCTACGGCATAGGAGTGGGCAGACTCATCGCGTCGGTATGTCAGGAGAGCCGCGACGATTACGGTCCCATATGGCCGATGAGCATAGCGCCATGGCAGGTGGAAGTGTGCAATCTGCGCGTGACCGACGAAAAAGTAAAGGCAGAGGCGGAAAAGCTCGTCGACGCTCTCGAAAGCGCGGGCGTGGAAGTGCTTTACGACGACCGTGAAGTGCGCCCCGGCTTTATGTTTGCCGACGCCGACCTGTTCGGAGTGCCCGTGCGCGCGGTGATAAGCCAGAAGACAGTCGAACGCGGCGTGGTGGAAGTAAGCACGCGCGACAAAACGCTCAAAACGGAATATGCGTCGGACGAGGCGGCGGAGAAAATAACCGCGCTCGTAAAAGAAATGCTTGCCGCATATAACGTGTAAAGCGCATAGAATGATTATATAAGCAAAAACGGAAAGAAAAATGAAAGGACAGAACAGATTATTCACTTCCGAAAGCGTAACGGAAGGACATCCCGATAAAGTCTGCGATCTTATTGCGGACAATATACTCGACGCCGCGCTTGCCGCCGACGAGAACAGCAGAGTCGCGATCGAAGTCTGCGCTTCGACGGGCTTTGTGCTCGTGTTCGGAGAAATGACCTGCGCGGGCAACGTCGATATCGAAAAAACCGTGCGTTCCACTCTGCTCGATATAGGTTACGATTCCGAAGAAAAGGGAATGAACGGCAACACCTGCAAAGTGGAAGTGCGCGTCGACAAGCAATCGCCCGACATAAGCGCGTCGGTCACTCGTTCGCTCGAATGTCGCGAGGGCAGCTGCACATTGGAGGAGAGCCTCGGCGCGGGCGATCAGGGCATGATGTTCGGGTTTGCCTGCCGCGAGACCGAACAGCTCATGCCGCTCAGCGTGGTGCTTTCGCATAAACTGACCGCGCGTCTTGCCGAAGCGAGGAAAAACGGCGAACTGCCTTTTCTCCGTCCCGACGGCAAAGCTCAGGTCACCGTCGAATACGACGGATACAGACCCGTCCGCGTCGATACCGTGGTCATTTCCGCGCAGCACGACGAAAACGTAAGCGCTCAGACGCTTTCGGAATCTCTGCGCTATGCGGTAGCGGACGTCGCTCTCGGTAACGAATGGACGGACGACGAAACGAAATATCTGCTCAATCCTTCGGGCAGGTTCGTTCTCGGCGGACCCGCAGGCGACAGCGGACTGACGGGGCGCAAGATAATCGTCGATACTTATGGCGGCGTAGTGCCTCACGGCGGCGGAGCGTTCTCGGGCAAAGATCCGACGAAGGTGGACAGATCCGCGAGTTACTATGCGCGTTACGTTTGCAAGAACATGGTCGCCGCGGGCGCAGCGGATCGTCTGGAATTGCAGGTGGCGTACGCTATCGGCAAGGCTAACCCCGTTTCGCTCAGCGTAAACTCGTTCGGTACGGGCAAGGTAAGCGACGCACGTTTGCTTGAAATAATCAAAGAAGTGTTCGACTTCCGCCCCGGCTCGATAATAAAAGCGCTCGGACTTCGCCGTCCGATATACGCCGCGACGACCAATTACGGGCATTTCGGCAAAGAAGGAATGAGCTGGGAAAAGACCGACGAAGTAAAAGATATCATCGGACTTCTCGGTTGAAACAATACAGAAGAATGCGGCGCGGAAATGTCGTTTTACCGCGCCGCTGCGTTTTTTGAACGGAAAAGTGCGCGGACAAGCCACGGAGGAGAGCAATGGAGATAAAAGGCACCGTAGCGGAAATACGTTTCCGCAACGAAGAAAACGGCTATACGATAGCGACGGTCGAGACGGAGATCCAGCCGTTTGTCGTCGTAGGCGTTTTCCCTCCCGTCGGCGAAGGCAGTTACGTCTGTTGCGAAGGCAATTTCGTGACTCATCCGCGTTTCGGCAGACAGTTCAAAGCCGATTTCGTCCGTCCCGAACGCCCCGACTCGTTCTACGGACTCGTCAGGTTCCTCGGCAGCGGACTGATAAAGGGCATAGGCGAGAAACGCGCTGCGGCTATCGTGGAAAAGTTCGGTTTGAAAACGCTGGACGTCATAGAGAACGAGCCGGGCAAACTTGCAAAGATAAACGGGATAAGCCCGAAAATGGCAAAGCAGATAGCGCAGTCCTATGACGAGATAAAGTCGGCGGGCGACGTTATGACCTACCTTATGGAATACGGCATATCGGGCAATCTCGCGCTCAGGATATTCAACGTCTACGGAAAAGACGCCATCGGCATCATAAGCAGCAATCCTTACCGCATGACCGAGGACGTCCGCGGCATAGGCTTTCTTACCGCGGACAGGATAGCGCAGTCCATAGGGATAAGCCGCGACAGCGATTTCCGCTTGCGGGCGGGGCTCGTGTACGTTCTGACGGAAAGTGCGGAAAAGAACGGCAACACGTTTCTGCCGCTTGACGAGCTGCTTACCGCGGCAAAAAACCTGCTCGGAGAGGGGAATTGCGCAAAGCTCGAAGACAGTCTCGAAGCGATGTTCCTTTCGCGCAAACTGCGCCGCGTCGAGTACGAAGGCGAAAGCGCGGTAATGACCGAAAAGCTGTTCAGGGCGGAATCGTTCGCGGCTGCCGCGCTCTGCCGACTCTGCGAGCGAGCGAACCGCGCCATGCCCGATTGCAAAGGCGAGATAGCGGAATTCGAAAGAAAGGAAGGCGTGACTTTCCACGAAGATCAGCGCAAAGCGATAGAGAGCGCTCTCGGGAACGGTGTGTCGGTGATAACGGGCGGACCCGGAACGGGCAAAACGACGATTATCCGCTGCATACTTCATCTGCTCGGTTATCACGGCGTCAGCGTACGCCTGCTCGCGCCTACGGGCAGAGCGGCGAAACGACTGAGTGAAAGCACGGGGGCGGAAGCGTCCACCATACACCGCGCGCTTGCCGCAGACGACGAAAGCGTGCACGGGAGCATAGACGAAGACGCGGTGATAGTCGACGAATTTTCCATGGTGGACGTGAGCCTGCTCGCGGCGCTGCTCAAAGCCATGCGGCAGGACGCGAAGCTCGTCATCGTGGGCGACGTCGATCAGCTGCCGAGCGTGGGAGCGGGGAACGCGCTTGCCGACATTATAGGTTGCGGCGAGATCCCCGTGGCAAAACTGACGCGCATTTACCGCCAGGGCGACGGCAGCGGCATTATCGTAAACGCTCACAGGATAAACGAAGGGAAGATGCCCGATCTGAAAAACACGGGCAACGAGTTTTTCTTCATGCATGCCGCGGACGGAGCGGAAGCGGCAAGGATAGTGCGGGAGCTCGTCACGCAAAGACTTCCCGCGTTTCTCGGCTGCGAGCCAAGCGCTGTACAGGTGCTTTGTCCCGTCAAGAACGGCGACGCGGGGTGTAATAACCTCAACCGCATACTTCGCGACGCGCTCCTGCCCGACAGAAAAGAAGAAATAACGGTGGGCGATTATGCTTTTGCGGCAGGCGACAAAGTCATGCATACCGTCAACAATTACAGCCTCGGCTGGACGCGCGGCGGCGAAAGCGGCGACGGCGTGTTCAACGGAGACATGGGAACGGTGCTCGAAGCAAAGGCGGACAGAGGCGAACTCATAGTCCGTTTCGAGGACGGCAGAGTATCCGTCTATACGGGCGAGACGAAATCCCAGCTGATGCCCGCGTACGCGGTGACCGTGCATAAAAGCCAGGGCAGCGAATACGAAGGCGTGGTGATACCGCTGACGGGCGGGAACTATATGATAATGACGCGCAATCTGCTGTATACCGCGGTGACGCGCGCCCGCAGACTGGCGGTGATAGTCGGTACGGAAGAGACCGTGGCGCGCACGGTGAACAACAACTATATCCGCAAACGCTATTCGTTGTTGAAAAAACTGCTCGTCGACGCCAGGCGGAAAATAGACATTCTTTACGGCATTGACGACGACGGCGACGAAGAAGACGAATAAACACGCGACAAAACGCGAAAAAGCGAGCGAAAACGGTTGCCGATTGCGTTCGGTTGCGCTATAATAAGAACAACGTACGAGAGGAGAGATATTATGAAAACTGACATCGAGATAGCAAACGCGGCTAAGCTGCGGCCGATAACGGAGATCGCGGCGAAGCTCGGCATAGGAGCGGACGACCTCGAACTGTACGGCAAGTACAAAGCGAAGGTATCCCGCTACGGTACAAAGCGCGGCAAAGTCGTGCTCGTGACTGCTATCAACCCCACGCCTGCGGGCGAGGGAAAGACCACGGTGTCGATCGGGCTTGCCGACGGTATGTCACGGCTCGGCAAGGACGTGTGTCTTGCCCTGCGCGAACCCTCTCTCGGTCCCGTTTTCGGGATAAAAGGCGGCGCGACGGGCGGAGGTTATGCCCAGGTCGCGCCCATGGAGGACATCAACCTTCATTTCAACGGCGATTTCCATGCGATCACTTCGGCGAACAACCTTCTCTCCGCGATGATCGACAATCATATATTCCAGGGCAACGCGCTCAAAATCAAAAACGTCACCTGGCACAGATGTCTCGATCTCAACGACAGAAGTTTGCGTAACGTCGAATGCGGCATAGGTTACAACGAGCGCGAAGACCATTTCGACATAACCGCGGCAAGCGAGGTAATGGCGGTGTTCTGCCTTGCCCGCGACCTTGCCGACCTTAAAAAGCGTCTTGGCGACATAGTCATCGGAACGGACGAGCAGGGCAACGACGTCACCGCGCGCATGCTCAGGGCGGACGAAGCGATGACGATACTGCTCAAAGAAGCGATCAAACCCAACCTCGTGCAGACGCTCGAAGGCACTCCCGCGTTCGTGCACGGCGGACCGTTCGCCAACATAGCGCATGGTTGCAACAGCGTCATAGCGACGAAAACGGCGATGAGTTATGCCGATTACGTAGTGACCGAAGCGGGCTTCGGCGCGGATCTCGGCGCGGAAAAGTTTTTCGACGTCAAGTGCCGCACTTCGGGCATAAGACCTTCCTGCGCCGTCATAGTGGCCACGGTCAGGGGACTCAAATACAACGGCGGCGTTCCCAAAGCGGAAACGGGCGTTCCAGACATGGAAGCGCTGAAAAAAGGCGCTGTCAATCTCGTCAAGCACATAGAAAACATCCGCGGAGTGTTCGGCATGCCCTGCGTGGTGGCGATAAACAGATTCGTCACCGACAGCGAGGAAGAAACGGAGTATCTCAAAGCGCTTTGCGCGGAATGCGGCGCGAAAGCGTGCGTTGCGGACGTCTGGGCAAACGGCGGTGCGGGCGCTGCGGAGCTTGCGGAAACAGTCGCCGCGCTCATGGATAAGGACGTTCCAGAGCTTAAATTCGCTTACTCGGACGATGAGAGCATAAAGGACAAGATATGCTCTGTCTGCCGCAAAGTTTACGGCGCTGACGGAGTCGATTATACCGAAGAGGCGGAGCGCACTATCGAAAGGCTGAACCGCGAAACCGAATGTGCGCGCCTGCCCGTATGCATAGCGAAAACGCAGTACAGCCTGTCCGACGATCAGACGAAACTGGGCAGACCGAGCGGTTTCCGTGTCACGGTACGCGAAGTGTATTACCGCGCGGGCGCAGGATTTATCGTGGCGGTGACGGGTAAGATACTGCTTATGCCGGGGCTAGGCAAAACGCCCGCCGCGGAAGGAATGACGATAGACGCCGAAAGCGGCGAGATAAAAGGACTTTTCTGATGGGTAACTTTATCGAAGACATAATAACCGAAGATCTTGAAAGCGGCGCGGTCAAGAAAGTGGTGACGCGTATCCCGCCCGAGCCGAACGGCTACCTTCACATAGGGCATGCCAAGAGCGTGTATATCAATTACTACATGTGCGCGGTGCAGTTCGGCGGTAAATGCAACCTGCGTTTCGACGACACCAACCCCGCGAAAGAGGATGACGAATACGTCAATTCGATCATCCGCGACGTCAAATGGCTGGGCTGGAAAGGCGACATAACCTACGCATCCGATTATTTCGAAAAGACTTACGAGTGCGCGGTACTTATGATCAAAAAAGGTCTTGCGTACGTGGACGACACGAGCGCGGACATGATGCGTGAAATGCGCGGAACGCTCACTCAGCCCGGCAAGGAAAGCGCCCGCAGGAACAGGAGCATAGAGGAAAACCTGCGACTGTTCGCGGAAATGCGAGCGGGCAAGTACGCCGACGGCGAGCTGGTGCTCCGTGCGAAGATAGACATGGCGTCGCCCAACATCAATATGCGCGACCCCGTCATATACAAGATACTTCACGTCCCGCATTACCGTCAGGGCGATAAGTGGTGCATATATCCGCTTTACGATTTCGCCCATCCTATACAGGATGCGATAGAGGGCGTGACTCATTCGCTTTGCAGCCTGGAATTCGAAAACCACAGACCGCTTTACGATTGGGTCGTGAACAATCTCAAAGAAGTTTTCCCGAACTCGCCCAAACAGCGCGAATTCGCAAGGCTCAATATCGAACGTACGATAATGAGCAAGCGGTATCTCAAAAAACTCGTCGACGAAGGGCTCGTCGACGGCTGGGACGATCCCCGCATGCCGACCATATGCGGACTGAGAAGGCGCGGCTACACTCCGTCGTCGATACTCAAATTCGTGGCAGACGCGGGCATTGCAAAAGCGGACAGCGAATGTGCGCCCGAACAGCTCGAAGCCTGCATAAGGAGCGAGCTGAACGACAACGCGCCCCGCGCCATGGCGGTAATAGATCCGATACGTCTCACGATAATCAACCGTCCCGAAGGGTGGGAAGAGGAGTGCGTGTTCGACGTCAATCCCAACCGTCCCGAAGAGGGCAAACGTACCGTAAAAATAGGCAGACACCTTTATATAGAATCGGAAGATTTCGCAGAGGTGCCGCCTCCCAAATACAAGCGGCTGACCGTCGGCGCATATGTACGGCTTAAAAGCTCCTATATCGTTAAATGCACTGGCTTCGAAAAAACGGACGCGGGCATAAACGTACTCTGCGAAGTAATCGACGGGACGAACGGCGCGGACGTTGAAGGCGTCAAAGCCAAGGGTGTAGTGCACTGGGTGAACGCCGCCGACTGCGTGGACGCCGAGTACAGATATTACGACTACCTGCTGCTGCCTTACGACGGCGTGCATGAGGATTTCGCGGAAAGGATGAACCCCGATTCGCTGAAGATCTATCACGGCAAAGCGGAAAAAATGCTGGGAGAAGCCGAAAAAGGCAAGTCCTTCCAGTTCGTCCGTCAGGGGTATTTCGTCCGCGACACGCATTACGACGGAGTGGTATACAACAGAGTGGTCGCGCTCAAAGACGGATACAAGGCGAAATGAAATACAAGAACGTGATATTCGATATGGACGGCGTGCTTATCGACAACAGCGAGGGGATCAAGTATTGCGTGCGCAAGGCGATAAGCGAGCTCGGACTTAAAGAGCTGTCAGACGACGAGCTGACTAAATTCATAGGTCCCGCGCTCATGTACTCTTTGAAAGAGTATGCGGGAGCGACGGACGAACAGTCCGAACGCGGTTATCTTATTTATAAGAAGTATTATCTCGACAAAGGGATAAAAATGTATCGGCTGTATGACGGAGTGCGTGAAACGCTCGCGGAACTCAACGCGCACGGAGTGCGTTGCTCGGTATCCAGCGGCAAACCGATAGAGTGCGTAAAGATCATTCTGGACGACTCCGACACCGCGAAATATTTCGAAAAAGCCGCGGGATCGGTAAAAGCGAAGAAGTACAACAGCAAGGACGCGCAGATGCGCGAAGCCGTGCTCGAACGTCCCGCCGTCATGGTAGGCGACAGAGTGTTCGATCTCGAAGCGGCGCACAACGCCGACGTCGATTGCATATACGCGCGCTACGGGTTCGGCGACGCATCGGATACATTGGTTTATAAGCCGAATTATTACATCGATTCCCCGCGCGAGATACTCGATATCGTTTTGAAATAAAGTTTAACGGAGCATATACGAAATGAAAAAACTGACTGCTGCAGAGCTGCGTAAAATGTGGCTGGATTTTTACAAAGAGAGGGGACACGCCCTGATAAGCTCGGCGTCACTCATTCCCGAAAATGATCCCACCGTGCTTTTCACGACGGCGGGCATGCATCCGCTCGTACCGTATCTTCTCGGTCAAAAACATCCGCAGGGCAAACGCCTTGCCGACGTGCAGAAGTGCGTACGCACGGGCGATATAGAAGAGGTGGGCGACGCGTCCCACCTGACATTCTTCGAAATGCTGGGCAACTGGTCTCTCGGCGATTATTTCAAAAAAGAAATGATTGCTTGGAGCTACGAATTCCTCACCGACGAAAAATACCTCGGTATCGACCCTGCGAAACTGTCCGTGACGGTGTTTGCGGGAGATGCTGACTGCCCGCGCGACGACGAGTCCGCGGCTTGCTGGGAAAAAGCGGGGATCCCGAAAGAGCGCATATATTTCCTCCCCAAAGAGCATAACTGGTGGGGACCCGCGGGAACGACGGGACCTTGCGGACCCGATACCGAAATGTTCGTCGACACCGGCAAGCCCGCTTGCTCGCCCGAGTGTTCGCCTGCTTGCTCGTGCGGAAAATATCTCGAAGTATGGAACGACGTGTTCATGCAGTACAACAAGACCGCCGACGGAAAGTACGAACCGCTTGCACAGAAGAACGTCGATACGGGCATGGGACTGGAAAGAACGGTCAAGACATTGCAGGGCGTTTCCAGCGTTTACGAGACCGACCTTTTCGCTCCCATAATTGCGGAGATAGAAAAACTCACGGGTAAAAAGTACGGCTCGGACGAAGCTACGACGAGGGCTATCCGCGTCATTGCCGACCACATAAGGACGGCGGTCATGATAATAGGCGACGAAAGAGGCGTCGTGTGCTCCAACGTCGATCAGGGTTATATCCTGCGCCGACTGCTTCGCCGCGCGGTAAGATTCATCAAACAGCTCGGCGGCGGCATGGGAATACTCAGCGACGTGGCGAGAGTGGTGATAAAGGAATACGAGGACGTATATCCCGAACTCCGCCGCAACGCCGACAGAGTGACGGGGGAGATCGACGCGGAGGAACAGCGTTTCGAAAAAACGATAACCTCGGGCATGAAAAAGTTTGCCGCAATACGCGACCACCTTGTGGGGGATACGATAGCGGGCAATACCGCGTTCAAACTTTACGATACCTACGGCTTCCCCATAGAAATGACAGTCGAGCTTGCCAAGGAAGCGGGACTTAAAGTGGATACCGAAGGTTTCGATAAAGCGTATAAGGAACATCAGGCAAAGAGCCAGGCAGGCGCGGAGCAGAAATTCAAGTGCGGGCTTGCCGACCACAGCGACCGCACAGTCAAACTGCATACCGCGACGCACCTGCTCCATGCCGCGCTTAAACGCGTGCTCCACGACGACAGCGTAACGCAGAAGGGAAGCAACATAACAGAAGAGCGCCTGCGCTTCGACTTCAACTTCCCCCGTCCGCTCACTCCCGAAGAACTCAAAGCCGTGGAAGACGAAGTGAACGAAGCTATCAACGAACATATCCTCGTCGTATGCAAAGAAATGACCCTCGACGAGGCAAAAGCGATAGGCGCCGAAGCGCACTTCGAAAACAAGTACGGCGAGCGCGTCAAAGTCTACATCATGGGCGATAAGTCCGCCGAAGTCTGCGGCGGTCCCCATGCCGAGAACACAGGCGACCTCGGACACTTCCGCATATTGAAAGAGCAAAGCTCTTCCGCAGGCATCCGCAGGATCAAAGCAACGATAGATTAAAAATAAATTCCGATCCCGTTCTTATTACGAGGTCGGAATTTATAAATTTTATATTGTAGGTGATAAAGATGAGTGAAGTTTATTATTTTCAAAGGTATTATTCAAAAGAAAATGCACATTCAAGCAATGCTTTGCTTTTACTTAAACGCGTTTATTTTTATAGTCCTAAAATTTTTTATAAAGTGTTATCTTTTTGGAGTGATTGTGATGAAAACAGATTTTTACCTTCTTTCGTAGCGCAAGAGAAAGGGAAAAACAGTGTTCCTGATTTTTGCATAAGACAAGATAGTTTTGAATTGCTTGTGGAAGCAAAAGAAAAAAACAATTTTTTTTCTAAATCACAACTTGAATCTCATTTAAGTTCATTTCAATTTGAGTCGGGTGTAAAGATTTTAGTACTACTTGCCCCGTTTTTTACAGAACAAGATAAAAATGTATTTAATTGTATACGTGAAGACAATAAAAACATTAGAGTTATTTCTGTTACATATCTTGAACTTTATAAAAGCATAATGGATAATTTAGATGAATTGCGTGACGTAGAATTAGTGGAACTTTTAGCTGAATACAGAGATTATTGTAATGAAGAAAACCTTATTGACGATACAGATAATACTATTATGGTAAGGTTAGCGGGAAGCACAATGGAGTTTAATGTAAAAGACGAAAATCTAGTATATTACGATAAAGCAGAGCATAGATACGAAGGTTTTAGATATTTGGCTTTATATAAAAATAAAAGCATTAAATATGTCGGGAAAATTTATAAAGTTATTATAGGCAATAAAGAAAATGACGGTAAAGTAAATATGAGAGGAGCTGTACCCCACGATTGTCGAATAACCGATGAAGAAAGAAACCGAGTATTAAATGCTATGAAAAATCAAGCTACACTTTATAATAATACTCATATACCGCATAGTTATTTTTTAGTTGAAAGTTTTGAGCCGGTTGATAATTTTATAAAGACCAGTAAGAATGCGCTTTATGGCAAAAAAAAGTTTTATTTAACACAATTTGATTTGCCTAAAAATTGTTCAGCGATGCAAATAGCTGAAAAAATGAAAAACAAAACGTGGGAAGAAATTGATAAAAACTGAGTATATTGATATTCTAATGTGAAGATAAACAAAATGCGAAGCTTAGCTTCGCATTTTGTTTATCTTCATTGTTTATGATTATTTCCCTGCTAAAACCTTTACTTGATTATTTCGAGGTCCTGCATTACTTTTTTGAGCATTTCCGCATGGGCGGGTTCGAGCTCGGTAAGGGGAAGACGGGGTTTGCCCGCTTTGATACCGATAAATTCGAGAGCTTTTTTCGTAGGTATCGGGTTGACTTCGCAGAACAGCGCTTTTGCGAGCGGGTCGAGCTTATACGCAAGCTCGCGCGCGGTTATGTAATCGCCGGCGAGGCAGGCGTTCGTGATCGCGCTCATGCGGTCGGGAACGACGTTGGCGACTACCGAAATAACGCCTTTCGCGCCGAGCGCCATAAGCAGGGTGGTGTAGCTGTCGTTACCGCTGTAAATGTCGAGTTTGCCGTAGCAGTCGCGGCACATGAGAAGCAGATCGTCGAGCACGTCGCTCGCGTCCTTGATAGCCACGATGTTTTTATGCTTAGCCAGCTCGACTGCGGTCGTCGAAGCGATACGTACGCCCGTTCTCGACGGCACGTTATAAAGGATCATGGGAATATTCACCGCGTCCGCGATGGCGGTATAATGCGCGATGAGTCCTTTCTGCGTGCATTTGTTATAGTACGGCGTGACGACGAGCAGTCCGTCCGCGCCCTCTTTTTCCGCGATCATGCTCATTTCGATTGCGGTTTTCGTATCGTTGCTGCCTGTGCCGATAATGACGGGAACGCGTTTGTTCGTGTACTTGACCGCCCAGCGGAACATTTCCACGCGTTCGTCTTTGGTCATGGTGGACGGTTCGCCCGTCGTGCCGCCGACGATAAGCGCGCTTACTCCGCCGTTTATCGTGTGATCGATCAGTTTGCCGAACTCGGCGTAATCGATTCCTTTTTTGTTCATAGGCGTGACGAGTGCGACGCCTACCCCTTTGAAAATACTCATAATAACTCCTTTAAGGGAGATCCCCCTGCATTTCTTATTTACGCGTGCAGTCGGAACCGATCAGCAGCTGCGCTATCTGAACGGCGTTGGTTGCCGCGCCCTTGCGGATATTGTCGGCGACGATCCACATGTTGACGCCGCTGTCGACCGTATAATCCTTGCGGATACGTCCGACGAACACTTCGTCCTTGTCCGCGCATTCGAGCGCGGTAGGGTAGACGTGGTTTGCGGGATCGTCCACGACGATGACGCCCTTTGCCTTTTCAAGCACTTCGCGCACCTGTTCGGGCGTCGCGGGTTTTTCGAACTCTATGTTGACGCTTTCGCTGTGACCGTAGAACACGGGAACGCGCACGCAGGTAGCCGTGACTTTCATCTCGGGAGCGTGAAGGATCTTGTGCGTTTCGTCGATCATTTTCTGTTCTTCTTTATAGTATCCGTTGTCGAGCAGAATGTCTATCTCGGGGAGGCAGTTGCCCGCGATGGGGTGAGGGAACTTTTTAAGCTCATAATCGCTCTTGCCCTCCGCATAAGCGTTCATGCCGTTTTCGAGATCGGCATAGCCCTTGACGCCCGCGCCGCTGACCGCCTGGAAAGTCGTGTAGATGACCCTCTTTATACCGAATGCGTCGTTAAGCGGTTTGAGCGCGACCATTGCCTGTATGGTCGAGCAGTTGGGGTTGGCGATGATACCGAGCGGATGATTAAACGCGTCTTCGGGGTTGACTTCGGGAACGACGAGGGGAACCTGATCGTTCATGCGCCAGTATGCGGAATTGTCTATGACGATGCCGCCTGCTTTTGCGAACATGGGCGAGAATTTGCCGCTTGCCGCACCGCCCGCGCTCATGATGACTATTTCGGCTTTCACCTTCATTATATTCTCTTCGTTGGTTTCGAGAACGGTGTACTTTTTGCCGCGGTATTCGATCTCGCTGCCCGCGCTCTTTGCGCTTGCGAAAGGATAGAGCTCGCCGACGGGGAAATCCCTCTCCGCGAGTACCTGAAGCATTTTTCTTCCGACCATGCCGGTCGCGCCCACGACGGCGACCTTGTACGTTTTCATTTTTGTCCTCCTGAATAAAAAATCCCTTGTGCGATTTTGCGACAAGGGCTTTGATGTAAACGTCCGTATACGTTTCAATGCTCTCCACGCGCCCGAATGCGCGTGACAGTCGCAGGAATATTTTTCACTGCGCCCGACCTGCGCGCTTTACCGTAACAGCGTGCGGTCTCGGCGACGATGCCCTTTCGCGCGACCGACCCAAACGGGGGATAACTCGATCGGCTACTGATGCTCGACGCTCCTCATCGAAAATCTTTTTTGATAATAACATATATAAACTTATATGTCAAGCCGTTTTTACTTGCTTTTTCCGAATATTTTGTGTTATATTTAACTAATGAACAGAAAGATCGTAAGCAGGATATTGGCGATACTCGGGCTGATATGCGCCGTCGGAATGGCGGTGACGATGACCGTGTATTTTTTCAATATGGGAAACGAGGCGATCTCGGGCACGCTCGGAACGCTCAGCGTGATATTCGTCTGCGCGACGCTGATTTTTTTCATACCGGCATACGCGCTCAATAAACGCAGCGAAACGACCGTGGTCGACGATAAAGGTCTGCCCGTCGGCGGCGACGAAAAAGAGGACGACTCATTGAAGGCGGACGTCTCAGCTTTTTCGGGAAGCGAAGCAGAGGACGGCAAGCAGGAAATTGATCCCGATGACGACGTAGTACCAGACGGAAAGAGCGAAGGGCACGAAGAAGGAAAACAGCGTTAACACGAGCGCGACGGCGGTGAAACGGCTTGCGTTCTTGCGGGTGAGCGCCGCCGACGCGAATTTTTTCAGCTCGGCGCGCAGATCCTTTCTTTCGCCGGCTACGCTTCTTTGCGGTTTGCCCGTCACCGCGTCTATCAGACCTCCCGCGCACAGCGAACAGCCTACCGCCGCCATGACGCGTACGGCGTCAGGTTGCGGATATATCCCCGTGATCGCGAAACACACGAGCACGGCAAGCAGTTTAAGACCGTAACGGTCTATTGTTTTTCCCATATCCATATTCGGATTATGACCCGATCAAGAGAAGGTATACTATGGAAACGGTAATTCTCAAAGCCAATCACGAAAACATAAAGAAATGCGCCGAACTTCTCCGCAACGGCGAAATCGTCGCGTTTCCCACGGAGACAGTCTACGGGCTGGGCGCAAACGCGCTCGACGCCTCGGCGGCGAAAAAAATATTCAAGGCAAAGGGTAGACCTGCCACCAATCCGCTCATTATCCACGTCGCGGACAAAAAACAGATCGACGACGTCGCGTATACCGACGAAGCCTCGAAAAAACTCATCGATAAATTCATGCCGGGCGCCCTTACGCTCGTGCTTCCGAAAAAGAGCACCGTACCCGATATCGTGACCGCGGGTTTCGACACCGTCGCGGTGCGTATGCCCGACCATCCCGTCGCGCTCGAACTCATCGGAGAAGCGGGAGTGCCCGTGTGCGCTCCTTCCGCAAACACGAGCGCACGCCCTTCGCCCACGCAGGCGGAGCACGTATATGACGATTTAAGCGGCAAGATCCCCGTCATCCTCGACGGAGGCATGTGTCCGCTCGGTCTCGAAAGCACGATAGTGGACATGACAAGGACGCCGCCGAAGGTCCTTCGCGCGGGCGCCGTGGACATAGACAAGGTCGCCGCGGAGATAGGCGAGCTCGATACCGAAAAAGTAATGGTGGACACGCTTGCCGCGCTCAAAGTCCCCGTCGGCTACGTCCCGAAAGCCGAACTCGTGTTTTCCGCGTATTACGACAATATGTGCGACGTGATATGCAAGTATTACGATTCGAGCAAGCTCATGCATGGCAGCCGTCCCGTGATATTCTGTCGGACGGAAAACGCGGACAAATACGGCGACAGGAACGTCATGCTCATGGGCAACAGCGTGACGGATTATGCGAAATTGCTCTTCGAACGTATCAGAGAGGCGGAAAAAGCCGATTATAATCTGATAATAGCCGAAGGCGTGCCCATGGGAGGCATGGGAACCACGCTTTTGTCGCGGCTGATAAAGCTCAGCGGAGGCAAGGTCATCTGAACGCGGGTAAGCCCGCGCTCGTCAGGGGGAAGCGGGAGCGACAATGGAAAACGCAAAAAAGGAAAACCAGATAAAAAAAGAAAAAGTAAACGTGCTGTTCGTTTGCACGGGAAACACATGCCGTTCGCCTATGGCAGAACAGCTTTTTTCTGATTATCTCCGCCGCAGGAAGTGCGCGTCGATAGCCGACGTATCCAGCGCGGGAGTGTATGCTGAAAACGGCAGACCCATGCCGCCCGAGGCTGTCGGAGTGCTCAGCGAACTGAACGTGACCGTAAAACCGCATAAGAGCAGACTGCTCACCGTGGATATATTGCAGAATTCGGATATAATAGTATGCATGACGGAAGCGCACCGCGCGGAACTGCTCGACTCGGCGGCTTACGCTTATGCGGCGAGCGACGGAAACTACCGCATAATAGGTACCGCGCGCGAACTTATAGGCGAAGACATCGCGGATCCGTACGGAAAAGGCATAGAGGCATACCGCGTTGCCGCGCAGAGCATACTGCGTCTTTGCCCTCCGCTCGAAGAAGCTGTCAGAAAATTTCAAGAAGAGCATAAGTTAGCTATTTGACAAACGTCTGTGTTTATGGTATATATTACAATAAATACAATATAGCAGTGATTACATTGCGATTGCGCGATAACGGAGAAACAATGAAAATAGCGCTTGGTGCGGATGACGCAGGAAGAGAACTCAAAGACACGATAAAAGCCGAACTGGAAAGATCGGGTTACGTGACCGAAGATTTCGGACTTTACGCGCCCGAAAAAACGGCGGATTATCCCGATTATGCTTTGCCCGCCGCGGAAGCGGTTGCAAGCGGCAAGTGTGACACGGGAATACTGGTATGCGGAACGGGCATCGGTATGAGCATCTGCGCCAACAAAGTCAAAGGCATCAGGTGCGCGCACGTCACCGATTGTTTTTCCGCGGAAGCCACCCGCCTGCATAACGACGCGAATATGCTTGCGCTCGGCGCAAGGGTGACGGGAGAGGGGCTCGCGCTCAAGATAGTCAAGACGTTTCTCGAAACTCCTTACTCGGGAGCGGAGAGACATACGAGGCGTATAAACAAAATAACCGCCATCGAAAAGAAGTATTGCGGAGACTGACCGTATGAAAGAGACAGTACATGAAAGCATAGCTCCCGTTATAGAGCGTATAAACGCCGCGGAGAAAGCGGCGGACGAGATAACCGCGGAGGCGGAGTCGAGGGCGGCGGATATCAAACGCGCCTGCGCCGCCGAGATAGAGGCTATGGAGAAAGAATACGCCGTACGCATAAAAAAACTGTCCGCAGAGACGTTGGCGGAAGCGGAGAGAGCGGGGGCGGAACAGGCTGACAAACTGCTCGATGAAGCGAAAAAGGAATGTGAGCGTATCGCAGAAAGCGCACGGTCGCGCCGTGAGCGGGCTGCGGAATACGTGGTAAATAAAATACTGGGTCGGACGGCAAGCTGATATGGCAATAGCGGAGATGAAAAAATTCAGGCTGATCGGACTCGATTCCGATCGTGCCGAAATAATGAACGTGCTGTCGGAAAGCGGCGTGTTCGAATCGTATCCCACGACGGAGACGGAAGGTACCGTCGCCGCGTCGTCCGTTTCGCCCGAAAGTTTTCTGACCGAGCGTGCCCGCGTAGCGGCAGCGATAGACGGAGTGTCTGCCGCGCTGAACGAAAACCCTTATGCGGATACAAGCCGCGCAAACAAAAAATCAACGGCAAAACGCCTTTTCGTCACCCACAAAGACATAAAAGCGGTGGGGGAGAAACGCGACGAACTGGGCGTGAAAGTAAAAGAAATACTCGGATACTGTTCGGAGCGTACGGAAGTACGTTCCGCATTGCACAAGCTCGCGGGCGAAGAAAATCGTTTGCGGGCATATTTGCCGTGTACCGATAAGTTTTCCGATTTCGGAGAGACGGAGCATACTTTCGCACTGCTCGTTTCCGCACGTTCGGGCGACGCCGTTCGGGCGCTCGGCGAGCTTGCCGAGATCGTCGATTACGGCTCGGGGCTTTACGGGATAGTGGCTCTTAAACGTCAGCGTGCGAAGATACTCGACATAATCACAGGCGCGGGCTGCACCGTATGCCCTTACATGTCGGACAAAAGCGCCGCGGAAGAGATATCGGAAATTCAGGAGAAAAAATACTCGCTGGAAGATCGTGACGATGAACTGCTCGATTCTATCACGGGGTGCGTCGGATCGCTTTACGACCTGAAACTTCTTTACGACTGGTATTCGCTCGAAGCGGAAAAGGCGACGGTCGCGGAAAAGTGCCGCGGCACGCGCAGTACTTTCGTGCTTGAAGGGTGGGTTCCCGCGAGAGAAGAGGAAAAACTCCGCAAAGGTCTTGAAGGCATCACGCAAAACATCGAAACGTATTCGGAAGAGCCCGAAGAAAACGATACGCCGCCGACGGCTTATAACGACAATAAATTGCTCGCGCCTTTTCAGGCGCTTACCGATCAGTACTCGCCGCCTTCGTACAGCGAGCCCGATCCCGCGCCTTTCACGGCGATATTCTTCTTCCTGTTCTTCGGGATGATGACTGCGGACGCGGGTTACGGAGCGGTGCTCGCACTGTTCTCTGCGGTACTGATAAAGGTCATGCGTCCCGACCCGGGACTGAAAAATCTGCTCGCGCTTGTCGGCATATGCAGCATATCCGCGATAGCGTGGGGCGTGCTGTTCGGTTCGGTGTTCGGTCTGGACTTCGGCAGCGGACAGTTCGGTATAGGCATATTCGACACGGAAGCTACGGCGGGCATATGGTTCAACCCGCTCGAAGAACCGCTGATGATGCTCGTGATAAGTCTTATAGCGGGCGCGGTCCACATTCTGATCGGTTTCCTTATCGGAATGTACAAGCATTTCAGACGCGGCGAGATAACGGACGCGCTTTTCGACGACGGTTTTCAGGCGGTCACTTATGTGGGCGTGATAATGCTGTTGCTCGCCATGGGTACGGTGCTCTTCGAGCTTGATACTCACACGATGACGATAGCGCCCGATATCCCGCTCTGGTATTCGGGATTCAGAGCGCTGCTCGTTCCAGGGCTTATAGTAACGCTTGCGGGACTGCTCGGGTCGGTATTTACGCGCGGACGCAAACGCCGCGGCATAATGTCCAAAATCGTGACCGGACTGGGCGGGCTTTACAATATCGTGAACGTGCTCAGCGACGTGCTGTCGTATGCGCGCGTGTTCGGTATAGCGCTCGCATCCTGCGCGATAGGTTACGCATTCAACATACTCGTGGAAATGATAGGTTCGGGCGGCGGAGTCCTTATCGCCGCTGCGATAGTGCTCGCGGTGGTGTTGCATGCGTTTAATCTTGCGATGGGCGTGCTGTCGGCATACGTGCATAACGCGCGTTTGCAGTATCTGGAATTTTACGGTAAATTCTACGAGGGCGGGGGCAGAGCGTTCGCGCCCATGGGAAGAAATACGAAATACGCGAGGATAGACCGCACCGCAAAGTGACGGATCCGAGCGATCGACAAGTAATTCAACGGAGGTAAAAACATAATGACTTACGGAGTATTGTACGCACTGCTCGGAGCCGCTGTGGCTATGTGTGCCGGTATCGGATCGGCGATCGGCGTTTCGCGCGCAGGTCAGGCGTCCGCAGCGCTTCTTACCAAGGATCCGAATAAATTCGGTACCGTGCTCGTGCTTCAGCTTCTGCCCGCGTCTCAGGCGATATACGGCTTCGTGTGCGCGGTGTTCGCGTTCATAGCGAGCGGACTGCTCGGCGGCGACGTTGCCGTTCTTACGGCGGAAAAGGGCTTTGCGATATTCGCGGCATGCATCCCCGTCGGACTGGTAGGCGCCATAAGCGCCGTCATGCAGGGCAACGTGGCTATCGCATGTATCAATCTCACGGGCAAGCAGGAAGGTCAGATGGGTAAATCCATCACGATGACCGTCCTTGTCGAGATATTCGCGATACTGTCCTTCATAGTATCGCTGCTCGCGCTCATCTTCCTTCGCGCGTGAGCGTCGGAGACGTGAGATCATGAGCGGTATCGACGGAATTGTTGCTGAGATCGAGGCGAAAGCGCGTGAAGGCGCGGAGGAGACCGTAGCGACGGCAATGAGCGAGCGCGAACGCGCGATCGGCGAGGCGAAAACGCGGCTGGAAAACGCCGTGAACGCACGCAAAGCGGCGCTCGGTCGGGAAGCGGAAGAAATAATAAGACGCAGAACGACCCTTGCGCGGCCTCAGGCGCGTATGCTCATACTCGGCGCAAAACAGACCGAGCTGGGAAAAGTGTTCGAGCTTGCCCGCACATTGCTTCGCAAAGACAAAAAGGCTTATGCGGAGTTCTGGCTCGCGCTTGCCGCAAAGGCGTGCGAGGACGGTGACGAGGTCTGCGCCGACAAGAGCGACGCCGACGTGCTCGATAAAAAATGGACGGAAAAACTGGAAAAAGAGTCCGGTAAAAAGCTTTCTTACGGCAAATGCGTGGAAATAGGCGGCGGGCTTTTGCTCGTCGGCAAAACGACGGAAAAAGACCTTTCTCTTCCGTCCGTGCTTGAAGAATACCGCGTTTCTCTGGAACGTGAAACCGCGGAACTGCTTTTCGGAGAATAATGGCTATAATCGGCAAAATTTTTGCGAATACTCTCGCGTCGTACGAGGAAAAAGATCTGATAGACGCGGACAAACTCAGGCGGCTTATGGATGCGACGTATCCCGAGGCGCTGCGTTTGCTTGCCGATTTCGGCTGGAGCGACGAGGGCAATGCCGACGACATCCTTGCGGCGCGCACCGCGCGGCTTCTCGATTTCGTCCGCGAGTATTCGCCATCGGATAAAGTGCGCGACGTGCTTTGCGCGGAGTTCGTCTTTCACAACGCCGCCGCGGCATATAAGGGCAAAGTGAGCGGTGCGGACGTTTCGCGTGCGCTTTACGGCGGGTTCGAATATGTCGCTCAGGGCATAGAAAACGGCGATTATTCCGAGCTTCCCGAGCGGCTCGCCGAATGTCTGGAAATGCTCGACGAAAAGTATCTGAACGAAAGACCGAACCCGCGCGAGATAGAAAGCGCCGTGACGCAGGCGCGCTACGACTACCTCGTAGCCCGCAGCAAAGGCGAACGCATGCTCGCAAAATACGTGAAGAGCGAGCTCGACCTGAAAAATCTTATGACGCTTTACCGTTGCCGTCTGCTCGGAATGAGCAGGCGCGACCTGAGCGCGATGTTCATACGCGGCGGCAGCATAAACGAAGGCGATGCGGCGCGTGCGCTCGAAGGGACGGACGAGGCGTTCTCGTCATTCTTTGCGGATACCGCTTACGGCGATCTGTTCGCGGAGGCGGGCGAGGGAGCGGAGGCGCTAGCCGAGCTGGAAAAGGGCGCCGACGATTATCTGTACGCGCTCACGCTTGCGGGACGGGACGACTTTCTGTCCGACGTTCCGTTCATAAATTATTTTATGCGCGCGCTTATGGAGATAAAGACCGTCCGCACCGTCCTTGTATGCATCAAGAACGGCGTTACGGGCGAGATAAAAAGGAGGCTGAGAGCGATTTATGATTAGCGGAAAAATAGCGGTCATAGGCGACGCCGACAGCGCGCTCGCGTTCAAAGCCGTCGGAGCGGAAGCGTTCGTTGCGGAAAGCGGGGCGAAAGCGGGAGAAACGCTGGATGCGCTCGTAGCCGACGGCGGTTACGCCGTGATATTCGTGACGGAAGCGCTTGCGGCTGAGATAGCCGAAAAAACGGAAAAACTGAAAGACAGACCTTATCCGTGCGTCGTACCCGTGCCTTCGTGTACGGGAAGTACGGGCTACGGAATGTATTGTATACAGAAAGACATCGAAAAAGCGATAGGTGCGTCCATAGCGGACGACTGATCCACAGGCGGTGAATATGGCAGACAAATGCGGAAAGATCATAAAAGTAAGCGGACCTCTGATAGTTGCGGAGGGCATGCCTGACGTTAAGATGTACGACGTCGTGCGCGTATCCGAGGCACGGCTCATCGGCGAAGTGATAGAATTGCGCGGCGACAAAGCGTCCGTGCAGGTCTATGAGGAAACGAGCATGCTCGGACCGGGCGAGAACGTGTATCCCACGGGCGCGCCTCTGTCCGTCGAGCTCGGACCCGGACTTCTCGAAAGCATATACGACGGCATACAGCGTCCGCTCAGAAAACTCGTCGAAGCGAGCGGTAACCGTATCGGCAGGGGCATAGAAGTCCCCGCCATCGACCGCGAAAAGAAATGGAAGTTCGTTCCCACCGTCGGCAAAGGCGATAAAGTGCAGGAAGGCGATATTATCGGAACGGTACGCGAGAACGAAGTCGTCGAATGCAGGATAACCGTGCCCAACAAGATCAACGGAACGGTAAAGAGCATAAAAGCGGGCGAATTCACCGTCGAAGAGACCGTCGCCGAGATAGAGACCGAAAAGGGCGTGGAAAAAGTGACCATGCTCAGAAAGTGGCCCGTGCGCAGGGGAAGACCTTACAAAACCAAGCTTTCTCCCGAGACCCCGCTCGTGACGGGACAGCGCGTCATAGATACGCTTTTCCCGATAGCGCGCGGCGGCGTGGCGGCGGTGCCGGGACCTTTCGGTAGCGGCAAGACCGTCGTCCAGCACCAGCTCGCCAAGTGGGCGGACGCGGACATAATAGTCTATGTCGGTTGCGGCGAACGCGGCAACGAGATGACCGACGTCCTCAACGAATTCCCCGAGCTTAAAGACCCCAAGACGGGCGAAGCTCTGATGAAGCGTACCGTGCTCATAGCCAATACTTCGGATATGCCCGTCGCGGCGCGTGAAGCGAGCATATACACGGGTATAACGATAGCCGAATATTTCCGCGATATGGGTTATTCGGTGGCTATAATGGCGGACTCCACGTCGCGTTGGGCGGAAGCTCTGCGCGAAATGAGCGGCAGACTGGAAGAAATGCCGGGCGAGGAAGGTTATCCCGCATATCTTTCCACCCGTCTCGCGGAGTTCTACGAGCGTGCGGGGGTGGTCAAACTCCTCGGCAGCGGCGACCGTACGGGCAGCATAACCGCGATCGGCGCGGTATCTCCTCCGGGCGGCGATATGTCCGAACCCGTATCGCAGGCAACGCTCAGGATAGTCAAGGTATTCTGGGGACTGAGCAGCACGCTCGCATATAAGCGTCATTTCCCCGCGATTGACTGGCTGACGAGTTATTCGCTTTACAGCGACAGGCTCGCAAAGTGGTATGAAGACAACGTCGACGAGGGCTGGACGGAACGCCGCAGAGAGGTAATGCGCGTGTTGCAGGAAGAGGCGCGACTGGACGAGATCGTCCGCCTTGTCGGTATGGACGCGCTTTCTCCCGCAGACCGTATGACCATGGAATGTGCCAAGAGCATACGCGAGGACTATCTGCACCAGAACGCGTTCCACGAAACGGACACTTACACGTCGCTTTCCAAGCAGTACAAAATGCTCGGGCTTATACTCGGCTGGTACAATGCTTCGCTTGCGGCGGTCAGACGCGGCGTGCCGCAGGACGAAGTGCTTGCGATAAGCGCGCGCGAAAAGATAGGCAGGGCGAAATACGTCGCGGAAGACGATATAAACGAGATCGACAATGCGGCGAAAGAGATAAAAGAGCAGCTTGACGCGCTCAAAGGCGCGGAGGAGACACGATGAAAAAGGAATACCGCAGTATACGCGAAGTAGTCGGACCCCTCATGCTCGTAGAGAACGTGAGCGGAGTCAAATACAACGAGCTTGTCGAGATAACGCAGGACGACGGCGAAGTCCGTCACGGTAAAGTGCTTGAAGTGTCGGGCGACAAAGCGCTCGTACAGCTTTTCGAAGCGAGTCGCGGTCTCAAAATATCGACGGCGAAAGCCGCGTTCCTCGGCCACGGTATCGAGCTCGCCGTTTCGCAGGATATGCTCGGCAGGATATTCGACGGTATGGGCAAGCCCATCGACGGCGGAGCAGAGATAATTGCCGACAAACGCGTCGATATAAACGGCAGCCCCATAAACCCCGCCGCGCGCGACTATCCCGACGAATTCATTCAGACGGGTATCAGCGCGATAGACGGACTGAACACGCTCGTCAGAGGACAGAAACTGCCCGTGTTCTCGGCTTCGGGTCTTCCGCATGCGGAGCTTGCCGCGCAGATAGCGAGACAGGCGAAAGTGCTCGGCGACTCGGGCGACTTCGCGGTCGTGTTCGCGGCGATAGGAATAACCTATGAAGAAGCGGACTTTTTCGTTCGCGATTTCAGAAGGACGGGAGCTATCGACCGCGCCGTACTGTTCATGAACCTTGCGTCCGACCCCGCTATCGAGCGTATCGCTACGCCGAGAATGGCGCTCACCGCGGCTGAGTACCTCGCATTCGACAAGGGCATGCACGTGCTCGTCATAATGACGGACATAACCAACTATGCCGAAGCCCTGCGCGAAGTCAGCGCGGCGCGTAAGGAAGTGCCCGGACGTCGCGGCTATCCCGGATATATGTATACCGACCTTGCGTCGCTCTACGAGCGCGCGGGACGTATCAAGGGCATAAAGGGTTCGATAACGCAGATACCCGTGCTCACCATGCCCGAAGACGATAAAACGCACCCGATACCCGACCTTACGGGGTATATAACCGAAGGGCAGATAATACTTTCGCGTGACCTTTACAAGCGCGGCTACAATCCGCCCATCGACGTCCTGCCCAGTCTGAGCCGACTCAAAGACAAGGGCATAGGCGAAGGCAAAACGCGTGAGGATCATGCGGATACGATGAACCAGCTTTTCGCGGCATATGCGGCGGGAAAGCAGGCGAAAGAGCTTTCCGCGATACTCGGCGACGCCGCTCTTACCGAAACGGATAAGAAGTACGCGCTGTTTGCCGACGAGTTCGAAAAGCGCTATATCAACCAGTCTTTCGAAACGGACAGAAGCATAGAAGAAACGCTCGACCTCGGTTGGGAGCTGCTTTCTCTCTTGCCTCGGTTCGAGCTCAAACGTATCAAAGACAAATACATCGCGAAATATCTCCGCACGGAGAAGGAAGAAAATGGCAAGGCTTAACGTAAATCCCACGCGTATGGAGCTGCGGCGGCTCAAAGACCGCTTAAAGACGGCTGTCAAAGGGTATAAACTGCTCAAAGACAAGTCGGACGAAATGGTGCGGCAGTTCATGGTAATGGTACGCGAAAACAAACGGCTCAGACGCGAGACGGAAACGGAGCTCGCGGCGGCGCTCCGCGCGTTCATGCTCGCGCGGGCTTCGGACAGCGAAGCGAATATAGAGCAGGCAATAGCCATGCCCTCGTATCGCGTCGATATGGAATGTTCGTCGCGCAGCGTCATGGGCGTTGACGTGCCGTCGGTCAAAATAAAACCGTCGGAGGATAACGTGCTCCTGCCGTACTCGCTTACTTCCGTTACCGCCGAACTCGATACGGGCATAACCAGACTCAATCGGCTGATAGCCAAACTTTTACAGCTCGCGCAGGTGGAAAAAGCCTGCAACATGCTTGCGTGCGAGATAGCGCGCAACAGGCGCAGGGTAAACGCGCTCGAATACGTCGTGATACCCGATTGCGAAGAAACGATCAAGTATATCATGATGAAACTGGACGAGAACGAGCGCTCCTCTCAGGTCCGCCTCATGAAAGTCAAAAGCGGTTTCGAAAGTTAGCACGTGAGTTTTCTGAAAAATGTATTTAACGGGGACCTTTTCTTCGGAAAATGGTCCCCGTTACCTTTCCCAAAAAACCCAAAAGAACGGAACCGATATAACACGGACACTGCGCGGTTTTTGTCATAAATCGCGCTGGCGGTCAATATAATACGGTATGAAAAAGTATTTCGTCGTTTTCGGATTGACCGTGATATGTCTTATGACCGCAATCGTATTGTCGGCATGCGACAGCACCGTGATAGGCAGGGAGTATAAGCGTATTTCCGATTACCGCTATGCGTCGTACCGCTATGAATGTGCGGATTACACGCTCGATATATTTTGCGGTGTGCGCGAGACCCCGTATTCGCTTGACGGAAAGAGCGCGGGAAACAAGACAAAGTATACCGTTTTCGTGGTCAGACCCGTGTCGGACGTATACGGCGGCGCGGAAGAATTGCCGCTCGATGCGGAAATCGACGGAAAGGAGTATTCCGTGAAACTCACGTTGCACCCGTTTCGCGACTCGTATTCCGCGGAGATACCCGACGCGCCGACTGAAGGGGCTGAAGAACTGACCGCAAACCTTAACGGCGCCGAAGTGACGGCGACGAACGCGCCCCATTCGGTGGACGGGGAGTACGCGCTTGCGCTCGCGATGGAAACGCTGGGCGAGACCGCCGAGAAAGGTGAGATATATCTGAGGCTGACGGAGAATACAGTCACTGCCGAAAGCGGCTGGTACTGGTTCGTGTCGTTCAATGACGGGGAAAACGTCTCTTCCGTACTTATCGACGCGGAAGGGGGAGAGGTGAAAGCCGTCCGGAATTCGTAGTATAACTTACACGGCGTTCTTTACGGATACCGCCGCGCATGGAAAAGCGGGCTTTTGAAACGGGCCCGCTTTTTTAGCGCGCTCAAAAGCGCGTTGCGGGGCGTTGCAAGTCAAAAAAAATTCCGCGCCACGCGTTAAAACGGTTTACTAAAATATAATTATGTGATATAATCAAAATTAACAATGACGGACGATCGCGACAACACCGCTTCGGCGGAAGATACGGGAGCCGGCTCGCTCGGCTCACTTATAAAACGCACGGCGGTAATGACCGTCCTGTGTTTTTTAGTAGCGGTCTCGCTTGTCGCGTCTTTGATAGGGTGCTTTTTTCCGAAAGCATATATGGAACTGTACCGCTCGGTAGGAGCGTACGGCATTTCTTCCGTTTATGCCGAGGAAGCGCTCGACCGCGCCTCTCATGACGATGACTGCACCGATACCGACTGCGATTATATCATGCTGGTGACCGCGGGCGTTGACGTGACGAGCATAGCGTTCGACGACAAAGCAAGCGACGCGCACGCCGCGCGTCTGCTTAAATTAACCGACGCATACCTCTCGGCGAGCTGTCACGTAAAGCATTCCGCGGCGACGGACGCGTATTACGCAAGCGTGTACAAGGATAAAAAAGACGTGGCGATGCTTGCCGCCGTTTACGGATACGACGGTTACGTCAGCGGCAGACGGACCGCAGCGCTCGGCGTTCTCGCTTCGGGCGAAAAAGAATATGCTGACATGCTGTCGGAAACGGTAGCCGATGCGGCAAGTACGGTAACGGAGCCTGATGTAAGCGACGTAAACGGCGACGTTTATGCGGCGTTCGACGTGCTGACCGCATGCGCGCAATATTCCGCCATAACGCTTGACGCATACTCCGAAACGTTGAAAGGGGCTTTCGACTATTGGAGAGCAACGCTCGACGCGCTGGAAGATGTGGTATTCGGCGTTGTCAGGCTCAGATATAAACTTTATCGTTTCGCGTCCGCAATGAGTAAATCGGGAAGCGCGACGATAACAGGTACGTGGACGGCGGAGCTCGTTTCACAGACATTCGACGATTATAATAAGACGATAACGAAATATACGACCCAAGCGGTCTGACGGAGGAACCATGGAAAAGATTGTTAAAGAGGGACTTACATTCGACGACGTACTGCTCATACCCGCGAAAAGCGATACGCTTCCGAGCGACGTCAGCCTTAAAACGCGACTTTCCGGACAGATAGAACTGAACATACCCCTTATATCGGCGGCAATGGATACGGTGACGGAATCCAAACTTGCGATCGCCATGGCGCGCGAGGGCGGGCTGGGCATCATCCACAAAAACATGACTATCGAACAGCAGGTCGAGCATGTCGATAAGGTAAAGAGAAGCGAGAACGGAGTCATCAACGATCCGTTTTCACTGTCGCGCGAGCATAAACTTTACGACGCGCTTGCGCTCATGCAGAAATATCGCATTTCTGGCGTCCCCATAACCGATTCGACAGGCAAGCTCGTCGGTATTCTGACCAACCGCGACCTTCGTTTCGAAAAGAATTTCGACAAACCTATTGACGAAGTTATGACCAAGGATCATCTTATCACGGCTAAAGAGGGCACCACCCTCGAGGAGGCAAAGAAGATCCTTGCCGCTCACAGGATAGAAAAACTGCCTATCGTCGATAAAGACTTCAAGCTCAAGGGTCTGATCACGATAAAAGACATAGAGAAAGTCATCAAATATCCCAACAGCGCAAAGGACTCCAAGGGCAGACTGCTTTGCGGTGCGGCTATCGGAAGCGGACACGACTGCATGGAGCGTGCGAGCGCGCTCGTCAAAGCCGGTGTGGACGTACTTGCGCTCGATTCCGCCCACGGCCACAACTACAAAGTGCTCGACGCGGTCGAGCGTGTGAAAAACGCATTCCCCGACGTAACGCTCATCGCGGGCAACGTCGCAACGGCTGAAGCGACGAAAGCGCTCATCGAAAGAGGCGCGGACGTCGTCAAGGTGGGCATAGGTCCCGGCTCCATATGCACGACGCGTATAATCGCGGGCATAGGCGTTCCACAGATAACCGCTATCATGGATTGCGGAGAAATGGCGGACAAGATGGGCAAGACGATCATCGGCGACGGCGGTATCAAGTATTCGGGAGATATCACGAAAGCGATAGCCGCGGGCGCCAATGCCGTAATGCTCGGCTCGCTGTTCGCAGGTACCGAAGAAAGCCCCGGAGAGCTCGAAATATATCAGGGCAGGAGCTTCAAGTCCTACCGCGGAATGGGCAGCTTGGGCGCAATGCCTCTCGGCAGCAAGGACAGGTATTTCCAGGGCGAGGTTTCCAGCGCGAACAAACTCGTTCCCGAGGGCGTGGAAGGGCGCGTGCCTTACCGCGGAGCGCTTGCCGATATCGTATACCAGCTCATGGGCGGACTCAGGAGCGGCATGGGTTATGTCGGCGAATCCACTATCGACGGACTGCGCAAGAACGGCAGATTCGTCAGGATCTCGAACGCCTCTCTCATCGAGAGCCATCCTCACGACATTTCCATAACCAAGGAATCGCCCAACTATTCGCCCAAGCACTAAGGCTAGAACATGGATCTGACCGAAAAAGTAAAGGACGTATGCGGGCGGGTATTGCCCGAGAGCGGGAAGATCGCCGTCGCGGTCAGCGGCGGCAGGGACTCCATGTGCCTTATAGACTGCATACTCCGACATTCGGGCATAGACAGGGAACGCATAACGGTGATAAACGTAGAGCACGGGATACGCGGCGAAGAGTCGCTGCGGGATACCGCGCTCGTAAAGAAATACTGCTCGGATAACGGCGTGGAATTCGTCGGTTATTCGGTAAACGTGCCCGAGCTTGCGGAGAAGAGCGGCAGGAGCACGGAAACGGAAGCGCGCATAGCGCGCGGCGGGATATACCGCTCGCTTATAGGTGACGGTTACTGCGCCGTGCTGACCGCGCATAACGCTTCCGACAGAACGGAATCTCTGCTCATGCACATATTCCGCGGGTGCGGACCGAGAGGGCTCGTCGGCATGACGGAAAAGGACGGTCACATCGTCCGTCCGCTCATAGGCTGCACGCGCGGCGAGATAAACGAATACAATGAAAGGTACGGAGTGCCTTTCGCCGACGACTCCACAAATTCGGAAAACGTATACGACCGCAATTTCCTCCGCAACGAAGTGTTGCCGCTGGTGCGCTCGCGTTATGCGGGGCTGGACGGCGCGCTTGCCAGACTTTCGGACTCGATGAAAGAGCTGTTGTCGGGCGCGGCGGACGGAGTGTCCGCAGATGACGACGGCGTATTCATTCCGAATGATAAGATAACGGGCGTTGCGGTGACCCACGCTTTCGCGGCGTTCGGACCGCAAACGGATTACACGGAAAAACACGTCGGCGCGGTGACCGCGCTCGGCGGCGCGAGAACGGGCACGGGCGTCGATCTTCCTCACGGATATCGTGCGGAAAAAGAGAGCGGCGGCGTGAGGATATTCCTGCGTTATAAAACAGGACATTACGAAGTGCCGTATTCTGAATGTGCCGTGTTGCCCGACGGGAGAACGGTCACGGCAACGTCGGAAAGCGCCCCCGACGTAAAGCGCGGGAGCGTGATAGACGCGGACAAAGTGCCTTGCGGCGCGGTATACCGCGACAGGCGGGCGGGCGATAAATTCCGTCAGGCAGGCGGAAAGCGTAAATCGCTCGGCGATTGGCTTACAGACAAAAAAGTTCCTCTTCATCGTCGCGACGGACTTATATGTCTTGCCGTCGGAAGCGAAGTGCTTGCGATAGTGGGCGTATCCGCGGGCGAAGAAGTAAAAACCGATGCAAATACGAAAAGTGCCGTGCGACTGACGGCAGGGAGGATAACACAGGATGAATAACCACACTCAGATCTACACACAGGCGCAGATAACGGAGCGGGTCGAAGAAATGGCGAAAGAGATAACGGACAGTTATCCCGCCAGCAAGCCTTTGCTTGCGGTTTGCGTGATAAAAGGCGCCGTGCTGTTCTATGCCGATCTGGTAAAGGCGATAAAAGACCGTGACGTGCGTTTCGGTTTTGTGGCGGCAAGCTCTTACTATAACGCGGAAGGCGGCAGGATGCAGTCCACGGGTATCGTCAACATGAAATATACATCCATAGACGAGAGCGAGATCGTCGGCGCGGAAGTGCTTATCGTGGAAGACATAATCGATACGGGCAGGACGCTCAAAGCGCTCAAAGATTATTTCGTGGCAAAGGGCGCCAACACCGTCAAAATAGCCACGCTCCTGAACAAGCCCGACTGCCGCGTCGTGGATATCGATCCCGACTACACGGCGTTCACGCTTATAGGCAATCCTTACATCATAGGCTACGGACTGGATAACGCTCAGCAGTTCCGTAACCTCGACGGAGTGTATAAGATAAACTGATGGAAAAAATTTGCGACTTGCAGACGAACGGACTTAAATTCATCCAGAGCGATGAATTTTTTCCTTTCGGCACGGACGGCGTGGAGCTTGCCAATTTCGTCAGGGGCGGAGCGAGAAACCGCGCGATCGACCTCGGCTGCGGCAGCGGCATAGTGCCCGTCTTGCTCGCAGGCAAAAAGCACATACCGACCGTGGGCGTGGAGTTGCAGGAAAAAGTGGCGAAACTGGCGGAGCGAAACGCCGAACTGAACGGTCTGCCCGTCAGGATCTATAACATGCGCATGCAGGACGCGCCCGCGTTTTTCGGAAAAGGCGCGTTCGATACCGTTACGTGCAATCCGCCTTACCGCAGAGCGGGGAGCGGCGAAGCTAGCGCGAACGAATATGTGCGCATAGCGCGTCATGAAGTGGAAATGACGGCGGCGGACGTCATGCGCGCCGCCGCGGGCTTACTGAACGACGGCGGACGGCTGTATATCGTTCATATTCCCGAACGTCTTGACGAGATAATGCGGCTGGCATCGGAAAGATCGCTCACGCCCAAAGTGTTGCAGATCCTCCGTCCGTCCGACGGAAAGAGACCGCATCTTTTTCTGCTCAAATGCGTGATGGGCGGTAAAAGCGGACTGGAAGTCCTCCCCGAAAGGAACGTGCTCGGCTCGACGGCCGACGATTATCCCGACGGCAGCGGCGGTCATTGAAACAGAGCCAATAAGCGGAATTTATGTTATATATTGTCGTAACGCCGATAGGCAATCTCGGCGACATAACTTACAGAGCGGTCGAAGTTCTCAAACAAGCGGATGTCATCCTTTGCGAAGACACCCGCCGTTCCGCAGTGCTTCTTGCCCGTTACGGCATAACGACGCCGACGCGTTCTTACGAAAAGTGGAGCGAAGCGCGTATAGCCGACAGGATAGCGGACGAGCTCGCCGAAGGGAAGGAGATAGCCTTAATAAGCGACGCGGGCACGCCTCTCATAAGCGATCCCGGGAAGGTACTGACCGACCGTCTCCGCGAGCGCGGGCTGCCGTATACTGTCGTGGGGAGCGGGTGCGCGGCGATAAGCGCGCTGCTGCTCTCGGGCATGGCCGCGAGCTCGTTCTGTTTCGTCGGATTTTTGCCCGAAAAGAACTCCGACAGGGCGCATGTGACCGAAAAATTCGCCGACCTCCGATCGACGCTGATATTTTACGTGGCGCCGCATGACATAACGGACACCGTCGCATATCTCGGCGAGGCGCTGGGGGCGCGAAAAGCGTGCCTGGTGCGCGAAATAAGCAAGATATACGAAGAAGCCGTGCGTTTCACTCTTCCCGAACTGCCGCCGTCGGTCACGCTGAAAGGCGAGATGGTGCTCGTCGTCGAGGGCGCGGCGGACAAAAGCTCGCAGCTTTCCGAGCTCGGCGTGGAAGAGCATTTCGCAAGATACGTCGCGGAAGGGCTGAGCGAAAAGGACGCGCTCAAAGCGGTGGCGCGCGACCGCGGCGTGAGCAAAAGCGAAATTTACGCGCAAATCAAACGCAAATGAATCCTCACGGATTGACATATCCGCAGCCGTTGTGATACAATATTACAAACGATAAGGAAGATCAGAAATGCAGGTCAAGAAAAAAGCGATCGAAAACCGTATTTTCGAAGCGGGCAAGCGCGAATTTCTCGAAAAAGGCTATCAGCGCAGCAGCGTATCCCGCATAGCCGAAAGCGCAAAAGTGCCCGTCGGGAATTTTTACAGATATTTCGACGGGAAAAAAGGGCTGCTCGATTCGATAGTCAGCTCGGTATATAACTTCATACCCAAATTCATTGCCGATCTGGCGGGGACAACGACCGTCCTCAACATGCCTCTCGAACAGTTCTCCTCTTTCATAGCGAAAGAGCTTTACAGGGTTTTCTGGCACAACCGCACCGAGCTTTGCATACTGCTTTACAAGTGCGACGGAACGGAATACGAAAAGTTCCGCGAAGAAATAGACCAGCTCATCTGCGACATAATAATAAAGCGCAACTTCGGCGACAGGGAGATAAACGAGTCCGAGCGCATAATGGCGAACGTCGTGGCGAACGGCTATCTTGCGGGGATACTCGAACTGCTCGACATGGAATGGGACGAGGCAAAGTTTACGGGTCTCATACAGAAAATAACGCTGTTCTTTTTCAGCGACTTCAAAACACGGGGATAAATTATGAAAACTGCACACGAATTATGGCGGGACATGCTGTCCGACCTCGAGACCGAGTTCAGCGCGGTCAGTTTCGATGTATGGATAAAAACGCTCACGCCTTATTGCATAGACGACAAAAGCAGGCTCGTTCTCATAGCCACGAACGACGAACACAAGCAGAAAGTCAATTCGGGCATGAAGATAACGATAAAACTCGTGGCGCAGAAAGTCGCTCCCTATCTTACCGACATAGTGGTCATCAACGACGCGGAGAAAGAGGATTATTCCGCGGCGGTGAAAGAGGACGAAAAGGCAGAAGAGGAAAGGCGCAACGACGCGCTTTGCGGAATAGGCACGCCCATAAATCCGAAATACAATTTCGAGGAGTTCGTCGTCGGCAAGTCCAACGAGCTTACGGTAGCCGCCGCGCACGCAGTGAGCGAAGCTCCCGGGCAGAAGTTCAACCCGCTCTTCATCTACGGCGCGTCGGGACTGGGAAAAACGCATATCATGCACGCGATAGGCAATTCGCTCATCGTCTCTCATCCCGAGCTTAAAGTCATCTACGTCACCAGCAATAAATTTCTTAACGACTTCATTTCCTCGATAGGCAACGGCAAGGAATCGCAGAATACGTTCCGCGACAAGTACAGGAGCGCGGACGTGCTCATGATAGACGACATACAGTTCATTTCGGGCAAGGAGCGCACGCAGGAAGAGCTGTTCCATACGTTCAACGACCTTCACGACGCAGGCAAGCAGCTCGTGTTCACGTCAGACAGAACGCCGGGCGAGATACCCGATCTCGAGGAGCGCCTCCGCACGCGTTTCGAGTGGGGGCTCATAACCGACATACAGCCGCCCGACATAGAAACGCGTATAGTCATTCTTCGGAAAAAAGCGCAGAAACTGCAATGCAACATACCGCTCGACGTGCTCACGTTCATGGCGGAAAAGATAGAAAGCAACGTCAGGGAAATGGAAAGCCTGCTCAACAAAGTCGTGTTTCTGAGCGGACTTACGGGTAAACCGCCTTCGGTCGACCTTGTGCGCGACACTCTCAAGGATTACCGCAACGTCACCGAAGAAAAGATCGCGCCCGAAGCCATAATCGATTGCGTGTGCAAATATTTCGGCATGAACAGCTCGGATCTGCTGGGAAAGAAGAAGAACAAAGAGATAGTCGAACCCCGTCAGATCTGCATGTATCTTATGGCGGACCTGACCAATATGCCTCTGGAAACGGTGGGCAACGTCTGCGGCGGCAGAGATCATACGACGGTCATGCACGCCCGCGACAAGATAGAACGCCTTATGCCCACGGTATCGCGCATAAAAACCGCGGTGGACGATATAAAGAGCATGGTGTTCAAAAAATAAAGTTTGCCTTGAAATTATGCCGATAATCGCTTGACAAGCGGCTTTGCTCCGTATATAATATTAAGGCTGACTAAAACAGGAGATATAAGAAATGAAAGAGAAGATACATCCCGATTATCATGAAGTAAAGTGCGTATGCGCTTGCGGAGCGGAATTCATCACGGGTACGACCAAGAAAGGCGACGTGCTCAAAGTGGACGTATGCTCCAAATGCCATCCTTTCTACACCGGCAAACAGAAGAGAGTGGAGACCGGCGGCAGGATCGATAAGTTCAACAAGAGATACGCAAACCTCAATAAATAGTATACAAAAGCCATTCCCGTACGTGCGGTTTTTTCGTTGCACCCAAGGGGATGGTTTTTTTATTTACGGAAAACGAAATGGCAAAAAAGACATCCGAATGGAGATCGCCCGGCAAGTACACGCCGTGCTCGATAGGCGGGCAGGCGCTTCTCGAAGGCGTAATGATGCGCGGTGCCGTCAGTACCGCTGTTTGTTGCCGCGACGAAAAAGGAGAATTAACGGTATATACGGAGCGTAACCCCGCGCGCAAAAAGTGGTATTATAAAGTACCCGTGGTGCGCGGCGTTGCCTCTTTCTTTTTATCTCTCGCGAGCGGCGTCAAGTATATAGGCAAGTCCGCGGAAGTTTTCGCGGGAGAAGACGAGGACGCTCAGATAGGCAAGGGCGGCATGTTTTTTGCCGTCGCGCTCGCGCTCGTGCTTGCGGTGGCGTTGTTCATAGGCATACCCGGTCTGCTCAACTGGCTGTTCATCGACAAACTGCTTTCGCTCGACCAGAAACTTTCCCCGTCGATGTACTCGCTCGTGATGAGCCTTTTCAAGGGCGTGATAAAAGTCCTCGTCCTCGTATTCTATCTGTTCCTTACGAGCAGACTCAGATCCATCCGTCGGACTTATATGTATCACGGAGCGGAACACCGCACGATAAACTGCTATGAGCACGGCATGCCGCTGACGGTGGAAAACGTGCAGAAATGCTCCACCCGTCACGCGCGTTGCGGAACGACGTTCCTTTTTTATACCGTGTTTTTAAGCGTCATAGTAATGGCGGTGGTGACATGGCTGCTCACGCTCGCAGGGTTGAGCACGACCAACATACAGGCCGCGGTCGGGGAGGGCGCGGGGCGCATACTTTATAACCTGATAATAATGGGCGTGGGACTTTGCTGCATACCGCTCCTTGCGGGGCTTTCTTACGAGCTGCTCAAATTCGTTGCGAAAATGCCCGACAACGCCTTCTTCATGATATTCAAAGCGCCGGGGTTCGCATTGCAGGCGCTTACGACCAAAAAGCCCGATGACGGTATGGCGGAAGCGGCTATCGTCGCTTTTGAAAAAGTGCGCGAAATGGACGCCGACCCCACGATACCGCCCGTCGATTTTTATGAAATGACCATGCGCGACGCGCGTAAATTCATAAGCGAAAAGTATGCCGCGGCGGGCATAGACGACGCAAGCGAAGTCGACTGGATGCTTTGCTCGGTGCTCGGAGCGTGCAGGAACGAGCTGGCGCACGTCGTGAAACTCGACCGTAAACAGTCGGAGCTTCTCAAAGCCCGTGTAGCCGAACGCGCTTCGGGCAAACCTCTCGATTACGTGACGGGAGAAAGCGATTTTTACGGCATACGCATAAAAGTGAACGAGGACGTACATCTTCCGAGAATGGAAACGGAGACCGTTGCTCTCGAAGCGGTGAAACTGATAAAAGAGAACGGCTACAAGACCGCACTTGACCTTATGACGGGCAGCGGCTGTATCGCCGCGTTGCTCGCTCACGAAACCGACGCGGAGATCACCGCAAGCGACATAAGCGATAAAGCGCTCTCCGTCGCGCGCGAAAACGTCGGAGACAAAGTCACTCTCGTAAGATCGGACGTGTTCGGCGACATTCGCGGTAAGTTCGACATCATCGTCAGCAACCCTCCGTATATCAGAAGCGCGGAGATAGACACCCTTCAGAAAGAAGTGACCTGCCAGCCTCGCATATCTCTCGACGGCGGCGAGGACGGGCTGAAATTTTACAGAGCGATCGCGGAAGGAGCGGCGGACAGACTGAACGACGGTGGTTCGCTCGTGCTCGAGATCGGGCACGATCAGGCGGCGGACGTATGCGCGCTGCTCGAAGGGCGTTTCACCGACATAAAAGTAATAAAGGACCTCAGCGGAAGCGACAGAGCGGTAACGGCAAAAAAGAAATGAACAAGGAAAAACTCGAAAACATAGTCGCTCGGTACGAAACGCTCGGGCGGGAAATAGCCGATCCAGAGGTAATAGCGGACAGCAAGAGGTGGAGCAGACTGTGCAAGGAGCACACGTCGATCGCGCCGATAGCGGAAAAGTACGGCATGCTCGTCCGCGCGGAAAAAGACGAGCGCGAGGCGGAAGCGTTGCTTGCCGACCCCGACATGAAAAGCTACGCGGAAGAGGAGATACGCGACTGCCGCAAAAAAATATCGGAGCTCGAGAGCGAGCTGAAAGTGCTGCTGCTCCCCAAAGACCCCGACGACGACAAAAACGTCATAATAGAAATACGCGGCGGCGCGGGCGGAGAGGAAGCGGCGCTGTTCGCCGCGGAGCTCATGCGTATGTATAAAATGTATGCGGATTCCGTCGGCTGGAAGTGGGAAGACATTTCCGTGAACCGTACGGAGCTCGGCGGCGTGAAGGAAGCGTCTTTTCTGATGAGCGGGGAAGGCGTGTACGGCAGGATGAAGTTCGAGTCCGGCGTACATCGCGTTCAGCGCGTGCCCGAAACGGAAACGCAGGGGCGCATACACACTTCGACGGTGACCGTAGCCGTGCTTCCGGAAGCGGAGGACGTCAATATAGAGATAGCTGACAAGGATCTGCGTATCGACACTTACAGGAGCGGCGGCGCGGGCGGTCAGCATATAAACAAGACCGATTCCGCCGTGCGCATAACGCATATCCCGACGGGTATCGTGGTATGCTGCGAGGACGAGCGCAGTCAGGTCAAGAACAAGGACAAGGCAATGAAAGTCCTGCGCGCCCGCGTATACGACCATTATAAAACGATAGCGGACAAAGAGCAGGCGGACATAAGGAAAAGTCAGGTGGGCACGGGCGACAGGAGCGAACGCATACGCACCTATAACTTCCCTCAGGGCAGAGTCACCGATCACAGGATAGGACTTTCCGTGTACAATATCACCGACTTCATGAACGGCGATATCGGAGGGATGCTTGACGCGCTCAAAATGGCGGAAGTCGCGGAGAAACTCGGCGAAGAAAAAGACTGACGTTGCGGAGAAGGGAAATGAAAGCGGACTATCAGACCGAATACGAAAAGATATTGTCCGTGCAGGACGGAAGCGCGAAACTCCTTTTGCACGTCTGTTGCGCGCCCTGCATGAGTGCGGGCATATGCGAGCTTGCGGAAAAATTTTCCGTGACGGCGTATTTTTACAACCCCAACATCCGCCCGCGAGAGGAGTACGAAAAACGTCTTAAAAACGTACGCCGACTTATAAAATGTCTGGGGCTCGATATCGAAGTTATTGCCGAAGAATACGTTCCGTCGGAATACGAAGAAGCCGTCGGGGAATACCTCGGGGGCGAAGAACACGGCGAAAAATGCAAGCGTTGCACGGCAATGCGTATCGATCGCACGGCGCGCAAATGCGCGGAGCTCGGTTACGATTATTTTTCCACCACACTGACGGCGAGCCCGCTGAAAAACGCCGAAGAACTGAACGGATACATGCGGGCGGCAGCGGAAAAATACGGCGTGAAATGCCTGCCGAGCGATTTCAAAAAGAAAAGCGGCAATCTGAAAATAAAAAGGATCTGCACGGAATACGATATTTACAGACAGCGTTATTGCGGTTGTACTCCCGCGCGCAGACTTATCGTGGCGGTCACGGGCGGGATAGCGAGCGGAAAAAGCATATTTACAGGTATGCTCGGCGAGCTCGGCGCGTATACTATAGACGCCGACAAGATAACGAGAGAACTCCAACGTGAAGGCGAAAGCGTGTGCGAGGAGATAAAGCGCACCTTCCCCGATTGCGTGATAGGCGGAAAGCTCGACAGGGCGGCGCTGAAAAAAGCGGTGTTCGCGGACGAAAGGAAACTCAGCCTGCTGGAAAGCATAGTGCATCCTTCGGTCAAGGCGGAGCTCAGACGCCGCGCGCTTGCTTCCGACAGACCTGTGACAGTCGTCGAAGTCCCGCTGCTTTTCGAAAGCGGTTGCTCGTCCATAGCCGACGTTATAGTCAACGTCCGCGCGTCCGACGATATCCGCCGCGCGCGCGTCGCGGAACGTGACGGAACGGACGGGGAAACGTACGAACGCATTAAACGCGCACAGCTTTCGGACGAAGCGCGCGAAAGTCTTTCGGACGTGACCGTAGTCAACGACGGAAGCAGGGAGTCGCTCGCGCTTGCGGCAAAGGAGCTGTACGACGGGTGGCTGGACAGATTAAAACAAGCTTGATCTTATTGACCGTTGTCGCCGCGATAACGGTCTTGTATTTTATTGCGTCCGCGTTTTTTCCGCGCGCATACGAAGCGGAGATAGAGTACGCGGCGCGTGCGACGGGACTGGACGAAGATCTGATACGCGCCGTCATATGGACGGAGAGCAAATTTGACGAAGACGCCGTAAGCGGCGCGGGTGCGAGCGGACTCATGCAGATGACGGAAGACACGCGCGCGTTCGTTTCCGAGCGTACGGGCGCGGAGGCGGACGGCAGCGCGCGCAGCGAGATATATCTCGGCAGCGCGTATCTGCGATATCTGCTTGACAGATGCGGCAACGAGACCGACGCGCTGATGTCTTACAACGCGGGGTATTACAACGTGATGCGCTGGAAAGCTGAAGGGAGCGAGCCATACCCCGAAACGCGCGAATATATGCGTCGGGTTGAATTCGCCCGCAGGGTGTACCGTTATATATTCTGATAACGGTTTTTTTTGCCGTATCTGTTGACGGCGGCGGGAGTATAAGCTATAATAATGCCATGAATATTTCTCAGATGTACGGCATAATGCTTATGCTCATGAATAACGGGCGCGTCACGCGCGAGGAAGTCGCGGAACGCTTCGAGATATCCACGCGTACCGCGCAGAGATATATGGAAGCATTGGGCGAGGCGGGAGTCCCCGTCGAGTCTTTGAGCGGAAAAAACGGCGGATACAGCATACCCGCCGATTACAAACTGCCGTGCGTACTTTTCGGAAAAGACGACCTCGGCAGGATAAAAGTATGTCTGAGCGCGCTCTCGCAGTCTTTCAAGGACGACCTCAGCGAAGACCTTCTGGACAAGCTGACCGCACTGGCGGACGGCGACAGAACGCGTATGCCGTCGGGCGAAAAACTCGTCGTCGATTTCGACAACTGGAACGGCGGCGACAGCGTATCCGCAAAAACAGACGCGGTCACCACGGCGATAAACAACTGCGTGACGGTGGATATAGAATACACGGACAAATCAGGCAAAACGACGCGCCGTCTGCTCGATCCTTATTGCATGGCGGTAAAAGAAGGCGTGCGTTACGTTTACGGGATGTGTCATCTTCACAATCAGTACAGGCTGTTCAGGCTCGCGCGGATAAAGCGTATCGAACTGACGGACAGGACGTTCGACAGGCGCAGCGACGCGGACGTGCGCGGCGCGCTTTCCGTGGAGCTCGGCGGCAGGATAGACATTACTTTAAGTGTTAGCGAAGCCGCGTTGCCGCTCGTGGAGGAATGGCTGGGCAGCGAAGCGGTCGAGCCCGACGGCGACGGATATACGGCGCGGGCAAAAGTTTTCGGCGGCGACGAACTGATTCGCAAACTTCTTTCTTTCGGCTCGCTCGTAAAAGTGACCGCGCCGCAACAGGTCGCCGACAGAGTAAAGGCGGAAGCGGACAGGATCGCCGCGCTTTACGGCTGACGCGGGTGCGTTCGGCGTGACTTCGGAAGGTTAAATTTTATAAATTGCAAAAAAGTAGGCTAATTCGCTTTGAATTACGTCTGCTTTTATGATAGAATAGAACGGATAACGGGAAATTCCGTATAAAGAGAGGAAATTACTCAATGGACGACAAGGAGCTTAACGGCAAAAAAGCAGGCGCGGGTGCGCTCGGCGCATTCGGCAAGGTCTATTATCCCTTGCTCGCGCTCGTCGCGGTACTGCTTTTGGTATTCTCTTTTGTGACCTATTATTATGTCGGCGCTTCGAAGAGCACCGATGTCGATCTTGCCACGGCTTCGGCGCGCGCGGAAGAGCTTTCTTTTGAAAGGAACTCTTACACGCTCGGTACGGGCAGCAGTGCCGAGGAGGCCGCGGATATGATATCCGAATGGATAAACGGCATCGACGGCATCACCGAAACGACCGCAAGACGCAAAGACGAAACGGTAAGCAAGACCGACAACGCGGAACTTGACATAACCGCGGATTTCGCAACGGCGGACGGCAAACCCTCCGCTACGTTCGTAAAACAGGACTTCTCTCTGCCGACAATAGACTACGTCATCGACCGCGACACCGTCGCCGACATGACGGGCGAGGAATATGCGGGGCAGGAAGGTCTTATCTATGCGGGCAGACAGGTAAACAACCTAATCGTGATAATACCGGGCACCGTCACGCGCAACGCGACGAGCGAGAGCGCATACGGCGACGCGGTACTGTTCATGACGCATTACGACTCCGACTCGTCCAGCGAGGGCGGTAGCGGCGCGAGCGCCGTGGCTGCCATGCTCGGCACAATAGAAACGGTGCTCGCATCGGACGCGGAATACGAAAACGACCTTGTTTTCGTGATGACCGACGGCAGATACGAACAGAGCGTCGGCGCGTACGCGTTCAAAAACCAGTTCACGGGGTTCGGCAACGTATATGACCGCATAGGCGCGGCGTTCAACTTCGACGCGCTCACGGCAGACGGCGCGCTCACGATAGTGGGAACGTCGGACAACGATTCCGGCATAATGGGCGAGTATCTCGGTTCCGCTGCTTCCGTAAGAACGGACAGCGCGGCGGACGCGCTTTTGCAGGACGGCATATCCTCCGACTTCGACATATTCTATGACAAGCTCAGCGAGACCTGGCAGATCCCCGCGATCAACTTCATGCTTACAGGCGGTTCCTCCGACGCGGGCACCGCATACGATACTTACGAAAAAGCGTCCTCTTCGGACGTGATAGCGCAGTACGCATCCGCCATGCAGGCGCTTGCGGAGCATTTCGGTAACTGTGACGTGACCGCTCTCGGCGCGTCTACGTCCGCTTCGTCATACACCTATCTCGGACTCAGCGGCGTTGCGAGCGGCGGAGCGGTATACACGATGAGCGCGATCCTGCTCGTCCTGCTCATAGCGGCGGTGGGACTCGCGGTCAGATTCAAAGCGTTCGGCATAGTAAACGCGCTCAAAGGCGTGGGCGGCGTCGCGCTTACGGCGGCATTCTCGCTCGCGGCGTTTGCGGCGGCATACTTCCTGCTCGGTTCGCTTGCGGCGGCGTTCGGCGTGATAACGCTCAGAATGCTCACTACCGCGCATTTCGTTACGCCCGCTCTCGTCGTTCCCGCGGTGTTGTTCGCGGCGGCGGTTAGCTGCGGACTTTACCCTCTGATAAAGAGAGGTTTCAGGATCAAGGCGGCGGACTGCGTCCGCGGCGGCGCGTTCCTGTTCATCGTGCTCGCGGTATTCTTCGGATTCGCGCTTCCCGCAATGAGCCTTCCTTATCTCATCATCGGGCTCGCGCTCGTGTTTACCGCGATAGTAAACATCCTGCTTAAAAAGCCTTTCAGATCGAAATTCGGTTTCGGTATCGAAAGACTGTTCCTTTACACGATCCCCATGATGTTCGCGCTGCCGTTCGCGGTGCAGGCGATAATGGCGGTCGGCAACCTCATAGCGACGTTCTCAGTCATATTCCTTATGCTCAACGTCACTTTGATCCTGTCTTCCATAACGCCTTACTTCGACTATTTGCAGCCCGCGCTCACCGACGCGTTCGAGAAGCTTCCCAAGCACACCGTACCCGTGATAGAAACGGTGGTGGAAGACGTCGAGGACATTTCCAAAAAGGGTAAGTTCGAGACCGTTACCGAAACGAAGGTCATCAAGCACAAAGTCGCATGGCGTTACCACAACTGGTTCGGCGTGCTCGTGCTGTGCCTTGTGACGCTCGTCGCGTCGCTCATATCGACCACCGTCGGAGCTTATGCGAATACCGATCTTTCGCTCAACCGCACTTCCGACTACGACTTCACGAACAGCATAATATACGAAAGCATTTATGACGACAGCGTCGTCTGCTATATCGATACCAGCTCGGGAACGGCAAGCACCTATTACTGGCTCATCAAGGACGAAGCGGTATACAGGAACCTCAAATACTGCGACGGCTACGATTACTGGGAATGGACATGGGACGACACTCTCGGCGCATATAAAATGGCGGTGACCCCTTCGGCAATGCCTTCTTATTCCACCGATCTCTGGTCGGAAGCGGAGGATGCCGCGTCCGGTACCAAGCAGTATAACGTAACGCCTTCCGACGAATCCGTCACACAGGTAGTCATGACATTGCGCGGAGTGAAAACGGGCGACGTCATTCAGGTATCCAAAGACGGAACGACAGACTATTCGATGAAGTTCACCGCGGCGGCGGATACCGCTGAAGTCGTGTTGCCTTACGGCTACGGCAACTGCACGGTGACCGTCACGACGTCGAGCTCTCTTACCGTCAACGCTTACGAGTACGGCACGTCCGACAACCTCATAAGCAACGAGGCGCAGGAGAGATACAACACGATGAAGCAGTTCATGAAGGACACTTACGGCTACGACCTCGGTTTCGGATTCGTCCGTAAAGACTGACGGTTCGCCGCAAAAACGGAAAATCACGACAAAGACGGAAAATTTAATCTTTTCCGTCTTTTTTCCTTTTTATAGTAGACAAAAAACAGCTTATTTGCTATAATCAAATAGCAGGGAGAAGTACCCTCGGTACTGTCCGTACGCGGAAAATACTGGTTTACGGAGACGACAGATGGTAAATATAAGAAAGCCCAAAAATGCATTGAAATTCAACAAGCCCGCTTCCTGGTGGGGGTCGACGTGGCGTGAAGCCGTACCTACGGGGAACGGTACCGTCGGCGCGGCTGTTTACGGCGGCGCAGGCAACGACGTGATAATGCTCAATCACCGCGATCTGTGGTGGCAGGGACACGTCGGAGTGTTGCAGGACGTTGCCGACAAGCTGGCTGCCGTGCGCAAAAAAATGGACGACAACGACCCCGTTGCCGCGCAGGGCATACTTTCGGGCGCTCTCATAACCAAAAATTACCGTCCTCAGATGAGTTATCCTTTGCCGCTCTGCGATTTCAGAGTAAGCGTGCCTTTCGACCGCGCGGTAAGGGATTATCAGCGTGTGCTCAATATGGAAAACGGCGAGGTCTCCGTCGTATACCGCGACGGGACGACGAAGTACGAGCGCTCCGTTTTCGTCTCCCGCGAGAATGACACCGTCTGTTACGAGATCACGAAGTCGGGCGGGAAATCGATCGAAGCGACTTTCTCCCTTTCCCTCCACGATAAATTCAACGTAAGAACGCCCGTTTCGGTGAGCAAACTTCCCGAAGGCGTCAACGTAAGATACGAAAATTACTTCATGTATTTTTCGGCGCGCTCGGACAACGGCACCGAATTCGGCTGCGTCGCGCGCATAAATCATTTCGGAGGCACGCAGTCCGTCGACCCGCAGAAGGGTATCACCATAAAGGGCGCGGAAAAAATACTCGTGCTCATTCGTCCTTTCATCGAGAGTCAGCGCGAAAAGGAATGGAAGAACCTTAAAACTTCTCTTACCGCGGTAAAACTGACTTACGACAAACTGCTCAAAGAGCACACCAAACTTCATTCGCGCCTGTTCGGCTCGGCGGAGCTCGATCTTGACGCGGACGGAAGGGACGCGGCGATAGAGGATCTCATAGACGAAACTTTCGTCAGCGGAGAGATGCCCGTCGCGCTTGCGGAAAAACTGTGGGCATACGGACGTTTCCTGCTCATATGCGGAGCCGCCCCCGGAACGCTGCCGTGCGCGCCCTGCGGGCTGTGGTGCGGGGATTACAAAGCCGTCGATTCGCACATAGACGCGTCTGGCGGACTGCAATCGATGTACGAACAGATATTCGCTGGCAATCTCTGCGAATATGTGGACAATATCTATAATTATTATTCGGGCGTGACCGACGATCTGAAAAAGAACGCGAGCAGGCTTTACGGTTGCCGCGGCATAATGATACCGTCGGTAATGGCTCACGGAACGGGTGCGCTCGGCTCCGTGGATCCGAAGGTCATACATTTCACCGCGGCGGCAGGCTGGATAGCCCGTTTCTTCTATGACTACTACTCGTTCACGGGCGACGAAAAATTCCTCAAGACCAAGGCAATGCCGTTCATGAAAGACGTCGCCACGTTCTATGAAGAATTCCTCAAACTCAAGGATTCCAAATACGAGACCTGTCCGTCGTACAGTCCAGACACCACCCCCGGCAATTACGTCATAGGCGACGGGGAACTCAAAATAGCCCGCAACTCGACCGTGGATTTTGCGGTAATACGCGAGCTGCTCACCGACCTTATAAAAGGCAGTGCGGTTACGGGGCTGTATAAGGACGACGTGCAGAAGTGGCAGCATATGCTGACGTGCGTGCCCGCTTACGCATTCAATGCCGACGGCACGGTAAAAGAATACATAGACGCGGAGTTTGCGGATAACGATCTTTCCCCGTCGACTCTGATGTATTATCCCGTATGTCCCGGCAGGGAAGTCGGCGCGGATTCTCCCGAACTGCTCAGATCCTTCCTTCTGACGGCGAAGAAAAAGTACGACACCGCGAAACGGAATTTCACGAGCGAATATCTTGCGCGTTACGCCAACATATTTGCGCGGACGGGCGACGGCGACGAAGCGTACGGCGTCATCACGCAGATGGTAAGGGCAATGAGCATGCAGAACCTTATTTTCGCGGCGAGCGATTGGCGCGGTATGGGCGTGGGTACGGGCGCGGTTTGGGCGACGTATTCGCTTGAAGCCAATATGGGCGTGACAAATGCGTTGCAGGAAATGGTGATCCAGTCCCGCGACGACGAGATATATCTGCTCCCCGCGCTTCCTCAGGCGGCGACGAGCGGCAGTGCGGAAGGCTTCCTGACGAAAGCGGGCGTCGAAGTATCGCTCGACTGGAACGGCAGAAAGCGCACGGCTTCCGTAAAGCTCAAAGCAAAGAAAGCGCGTACGATTTCCGTAAGGCTTCCTTACGGCGCGTCGTACAGGGTGAGCAAGAACGGAGGCGAAAAATTCGATACGGAAAAAGCGCTCATCACCGAGCTTAAACTCGCCGCAAACAAAGTACTTTCGTTTGATTTCAGATATTAACGGAGATACATATCCATGAAGATATTCATTGTGGGAATAAACGGAAAAATGGGCAGGGCGATATGCGACCTTGCCGAAAACGAGGGCATAACCGTTTCGGGCGGGATCGACGTCGCGCCGAACGGTAAATACCCCGTGTTTGCCGAAGCGAAGGACGTGAACGTCGATTTCGACGTCATCATCGATTTTTCCCGTCCGTCCACTCTCGACGAAGTTGCGGAACTTGCGCTTGCTCATGACAGACCCGTCGTGATAGCCACTACGGGTTACGACGGCGCTCAGCTGAAAAAAATAGCCGAATTGTCCGAAAAAGTGGCGGTATTCCGCTCTGCTAACATGAGCGTCGGCGTGAATGTCGTGGAGAAAGTCCTTCCGATACTTGCTTCCGCACTCGCAGGGTATGACGTGGAGATCGTGGAGGCGCATCACAACATGAAGGCGGACGCGCCTTCGGGAACCGCGAAACAAATGCTCGCGGCGGTGGAAAAAGGTCTCGATTACGCCCCGAACATTATCTACGGCAGAGAAGGCGAAAGCAAACGCAAAAAAGGCGACATAGGCATGCACGCCATCCGCGGCGGCACGATAGTGGGCGAACACGACGTCATGTTCATCGGCGATGACGAAATAATCGAAATAAAGCATACCGCTCTTTCACGCAAAATATTCGCGGTGGGCGCCGTACGCGCGGCGTCTTTCCTCATCGGCAAGCCCGCGGGCATGTACGACATGAGCGATTACCTCGCTTCGGAAAAATAAAACCCTGCTTATGGGTAACTTTATCGTACGGTCACTTTGTTCTTTTAAGATGATCCAATAATTATAAAAATATTTCTTGTACTTAGAAGGGGCTGTCCGCATAGCAATGCGGGCAGCCCCTTTGTTGTATAAATTATCGTTACCGATGCGTTATCAGAATCTGATCCTGTCCGCGATGTACTTTTCAAGCTCGTCCGCGGGGATACGCACCTGTTTCATGCTGTCGCGGTCGCGGACGGTCACCGTGCCGTTTTCCATGGTCTCGAAGTCAACGGTCACGCAGAACGGAGTGCCGATCTCGTCCTGACGGCGATAGCGTTTTCCGATGGAACCTGCTTCATCGTAAGTGCACATGAACGACTTGGTGAGCTCTTTATATATGGCGCGCGCTTTCTCTCCGAGGTTTTTCTGCAAGGGAAGGACCGCGGCTTTATAGGCGGCTATCGCGGGGTTGAAGTGCATCACGACGCGCGTTTCGCCGTTTTCCAGCGTTTCTTCGTCATACGCTTCGGTGAGCACCGCAAGCATGAGTCTGTCCGCGCCGATCGAATATTCGATAACGTAGGGAATGCATTTTTCGCCCGTGACGGGGTCTGTGTATTCCATGCTCTTTCCGGAAAATTCGGAATGGCGCGAAAGATCGTAGTCCGTGCGGTTGTGTATACCGTTGAGTTCGCTCCAACCGATGGGGAAGAGGTACTGAATATCGCATGCGGCTTTGGCGTAATGCGCGAGTTTGTCGTGATCTTTATACCTAAGATGCTCGGGATCGAAGCCGAGGTCGAGCAGGAAATCGAGAGCGGCTTTCTTGTACTTTTCGTAATACTCGCCGTCCGTGCCTTTCTTGCAGAACCACTGATGTTCCATCTGTTCGAATTCTATCGTACGGAAAATGAAGTTACCGGGGGTTATCTCGTTACGGAACGCTTTTCCTATCTGTCCGATACCGAAAGGCACTTTCGCGCGTGTGGTGCGCTGTACGTTGAGGAAGTTGACGAACTCGCCCTGCGCCGTTTCCGGACGAAGATAAACGATGTTCTGACCTTCTTCGGTAACGCCTCTGCTCGTTTCGAACATGAGGTTGAAAGTGCGGATGGGAGTAAAGTCCGACTTGCCGCACTTGGGGCAGGCGACGTGGTGTTCGGTGATATACGCCTGCATTTCCTCGTTGGTCATCTTGTCGGGATTGACTTTTCCTTTGGAATGCATTTCGATGAGCACGTCGGCGCGGTGGCGCGTTTTGCAGCATTTGCAATCCATTTTGGGGTCGGAGAAGGAAGTGGTGTGACCGCTCGCTTCCCAGACGCGGCTGTTCATGAGGATTGCGGCGTCGATACCGAAAGAATTGTCGCTTTCCTGCACGAATCTTTTCCACCAGGCGCGTTTGATGTTGTTTTTTATCTCGACGCCGACAGGGCCGTAGTCCCAGGTATTGCCCATGCCTCCGTATATCTCGCTGCCGGGAAAGATGATCCCGCGGCCTTTGCAGAGGTTTACGAGTTTATCCATAGTAGCTTTCATTGTTATCTCTCCTTTATTACTAAGGTATAATACAAAATAAAGTAAAGTTTGTCAAGTAAAGTGTAACACTTGGCGCAAACGCGCAATACTATGAAGTAGGATATCCTCACTCGAAAGACAAAACGAAGGTGCACCGTAAGAGAAAGCTCACGCTCCGCGCACGGCGGAAAGACGTCGCCGACCGCGCGCGGGAAACGGAGCCGAGGCTGTCCGATGGAAAAACGAAAATACGGAGGGAAAAACTATGTTCAATCAGGGTTGCGGATGCAACGACATATTCATAATCTTACTGCTCCTTTGCTGCTGCGGCGGGAACGGCTGCGGTTGCGGATGCGATAAGAAAGTGGATTGCTGCGATCTCGTTTTCTTATGGCTCATACTTTCGTGCTGCGGCTGCGGTTGCAAGAACGATTGCTGCTGCAAATAAAGCAAGTACATAAGATCGTAAAAAACGGTACCCGGGCTTTGCCGAAAGCGCATTGCTCGGGTATATTTTATATAATTGGTAAAAATTCCTTGCGTTATCCGCGGAAAAATGGTAAAATAACACAGTATGCATCCTATATCGGCTCATCTGCCGAACAGGGCGCACGGTGCAGGTTATGCCTGACGGCAAACCGAGCGTATGTTTAATAACGACAAAACGCGGACACTCTTATAAAAGAGGTTCGACAAGGAGAGAAAAAATGAAAAAGAGATCGACGCAAGTAGTGGCGACGTTTGCCGTAATGGCGGCACTCATCGTCGTGGCGAATCTGCTGGACAAAGCCTATTCTTTCGGGCTCACCGCTCTCATCGGAGCGGCGCTTGCGGTATGCGCGCTCGTATCCGTAACGCTCAGCGCGACCGTGTACGACAAATGGTATTATGCCGTCGGCGCGGGAGTGATATTCGGACTCGTTTCGTTCGCGCTGGCTTACATTTTCCCGAGCCCGCTGTTCCAGAACCCGCTGATATCCGTACTTCCGAGAGCGTTTATCGGCATAATAGGGTACGGAGCGTATAAACTCGCTCAGCTTGCCGTAAAAGCCTTCGCCGCGTTCGCGGGGAAAACGCATATGCATTTTGCGATCCCGCTCGCGCTCGTCGGGGCAACTGTAGCGGGGCTCGTGTGCTTCATCATCTTCGCGCGCGGACTTAACAGCATAGTATACTTCGTGCTCATCTGGCTCATCGTACTTGTCGCGATATTTTTTACGGCGCTTACGTTTGCCTGCGTCTCCGCGGCAAAGGGCGGCAAAGACGAACGCGGGCGCGAACACATAGCGCTTTGCACGGGCGCATTCTTCACCGTCGTGTCCAATACCGCGCTCGTTCTCCCCATGATGTTTCTGTTCGGCGGAAGGTTCGGTTCGCTTTCGGAAGTTTACGCGACGCTTACTCTGATAAACTTCCTGCCCGAACTGCTCATAACCGTCGCGGTGGCTCCGTTCGTCATACTCGGCGTTCGTCGCGGACTGCGCCTCGGCGTGGACGGCAAGCCGCGTTATAAAAAACAGACGGAAGACGAAGATAAAGCGCGCTCCGAACCCGAAAGCGGCGGAGCGGATACCATAAACGAAATAAAGGAAGATCAGGACCGATAATGTTACTTGCCATAGACATAGGAAACACCAATATCAAGATCGGAGTGTTCGAAAAGGACAAGCTGATCCATTCGCTGCGCCTTTCTACCGTACAGGGAAGAACGGGCGACGAATACGGAATGGACATAATCGGTCAGCTTAACGCAAAAGGCATAAAACGCGAAGACATAGACGGCGCGATAATGTCGTCCGTCAATCCGGGACTGAACTATACGTTCGAGCATGCGTGCGACTACTATATGGGCGTAAAACCGCTCGTCGTCGGCTCGGGGATAAAGACGGGACTGAATATAAAGTACGACAACCCCAAGGAAGTGGGCGCGGACAGGATAGTCAATGCCGTCGCGGCGTATTACACTTACGGCGGACCGTGCATAACGATAGATTGCGGTACGGCGACTACTTTCAACGTCATCAGCGAAAAAGGCGAATTTCTCGGCGGGCTTATCGGGCACGGTCTTAAAAGCGCGGCGGAAGCGCTTTCGACGGCTGCGGCTCGTCTGCCGAAAGTGGAGCTCGTGCTTCCGAACAAAGTGGTCGGAAAGAACACGATAAACAACATGCAGGCGGGACTGATACAAGGCTACATCGGAATGGCGGAACGCATAGTGCGGCTGATAAAAGAGGAAACGGGCTACAAGACAGCAAAGGTGATAGCGACGGGCGGACTGAGCGAACTGATATACAGAAACAGTGATATAATCGACGTTATGGACAGGACGCTGACTCTGCGCGGACTCAACATAATATATAATATGAATAAATAACAGCGAGGAATTATACCCAATGAAAAAGACCGTTAATGTGGCAATAATGGGAATAGGCACCGTGGGCGGCGGGACTTACGAGATCCTGACGAGCAATCACGATTTTCTTCTGCGCACCCAGGGCGTGGATTACAGAGTCACCAAAGTGCTCGACAAAAACACCGACAGGCTCAAAATGTTCGGCATACCCGAATCGTGCGCCGCGGCTAACGTGGACGATATAGCGAACGACGACGAAATAAGCATAGTAGTCGAGACCATGGGCGGAGTCGAACCCGCAAAGACGTTTATAGAGAAAATGCTGCTTGCGGGCAAAAGCGTCGTTACAGCGAACAAAGAGCTCGTTTCAAAGCACTGGAGTTCTCTGGAAGCGGCGGCGAGAAAGGGCGGCGCGGGTCTGTATTTCGAGGCGTCCTGCGTGGGCGGCGTACCCATAATCCGCGCTTTGCAGGAAAGCCTTCAGGCAAATCACATCAATTCCATAGTGGGTATCATCAACGGTACGACCAACTATATCCTCACTAAAATGACGGAAGATGGTATGAGCTACGCCGACGCGCTCAAAGAGGCGCAGCAGCTCGGATATGCCGAGTTCAACCCGACGGCGGACGTCGAAGGCTTTGACGCGGCGTACAAGCTCAGCATACTCGCTTCGCTTGCGTTCCATACCTGCGTACCTTATACCGAGATATACCGCGAAGGGATAACCAAAGTCACGAAAGCGGATATAAAAACGGGTCTCGAGCTCGGCTACCGCATAAAACTGCTTGCGATAGGCAAGCGCAAAGGCAACGTCATAGAAGCCCGCGTGCATCCCACGTTCGTCCCCGCGGATCATCCGCTTGCGGGCGTGAGCGGTTCGTTCAACGCAGTTTACGTCAACGGTGATTTCGTGGACGACCTCATGTTCTACGGCAGGGGAGCGGGCGCGCGTCCTACGGGCAGCGCCATAGTCAGCGATGTGGTCTATGCCAGCAAGCGCACGGAGCCGCTCTACTCCGATTTCGACAATAACGGCAAAGTCGCGGAAGGCATAGAGGTCAGCAAGGATTTCAGAAGCAAATATTACATTGCGGTATCGGTCAAGGACGCACCCGGCGTGCTCGCCGCGGTAACGGGCGTGTTTGCCGATCACAACGTCAGCATAGAGAGCGTTTCCCAGCGCGCGGGCGGCACGGGCGCGGTCATATGCTTCCTCACTCATACCGCCAACGAATCGGATGTGAACAAAGCGGTCAGCGACATAGAAAGCCTCGACGATACCAATAAAGTCGTGAGCCTTATAAGAGTGCTCGGCTGACGGTATCGGGCGGATCGGAAAAGACCGCGCGACCGACATTCGGAGCATTGCGCGGCGGTAACATTAATAACATTAAATTTGCAATATCCCGATAAATTATTTGACATTAACAATGCCGATATAATATAATTAACGGAGTTATTGTAACAGTACAACATAAGGAGACATCTGATGTCAAAGATCACAAAAAGTGCAGTAGCCGTACTCATCGCATTGGCGCTCAGCGTCATATTCGTATTCAGCACGGCTTTCGCAAACGGCTTCACGTTTACAGCATCGGCTGCGCCCGTCACGGAAAGCGTGACCATAAACACCGGCGTAACCGATTCCGTTAAATACGGCGATTCGTTCAACGTAGATGCTACGGCGAGCGTAAAAACTCCCGGCGGTCTGGTAAAGACCGGTGTAACTTCCGTAACCGCCGATGAAGTCGGTATATATGAAGTCACCTATACTTCCGACGGAACCAACAAAGGAAGCTACACGTATAACGTAGAGTGCTATATGGAGTATGAGTACAAGCTCATCGTAGACAATTACGGCGCGACCATACCCACCTACTGGAAAAAGGATTCCGCGGACATCACTCTTCCCGGAGCTACGCTTTACTATTACGACGAAGACGTTGAGAAGTGGCTTCCCGCAAAAGACAGCAGCGTGGTATATTGCAGAGTGACCGTTCCCGGCAAGGCAAGCGTGGAAAAGGACGTTTCTTCCTGGACGGACTCCGACAGAACTATAAGCCCCGACACGGAAGGCGTTTACTTCTTCACTTATTACGCCAAACTCGCCGGCGGCAAGAATGTGATCAGTCAGGAATACACCATGCAGGTACAGCGCACGTTCTCGGATACGAGCGCTCCCACTCTCGTGGTTTCGGGTATGCCTTCTTCGGCAAGCGTAGGCACTCAGGTATCGCTTCCCAAAGCGACCGTGACCGATGACTACGATACCCGCGTTTACACCGAGATCAGGGTCACCCACGATTACGGCGACGGCAAAGGCGTCGTTGACGTCAAAGACGTCGTTATAGACGAAAAGACGGGATATGCCGCAAAGGATCCCGACGGCAATACGCTTTACTATAAAGCGGACGCAAACGGCGGTTACGCATACAGCGGCAGCGAGCTTGCGACCACGACCAAACCCGAAGAGGCGGTAACCGTGAAGTTCGACAACGATAACTTCATGAGCTTCTATCCCGCAGACGAGGGGACTTACACCGTTACTTACAGCGCAAAGGACAGCACGGGTTATTATGGCGGAGAGAACGATCTTTCCAACAGCACGACTCAGCGTAACTATCAGATAAGCGTATCCGATACTTCAGCTCCCGTATACGACGAGCTTGACAGCAGCCTTATCCCTTCGCAGTGGGGTTACTACGGCGTATACAGAAAGTACGTCGACGGTAAGGATGCTTCCGATCCCGACGAGGAACCTGTCAAGATCGCTCAGACGATACAGTTCCCGATCCCCGAGCTTTACGATAACAAAGACGACGAAAGTGCTCTCAGAGCTTCGTTCACGATCACCGATCCTTCCAACAAGACGGTGATGACGTTCAGAAACATCCTTCTTACCGAACACAGCGGCGACTGCTCGTACGCACCCGCGGATTACGACGGCGGCAACAAGACCTATTACTTCTTCCGTTACTGGGAGACCGAAGGTTACACCGTCGACAAGAGCACGGGTAAAATAACGGGTAACGGTATCGGCGACAACGCATACTCGCTCGTTTATTACGACACCGCCGCGGGAAAGGTGACCAAAGGTTTCTTTGACTTCAACAAGTACAAGCCCGGCAATTCGGCTATCGGTTCCTACACCGTGACTTACGTCGCACGCGACACCAAGGGCAACGGCAGCACGCAGAGTTTCAGTATCGACCTTCAGTCGTCGTTCACCGACGAAGTAGCGCCCGTCGTTGATTTCGAAGCTCCCGCATACTTCGCATTCGGCGCAAGCGAGAAAGAGGACAAGATCGAGGATGTGGATATCCGCGATACGCAGGACAGCAGACTCGACGTCAAGTATTATATCATCTTCAACAAAGGCACGCTCAGCGTCGACAACGACCTGACGCTTGAAAGCGGACTTACGGAAGGCGAGAACTACTACGAGATGGACTACACCGCAGGCACGAACACCTTCACTCTCGTTCGCGAGAACGGCGCAAACGTGCTCACGGTCACCGATAAGGACGGTGTCGAACACGACGTTACCGTGACGAGCGCTTCCGTATATGTTGCGGCAAGCGCGACCGACGCGGTAGGCAACAACACCTTCAAGTGTGCGGAGATAAGCGTGCTCGACGCTACCGACGATACGACTAAGCGCGCAACGACCGCGTTCGGTACTCTCAATACCGAAAACGCGACCGTCGGCGAGGAATATCTCCTCGGTTCCGCGACAGTTAATTACGCGACCGCGGCAGACCGCAACTACACAGGTTTCGAACTTTACGTTCAGCGCGTCAAGGACGGCGACCGCAAAGAAGTGAACGAAGATCCGCTTTCCGCCGTTTCCTTCGAAACTTACAGCGACAACGGCAATGCGGTGTCAGGTGCTCAGAACACCCTTCACATCGATAACATCCGCTTCACTCCCGGACGTTCGGGCGTATACATGGTAGTGCTTCGCGGATACTACATCTCCGGCAAGAGCGAGACCAAGATGGTATTCGTTACCGCTAACGGCGGCAGCGGATCGGGCAGCGGAGTCGCATCCGGCGTAGGACTTCCTACGACCATGGAATACGGTCAGACCTACGAGTTTAACGACACTTACACCACCAACCTTGAAAACGCGGGAATACTCCACAGCGTAACGGGCGGCAGGATAAAAGTCATGGGCAACGAAGTGACCGCATACTCCATCGCTTCCTATACCTTCAAAGATTACGTATTCAAGTACGAGACGAGCACTGACGGTACCAACGACAACAAAGGTTCCGTAAAGTACGATCTCACGGGCAACAAGTACAACGGCATATCGTCCGAGTATGAGGAGAAGGGCAGACAGTATACCCAGGTATCCGACACCCAGACTCTCACGATCAACCTTCAGGGAGCAATGCCCACGTACAGCGAGAAATTCTCCTCCGATTACACGGGAACTCCCAACGTAGTTGTTCTTCCCAATGTATCCGCTTCTTCCAAGAACGGTAATGCGGCGGATCTCAAGATCACCGTGACCGATCCCGACGGCGTGGATATGACGGGCAGCGTGTATATGGCAGGCGATGTTGACTCCATGTTCGACGAATACAAAAACGCATACCAAGATCTCGGCATAACTCTCGAAGGCAACATGGCTGTATTCTTCCCCGAAAAGGACGGCACTTACACCGTTACGTACAGCGCTTCGCTCAACGGACAGACCGCTACCGCTTCGTACACGATCAAGGCAGGCGACGTTGTCGCTCCCGCGTTCACCGCTGACATCGGATCCATCGACAGCGTGCTCAAGACCGCGGATTCTTATCCCAGCACGAGCGTCGGCGCGAAATTCGACTTCGCCCGCATAGTGGTCCAGGATCCCAGCAATACGGGTTACACCTACTCCAAACAGCTCATCAGCCCCGAGGGCGACGTTGTGTTCACCGTTACGACGGCTGACCGTATCAACAACGGTAACTCTTATGAGCTTACGAGTACGGGTCTGTATCAGGTGGTTTACAGCGTCACCGACGAAGTGGGCAACACCTCCACTCTGAAATATTCCATCGTCGTAACTTCGACGAGCGGCAATATCTCTTCCGATGCGGTCACCACTCTTGCGGTAGTGCTCATCATCGTGGGTGTCATCCTCATCGCAGGCGTCATCATCTACATGATCAGATTCAGAAAGAGAAAGGGCTCCAAGTCCGCAAAATAATCCGAACGGATAAGTTAAAACAAAGGACTGTCGCACTAACGGCGCGACGGTCCTTTTGATATTATTGCGCCTTATAAAACCAATAAAACCTGCTGTCCGCCGCACTATAAACCACGAAAGCGCTCTCTCCGACGCTTTATAAAGTTGTCGAAAACCTGATTTACGCCGCTTATAAAGCAAACAAAACTCGCACGAAACGCATGCAGGGCAATATTCATAGCGGAACGATCGGCTATCGGGCGGGTGGCAAAACAAACTTTTGCTTGAATAAAAGATTTTTAAGGAATTTTGCAATACTGTTGAAATTATCCGATGAATGTAGTATAATGGATATATGTATGATTTCTGCATAATCGGAGGCGGCGTTATCGGTTGCGCCGTCGCGCGTGAACTGACGCGTTACAAAACGAGCGTAGCGGTCGTCGAGGCGCGCGAGGACGTTTGCACGGGCGCAAGCGGCGCTAACAGCGGGATAATACATGCGGGTTACGATCCTCTGCCGAAAACGCTCAAAGCCATATACAACGCAACGGGAGCAAAGATGTTTCCCGCGTATGCGGCTGCGCTCGGCGTGCCTTTCGTGCGCACGGGTTCGCTTCTCGTCGCTTTCGGCGACGACGGGAAGGACAAGCTCCGCATATTGCTCGATCGCGGTGAAAAGAACGGCATAAAAAATCTGCGCGTTATCAGAAAAGAGGACGCGCTTGCGATCGAGCCGCGTGTTTCGCCCGATCTTACGGCCGCGTTATATGCATCCGACGCGGGAATAACCGACCCTTTCGCGTTTACCTTTGCCCTTAAAGAAAATGCCGAAAAGAACGGAGCGCATTTCGAATTCGGCTTCGAAGTCGTTTCCTGCGAGACAGCCCAAGGCGGCATATCCCTTCTGAGCTCGACGGGCGCGCGCATAACGGCAAAACGCGTGGTGAACTGTGCGGGAGAAGGCGCGGGCCCCGTGGCGAGAGCCCTCGGCGACCTCGTTTACATGAAACACAGACTGGGCGAATACATACTCTTCGACGCTCCGTCCGCCGTCGGCATGCCCGTGTTCGGCGTGCCCGACGAAAAAGGCAAAGGCGTAGTCGTCGCACCCGCGGTATCGGGTAAATTTTTCATAGGTCCCACAAGCGTGGAAGTCGGGCGCGTCCGCCCGTATTTCAGGAGGGAAGCGGTGAGGGAGCTTTTCGCGGCGGCGGAAAAACTCGTTCCGGGTCTGGGCGATTCTCCTCGGCTGACCAGATACTCGGGCATACGCACCGCCTCGGGCGACGGCGATTTCCGTATATTCAAGGGCAGCAGGGAAAACGTATGGCATATGATCGGTATCGATTCCCCGGGTATCACGGCAGCGCCTGCGATAGCAACGTCGTTCGCGCGTTCGTTCGGACTGGAGCGCGATCCCGCTTTCGATCCCGTTCGCCGTCCTACGGTAAAACTTTCTGGCAAAAGCGCGGCGGAAAAACGCGCATTGATAGCGCGCGATCCGCGTTACGGAAACATCGTTTGCCGCTGCGAGTGCGTAAGCGAAGCGGAAGTTACGGATGCCGTTAGGCGCGGCGCCCGAACTTTGGACGGAGTGAAAAAGCGTCTCGGCACGGGAATGGGAAAATGCCAGGGGAGCGGTTGCGACGATAAAATAATCGCCATACTTTCCCGCGAACTCGGAAAACCCGTCACCGAAATAGACAAGAACGTCCGAGGCAGCGAACTTTATCTCGGGGAGGGCACCTGATGCAGACGGACGTACTTGTTATAGGCGGCGGCGCGGCGGGCATGGCGGCGGCTATCGCGGCGGCGGAAAAAGGAGTCAACGTCACGCTTGCGGAAAGCGGCACGCTCGGCGGTACGCTGACGCGTCGCATTGACGATTCTTTCGGCGTACAGCTTTACGGAGTCCGCCTGACGGGGAGAGAATATATCCGAATGATGACCGATACTGTATCGGCGTTTCCGCGCCTGCGCGTGATAAAAGGCGTCGTAACGTCTCTGCGCGCGGATAAGACGGCGGAAATAATATCCGCTCTCGGTTGCCGCGAATATAAAGCAAAAGCCGTGGTCCTCGCCACGGGCAGCCGCGAGCGCACGGCAAGCATGCTCGACATCGGTGGCACGCATCCCGCAGGGATAATGACGGCGGGCGCCGCGCTCAAAGCCATGAACGTCGACGGCAGAAGGGTGGGCACGCGTGCGGTAATCATCGGCTCGGGCGAATCGGGACTGATCGCGGCACGCAGACTCACGCTCGAAGGCGTCAAGGTCGAGTGTGTGGTCGAGCGCGCACCATATGCGGCGAGCACTCCCGATATGCAGGTATATTGTCTTGACGATTACCGCATACCGCTGTTGCTTTCAAGCAAGGTCAAAGAGATACGCGGCGACGCGCGCGTACGCGAAGTCACCGTCGTTTGCGGCAATGAGGAACGTGTCGTCAGATGCGATCTGATCGTCACGGCGGCGGGCAGAATGCCCCTCGGCGCACTTTACGGGTTTATAAAGGCGGGTCGGCAAGGCATTGAAACGGACTCGCATTGCATGACGAGCGCCTCGGGTTTCTTCATCTGCGGAAACGCTTCGCACGTCCGCGCGGGTGCCGACAACGTGAGCGAAGAAGGGAGAACGGCAGGCGTTTACGCCGCGGAATACGCCCTGCACGGCGCCTCCTCAAAGAAAGCGTACTGGCTGACTCCCGCGGGCAACGTGGCGGCAGTATGGCCGCAGCGGTTCATAGCGGGCGAAGGCGCGACGATAGCCTTGCGAGTCAAACGTCCGATACGGAACGGATCTATAGTCCTCATGAACAGTACGGGCGAAGTGATCTCACGCAAAGGCAGGGTAGCCATGATACCCGGCGACGATACGAGATTTTATCTCGAAGCGGATGACGTAACGCAGAATATTTACGTCGGCGCGGAGGAAAATTTATGAAAGAAATGACATGCGCGGCATGCACGCGGGGTTGCAGGCTCCGCGTGGACAGTGATCTTTACGAAGTCAGCGTGTCCGGCAACGAATGTGCGCGCGGCAGGGATTACGCCGTGAACGAATACACCAACCCCGTGCGTACGGCGACATTCAACGTCAGGGTGCGCGGCGGGAGCGCGGCGGTCGTATCGGCGAAGACGGCGCGTCCGATAGCGCTCGTAAAGATACTTCCCGCGAGCCGTCTGCTCAAAAAGCTTTATGTCGACGCACCGATCACCGAAGGTCAGGTACTGTTCCCGTCGCTGCTCGGAGAAAAGATAATCGCTACCGCATCGGTAGAAAAGGCGGAATGATATGAGTGAAACAAAGACCGACAGATTACGTATAGACGGTTGCGACGCTTTTGCGGTCAGCGCGGCGTTCGTGACCATGGAGGGGCGCGGCTATACGCGCAAAAAATATACCCCGACAAGCGAAGTCAGTCACCTCGAAGTGTATCAGTATCTCTCTCCTTCGGAGGAGAAAATAACGCTCGTGTATGACACGAAAGCGCGCATCCTTACCGTGGACGCCGCTCCGACGGTGCTTTCCGCTCTCCGTCCGCTGCTTCCCGAGTCCGCGCCTAAAGCGGACAACAAGCCCGCGATAAAGCAGGACAATAAACCCGCGCCTAAAGCGGACAACAAACCCGCAGTAAAGCAGGAAAATAAACCCGTGCCCAAAGCGGACAACAAACCTGCCGTAAAACAGGAAAATAAACCCGTGCTCAAAGCGGACAACAAGCCTGCCGTAAAACAGGAAAATAAGCCCGCGCCAAAAGCGGAGAACAAATCCGCCGCAAAGCAGGGCGGCAAATCCGTGGCGGGAAAGAGCAAGACAAGACCCGCAAAGAGCGCGGCGAAAACCGCGGAGGAAACGACCACGATAAAGAACGTCGGGGCAAAGCGGCTGGACTGGGCGATAAAGGACATGAAAACGCTGGAAGGTATACGCGTCAAATCCACGTCCGAAAACGAATGGAAATTCACCGATGCCCAGAAATACGCCGTTACCGTCAGACGAGAGGGAAACAACGTGTCACTGACGGGCAAAGCGGGAACGATGATGACGGATCTGCATGACAGGCTTGCGGGCAAGTGCGATATGCGTCTGCTCCGTAAATATCTGCCGACGGCGCTGCGCTATCTGTCGGAGCCGAGCAAGATCGACCTTTCGAACGGGCTGACGGACTTCAACAACGTCACGCGGCTGAGCGACTATTCTGTATTGCTCATGGCGCCGTACCGTGCGCTCGAAAAGCTGATATACGACCTTCAGCAGGCGGAGAACATAAACGTCAAAATGATAGGTCAGGCATACGAAAAGGACGATGAAGGGCATTACAGGCTGAAAAAGGGGTATCTGAAACGCATCGGTTCCGTCGTGTATCCGGAAGTAATGACTGCGCTTTACACCGAATATTTTTCGATACGTAATTTTTACACACATTCGGACAATTCGGCGGAGTCGCAATCGCGCGGCATTTCCGATAAGGCGGAAGCGCAGAAGATATTGCGCAATCTGCTTTCAGTGATAGAATACAACTGCAAAAAATTAAGCGAGATAGGCTTTACCGTAGCCGAAGAATAGCATCGAAGGAGAAAGCAAATGACAAAATATGTGGTAATAACGGGCGGCGTCGTATCAGGCGTCGGGAAAGGTATCACGGCGGCGGCGCTCGGCGCGCTGCTCAGAGCGCGCGGTTACAATGTGACCCTGCAAAAATTCGATCCGTATTTCAACGTCGATTCCTCCAATCTTTCGCCGTATCAGCACGGGGAAATATTCGTGACCGACGACGGGGCGGAGACCGATCTCGTCATAGGGCATTACGAGCGTTTCATCGACGGTTGTTTGACGGGCAGGAGCGACATCACCAGCGGCAGAGTATACAGTCAGGTCATAGAAAACGAACGTCAGGGCAAGTATGACGGCAGTACCGTACAGGTAGTCCCGCACATCACCGACGAAATACTCAATCAACTGCTCGTATTCGACGACGACACGATAGTGATAGTGGACGTCGGCGGCACGGTGGGCGACATCGAGTGCACTCCGTTCATAGAAGCGTTCAGACAGTTAAGGGTGCTTCGCGGCGCGGAAAACGTGGCTTATGTGCATGTGTCTTACGTGCCGTTCATCGAGATGAGCGGCGAGCAGAAGACGAAACCCACGCAACATTCCGTCAAGGAATTGCAGAACGTGGGTATACAGCCCGACGTTATCGTCTGCCGCTCCGATTATCCGCTCGAAGCAGGCAGCAAAAAGAAAATGGCTACGTTCTGCAATGTACGGCAGGATTGCATAATAGAAAATCTGACGGTCGACAACATCCTCGAAATACCGCTCAAGCTGGAAAACGAAGGATTCGCGACGGTAGTGCTCCGCAAACTCGGTCTTCAGGACAGACCCGCGGATCTCTCCAAATGGCAGGCGGCGGTGACCGCCGCTCACGATGCGGCAGGCAAAAAAGGACTGCGCATAGCGGTTGCGGGCAAATACGTGGAAATGCACGACGCATACGTGTCGCTTTACGAGGCGCTCAGATACTCGGGTTACGCGCTCGGCACCGATTGCGAAACGGTGGGCATAGCGTCGGATACCGTGACCGAGGACAATGCGGAGAGCAAGCTCGCGGGCTTTGACGGCATAGTGATCCCCGCAGGGTTCGGCGAACGCGGTTTCGAAGGGAAGATAGCATGCGCGGCTTACGCCCGCACTCATGACGTGCCCTGCCTCATGATAGGGTTGGGAGCTCATGCGGGAGTCGTGGAATTCGCCCGCGACGCAGTCGGGATAAAAGGCGCTGGCAGCGTGGAGTTCGACAAGGACTGCTCCGACCCCGTGGTATGTGCGGGAAAGACCGCGTTCAAGAAGGGAAGACAGGTCACGAAAGTAAAACGCGGCACGAAACTTTACGAAGCATACGGCGCGTCCGAAATATACATGCGTCACAGACACCGTTACGAGATAAACCCCGCCTATGCCGATAAGCTGGAAAGCGCGGGCATGAAGATATCGGGAACGAGCGGGGACGGATACATTGACGCGTTCGAGCTTACGGGCGACAGGTTCTGCGTGGGCGTGGCGTTCCAGCCCGAATTCAACGCAAAAGTGGGCAATCCCGACAAACTGATAACGCTCTTCCTGTCCGAGTGCATGAAAAACAAGGCGTGAGCGCGACTCCGCTGCGAGGAGGCAATACAAAAAAATCATTTGACACGCGCTTTGATTCGCGTTATAATAATATTGTTCCCGCGAGAATGCAATACAGCTTAAGGCGATAACGGGCGCGGGTAAACCGACGGCAATGCCGTCATTAAAAGTTAACAAATTGCGGGGGGAGTTGCCTCGCGGATCCGTATGTACACACTGTTAGGAAAAAGGCTCAAAGAATTAAGAACGGAACGCAAACTGACGCAGAAGCGCGTAGCAGACGATCTCGGTCTGCAGACCGTAACGTATCTTCGTTACGAAAAGTCACAGCGCGAACCGCCTCTCGCAACGCTTGCGGCATTGACTCGTTATTACGGCGTCACGTCCGACTATCTGCTCGGACTGAGTGACGAGAAAGATTGAATCGCCCTATAAAAAAATTGCGCCCCGAAAACGCCTTCGGGGCGTTAATGTTAAAAGTTCTGAACAAAAGGGAATAAAAGGGGAAACGGAGGTAAGCATGAAAAGACCGCTTATAGGGATAGTTCCCCTTATCGACAAACAAAGAAACAGTTACTGGATGATCCCGGGCTACATGAAAGGCGTCGAGCAGGCGGGAGGTCTGCCCGTGATGCTCCCGCCGACTGACGATGTCGGAGAGCTGGAACGCTATGCCGACATTTGCGGCGGTTTTCTTTTGACGGGCGGACAGGACGTTTCCAGCGCGCTTTACGGAGAAAAGGCGTCGCCTTTGTGCGGGGAAACGTGCGCGGAACGGGACTCCATGGAAAGCGCGTTGCTCGGTATTGCGGAGTCGCGCGACAAAGCCGTGCTCGGTATATGCCGCGGCATACAGTTCATGAACGTATATTACGGCGGCACGCTTTATCAGGATCTGCCGTCCGAGCACCCTTCGTCCGTAACGCATTGCCAGAAACCGCCTTACGACATACCCGTACATAAAGTGCGTATCGCGAATGACTCTCCGCTCAAAGCGCTGCTCGGAAAGAGCGAGCTTGCCGTCAACAGCTATCATCATCAGGCGATAAAAAAACTCGCACCCGCGCTTCGTGCGGCGGCATTTTCCGAAGACGGGCTGACGGAAGCGGTATATCTGCCTTCCGCGCGTTACATAGTCGCCGTGCAGTGGCACCCGGAGCTTTCTTTCGTGTCGGATGCCGACAGCCGCAAGCTGTTCGCGGATTTCGTTGCGGCTTCCGCCGGAGATAAACGCGTGATATAAATAATAAGCATATCGGTAAAAGGGCGTCGGCAGTACTGCCGACGCCCTTTTACGTCCGTATCGTTAGTTAACGGTTTATGTGTCACTGCGCTTATCTTGCGTAACGCCTTCGGTATCCGCTTTGAGCAAAGCGGCTGTCTTTTTTTGCGTTATCGCAAAGTAGACCAGACACATTATGAGGCTGACCGCCGCGCTCGCAGGCACGGCTATTCCGATGAGCGTCATGCTTGTATCAGGCAGGGAGCTGAACACGCAGGAAAGCGGTATGCGCACGGCAAATGCGGTGAACAGCCCCTGTATCATGACGAACACCGTTTTTTTAAGCCCGTTGAAATACCCGAGCATGCAGAACGACACCGCTATTATAAGGTATTCGAACGAGCAGCTTTTGAAATATTGCGCGGTAAGCGTAATGACTTTTTCGTCCGCAGTGAATATCCTCGCGGCGAGCCTTCCTCCGAAGAACGTAAAAAGGAACATTGCCGCACCGAAGCAGAACGACACGCAAGCCGCTCTTATGAGCGCTTTTTTCGCGCGGTCGTATCTGCCGCCTCCGACGTTCTGCGCCACGAAAGCGGATATGGCGGAGAGGAAGGACATCGGGACGATGGAAAGGAAAACGAAAAGTTTTTCCGCTATCCCGATACTTGCCGACTGATCGAGCCCCAGAGTGTTTACGATCGCGGTTATGATGAGGAAAGACACGCTGACGAGGAAGTCCTGCAAAGCGACGGGCGCTCCGACGGCTACTATGCCGCGCACGCTGCCTTTAACGGAAAAGCCGCTTCTGCGGACGGGGAAAGGCAGTTTCTTTATTTTAAGGTAACAGAGTGAAAACGCTACGCTCGACGCCTGGGCAATAACGGTAGCAAGTGCCGCGCCCGAAGCGTCCATACCGAACGCCGCGACGAAGAGCAGGTCGAGTGCGATATTGAGCACGCAGGCGACAGCCACGAACAGAAAGGGCGTGACGGAATTGCCGATCCCGCGGAATATCCCGCTGACCGCGTTATATGCAGTTATGAAGATCATTCCCGCGCCGCATATCCTGATATAAGCCTCCGTTTGCGGCAGAGCTTCTTCGGGAGCGCGTATGAGCATTGCGAGCGGACCTGCGAGCGCGGTGAGCACTGCCGTGAGCGCGACGGCTACGACGGCAAAAAGTTTGATCATGCCGCAAACCACGTTGCCCGCGCGTTCGCCCTCTCCCGCGCCCGTAGCCTGTCCCACGAGCACGGTCACGCCCATTGTCAGCCCCGTGATGAGAGCGGTCACCGCCACCATGAGCTGACTGCCCGTCGCGACCGCGGAAATACTCGCCGTCGAACAGAACTGCCCGACAACGATAAGATCCGCCGCCCCGTAAAGCGATTGAAGCAAAAGCGAAAGCATCAGCGGCAGGGCGAAGCGTATGAGCGAGGGAAGTATTTTACCGTGTAAAAAATCGTTTTTCAAAATAAGACCGTATACGCACGTCCGCAAAGCGGACGGCAAAACATAACGGAGCCCGTCTTACTCGGACTCCGTTCGTATCGTTATCGTTTACGCGCGGCACACGCCGTCAACGGGGAAACTCTGTTTTCTGTCGGGACCGACGCCGACGAGTATTATCTTGCAGTCGATCTCCTTTTCGATGAATTCGAGATATTTGCGGGCGTTTTCGGGAAGATCGTCCAGCTTTTTGGCTTTCGTTATGTTTTCCGTCCAGCCCTCGAAAGTTTCGTAAACGGGCGTGCATTTGTCCAGCTCGCGTATATCGGCGGGGAAATCCTTTATGATCCTGCCTTCGTATTCGTAACCCGTGCAGGCTTTGATCTCTTTGAGCCCCGTGAGGGTGTCCAGCTTATTGAGCGCGACGCCCGTCAGTCCGTTGACTCTGACGGCATATCGGAGTATGACGAGGTCGAGCCAGCCGCAACGGCGGGGTCTGCCCGTCGTGACGCCGTATTCCGCGCCCGCTTCTCTGATGAAGTTGCCTACTTCGTCGAACAGCTCGGTGGGGAAGGGACCTTTGCCGACGCGCGTCGTGTAGCATTTGGCGATACCGACGCATGCTCCGACAAGCGTGGGTCCGATGCCTCCGCTCACGCAGAACCCGCCCGTCACGGGGTGGGAGCTCGTCACGTACGGGTAAGTTCCCATGTCGAGGTCGAGCAGAGTGCCCTGCGCGCCTTCGAACAGCACGTTTTTGCCTGCCTTATGAGCGTCATAGGTAATGACCGTCGTATCCGCCGCGTACTTGGCGAGTTTTTCCGCCGCGTCGCTGTAAGAAGCGTATGTCTTGTCATAGTCCAGCATATCCTTTTTTTCTTCGAGATATTTTTCGCCGAACATGCCTGCGATATATTTCTTCTTTGCCGCGAGATTGTTTTTCAGCTTTTCGGCGAAAATTTCGGGATGTATAAGGTCATAAAACCTTATGCCGATCCTTTCCGCCTTATCCATATAGCAGGGACCTATGCCTTTTTTCGTAGTCCCGATGTCGCCCGCGCCTTTGCTTTTTTCGCTGAGCTCGTCTATGACAAGGTGGTAGGGCATAACGATATGCGCGCGGTAATCGATCCTGAGATTTTTGAGATCGGTGCCGTTGGCTTCCACTTCAGCCATTTCTTTGAGCATGGAGAGCGGATCCACAACGCAGCCGGGTCCGACGCAGCATACGGTACCTTCGTAAAGGATACCGCTGGGGACAAGATGGAGTTTATAGGTCTTGCCGCCGCTTACCACGGTATGTCCTGCATTGTTTCCACCCGTTGCGCGGACGACGACGTCCGCTTTGCTCGCCATGATGTCGATGACTTTTCCTTTGCCTTCGTCGCCCCATTGAGCGCCTACAAGTGCGGTTATCATATATGTTTACTCCTTGCTCTTGCCGCGCGTCTTACGGACAGGAAGGCGATGACGCCGCCCGCCGCGAGAACGGAAACCGCGGAAAGAATGTATTTAAGCACGATATGGATCTTATCGCTCGCCGTCACGGCAGTAAGCGCGATGACGAGCAAGGTGACCGTTATGCTCACCGCCAGCGCGAACGAAGTCGCCGCGGTGCGCTTTACGAATATAAGCGCGGTAATGAGCATTATCAGCACATAGAGCGCCGACAGTATCACATACGCCGCCGCGCTTCCGTAACCGTTGATCGTCACGATAAGCATTGCGGCCGCATACAGTGCAAACGCCGTGAACACGTTGGCTAGCGCCGCGACTTTCGCATGACTGTTTTCGGATGTGCTGCGCGGGTAGAGTCCGACGCTTTGGAGCGGGCGGACGAGCAGCAGCATTACCGCAGCGTTAACGCACAGCACGCCTATCTGCGGGGTACGGTAAACGAGCAGATAAGCGAAAAAGTTCATACTGCCGTAGTATCCGTAGAACCAGTACAGCGCCACCGAACCGATGCCGAGCGTGCACATGACCGCCGACGCCGCCGTGCCGAGAAGTGTTTTTACGTAGTCGTTTCCGCGTCCGCGGCTCAGTTTGTATATGAGCGCGACAGGCAGGGGAAACAGCGTGTTCGACAAAAGCGTGAGCGGGTTGAGCGGCGAAGCGAACATTGCGTTTCCGATTATGTCCGATAAGAAACCGACTATCATCCCCGCGACGGGGCCGAGAAGCGCGCCGCTCATCAGCCACGGAATGTAGATGAAAGATACCGTGAACGTAGGGGTAAGCGTCAGCGATTTGCCTATCAGCTTGCACACAAGCGCGATTGCCACGAACATGGCGAGCGTTGCGATTTTTCTGGCGGTGAAATATTGGCTTTTCCGCTCCGGGTTTTTACTTTGCATCTCCGGTGCCGCTTGGTTAGTACTTACGTCGGTAACTTCCGCATTGACCTGAGAGGCAATTTCCTGCTGAGTAAATTTACTCATTGTCGGGCCTCCTTTAGGCTGATATTTATTTAACGGAATAAGTATACACTTTTATATTCCTTTTGGCAAGTGTTTTCCGCCGCGCGCCCTTTCTTTTTTCCTTCCGCTCCTGAGAAGAAAACCGTTGTAAAACCCGAACGCCCATAACAGCAGCGCCATAGCCGCCGTTCCGATCACCGCGGCTCCCGCTATACGCAGCAGCTCGGGAGTGAAACGTATTGCGGAGTAAGTCCAGTCGGTAAGTACGGCGCAAGGTACGGCGAGCAGGCACGCGCCCAGAAGCGTGAACGTGAACGACAGCGAGATACCGTGGGTCTTTCTCATTCTCAATACGTCGAGGACGGCGGAGAGCGTGAGCCCGACGAACATGCCCGTGCATACCGCGTTTATCGAGAAATTCCCGTAGAAGCAGAACATCACGCCTATCGACACCGCCGTTCCTATGACGTAGTGGACGAATCTGCGCTTTTCCTGCCCGAGCGCGTTCATCATCGACGAGGTTATGTGCCCGAGCGCGATAGGTATTATGAGGAAAGTCCCTATTTTTATGGCATACCCCGCTACGGCGTCGCCGTAAAGATAAGTGCCTCCGGGTTCGCCTATGCCGTAAAACATAGGCAGGAACAGAGCGGCAACGATGACGGAAAATTTAAGGGAAGTTTCCACGCGGTTTTTCACCTCGTCGGTCTTGCCTTCCGCCGCGGCTTTGGACAGCGCGGGTATGAGCGCATAGCTGAGCGATCCGATGACCGTTATCGGCAGGAACAGCAGCGGCATTGCCATGCCTATGCCCGCGCCGAACAGAGCGAGCGCATCCTGTTCGCCGTAACCCGACGACATAAAAAGAAAGGGGACCACGATAGCCATCAGAAGCCCCGTGAGCGACGAGGACGCGCGCAGCGCACTGACGGGCGCCGATTCGGTTATGAGCGGGCGCAGCTGCGAGCGCGGCGAAGCTACGTGCCCGCCGCTGCCGAAGAAAACGAGTACCGTTATCGTCGCGCTGATACCAGTCGCGATGACGAGCGATACGACCGCCGCGTGTATCTTGCCGAACCCGAGCGCGAACATGGTCACGCAAAGCGCGATACGCGCAAGCTGCTCGGCAAGCTCGATCGCACTGACTGCGAAAAACTTTTCGCGTCCCCAGATGTTCCCGCGGAAAGCCGCCGCAACGGCTCCGAACGCAAGCGCGGGCAGGAACAGGGGAACGAGCGTCGCCGCCTCGTCCGAGCCGAGCAGGAACGGGATGACGGGTCTCGCGGCGATCACCGCGGCGCATATGACCGCCGTTATAACGAGGTTGACGACAAGCGCCGCACCTACGAGCGAATACGATTCGCGTTTCATGCCTTTTGCGAGATAGCCCGCGGTCTTTTTACCCGTTATGAGCGGTAGCCCGCTCGTGGTAAGGGTGGCGAGTACGAAGAAAAGCGACAGGGCGATCTGATAGACGCCGAGCGCCGCCGCGCCCATTTCCCTCGAAAGGTATATCTTGAAAATAAATCCGAGCACGCGATCCGCAACGGAAAATGCCGTGAGCGTGAACACGGCTTTGACCAGCTTGTTCATACAACAAAATATTATCCGACGCGCGCGAATATGCGCCGCTTCCGTATCTTTCCGCATTTTCGGTCAAAAAACGGCACGGACGTTCGTATCGCGTCCGTGCCGTATATCCGCTCGTTTAGCAGCGGTGTTTTTCATGCCTGTTCCTTTGCGTTCTTTCTCTCTTCGGCGGTCTTGAAAGTAATGAGCCCGCCCTTGACGATCTTGCAGTTGAGCGGAAGCCCCTCGTATATCTCTCCGTCGAGCTCGACGGGAACGCCTCCGTTTTCCACTTCGACTTCCGTCACGTCGTAATGCCGTATTTCGGGAAGGGAATCGTGCTTGCCCTTGACGAATTTGCCGACGACGCGGAAAACGCTCCTGTCCAGTTTTTCCGCTATGAGCAGGTCGAGTTTGCCGTCGTCGACGCGCGCGTCGGGGGCGAGCTTCATGCCTCCGCCTATGGCGATGCCGTTGCATACTCCCACCATGATGCAGTTGTGTTTGAGCGTGAGTTCCTTGCCGTCCGCGGTCCTTGCTTTTATCACCACGCGGTAAGGGTCGAATTTAAGCAGACAGCGAATGAGCGCGGCGTAATAACCGAAAGCGTTGCGCTTGTTTTCCACCGCTCTCAGCACGTCGACGTCCATGCCCGTTCCCGCCACGTTCAGACAGCGTTTTTCGCCGCAGTCGATATAGTCAATACGCTTGGTCTCTCCCGCGAGGATATCCGCGAGAGCGTCTATCGGTTTGAGCGGAAGGTGCGCCGCCCGCGCGAAATCGTTGCCTCTGCCCGAGGGGATGAAACCTATTTTCACGCAAGACAAATCGGGCACTCCGTTGAGCACTTCGTGAAAAGTCCCGTCGCCGCCGATAGCGATGACGTTGTCCGCGCCTTGCTCGCAAATGCTTTTCGTGAGTTTCGCGGCATGACCCGGCGCGTTCGTCTCATAGACCGAATAATCTATGCCGTGCGCGTTGCAGTACGCGGTTATGGTGCCGAGGTTGCTTGCGCCTCTGTTCTTTCCGCTTCTTTTGTTGACGATGAAATTCAGCATATATCATATTGTAACACATATTTACCATAATTTCAACACAATTCGACAAAATTCCGCATTTTATGTTTTGCGGGAAATACCCGCGTTCAAATAATTGAAAAAGCCGAAAAAAAGTGCTATAATAACTCGGAATGGAAATATATGTGCCCGAATGGCTGGAAAAATTCGCGAAAGCGAATGAGGAGCCTTTATATCTCGTCGGCGGTTACGTGCGCAACGTACTCGGCGGACTGCCCCCGTCCGACATCGACATTGCGGGGAAAGCAATGCCCGAAAAACTCGTACTTCCGCACGGGTTCTTTTTTGCGACGACTTATCGCCGCATGGGCACGGCGCTGATAAAACACCGTTTCAGACCGGACATAGAGATAGAATACACTCCGTTCAGAACGGAGGAATACGCGCCGGGCGGCGGACATACCCCGATCAGCGTCAGGTTCGACGCAGGGATAGAGGAAGACGCGCGTCGCCGCGACTTCACGGTCAACAGCATATACTACGACATAAAACGCAAGCGTATCATCGATTGCTTCGGCGGGACGAAGGACATTTCGAGGCGGCTCATACGCGCCTACGATCCCGAACGCGTTTTTTCGTCCGACGGGCTGCGGCTCATGCGCCTTGTTCGCATAGCGGCGGAAACGGGTTTCGGTATCGAGCGAGCGACGGCAGAGACCGCAATGCGCCGCGCGGCATTCCTTGCGGACATCACGCCCAACCGCAAGCGCGACGAGCTGCTTAAAATACTCAATGCCGATCTTGCTTACGGGGTGGAAGACGCGCATTACCGCGGGCTGAAAATGCTGCGGGACTTCGGCTTTCTGCCTTATATATTGCCTGAGCTTGCCGAGCTTGACGGACTTGCTCAGCCAGGCGGTCACCACAAATACGACGCGCTCGAACACACTTTCCGCGTGGTGCGCGCAAGCCCGCCCGAGATCAGGCTCGCGGCTTTGCTGCACGACGTCGGCAAGGCGGAAGCGGTGCGCAGGAGCGGCAGGATGCACAATCATGAAATATACGGCGCGGAAATAACGCGGCGCATAACAGGCGCGGAAGGACTGAAACTGCCGAACAAGGTGGCGCAGAAAACGGAACGGCTGGTGCGCTGGCATATGTACGACTGCGACGGCAAGACGGGCAACGGAAAAATGCTGCTGTTCGTCGCGCATAACAGCGATATTATAGACGAGCTCACCGCGCTCATGGAAGCGGACAGAGCGGGCAAGGGCGTGCCGTCGGATTCGCCTTTGCGCATAAAGGAATTTTACGAAAAGCTCAGGGAGTCGGGCGCGCCTGTCAATATGAGCAAACTTAAAATAAACGGAGCGGACCTGCTTTCTCTCGGCTACGAGGGTACGCGAGTCAAGGAAAAGCTTTCCGAACTGTTCGACATGTGCGTGCTTTCGCCCGAGCTGAACAAGCATAAAAAACTGATGAAACTGGCGGAAAAGGACGAAAACAAAAAGCCATCGCAAGAGTGCGGAAAAAAATGAAAGAAGTAAAAAATCAATAATTTTTGTCAAACGGTTCCATATTAAAATTATGAAACCGTTTATCTTTATGCTTTGCGCCGTCGTCGCGCTGTCGGCGGCGCCCGTACGATATTCCGCAGTCGGCGATCCCGAGTTGCCGTTGCTTGTTTTCGTGTACGGGAGCGAGGAGTACGCATATTACGACGAGTATCCCGATCCCGCGGACTATACCGTCGCGGAGGATTATCAGAAACGCGGTCTCGACCGCGCTCCCGCCGAGCGGCTACAAATAGTCGACAGACTTATAAAAGAAGGTCACGCAGTCAAGGACGCATTGCTCTATTGCTTTCCGCTCATGGGAAAGACCGTGGAAACGGCAAAATCGGCTACCGACCGCGCCGCGGTGGAAAGCGAGATACGATTTCTTCCCGATTCGTTCCCGATGTTCGAGATAAAACGCAGCGAAGCGGGCAGAGAAGTGGACGAGACCCGAGTATACGACGACGTGTATTTCGCGCTCAGGCGCGGACTGAAACGGGTGGCGCTCAGCGTGCGCCCCGTCCTTCCCGAAAAGACCGCGGAAGAGTTGTCCGCCTATACCCGCCTGCGCTCCCAGTTCTCCACGTCCTTTTCGACGAGCACCGCCGAGCGCAAACACAACATAGCGCTTGCGCTTTCGCGCATCAACGGCACGGTGCTTGAAGCGGGCGAGACCTTTTCTTTCAACAAGACGGTAGGCAAGCGCACCGCGGCAAACGGTTTCAAGGAAGCGAAAATAATCGTGGACGGCGCATATACCGACGGAGTGGGCGGCGGAGTGTGTCAGGCGTCGACCACGGTGTACAATGCCGCGTTGCTTGCGGGGATGAAGATAACCGCCGCCAATCGCCATTCGCTCGTCCCGTCTTACGTGGAGCCGTCGTTCGACGCTATGGTGAACGGCAGCGGCAGCGACCTTAAATTCCGCAACGACGGAGACGGGCCCGTGTTCATACGGGCATATGCCACGGCGACCTCGGCATACGTAAAGTTTTATTCTTCCGCTTTGCCCTATAAAATTTCCCGCCGTTCGGTCACGCTGTCCGTCTCCGCCCGACCCGAAGACGTCGAGTTCACGGATACGGAGCGCAAGTACACCGAAGGACTGCAAAGCGGGGAAAAAGTGCGCGTCAGCGGCGGCGCGCCGTCCGTGAAAAGCGAAGGCTGGCTCGTGCTCGAATACCCAGACGGAAAAAAGGAAGAGAAGAAGATCCGCACGGACAATTACGCGTCGGCGGCGGGCAGGGTGGCAGTCGCGCCGTGAGCGCGTTTTTTCGCGCGTTCGCGCCCGTAATCGCAGATAATCGCGTTTCCGCGTTTCGTATAATCGGAATACGGCGGGCGTTTCGTGAGTGGACAATGTGAATATCCTTTCATTTCCCGTGCCGACCGAAAAAATTATTGACATTCTGCCCGCCTTGATATATACTGTTTTGGAAACGTCCGCCATGCGGCGCGGAAAAAGCGAGAGGTCGGAATAATTTGAAAGACGCAGAAAACAAGAAAAAAAACAAAAGCGAGTACGGTTTTTTCCGCACTTTCGGAAAAAGATCGCTGACCGAAAGGTACCTGATAATGTTCCTCGCGACGATATTCGTGATCGCCGTCGTGACGGTCGTTCTCGCCGTGCTTTCTCATAACGAAATGATATACGTCATCGACCTTAAAGACAAAGTCGGAGACGAGATCATACCCACGCATAAAATGAACTGGTACGGCTATATCATTGCCGTGGCTATCATCCTCTGTCTTTTCCCCGGCATCTACGCCTCGATAAAACAGGGGTACTATGCCGACCTCGTGTTCGAATATATTATATTCGCGGTGCCTTTCGCGTTTCTCGGCGCGGCGGTGTATTACGCCATTGTCAACGGGGGACATTTCGAAGGACTTGGCGTGCTCGGCGGCATAATCGGCGCGTTCGTAGGCGTGCTCATCGGCATGCTGTTCTGGCAGAAACTGATGAAACACCCCAAGGTGAAATTCATACAGATGCTCGACCTTGCGGGACCGTTCATTCTGCTCGGTCAGTGCGTGGGTAGATTCGCATGCTACTTCGGACATTGCTGCTACGGCGTCGAAGTCGACTGGGATTTCTTCCCGTTCTCGTATGAAGTAAACGGTGCGCTCCATCTCGGCAATCCGTTTATCGAGTCGATATGGTGCGGTATCGGGTTCCTTATATTCGCGGGTATGTACATGAGCCGCAGAAAGAGTTTCAACGGTTTTTACATATCGTTATACTGCATATGGTACGGGTTCGAGCGTTGCATACTCGAAGGTTTCCGCGATCCCAATCAGAAGCTGCTGCTCACGGGCGGACACGGCGAGGGGTTCGGACTGTCGCAGTTCACGAGCCTGCTTATGATAGTGTTCGGTATCGTGTGGATATCGCAGTACGTGATCCGTGCGCTCATTGCGAAAAAGATCCCCATGATACACGTACCCAAGGAAAAACTTTCGGACAGATATTTCGAATACGAAAAGACCATATTCGCGCATCCGCAGTCGGACGGCGAAGGCAGACCGATAAAGGCGGAAGCGTCGGAAGTTGCCGCGGAAAAAGGTAACGACGAGGGAAACGAGAAATGAAAGACGAAGAAAAGTATAAGGAGATAACGCGCGCGCAGAAGCTCGCGTCCAACGTGACGGCGGCGTTGATAGCCGTTGTCACGGGTGCGGTGCTGCTCGCTTTCGGACTTTCTGGCTCCGAGGCGCTGCGAGTGTCGAGGCTGGTCGTACCCGTAGTGCTGCTTGCATGCGGGCTTGCGCTCGTTTCGGGTGCCGTGATACAGAAGAACACCGTCACGCTTTATCTTTCCATGTTGTTTTTCACCGCGAGCGCCGTATCGTTCATCGCGCATTTTTCGCCTGCGGGCTACGATAAACTTTATCCCGCATACATACTCTCTCCCGCGATAGCGTCGTTTGCCACGATGTTCATGAGCGGCGAATACAAATTTCATCTCAGGCTTATAGTGTTCTTTGCCATTCCGTCGGCGCTGTTTTTCCTCGCGTCCTTCGGCGTGGCGGGCTGGAGCATAATCGTTCCCGCGCTGATAATATTCGCGGGGCTCGCGGCGCTTTATCTTGCGCTTTCCGTGAGTGGCACTACGGAGGAATAAATGCGAAATCTTACATTGATGACGGACCTTTACGAACTGACCATGATGAACGGATATTCCGTTCTCGGCACGGGCGACAAGACTGCCGTGTTCGACCTGTTTTTCAGACATGCGGGTCAGATATCTTACGCTGTCAGCGCAGGACTCGAACAGGCCATTGAGTATATCAACAACCTGCATTTCGACGAGGACGACATCGAGTATCTGCGCAAAAACACCGATTTTTCGGAAAAGTTTCTGGATGAGTTGCGCTCGTTCAGGTTCACGGGCGATATTTTCGCGGTGCCCGAAGGCACTCTCGTTTTCCCGGACGAACCGATACTCATCGTCCGCGCGCCGCTTTCCCAGGCGCAGCTTATCGAGCCCGCTCTGCTCAATATAATAAACCATCAGACGCTCATAGCGACAAAGGCGTCGAAAGTCAAGATGAGCGCGGGCAACGCGTCCGTTTCGGAATTCGGTCTGCGCCGCGCACAGGGACCCGACGCGGGCATTTACGGAGCGCGTGCGAGCGTTATCGGCGGTTGTTCGGGAACGAGCAACGTGCTCACGGGCAAGCTGTTCGGCGTCCCCATAAAAGGCACGATGGCTCACAGCTGGATAATGAGTTTTCCGACGGAGCTGGAAGCGTTCCGCAAGTTTGCCGAGATATATCCCGACAACACGCTTCTTCTCGTGGACACTTACGACACGCTGAGGAGCGGAGTGCCCAATGCTATAAAGGTGTTCGACGAGCTCAGGGCAAAAGGCAAAAAGCCCGTGGGCATAAGACTGGACAGCGGCGACCTTGCGTATCTTTCCAAGCAGGCGCGCAAAATGCTGGACGAGGCGGGTCACAAGGACGCCATAATTTTCGCTTCCTGCGATCTCGACGAATACGTTATATCCTCGCTCAACGAACAGGGCGCCAAAATTGACGCATACGGCGTCGGAACGCGTCTGATAACGAGCGAGAACATGCCTTCGCTCGGCGGCGTGTATAAGCTTTCCGAGCTGACCGAAAACGGCGTCCGCGAACCCAAGATAAAAATAAGCGACACGCACGAAAAAATAACCAATCCCGGTTTCAAGACTCTTTATCGCGTATACGACGAGGACGGCAAGGCGTTTGCCGACCTTATCGCGCTCGAATACGAGCGGTTCGATCCGACAATGCCGCTCACGCTCACTCATCCGACCATGCGCTGGAAGAGTACGACGCTGGAAAAATACACGATGAGGAAACTGCTCGTGCCCGTGTTCGAAAACGGAAAACAGGTGTACAGATCGCCGGAGCTGTCGGAATCCGCGGAGTACTGCAAACGCGAAAAAGCGTCGTTCTGGGACGAATACCTGCGAAACGTCAATCCCGAGATATACAAAGTCGACCTCTCCGACGCGCTTTATGAGCTCAAACAGCGGCTTATAAACGAGCGTACGGGAGGACGGCAATGAGATTCAAAACGGTAAAAAACGGATACGATCCGAACGAAGTCGACCAGTACTTCAAGCGTGTGCGTGAAACTTACGACGACACGCTCACCGCACAGCGCGACAGGATATTCGCGCTCAAAGACGAGCTTTCCAAGGCTCAGGCTTCGCTTGCCGAATACGAGGGCAGGAAGGAACAGATCGGCAGGGCGATAGAATCCGCGCTTTCCAAAGCCGACGAGATAGAAAAACTGACCCGCCGTAAAGTGGCGAAAGAGCTGGCGTCGCTGCGTCGGTTCCATAAACGCTGGGTGGATTATTTCGCTCGGATATTGCGCAAATATCCGCTTGACGATGAGCTTGCGGAAGCGCGCGAGAACGGGGATGAGATAGCGAGATTGCTCGGAGAAGCGGAATCCGTGCCTTCGGAACTGAAAACGGATACTTTCGATCCCGTCGGGATGATAGAAGACCACCTTGCCGCCGAGAGCGTGGACGACGAAGAAACTTTCGATTACAACGCCGCGATACATCCCGAAGAAGACCTCGGTCAGATATTGCACGACCTGGGCATAATGTTCGGCGACGACGGAAAAAAGCGATAAACGCGCGAAAAATAATTCGTGTAAGACATTCTCCGATTTAAATACCATATGTGGATCGAAAAGAAAGACAAAAACGAATATTGCGACAGCAGAAAAAAAGGATTGCGTTTAGTTTTTCGATCGGTTGCGGATGATCGTTTCAAAGCGAAAATTTTATCGTTTGCAAAGTGGCTCAGAAGGCGATATTGGTTTCCGATACGAGTGGAAATTCGTTTTATAAGCAATGAGGAAATTTATATAAATGAAAGCAAGTCCGTTGTTGCTTTGTTTAATTATCAGATAGACTGGGACAATGTTACGGCGGAAGAAAAAGTTTGTCCGCTTATATATATTGCAACGGGGAAATATCAGAAACAATTAAAAAAACACGGATTTGAAGAAACGATATATAATTATATTTTTTCTATCGTCCATGAGCTTACGCATTTTTACCAATGGTATTTTTATGAATATGAAAAACGTTCTTCGCGAAGTTTGGAAACGGAGGCAAATTCTTGGGCATACTTTTTAACGGGCGAGTTTATGAAAAACGCAGAGACGTTGTCAGAAACTGTATGATAAAGGCGGTGAGATTATCTCGCCGTTTTATTTATAAAAAATCGATATTATATAAAAACTCGGCGTATCAAAAATTTTCGGGCGGCTTTGTTTTCCGCTCTTAATGGATTGACAAAAGCGGGTGATTGTGGTACACTCACAAAGAGCGCCCGAAAAGCGCGCTCGACAGGAATTCAAAATAATTGCGGAGGCGAAAATGACTAGCAAAGAAAGGTATAACGAGTGGAAAGTCAAAGTGACGGACAAGCGTTTGCTGAAAGAATTGGAAAAAATGGAAAACGACCCCGTAGCTATCGAGAATGCTTTTTATAAAGACCTTGAGTTCGGTACCGGCGGGATGAGGGGGATCCTCGGCGTCGGGACCAACTGCCTTAACATATACAACATCAGAAAGGTTACCGAAGGCGTTTCGAGAGCTATGGATGCCGCAGGTATGAGATCGGTGGCGATAAGCCACGACAGCCGTATCATGAGCAACAAATTCGCGAAGACCGCGGCTGAGGTTTTCGCTTCTCACGGGATAAAGGTATACATCGTTCCCGAGGAATCTCCCACGCCTTTCCTTTCGTTCGCGGTCAGGAAGCTCGGCTGCGACATGGGCGTAATGGTGACGGCAAGCCACAATCCCAAGCAGTATAACGGCTATAAACTTTTCAATCATACGGGTTGTCAGGTGCTTGACGACGAAGCGAACGAGATCATCAATTATGTGGAAAAAGTCGATCCGTTCGAAGTGAAAACGCGTACTTTCTCGTATTACGAAAAGCAGGGACTGATATCGTTCATCGAACAGTGGGTATACGGTACCTTCCTCAACGAGGTGGAAACGCGCTCGCTCAACGAAGCAAAACCGCTCAAAATAGTGTACACGCCTCTCAACGGCGCAGGGTTCAGACTCGTTCCCGAAGTATTGCACGACAGGGGCTTCGACGATATTTCCGTCGTCGAGCAGCAGGCTAAACCCAACGGAAACTTTACGACCTGTCCTTTCCCCAATCCCGAAAAGCCCGAGGCGCTCAGGCTCGCCATCGCAAAGGCGGAAAAAGAGGGCGCGGATCTCGTGCTCGCAACCGACCCCGACTGCGACCGCGTGGGCATAGCGGTAAAGCATAACGGCAAATTCGTGCTCATGACGGGCAACGAAGTGGGCGTGCTCCTTACCGACTACATACTCGGCACCAAGTACGCGCGCTGGGGACTTCCTTACGGCGCGGTAGTCGTCAGAACGATAGTCACCACATCGCTCGTCGACAAGATAGCCGCTCATTTCGGCGTCAAGGTGGTACCCGTGCTCACAGGCTTCAAGTGGATAGGCAACGTCATAGAAAAGCTCGGGGAAAACGGCGGCGACGCCAATCGTTTCGTGCTCGGTTTCGAGGAGAGCTACGGTTATCTCGTAGGAACGCACTGCCGTGACAAGGACGCTGTCGTCGCGTCGATGATGATAGCGGAAATGACAGCATATTATAAATCGGAGGGCAGGACGCTCGTCGATCAGCTCAACGGCATTTACGAAATGTACGGCAAGTACGAGCACAAGAACATAAGCAAGAAATTCGAAGGCGCGTCGGGCAACAAGAAGATGAAAGCGCTCATGGCGGGACTTCGCACGGAACCTTTGACGCATATAGGCGGCGGAAAGATCGTCCGCGCCGTCGATTTCCTCGACCAGTCGGAATACGACGTTCCGAAAGCCGACGTCATGCTCTACGAAACGGACAACGGACTGACCGTTATCGTTCGTCCGTCGGGGACCGAACCGCTCATAAAATTTTATATCACGGCGACAAAAAACGAAGAAGAGAACGCGGCGCTTTTCGCCGCGGCGATATCGGATATCGACAGGATATTCGCCTGATTTCAAGAAAAGTCACCGTAAGGTGATTTTTTCTTGAAATGTTGCGCAAGAATTGCGAAAACGGAAACATCGGAATGAAGACAATAGAAGAAATTCTCGAATACATCGAAGACAACGGCGTTAAGTTCGTGAAACTGTCATTCTGCGACATAGTGGGCAGACTGAAATGTGTGTCCGTCAATGCGGCGCATCTCGCGGAATTCACCAACGAAGGATTCGTGGTCGACGCGTCTGCGAGCGGTGCCGCCGACGGCGGAGATCTGCTGCTTTTCCCCGAGCCCGACACGATAACGGCGATGCCGTGGAGACCTTCGGCGGGCGCGGTCGTAAACGTCATGTGCCGTTTGCGCAACGCCGACGGAACGCCCTTCGCCTGCGATTGCGGAAAGATCCTCGAAGAAGCGGACGAAAAATTTAAAGCGGCGACAGGCTGCGAAGTGTCCTTCATGACCGAGAGCGAATTTTATATCATGAAACGCGACGACCACGGCGAGCCTACGCTGACGCCCGTCGACAACGCGTCTTACCTCGACGCCGCTCCTCTCGACACCTGCGAAAACCTGCGCAGGGAAATAGTGTTCACGCTCGAGACCATGGGTATGCAGCCGCTCTCCTCGCATCACGAAAAGGGAAAAGGTCAGAACGCGGTCATCTTCCGCTCTAACACGGCTTACAGAAGCGCGGTGAACACCGTACTGTTCAGGAGCGCTGTCAGGAACATAGCGTACACCAACGGGCTTTACGCGACTTTCGCGCCCTGCCCGATAGACGGTTCGGTGGGAAGCAATTTCCGCATAGTGGCGGAGATAACGCGTAACGGCAGGCCAGTCGACGACGACAAGGTAAAGGCGTTCATGCGCGGAATTGCCGCCCGCGCAAGCGAAATGGCGGCGTTCACCAATCCTGTGCCCAATTCTTATGACAGGCTTGCTTTGCCCGAAACGCCTTGCGGTTTCGGCGAGGGCAAACGGGAAGGGATAAGGTTCTACGGCAGCGGAAAGACGGAGATAACTTTCGCCGACACCGCATGCAATCCGTTCGTGACGCTTGCTCTCATACTCGCCGCAGGAGCGGAAGGCATGACGAAAAAACGCATGCCAGACGCGTCGCCTTTGCCGACGTCGCTCAATAGCGCGCTCGACATCGCGGAAACTTCCGCATTCGTCAAAGCGGAACTGCCGCAGGAATATCTCGAAAAATACCTTGCCCGCAAGCGCAGACAGGCGGCGCGCACAGGCAGGGAAAACATAATAGAATCCGGTTATTGACGATAATAAAGGGGAGTCAGAGGGAATAGACACACGTCGGTGTAACAGCCGACGCGACGCCGCAGGCGGAGGAACGGACATTTGAATGCTTTTATACTTTCTTCATTCGATAAGATCTATGCCGCGGCAGTGGAATTGCTCAAACTGTGCGGAAATTTCCGCACGGTACGCGCCGACAACATAACGCAGGCGCGTATACTGACGGGGCAGCGCTCGTTCGGAATCGCCGTTATAAACGCGGATTCTTCGGAAGCGGATTACAGGGACATCGCGTTCAGGCTTGCGGAAAATTGCGTGGGCACGGTGTTCATACCCAAGAACGCGACCGACGGACTGCTCGAACTGTATGACAGAGGCATATTCGTGGTGGCGGGCAAACCCGTGACGAAAGCGGGACTTTACGTCGCTATAAGAGGCGCGCTCGGCGTTTCTTACAGATACGAAAAACTGCTCGAAGAGAATATGCGGCTGAAAGAACGTATAGAAACATTAAAAACGACCTGCAGAGCAAAGTGCATACTCGTGCAGTCGGGAATGACGGAAGAGGAAGCGCACCGCGAGATAGAACGTATCGCGATGACCACCCGCCGCAGCGCACTCGACGTGGCACGGCAGATAATAGATTCGGAAGGAAGCAAATGAGAAAGATCAACGAAGAATGCGGAGTTTTCGGCATAATAGACAACAACCTGCAGCCGTGTATCCATATAGCGGCTACCGCGCTCCTCGCATTACAGCACAGAGGGCAGGAAAGCGCGGGGATAGCGTATTTCGCGGATCCCGAACAGCGCGACAGCATAGCCTGCCGCAAAAACGTCGGACTGGTATCCGAAGTTTTCGACAGGGAATATCTGGAAAACGCCCCTCATACAAAGACGGCATGCGGACACGTTCGTTACTCGACGACGGGCGGCAACACCGTGGAAAACACGCAGCCGATAGTGACGCACCACTCGCGCCTGACGTTTGCCGTATGCCATAACGGCAATATCACCAACGCCGACGAACTGAGAAGTTACATGGTAAACGAGCGCGGCGCGGTGTTTTACACGACGAACGACACCGAGATCATAAGCAAGATAATAATCGACAGGATAATAAAGACGGGCAGTCTCGAAAAATCGGTGACGGATCTCATACGCACGCTCAAGGGCGCGTTCTCGCTCGTTATAATGACAAAAGACAAACTGATAGCGGCGCGTGACCCCAACGGTTTCCGCCCGCTGTGCATAGGCAAGCTGGGCACTTCGACGGTGGTCGCAAGCGAGACATGCGCGTTCGACAGCATAGGCGCGACTTACGTCCGCGACGTCGAACCCGGCGAAGCCGTGGTGATATCGCGCGACGGAAAATGCACGAGCTTTCATGTGGAGAAAGGCAAACGCGCGCTTTGCGTGTTCGAGCTGATATATTTCGCGCGTCCCGACAGTTTCATCGACGGGATGAGCGTGTATAAAGCGCGTCTGGAAATGGGCAGAGCGCTTGCGCGGCAATGCCCTACGGAAGCGGACATCGTCTGCGGCGTACCCGAGAGCGGTTTCGACGCGGCATACGGATACAGCATGGAATCTGGTCTGCCTTACGGCATGGCGTTCGTCAGGAACAGATACGTCGGGCGCAGTTTCATACTGCCTACGCAGAAGGGCAGGACGCGAGCCGTCGGGCTCAAACTGAATCCTCTTCGCGCGTCGATAGAGGGCAAGCGGGTGATACTTGTAGACGATTCGATAGTCAGGGGTACGACGAGCGCGCGTATAATAAGATCGCTGCGTGACGCGGGCGCCAAAGAAGTGCATATGCGCATAAGCTCGCCGCCTTTCATCGCGCCGTGCTATTTCGGAACGGACATAGACAGCAAGGAGAATCTTATTGCGAACAAGTACAGCGTCGACGAGATATGCAAACAGATAGGCGCGGACAGCCTGGTCTATCTTGACGTAAACGAGCTCACCGCGATAAAACAGGGCACGGACGTGGAATACTGTACGGGATGTTTCACCGACAATTATCCCATAGACGTATCGGGCGCGGGCAAAAAGGATAAATTCGATTAAGAAAATAAATTTTGATGAATATAGCGGAGAACAAGCAATGAAGAAAGCGTATTTGATTTTGGCTAACGGCGACGTATACGAAGGCACGTCGATAGGCGCGGTCGGCGACAGCGTCGGCGAGGTCGTGTTTACGACGGGAATGGGCTCGTATATGGAAACGCTCACCGATCCGTCGTACTACGGACAGATAATAACGCAGACCTTTCCTCTTATCGGAAATTACGGCGCGATAAACGCGGATGCGGAATCGGACGGCGCGTATTGCCGCGGCTACATCGTCCGCGAGCTTTGCGAGGTCGGCAGCAATTTCCGCAAGGAAGGCGAGCTTGGAGACTGGCTTGCCGCACATGGCGTTATCGGATTACAGGGCATAGATACCCGCCGCCTTACCAAAACGATAAGGGAGCACGGCGTGATGAACGGCATGATAACGCAGTCCCTCGACGATCGGGATAACAAACTCGCCGCGATAAAGGCGTTCCGCGTCAAAGCCGCACCCGAGAATACGACGGTAAAGATCGCGATAAAAGTGGGCGAGGGCAAACGAAAAGTAGTTCTCATCGATTACGGCGCAAAGCGCAACATAGCCCGCGAGCTTGCCGCGCGCGGTTGCGAAGTCACCGTCGTTCCCTGCACATACACGGCGGAACAGATCCTCGCGCTTTCTCCGCATGGCATAATGCTTTCCAACGGCGGCGGAGATCCGTCCGACGCGAAGTTCGAGATAGAGCAGATAAAGAAGCTCAACGCGCATAAGATCCCGACGTTCGGCATCTGCCTCGGTCACCAGCTCATGGCGCTCGCGTCGGGAGCAAAGACGCATAAACTCAAATACGGTCACAGAGGCGCCAACCAGCCTGTCAAGGACCTCGTTACGGGTAGAGTGTACATCACGAGCCAGAACCACGGATATGCGGTAAGGAGCGGCTCTCTCGACGCGGAAGTCGGCAAAGTCCGCATGATAAACGCCAACGACAAGACCTGCGAAGGCATAGACTATATCGGACGCCCGTGCTTTACCGTCCAGTTCCATCCGGAAGCTCACGGCGGACCGCTCGATACCGAATTTCTGTTTGACAGATTCATTGCGATGATGGACGGGGAGGAGAAAAATGCCTAAGAACAAGGACATCAAAAAAGTACTCGTGATCGGTTCGGGACCTATAACGATAGGTCAGGCGGCGGAATTCGACTATGCGGGCACACAGGCGTGCCATACGCTGAAAAACGAAAAAGTGGAAGTCGTGCTCGTCAACTCCAACCCCGCTACGATAATGACGGACAAAGCCATGGCGGATCAGATATATATCGAACCGCTCACGCTTCCCGTACTCAAAAGGATAATACTCGAAGAAAAGCCTGACGGTATACTTCCCAGCCTCGGCGGGCAGACGGGACTTACCCTGTCCATGCAGCTCGACAAGAGCGGGTTCCTCAAAGAGAACAACGTCAGACTTCTCGGCATGAACCCCGAAACGATAGACAAGGCGGAGGACAGGCAGAAGTTCAAAGACACGATGGAAGAGATCGGTCAGCCCGTCATTCCTTCGCTCGTCGTCAACGACGTGGGCAGCGCGGCGGCGTTCGCCGAAGAAATAGGCTATCCCGTCATCGTCCGTCCCGCGTTCACGCTCGGCGGTGCGGGCGGCGGTATCGCCGCGAACGAGCAGGAGCTTCGCGAGATAGCCGCAGGCGGACTTTATTTGTCCCCGATAACGCAGGTGCTCATCGAAAAGTGCATTTCGGGCTGGAAAGAGATCGAATTCGAGGTCATGCGCGACCATGCGGGAAACGTGATCGCCGTGTGCTCGATGGAGAACTTCGACCCCGTCGGCGTGCATACGGGCGACAGCATAGTCATTGCGCCCTGCGTCACGCTCGCGGATAAAGAGTTCCAGATGCTCAGAAGCGCCGCGCTCAAGATAATAGACGCGCTCGGCATAGAGGGCGGTTGCAACTGTCAGTTCGCGCTCCGTCCAGACAGCATGGAATACGCGGTCATCGAGGTTAATCCCCGCGTGTCGCGTTCTAGTGCGCTCGCGTCCAAAGCCACGGGCTATCCGATAGCCAAGGTCGCGACGCTGATAGCGCTCGGCTACAACCTCGACGAGATCCCCAACGCGGTGACGGGCAAGACCAAAGCGTGCTTCGAACCCACGCTCGACTATGTCGTAGTCAAACTGCCTCGCTGGCCGTTCGACAAATTCGTATACGCAAAGCGTACGCTCGGCACGCAGATGAAAGCGACGGGCGAAGTCATGGCAATAGCGCCTTCCTTCGAAAACGCGCTCATGAAAGCCGTGCGCGGAAGCGAAGGGCTCAGCCTCGACAACTCCAAGTATAATTGTTATACCGACGAAAAGGTGGTCAATTCGCTCATGCCCGCGACGGACTACCGTCTGTTCATGATATACGAGGCTCTCAAACGCGGACTGCGCACCGTTGACGAGATCTGTAACGAAACGAAGATCGACAAGTGGTTCATAACGAAGATAAAGAACCTCGTCGATTACGAGCTTTCCGTCAAAGGCAAACGCATAAGCGAAGAAGAATATCTCAGAGGCAAAAAACTCGGTTATCCCGATAAATTGCTTGCGAAGATAAGCGGACACGAGCTGCCCGTTCACCGCAAAGCCGTTTATAAAATGGTCGATACCTGCGGAGCGGAGTTCAAAGCCGAAACGCCGTATTTCTACTCGACTTACGACGACGAGAACGAAGCGGAAGAATTCATCGCCGAGCGCGGAGATCCCGAAAAACGCCGCGTGATAGTTTTCGGCTCGGGTCCCATTCGCATAGGGCAGGGCATAGAGTTCGACTACGCGTCCGTTCATTGCGTGTGGGCGCTCAAAGAAGCGGGTTGCGAAGTCGCGATAGTCAACAACAACCCCGAAACGGTCTCCACCGACTTCGATACCGCCGACAGACTGTATTTCGAGCCGCTCACGCCCGAGGACGTCGATAACGTCATCGCCGCGGAAAAGCCTTACGGCGCGGTCGTTGCGTTCGGCGGACAGACGGCAATAAAACTGACGAAACACCTCAGCGAAACGGGCGTACGTATCCTCGGTACGAGCGCGGACAGCATAGACGCCGCGGAGGACAGGGAGCGTTTCGACGAGCTGCTCGAAAAACTGCATATAAAGCGTCCCGCGGGACATACGGTCACCAATACCGCCGACGCGCTCAAAGCGGGCGCGGCCCTCGGCTATCCCGTGCTCATGCGTCCCAGCTATGTCCTCGGCGGACAGAACATGATAATAGCGTGGGGCGAGAGCGATATACGCGAGTATATGGACGTTATACTCACCGAAAACCCCGATAACATCATACTGATAGACAAATACGTCATCGGTACCGAAGTCGAGGTGGACGCGATCTGCGACGGAAAAGACATTCTTATCCCCGGCATCATGGAGCACGTCGAAAGAACGGGCATACACAGCGGAGACTCGATAGCCATTTATCCCGCGCAGAACCTCAGCGACGAGATCATCGAAAAACTTATCGAGAACACACGTCAGCTGGCGCTCGGACTCGATACCCGCGGACTGATAAACATACAGTATATAGTCAAAAACAACCAGATATACGTTATCGAAGTCAATCCCAGGTCCAGCCGCACGGTGCCTTATATAAGCAAAGTGACGGGCGTTCCCATGATACAGCTCGCGACCGAATGTATGCTCGACAAGAACCTTGCGGACCTCGGCTACGGCACCGGGCTTTACCGCCGCAGTCCGTACGTCGCGGTCAAAGTGCCCATATTCAGCTTCGAGAAACTGACCGACCTCGATACTCATCTCGGACCCGAGATGAAGTCCACGGGCGAGGTGCTCGGAATAGGCAAGAGTCTGGACGAAGCGCTTTACAAAGGGCTTTGCGCGGCGGGCTACGACATGGACAGGAAGAACCGCCGCGGAGTCCTCATCACGGTGCGCGACGCCGACAAGCCCGAAATTGCGGCGGTAGCCAAGACTTATAACGAGATAGGTTACAAACTTTATGCGACCGCGGGCACGGGCGAAGTGCTCAAAAAAGCGGGCATGAAAGTTACCGTCGTGAACAAGATAAGCGACGGCGGATCCGAAACCACTTTCGATCTGCTCACGGGCGGCAAAGTCAGCCTGCTCATATGCACGTCGTCGAAAGGCAGGATCCCCAGCGAAGACGACGTCAGGCTCCGTCGTGAGGCAGTCGCTCTCGCGATACCTTGCCTGACGAGCATAGATACCGCAAACGCGCTCGCAAGCTCTTTGAGATCCAAGTACAGTCAGGGTAATATCGAGCTTGTCGACATAAACCGCATGCGGACGGAAAAGCAGAAGCTCACGTTCACGAAAATGCAGGGCTGCGGCAACGACTATATCTATATCGATTGCAGCAAGCACAAGATAAACAACATGGAATCGATAGCCGTCAACCTTTCGGACAGACATTTCAGCGTCGGAGGCGACGGAGTGGTATTCATGGAACCTTCCGACTGCGCGGACATAAAAATGCGCGAATTCAACTCCGACGGCAGCGAAGGCATGATGTGCGGAAACGCGATAAGGTGCGTCGGCAAATACATTTACGACAACGGATACGTCGACAGAAAGGAAATAACTGTCGAAACGCGAAGCGGGATAAAGAAGCTCTGGCTGTACGTGCGCAACAATCAGGTCACGAGCGCGAAAGTGGACATGGGCGCACCAGTGTTCGATGCCAAACTCATTCCCGTCAAGCTTCAGGGCGAAGTCATCGGCGAGAAACTGTATCTTGCGGGCGAGGAACGCACTGTGACATGCGTGTCGATGGGCAATCCTCACTGCGTGATTGTAGTCGACGACGTGGACGCGGTGGACGTTAAGGACATCGGGTCTCAGATAGAGAACGATCCGCTTTTCCCCAACCGCGTGAACGTCGAATTCGTACAGGTGCTTGACGAAACGACGATAAAAGTCCGCGTATGGGAGCGCGGTACGGGCGAGACTTATGCATGCGGCACGGGAACGTGCGCGGCGGTGGTCGCGCTTACGAGGCTCGGCAAATTCAGGCAGGGCGAAACGGTGACCGTCAAACTCAAAGGCGGCGAGCTTACCGTACAGTACACCGACAGTACCGTATATCTCACGGGCGACGCAGTCGAGGTCTACAAAGGAGTAGTGCGCTTATGACAAAGTATATATTCGTTACCGGCGGAGTGGTGTCGGGACTGGGCAAAGGTATAACCGCGGCAAGCCTCGGCATGCTGCTTAAAGCCAAGGGGCTTAAAGTCGTGTCACAGAAACTCGACCCGTATATAAATATCGACCCCGGTACGATGAGCCCGTATCAGCACGGCGAAGTTTTCGTCACCGAAGACGGCGCGGAGACCGACCTCGACCTCGGGCATTACGAAAGATTCATAGATGAAAACCTCAATAAGTTTTCCAATCTTACGACGGGCAAGGTATACTGGAACGTGCTCAACAACGAGCGTAACGGCGTATATAACGGCGAGACCGTGCAGGTCATCCCGCATATAACGAACGAGATAAAACGCTTTGTATACAGCGTGGCGAAAAAGGACGGAGCCGACGTGGTCATTACCGAAATAGGCGGCACGATAGGCGACATCGAAAGCCTGCCTTTCCTCGAAGCCATACGTCAGGTAGGCAACGAAGTGGGCAGGGAAAACTGTATCTACATCCACGTCACGCTCGTACCCGTCATAAAATCGAGCGGCGAAGTCAAATCCAAACCCACGCAACATTCGGTCAAGGAATTGCAGAGCCTGGGCATACAGCCCGATCTGATCGTCTGCCGCTGCGACGGAAGGCTCGACGCGGCGATAAAGAAAAAGATAGCGCTCACTTGCAACGTATATCCCGAATGTGTCATCGAAAACAGAAACGTGAGTCTGCTTTACGAAGCTCCGCTCATGCTCGAAGAGAGCAATATCTGCGAGGTAGTCAGCCGCAGGCTTTCTCTTCCCGACAACAAGCCCGATCTTACGGACTGGTTGCACATGATAGACATGGCGCGCGCCCGCGACAAGAGCGTGACAATAGCGATATGCGGCAAGTATACGCATATGTTCGACACGTATCTTTCCATAATCGAAGCGCTTACCCACGGCGGCATACATAACGGCGCGAAGATAAACATCGACTGGGTGGACAGCGAAAAACTGACCGAAGAAAACTGCGCGGAACGTCTCGGCAAGTGCGACGGCATACTCGTGCCCGGCGGCTTCGGGGACAGAGGTATCGAAGGCATGATCCTCGCCGCGAAATACGCGCGTGAAAACGGCGTGCCGTACTTCGGTATCTGTCTCGGTATGCAGATAGCCGTCATCGAGTTCGCCCGCAACGTGGCGGGGCTCAAAGAGGCGAACAGCCGCGAATTCGATCATCATTCGCCCGACAAGGTCATCGACTTCATGGAAGGACAGATGGGCATGGAAAACACGGGCGGGACCATGCGTCTGGGCGCTTACGAATGCGAGATAGCGGAAGGCACGTTGCTTTCCAGGTGCTACGACGGCGCAAAGACCGTTTTCGAAAGGCACCGTCACCGTTTCGAGTTCAACAACGCTTACCGTGCGGAGTTCACTCGGCTCGGTCTGGTCATAGGCGGAAGGAACCCGCAGAACGACCTCGTCGAAAGCGTGGAGCTGCCCAATCATCCGTTCTATATCGGCGTGCAGTATCATCCCGAATTCAAGAGCAGACCGCATCGCCCTCAACCGATATTCAAGGCGTTCGTCGCAGCCGCGCTCGCGAACAAGCGAAGCGACGGTTAAAGGAGCAAAGACATGAAACTCAATTCCAATTACGACAGATTGCAGAACAGCTATCTCTTCGTGGAGATAGCGAACCGCGTAAAAAAATACACCGCCGCAAACCCCGAAGCGAACATAATCAAGCTCGGCATAGGGGATGTGACGCGTCCGCTCGCGCCCTGTGTCGTGGAGGCGGGACTCAAAGCCATGAGCGAAATGGGCAAGGCGGAGACCTTCCGCGGTTACAGCCCCGATTCGCAGGGCTACGAATTCCTCCGCAACGCGATAAGCGCGTATTATGCGTCGTTCGGCGTTAAAGTGGGCTCAAACGAAGTGCACGTTTCGGACGGTGCAAAGAGCGATTGCGGAAACATAGTCGATATGTTCGATTCCGACAACACCGTGCTCATACCCGACCCCGTATATCCCGTATATTACGACAGCAACATAATGAGCGGCAGAAAAGTCATTTTCTGTGACGCCACGGAAGAAAACGATTTCGCGCCGCTGCCCGACGATAACGTCGATTGCGACATAATCTATCTTTGCTCGCCCAACAACCCCACGGGTTCGGCGTATACCTTCGACAAGCTTAAAAAATGGGTGGATTACGCAAACGCGCACAAAGCGATAATAATTTACGACGCGGCGTACGAAGCGTTCGTCACTCAACCCGACGTGCCGAGGAGCATATTCGCGATAGACGGCGCGAGAACGTGCGCGGTGGAGCTTTGCTCGTTCTCCAAAACGGCAGGGTTCACGGGTACGCGTTGCGGTTATACCGTGGTTCCCGACGAGCTTTGCGGCGGTAAGCTCGCTAAAATGTGGGCGAGAAGACAGTCCACCAAATTCAACGGCACGAGCTATATACAGCAGAGAATGGCGGAAGCGGCGTACTCAGAAGAGGGCGTGAAACAAGATCTCGAAAATATCCGCGCTTATCAGAAGAACGCGAAACTCATATCAGACACGCTGACGGAAATGGGGATATATCACACGGGCGGCACGAATTCCCCGTACATATGGCTCAAATGCGGCGGCGACAGCTGGGACTTCTTCGACAAGCTGCTGACGCGCGCCAACGTAGTCGGCACGCCGGGCTCAGGCTTCGGCAAGAACGGCGAAGGCTTCTTCCGCCTGACCGCTTTCAATACTTACGAAAAGACGAAGGAAGCCATGGAAAGGATAAAAAATGTCCTTTGATGACAGAATGATTTAAGGACGGAACGTCGCATGCGCTCCGTCTTTTTCTTTGCGTTATCACATTTTATGCGAGAATACTCTTGCGACAATATACGAATTGACGAATTTTTCTTGCGAAATACGCCCGAGCTCCGATTTTTTATAAAACCCGTATTGACAAATTGTCAATCCTGTGTTATCATATTAAAAAACCTGCAACGGGAGAATGATATGGAAAAAGAAATGCGATTGTACAACTTCGGCAATCGACTGAGCGGGACGTTCCTGCGGCTCGGCTGGCTTTTTGCCGTCGCTGCGTTCGTGCCCGTTCTTGCGGTGCTGGCGTTGTGGGCGGCTGCCGTGTTTACGGCGCTTTATGTCCTGATACTTTTCGTGCTGACGATAATCACGCTCGGAATGTTGCTCCTTAACGAAAATTTCAGGGCTATGTATGACGTGGGCGGAGGTATCGAAACCGTCTCGTCCGTTGTCGACGGCATAATACGTTTTTATGTCGGAGCAATGCCGCTGTTTCTTGCCCTCGGACTTGCGATGAACGCGACGTGCATAGTGCTGACCGCTCTGCGCAAGAGCGCTTCAGGCAAAGTCGGACGTATCGTCGGCGCAAGCATAAGTGCGGCTTTACTGGTCATAGCCGCGATCGTATTCTACGGATACGCGATAAACGTGCAGGTGTGATATGAGGATATATCTGGAAAATATTAAAGACGAGGCGGTATATTACGAAGGCAAACGTCTTGCTCTGAAAAAAGAAAACAAAACGCATTATGCCGAGATACCAGACGGCGAAGGGGAAGCAGAGATACGCATATACAGGCGTTCGGAGCTTTCGGATAAATTCTGGGCGCTTTTCGCATTGCTTTTCTGGGTGATAGGCATAATGGGGTTCTTTACGCCGCGCTACGCAAAGGACACCGACAGTCTTGATTGCAAAGTGCGTTTTGCGCGCAGGGCGGAACCGCTTTACATTCTGCTGGACAAAGTGCCGCTTAAACGCAGAAAAGTCATTCGCGGCATGCCGCCTCCCGTCAGTTGCGTAAGGCTGCGGGTGGGCGAGACGGCGCAGGCGATCGATCCTTTCTATATGCCCGACGAAACCGCTGCCCGCCGCAGGAAAAGATATAAACTGTTTTCATGGCTCGCAAGGCTCGTCCTCATAGCGCTGATAATTTTCCTTGCGATATTTTTATCGATAAACAATTGACCGCTCGCGTATCATGCGACACGGACAAAGCGCCGCGACAGAGAAAACGCGGCGCGGTTTTTTACCACTTACCGCTCAATAAGGTGAAAGCCCGCATGAAAAACCCCTCCTTCCTTTCGGAAAGAGGGGCAAAAATTTCACCCGCGAGAGCCGTCGTGTTGCGAATATTAACCCGCCAAAGGCAGGTGGGCAGGCTGTCTATGCCGTCTGTCTTCCACCGCTGATCGCAGTCTTGTATTTGCGATGAGAATTACTGAGGCCTGACATAGTGCATACGAACGCGCCATAAGCCCTTTTAAGAGTTGAGGTTATATATTAAGCAACTGACGTGAGCCGCAGGCATTTAACTGCTTTACACTGATAGTATATACTATATATGCGATATAATCAAGACTGTTGCGAAAAATTTTTTCAAAAAAATTTTATTAAAAGGTATTGACAAAATCTTGTTTTTATGTTAGCTACTATTATAAAGAGAGTTTGCGCCGATAGCGTGCGCAGATAAGGAGCGGCAATGAAAATAACACCGATAGGAATTTACGGACCGTACCCCGCGGCTTTCGGCGCTTCGGGCTGTTATCTCGTGGAAGGGGAAACTCGTATCGTCCTCGATCTCGGTTGCGGGGCGTTTTCGCGCCTGCGCGGTTTTGCCGATCCGTCGCTCGTGGACGCGTTCGTTCTCACGCACCTTCATTACGACCATTTCTGCGACGTGCTCCCGCTCTCGTATTACCCGGGCAAACACGTGGTCTATTGTCCCGGCACTCCTGCCGACAGATTCTCTCTCATAAAGAATTCCGCCGCGCTCGACGTCAGGGTGATAGGCGAGGGCGTCGGTATACATATAGGGAATACCGAGTTGTCTTTCACGCGTACCGCGCACGGTGTGGAAACTTACGCCGTCAGAGTGTCGGAAAACGGCAGGTCGTTCGTATACACTTCGGATACCGCATGGTTCGACGGACTGGTCGGCTTCTGCCGCGGGAGCGAGCTTATACTTTCCGACTGTTGTCCGACGGACGGCACCCCGCATATGGCGGTAGCCGACGTGGCAAGACTGCAAAAAGAAACGGGCGTAAGAACGGTAGCGGTACATCTCGATCCCGAGGGCGGGAATAAAGAAAAACTGCGCGCCGCGGGCATAGAATACGTGAAAGAGGACGAACCGATAATATTATGGTAGGCGAATACTTTCTGTCGTTGTTTCTGCAATTGCTGTTTACCGTCGGTGTGATAACGCTTTTCGGCTTGCTGACGCACATCGTCAATGCGCTGTTTTATAGAGCCGCAGGCGGCGGGCGCGTCGTGTGTTACGTCACCGGCATGATAGGCACTCCCATACACGAAGGCTCTCACGCGCTTATGTGCCTGCTGTTCGGACACAGGATAACGGAAATAAAATTTTTTCAGATAGACAAAGAAAGCGGTGTGCTCGGGTATGTGAGACACACCTATAATTCCCGTAGCGTTTATCAGCAGGCGGGAAACTTTTTTATCGGCGTTGCTCCCGTCCTGCTCGGCAACGCCGTCATACTCCTGCTCATGTTCCTGCTCGCGCGGAATGCGTTCGACGGTGTCAACGCCGCGGTGACCGAAGGCGTCTCCCGCGAAGGCGCGGCTCTCGCTGCGGGCGTGTTCGTTGCCATAGGCAAATCGTTTCTTGCCATATTTTCTCCGCTCAATTTCGCAAACGGATGGTTCTGGCTGTTCCTGCCGCTTGCGTTCTGCATATCGCTGCATGTCGATCTTTCCCCTGCGGACGTCAAATGCGGTTTTGCGGGCGGGATAATACTCGTCCTGCTGATTGCCGTCGCGGATCTGATATGCGCGCTCATACAGTCTTATACGGGCGCGGCGGCGCTTACGACGCTTACCGGAGGCATACTCAGAGCGGGGACGACTCTGACTTGCATAATGATGCTTTCATTGCTTTTTTCTCTCGTTCTGCTCGCCATAGCGGGCGTCGTACGGCTTATCGTGCGCCTTGTCCGCGGGAAAAAAGCGCCCTTACGCACCGACGAAGAGCGATAGCGTTCTCAAACGCGCGCCTGCCGCATAAAAATGTACCATGTCTGATTTCGGAAGATCGGTAAGGCGTGCGGCGGCGGTACTGACCGCGGCGGTATGCGTCATATGCGGCGCGACCGCGCTCGTCTGCGGCGTATACATGGCGTTCCGCGGGATAACGCCCGGGGCGGCGGTAAACGGCGGCGCCGTGTTTTACTTGTCGGGCGAAAGCGCTTCGGAAAGCACCGCGTCTGTGATAGCGGCTGGTTACAGGCGGGACGGAGAGGCGGGCGTAGTTTACGACGGATTCGTTGCGAAACGGCTCTACACTGACAAAAGCAAAGCGATGCTCGACGGCGAAGTCAGGGAAGTGACCGTGGCGTGCTCGGGCTTTACGGGTGAAAACGCGGACGCAGACGCGGAGTTTTACGACAGCGCGACGAGCGTCGTGGAAAAGATATCCGCGCTGACGGACGAACTCGAAGACGGCAGGACGAGCGAAAGTCTCGCTTCGCTCACGATAGGCGAATATGCCGTATACCTCGGAGGGTACACGAACGGCGGGCAGAGCGCCGTAGCGGCGGAGAGCGCAGCGCTACTTATGAGCTGCGCCGCGGAGAGCAGCGCCGCCTCTGTGAAACGAAGCGCGGTATTGCTCGCGATACTGCTTTCGGAATCGCTTGAAACGTAAACTTTTTTACTAAGCGTTGACAAAATCATAAGCATGTATTATAATAACTCTGTAAAGGCAAAGGCGCGTCGGCGACGGATAATGCCGTACGCGCGTTTTCTTTATCAGACTTGATCGAGAGGAACAGACTATGTACAAGATCCTTGTAAAAAGAGAACTCAATCCAACCGTCACGTTTATGTCGGTGGATGCTCCGCTCGTCGCAAAAAAGGCGAAGCCGGGACAATTCATCATCCTTCGTGTGGATGAGGACGGCGAACGCATACCGCTTACCGTCGCGGGTTATGACCGCGAAAAGGGCAGTGTGGACATTATTTTCCAGATAGTGGGCGCGACTACCGCCAAACTGAACGCCAAGAATCAGGGCGACTACATCTGTGATTTCGTGGGACCGCTCGGCAACGCCACCGAAGTGGAGGGCGTCAAAAAAGCGTGCATCGTGGGCGGCGGCGTCGGTTGCGCCATCGCATATCCCGTCGCGAAAGAGCTTCACGATCTCGGCTGCGAAGTTACCACGATAACGGGTTTCAGAAATAAAGACCTCGTCATCCTCGAAAAGGAATTCGAGGCGGCGAGCGATCGTATGTTCAAGATGAGCGACGACGGAACGTGGGGCGAGAAAGGCGTCGTTACCGCGCCTCTTAAAGAAATGCTCGAAAAGGGCGAGCGCTTCGACGTCGTCATAGCGATAGGCCCCGTCATAATGATGAAATTCGTCACGCTGACGACCAAGCCTTTCGGACAGAAAACGATAGTGTCCATGAACCCTATCATGATAGACGGAACGGGAATGTGCGGCGGTTGCCGTCTGAGCGTTACGGACGCCGACGGTAAACGTCATACCAAATTCGCCTGTGTGGACGGACCCGATTTCGACGCGTTCACGGTAGATTTCGACGAAGCGATGATGCGCGGCAGCATGTATGCCGATTTCGAACGTCACGCCCGTGAAGAGACCTGCAACCTGCTCAAAAAAGCGGAGGTGAAATAAAAATGCCCATTCAGCCCAAAAAACATCCCATGCCATCGCAGGATCCCAAAGTAAGGGCGCATAATTTCAAAGAAGTCGCGACGGGTTATACCGAAGAGATAGCCGTCGCCGAAGCTCAGCGTTGTTTGAATTGCAAAAACAAACCCTGCGTATCGGGTTGCCCCGTAGGCATAGATATTCCCGCGTTCATACAGAAGATAAAAGAACGCGATTACGAAGGCGCTTATAAAAAAATAGCCGAATATTCTTCGCTTCCCGCAGTATGCGGACGCGTATGCCCGCAGGAAACTCAGTGCGAATCCAAGTGCACTCTGGGTATAAAATTCGAACCCGTAGGCATAGGCAGGCTGGAAAGATTCGTTGCCGACCGTCACAACGACACCTGCAACGAAACCCCCGTTAAGCCTCAGCCCAACGGACATAAAGTCGCCGTAGTCGGTTCGGGACCGAGCGGGCTCACCTGCGCGGGCGACCTTGCGAAAAAAGGCTATTACGTTTCCATTTTCGAAGCGCTCCATACCGCAGGCGGCGTGCTCGTGTACGGCATACCAGAATTCCGTCTGCCCAAAAGCATAGTCGCAAAGGAAGTGGACGGGCTCAAAGCCCTCGGAGTGGATGTCGAGACCGACGTCGTGATAGGCAAGACCCTGACGGTGGACGAGCTGTTCGAAAACGGCTATGAGGCCGTGTTCATCGGTTCGGGCGCGGGACTTCCCAATTTCATGAACATACCAGGCGAAAGCCTCAAAGGCGTGTACTCTGCAAACGAATTTCTGACGAGGAGCAACCTCATGAAAGCTTACCGCGATCATTCGGATACTCCCATCATGAAAGGCGGCATCGTAGCCGTTGTCGGAGGCGGAAACGTCGCCATGGACGCGGCGAGGACAGCGCTCCGTCTCGGCGCGGAAAAGGTATATATAATATACCGCCGTTCGATGACCGAGCTGCCCGCGCGTAAGGAAGAAGTCGAGCACGCGGAAGAAGAGGGTATCGATTTCCGTCTGCTTTGCAATCCTGTCGAGATCCTCGGTTATCATAATCCCGACGATAAACGCGATCCTAAAAACGGCACCGTCACCGGCATAAAGTGCATAAAAATGGAGCTTGGGGCACCCGACGAGCGCGGTCGCCGCAGACCCGTTCCCATACCCGGCAGCGAGTTCACTCTGGACGTGAACACCGTGGTCATGAGTATAGGCACGTCTCCCAACCCGCTTATAAAGTCCACGGTAAGAGGGCTTGAAGTCAACAGCCACGGCGGCATAATCGTAAACGAGGACGGACTGACCTCGCGCGAGGGCATTTATGCTGGCGGCGACGCAGTAACGGGCGCCTCCACGGTCATCAGCGCAATGGGCGCGGGGAAAATAGCCGCAAAAGCCATCGACGAATATATCATGAAAAAATAAACGGTATTCGTTCTGCGACCCCGACAAATTTTCGTCGGGGTCGTATTTCTTGACGTGGCGGGCAGATTATTGTATAATAAACCTGTAATGCGAGCGGAGGTAAAAAAAGATTGAAAAACATAAAATGCGACAACTGCGGCGCGGATATGGAATACATGGACGGGCAGTATAAGTGCCCGTACTGCGGAGGCATAAAAGCGGCTGTTCCCGAAGAAAAAACGGAAAAAGCCACGAATGAAGTACCTTCGCGCCCGTTGGAAAAGATACGGGCGGATTATGACAAGGTCTACGGCATTAACATAAAAATGTACGTGCTTTTGTTGGTCCTGTTCGCGGTGAGTATCGCAAGCGCGTTGTTGGGCTATTTCACATTTTCAGACGATGATTTCGAAGCGCTTCCGATAATCGCGATACTGTTGTTTTCGGCAGGGTATTCGGGCGTTCTTATCCTTTGCTTTTATGTTCTGAAAGTGAACTACAAAAGATTCGTTGCGGTTTCCGACGAATTGTTCGACGCTGAAAAAGGAAACGATCCGAGATTGTCCAGACACGCAGGTTACGTTTGCTCTTTTTATAAGATAAGAATGTTATTTGCCATACTTCCGTTGCTGGAAGCCGCGTTTGTATTTTTCATGATCATAATGGATTGATGAGGTGTAATTTATGTCTGAAAAATGTCCCGAAAGTCGTTTCGGGATATTTTTTATGCTAATTCGGCTAAACTCTTGCAAAGACGGATAATATAGTGTATAATATTCGCAAGCGATAACGGAGGCGGATATGCTTATCGAGGAAAACGTGAAAAAACTGCTCGGGTTCGTGGCAAACGCTGATCATCCCGTTAAGATCGTGGCGGCTACGAAAACGCGCAGCGCGGAAGAGATAAACGCTCTTGCGGCGTACGGAATAACGGCTATGGGCGAAAACAGAGTGCAGGAACTTCTGTCGAAGTACGACGAACTGAAAATGGACGAGATCCATTTCATAGGCGCGTTGCAGACAAATAAAGTAAAGTACATCGTCGATAAAGTATGCATGATACAGTCAGTCGACAGAGAGGAGCTTGCCGCCGAGATAGAAAAGCGTTGCGCCGCGATAAGCAAAATAATGGACGTGCTCGTCGAAGTCAACGTCGGCGGGGAAGAAAGCAAGAGCGGTTGCACGGAGAGCGGGCTTTTCCTGCTTCTGGAAAAGGTGTCCGCAATGCCGCATCTGCGCATAAAAGGACTTATGAGTGTGCTTCCGATAAACGCGGAAACTTCGCTTTACGACAGGATGAAAACACTTTTCGATAAAGTGCGTGCGGCGTACCCGACGGCGGAATATCTTTCCGTCGGAATGAGCGGCGATTACGAAACGGCAGTCGCGCACGGCGCCAACATGATACGTCCGGGGAGTCTTCTCTTCGGGGAACGCATTTACGCAAAGAAATAAGGAGAAAAAATATGGACAGAAACAACGTAAACGACTATCCGTATTACGAAGACACTCATTCGGAACCTTACGAAGAGGACGATTCCATGCTTCCTCCCACGACGGCGCAAAAGATAATGCCGCGCGAATATCAGAACGTACTTGTTTACGAACCGAAAAAGTGCAGCGACGTTCAGACGCTCATCGATTATCTCAAACGTAAAGAACCCGCAATAATAAATCTTGACAGCACGGACGCGACTACGGCACAACGCGTTCTCGACTTTACCGCGGGCGCCATGTATGCGCTTAACGGAAGCGTGCTGAGGATATCGGGCAATATATTTCTGCTTTCGCCCGAGGGCGTAGGAGTCACCGTACCGCATGAGCTTCGTAAAAAATAAACCGGACAAAAAAACATACGTCATCCAGTCGATAGTAGCCGCCGCGGTCATAGCGGCGATACTTGTGGCGGATCTCGTTACCAAATATATAACTTCCACGCACATAGAGCTTTATGAAAGGGTGCAGATAATCCCCGAATTCTTTTATTTCACTTATGTTCAGAACAGGGGCGGAGCATGGTCTCTCGGCGACGACAATCCCGTTCTGATGAACGTCATAAAAGTGCTGACGGTGTTCTTTGTGCTTGCGGTCATCTTCGTGCTTTATTATCCCGACAAGCGCAAAAATCTGTACCTGATATTCAGTCTGTCACTGCTTGCGAGCGGAGCCACGGGAAACTTCATCGACCGAGTGTGGCTCGGATACGTCCGCGACTTCATATCGTTTTATATATTCAGTTATAAATTCCCCGTATTCAATATCGCAGACATCGCACTCGTGACCGGCGTGATAATGCTGGTAGTGAGTATAATAATATACTTCATCAGAACGGAGCTGAAACAGCACAAGCAAAAAGCCGCCGAAAAGAAGAAAAACCGTGCGAACGATGACGCTTCGGACAACGAAAATAACGGCTCGGAGGACAAATGAAACTCTTTGCCGAACCCGACGAAAAAATAAGATTCGACGTATACCTTGCCAATGAGACCGATTATACGCGCTCTTATATAAAGCAACTGATAGACGGAGGATATGCGCTTCTGAACGGCGAAAAGGTAAAGTGCGGGACGATACTCAGGAGTGGCGACGTTATCGATCTCGACCCGCCTGAGCCCGTGACGACGGTCGAGCCTCGCTCCGATATACCCGTCGACATAATTTACGAGGACGCCGATATTGCCGTCGTAAACAAACAGCAGGGGCTCACGGTGCATCCTGCGCCTGGCAATTACGATAACACTCTCGTCAACGCGCTTTTATATCGTCTGAAAGATCTTTCAGCAATAAACGGCGCGCTTCGCCCCGGGATCGTGCACAGACTCGACAAAAACACCAGCGGCGTAATGGTGATAGCGAAAAACGACAAAGCGCATCTTTCGCTCTCGGAGCAGATAGCCGCGCGCACCGTCACGAAGATATATTACGGTATCGTGGACGGACACCTTAAAGACGATAAAGGCAGGGTGGACGCGCCTATAGGCAGGAACCCGCGCGACCGTAAACTGATGGCGGTCGTGCCCGACGGAAGAAGAGCGGTGACCGAGTATGAAGTCGTCGAGCGGCTGAACGGTCACGACCTCGTCAGATTCAGGATACTTACGGGCAGAACGCACCAGATAAGAGTGCACGCCAAATACCTCGGTCATCCGATAACGGGCGACGAACAGTACGGCAAAGGTTCGGTATACGGAAGCAAAGGTCAGTTCCTGCATGCGTACTCGCTGACGATAAAACATCCCGTAACGGGCGAAGAGATGACTTTCACCGCGCCGTTACCCGATTATTTTGAAAAATGCCTGCGTCTATTAAACGCCAAGGAAGGTAAAAATGCTTAGGAAAAAAGATCTTCTTGGACTCAAAGACATGACCGCCGAAGAGATCGGCGATATCCTCGACCACACGGAGGGGATGAAAGCCGCATTCGTAAGCGGCAGACCGCTCGAAAACCTGCGCGGCAAATGCGTTGCCACGTTGTTTTACGAGAACAGTACGCGTACGCGCAATTCTTTCGAAACGGCGGCGCGTTTTCTCGGTGCCAGGACTACCTCGATTTCCGTGTCGTCGTCGAGCGTGCAGAAAGGCGAATCGCTCGTGGATACGGGCAAAACGCTGGACGCGCTCGGTACCGATCTGATAGTCATCCGCCATTCCATGGCGGGCACGCCCGATCTTCTCGCGGCGAACGTGAAAGCGTCCGTAGTGAACGCGGGCGACGGTATGAACGAGCATCCGACGCAGAGCCTGCTCGACCTCTATACGATGAGGGAAAAATTCGGCACGCTCAAAGGTCTGAAAGTCGTCATCGTGGGCGACGTTAAGCACAGCCGCGTCGCGCGCAGCAATATCTGGGCGCTCAGTAAGCTCGGCGCGGAAACGATAGTCGTTGCGCCTTACACTCTGCTTCCTTACGGCATAGAGGAGCTGGGTTGCGAGGTCAACACCGACCTTGAAGAAGCGCTTATCGGCGCGAACGTGGTCATGGGCTTGCGAATACAGCTCGAACGTCAGAAGGCGGGGCTTTTCCCGTCGCTCGGCGAGTACAGCGACGAATTCGGTATAAACGCCGACAGATTATACGGTATCTGCGAAAACGCGCTCGTGATGCACCCCGGTCCCATAAACCGCGGCGTGGAAATAACGTCCGAGGTAGCCGACGGCGGAAACAGCGCGATATGCGAGCAGGTGACCAACGGAGTCGCCGTAAGAATGGCGGTAATGGACATGCTTGTCGGAGGTTTGCAATGAGCAGCATACTTATCAGAAACGGGATACTCACCGATACGGCCGTGACGCGCGGCGACATATTCATAGACGGCGGAAAGATAATAAAGACGGGCGACTGCTCGGACATGACCGCGTACAAAGTCATTGACGCAAGCGGTAAATACGTAATGCCTGGGCTCGTGGATATGCACTGCCACCTGCGCGAACCGGGATTCGAGCACAAAGAAACGATCGAAACGGGCAGCCTCAGCGCGGTGCGCGGCGGGTTCACGTCAATAGCGTGCATGCCGAACACCAACCCCGTAATAGACAATCCCGCGCTCGTCCGTTACGTATCGATGCGCGGCGAGGAAGCGGGGTACGCGCATATTTATCCGATAGCGTGTATCACGAAAGGTCAGAAGGGCGAGGAGCTTGCCGAGCTTTGCCGAATGAAAGACGCGGGCGCGGTAGCTTTCAGCGACGACGGCAGACCCGTATCCGACAGCGGCGTAATGCGCAATGCTCTCGAATACGCAAAAACTTTCAATCTGCTTATCATCGACCATCCCGAAGACAAGTCGGTGAGCGGCGACGGCGTCGTGAACGAAGGCGCGAACGCAACGATCGCAGGGCTCAGGGGCATAAGCCGCGCGGCTGAGGAGATAGGGATCGCGCGCGACATAGTGCTTGCCGAGACCCTGGGCACGCGCGTGCATATAGCGCACGTTTCCACGGCAGGCGGCGTGGAACTGATAAGAGAGGCAAAGGCGCGCAACGTGAAAGTGACTTGCGAGACCTGCCCTCATTATTTCTGCGCGACCGACGAAGAAATACTCTCGTATAACACCAATGCGAAGATAAACCCGCCTCTGCGCGAGCAGTCGGACGTCGAAGCCGTCATAGACGGAATAAAGGACGGCACGATAGACGTCATAGCGACCGATCACGCGCCTCACTCCGCGGGGGAAAAGAACAGGGAATTCGACCTTGCGCCTTTCGGTACCGTGGGGTTCGAGACTGCTCTTTCGCTTGCGTATACCAACCTTGTGGATTCGGGCGAAGCCGAAATGACGGATATAGTGAGACTGATGAGCCACAACCCGTCAAAGCTGCTCGGATTGCCTACCGTCTGGCTCAAAGCGGGGGCAAAAGCGGATATAGTCATATTCGATCCCGAACAGTCCTGGACGGTCAATGCCGCGAATCTGGCAAGCAAGGGCAAAAACTGTCTGTACGACGGCTGGATGCTCAAAGGAAAAGTCGTTCATACGATAGTGAGCGGCGATATTAAATACTGAAACGGAGCGACACATGATCACCGATAAACTTATCGAAAAAATAAAGGCGACGGGCAACCCGAGCGTGATAGGGCTCGATACTTCCGCGGAATATCTGCCCGATTACGAAAAAGTAAAAGGCAGCACGGCAGACATGGCAAAAGCCGTCACCGCATTCAATTACGCCGTGATCGAAAAAATAAGAGACATTGCTCCCGCCGTAAAAGTGCAGATAGCTTATTACGAGGCGATGGGAGTGAATGGGATGAAGGCATTTGCCGCAACCTGTAAAGCCGCCCGCGAAGCCGGAATGATAGTCATTGCGGACGCCAAGCGCAACGACATAGGCGCTACCGCAAAACAGTATGCGGGCGCGTTCTTCGGCGGCGGCGATTTCGACTGCGATTTCCTCACGGTAAACGGCTATCTCGGCACGGACGGCATTGCGCCCTTTCTCGCGTCCGACAAAGGCATATTCGTGCTCGTCAAGACGTCCAATCCGTCTGGCGGCGAGTTGCAGGACATGAAACTGGAAAACGGACTGACGGTATACGAACAGATGGCGACTCTCGTTGAAAAATGGGGCGCTGAAAACATCGGCGGTAACGGATATTCGCGCGTGGGCGCGGTAGTCGGCGCCACTTATCCCGAACAGGCACGGCGGCTCAGAAAGCTCATGCCGCATACGTTCTTCCTTATTCCGGGCTACGGAGCGCAGGGCGGCGGTGCGGACGGAGCAGTTGCGGGTTTTGACGAGAAAAACGGCGGAGGAATAGTCAATTCCAGCCGCGGCATACTCTGCGCTTACCGTCAGGAAAAATACAGGGGAATGGATTTTGCCTCGGCGGCTTATGCGGCTACCGTCGACATGTGCGAAGATCTCAACGCCGCGCTTGCGAGAAGATAATGAAAGATTATAAGTGCAAAGTACTTGCCAACGAAAAATTATACGACGGAGCATATGCTCTCATGCTCGAAGCCGAAGGACTGCCCGAAGTAAAGGGCGGACAGTTCGCCATGCTTACCGTACCGCCTGCCGACAGCATACTTCGCCGCCCGCTCGGTATCGTGACGGCTGACGAGAACTCATGCTCTTTCCTTTATCAGGTCAAAGGCAAGGGAACGGAAGCGCTCACTCGTCTCAGATACGGCGACGACATAGAGGTCATGCTCCCGCTCGGCAACGGCTTTCCCCGCGTCGACTGCAAAAGAATTGCGATCGTAGGCGGCGGTTTCGGCGTGGCGCCTTTGCTGATCCCCGCGAAAGAAAATTCGGACAAAGAAGTGCGTATCTACAACGGTTTCGCGACAAGATCGAAAATAATGCTCGAAGGTCTGTTCTCGGAAACGGGCAAACTCACGGTATGCACGGACGACGGCAGTTACGGCTTTCACGGCTTCCCGTCACAGGCGTTGGAGCGCGAGATCGACGAGTTTCGCCCGCAGGTCATATTCTGTTGCGGTCCCGAAACGCTCATGCGCGCCGTCAAACGCATAGGCGAAAGCCGAGGCATAACGACGTATCTTTCGCTCGAACAGCGCATGGGCTGCGGCGTAGGCGCATGCCTGACGTGCACTTGTAAGATAGCGGGGCACAACAAACGCGTATGCAAGGACGGTCCCGTGTTCCTTTCGACGGAGGTGTTCGAATGAATACGGCGGTAAAACTTTGCGGTCACACGCTTAAAAATCCGATAATGACCGCGTCGGGGACTTTCGGGTTCGGGCGCGAATACGACGAATTTTACGACATAGGCAAGCTCGGCGGCATAGTTGGCAAAGGTCTAACGCTCGCCCCGCGTGAAGGCAACGACGGAGTGCGCATTGCGGAAACTCCGAGCGGCATACTCAATTGCGTGGGACTTCAGAACCCCGGAGTGGAGTATTTTATCGAAAACGAGCTGCCTTTCATGAAAAGCAAAGGAACGGTAGTCGTTGCCAACGTAGCGGGCTCGACGGTGAGCGATTACGAACGTATCGTCGAGCGTCTCAGCTCCACCGATGTGGACATGATAGAATTGAACATAAGCTGTCCCAACGTCAAAAGCGGCGGCATGGCTTTCGGAGTGCTTCCGTCGGGCGTGGAGGAAGTAACGCGCGCGGTGCGCGCCAAGTGCGGAAAACCGCTTATAGTCAAACTCAGTCCCAATGTGGCTAACATAGCGGATAATGCGAGAGCGGCGGAAAACGGCGGCGCGGACGCGATCTCTCTTATAAACACGATAACGGGTATGGCGGTTGACTTAGGAACGCGTAAGCCCTTGCTCGGCAACGTGACGGGCGGACTCAGCGGACCGTGCGTAAAACCCGTAGCGCTCCGTATGGTGCGGCAGGCATACAAAGCCGTGAGCGTTCCCGTAATAGGGCTCGGAGGCATAGAAAGCGCGGAGGACGTGCTCGAATTCATGCTTTGCGGCGCGACCGCGGTGCAGGTGGGCACGGCTAATCTTCACGATCCGTATGCCGCGCTCCGTATAGCCGATGACTTGACAAACGCAATGAAAAAGTATAAAATAACCGATGTAAACGAAGTGATCGGTGCGCTGATCGAAGGATAGGTGACATATGACAAAAGAAGAGGTACTTGCCGCATACGAGAAAACAGGCGGCATACTTAAAGGACATTTCCTGCTTACGAGCGGAAGACATTCCGACACATATATGCAGAGCGCGAAACTTTTCGTGCATCCCGAAGAGGCGGAAAAGATAGTCGCGGCGCTTGCCGAAAAGCTTGCGGTATACAGACCCGACGTTATCGTATCTCCCGCCGTCGGCGGCATAATACTCGGTTATGAGCTTGCCCGCCAGATGAAAGCCATAAACTATTTCGCGGAACGCGAAAACGGAGAAATGACTCTCCGTCGCGGTTTCGCTCTGGAAAAAGGCAGCCGCGTAGTCGTTGCCGAAGACGTGGTCACGACAGGCGGCAGCGTAAAAGAAGTGATAGCGCTTTGCAAACGACTCGGCGCGGAAGTCGTGGCTTGTGCGAGCGTGGTGGACAGGAGTAACGGCAAAGTGGAGTTCGAAGTCCCTTACGTTCCTCTTCTTTCGATGGAAGTAACGAGTTGGGAACCCGACGAATGCCCGCTTTGCAAAGCAGGCGCACCCGCGCCGTATAAGCCTGGCAGCAGAGGCGTAAAATAAAGGATATGGCAGACAATAACAACGATCAGAAAACAACGACGGGCGGATACTTTTCGCGCTTCGGACTCCGCCAGGTATGCGACATAGCGCTCCTGCTTGCCGCAGTATTGCTCATAGTGGGCTTGTTCGTCGAAACGGTAGCGGTTTCGGTGGCAGGCTTTGCTCTGTTTGCGGCAGCAAGCGCGGTCAGTGCGGTAAGATGCGCCGTAACGCTTTTTCGCGTGGGCAGGGGAACGCCCGAATATCGTAACGCGCTTATCGGGCTTATCGCTATGGCGATAGTATTCGCGCTTTCGCACACAGGCTTTGTCCTGAAAATCATGTTCGTTATTTGACTTTGCTTTAAGACCAATTGCCGAATAAAGAATAAACGACTCCTTCCGAATAACTTCGGAAGGAGTCGTTTACGATAAACCATCATGCGCCGTTTTATAAAACTTTTTACTCCCGGCAGACTTGATTGAACGGATCGAAGTTGGCGGAAGAGCTCATGAAGTTCAGCGATATTATGATGTCTCTGCCGTGTTGTGCGTAAGGGTAAACGCCGTCGTAAGCCTCGGCAATTTCGTCTGCGCCCGCGGTATCGTTTGCTTTTATAAGCATGAAGAATTCCATTGAAAGCGGGTCGCTGAGGTTTTTGCCTATAAAACTCATTTCATACCCGAGAGCGGCATAAGTTTCCTTTATCGTTCTGACCGTGCTTTGAAAACTCGGGTCTATATTGCCGATTTCGACGTCAACGTCGTAACCCGCATCCGCATAAGCCGTTTTTATTTCCTCGAAATGCGTTTCTTCCGTGATTATAGGATCGTCTGGCTCAGGCGTCGGTTCGGTATCGGGTTGATGACCATTTTTATAAAGATTAATCGATACGTAGTTGCCAAAAATATCTTCCGTCTCTACGTCTGTCACTTTGTATTCGATCATGTACTCCAGCGTGATTGAGTAATTCGATATGGTCGCGGCAAACGATCCGCTTTCCGATGTCAAAGTGTAAGTTACTTTTTCGTATGAAACGTCGGAATACCGCATACTGTAGATCCCCGAATTTATGTTACTTGAGATTACTTCTATATCGTCGGCGAACTCAATGTTTACGGTAGCCTCGTTTTTGTTTATGTCTATGGAAAGTTCCTTTATTGATTTTTCGTATTTATCTTCATATACCCAATGTCCGTCATTGTTTCTCAGCATAACCGAAGTCGCGCAGCCGCTTACGAAAAATACGGATACGAGTATAACGGCGATCGTTACAATGGCAAAAATATGTTTACTCTTCATCATTGCTTCTCCTGTTCTTTATATATTCGGGGATCTGTCTGAAATTAAAGGGCCTTATAAAGTATATTATCGCCGCGGTCATTATCGACAATCTTATAAATAACGATAAAAGATAGTCAACAGGAGCTTGCGCCAATATATTTACGCCGATATTATCGAGCGTGTTTATCAGAGAAGGGAAGCAAACGGCTATCGACATTACGATAGCGACGCGGGTCGCGATAAGTTCTATCCTGCTGCCTTCCGTAAGGAAAGCGACTATCATGAATATTATAGCGGACGACGCAATTGCGGTCCAGAGTTTTTCGTCGGCTACAAGGATGACAGAAATAAAAGTTTCGTTAAGACGGACACCTGTTCCCATAGTCACGCATATAAACGGGATCACGAAAGCGGCGGGGAATATAAGCAGCCATTTGGAAAAAACCTGCGCCGCAGTAAAGCCCAACGCGACAGCCGCGCTTAACACAACGCCTATTATAATTTCCTCGTGTCCTGAGCTGATTATGTTGTTTGATACATACGCCGCTATTGCCGCATATATCATTGCCGGCACCGCAACTCCGAAAGCGATCCAAGCCATGAGCTTTTTCGTTTTCTTTTTTTCGAAAAATTCTGAAACATTGTAAATTACGCTCACCGCAAGCAGGAATAAGAACAATATTGTTCCGAGCGGATAATCTTCATAATGTAACGAGTAATAGGTTCCGTATGCTACCGAATAATCAAAGCAAGTAAACTGCAAAATCGTCAGTATGAGTGTGTTCAGCAATAACGCCGAAGAAATCGACGTCGATACAATCGTGCGGACTTTTTTAGGTATTATGTTGCCGAGCAGACTTATCACGCCGCCCGCTATTAAAAGTATCATATATAAGACATAGGGGAATGCGACTGTTGCCGCGCTTGCTCCGTGCCACGATAAAACGAACACCCCGAGTGCGAAATACGCGAAGTAAAGCACGATGTTATATCTTTCCGCAGGATTGTCAAGCACATTGCTTTTCTTTTTGGTCTGCGTTTTTTGCTCGCTTGCCTGAATTGCCGAAGGGAGCTCCTGCTGAACCGATCCTTCGGGAGCCATCTCGCAAGATCCCGCCTGCGAATTGCTTTCGATTTGCGAAAAAACTTCTTCGTTGCAGTTGAGGATGTCGTCCACGGTGATCCTGTAAAGCTTTGACAGCATTAGCAGATTGCCAAGCTCGGGCGTGCCCGTTCCGCTTTCCCAACGGCTTATCGCTTTGTAGGTTACGTTGATGAACTGTCCGACTTCCGCCTGTGTGTAACCGGCTTGTTGCCGGAGTCTTTTCAGATATTCTCCGATCTGTTTGTTTTCCATATCAGCTCCTTGATTTTAAGTCGATTATATTATATCACTGCCGCGCCGTATTTGCAATATGCTTCTTTATAAAATAGAGTTTTTTGTATAAAAAATCACTCTACGTTTTGTGGAGTCATGTGTTTATGCGGTATTTTGCGGCTATTTAACATTATTTTTCATTAACCGACATTAAAACTTTTATTACTTGCCCTTAGGCAGGGAAGGCACATCCGACGGATCGGCATATATTCAACAGGAATTATATGACGATGCGAAGAATATTATATTTAAGAATAAGTCGAATTAATCGTGTATATTTATGCGTAAAATAAGTGAATTTACGAAATAAATGTTAAAATAGTTTTAAAAATTCTTTACAATCACTTGACGATTATGTTTCTTTTGTGTTAATATTATGTTATAAAATTCATCTAAAGGAGTAACTGTATGAAAAAGAAAAGTATTCCCGGCGGTGTACTGGGAATAGTCGGTGGCGCATTCATTCTTTTGAGCGGTATAATAATTTTCGCTCAGCTTATGATGTTCGGTTTTCATCCGCTTTTTGTAGTGACGTTCCTGTTATATCTTATCAGCGGCGTTCTCGGTATAATAGGCGGCGCGCTTGCGCTTACAAAAAGCAATATCGTCGGCGGTATACTGCAGGCGGTGGGTGTGGTCTTCGGTATAGCTGCGATTGTAATGGTTCTCAGCGTACTTGCCGTGATTTCTCTTATTGTGCTGCTTGCTGGCATGATCGTAAGTTTCGCGGTAGGCAAACCCATCAACGCGGCAAACGGCGCATATAATCCCAATCCGTATGCCCAGCAGTATCGTCCTCCCTATGCTCAGAATCCTTATCAGCAACCTCAGTATCAGCAGCCCCAGCAGCCCGTTGCTCCTCAGCAGCCTGTTGCTCCTGAGCAAGAGAATAAAGACGAAGAAAACAAATAATCAAATAAATAAGTAAAAAGAAAAACGGTTCGGTCGCTGCCAGCGCCGAACCGTTTTCGTATTGCCGCAAATGTTTTTTGTTGCATTTAAGTCAACGGTCGTCTCGCTATTTATAAGGTTACGATTCGTTGCTTTTGTCGGGAGCTTTGGGTAAAACGTACAGCGTTTTTGCTCCGAAATAATCGACTTTCCCGGGAGCCGCTCCGCGCTGTTTATGCACGTTTTTAACGCGCGTATAATCCACGGGCACGTTTTCCGACTGCCTTGCCTTGGAAAAGAACGCGGCAACGGACGCGGCGGCGGAAAGCACGGACGCAGGCGGCTCTTTACCGCCTGTTTTAAGGATGACGTGACTGCCGTGGAACCCCTGGGTGTGCAGCCATATATCGTCGCCCCGCGCTTCCTTGGTTATTTTTTCGTTCTGAAGATTGCTTTTGCCGACAAGCACGGTAAACCCGTCTATGACATATTTTCTCGGCATGCTTTCGGCTCTCTTTTTTCCGCGGGTCTGTCTTGTGATAAAGCCGTACTGTTCCAGTTCGTCCGCAACGTCGGCAATATCTGCGGCGGTGACGGCGCAGGTAAGAGCGGTTTCCACGCTTTCGAGATAGTCTATGGTTTTCTCACATTCGTCGATACGTTCGGCGAGATTTTCCACCGTGCGCTTTTTTTTCTGATATCGTTTGAAATGTTTTTGCGCGTCTTCCTGCGGCGCGTTTTCGGTCAGTTTTACGGTGACCTGAGTTCCGTCGTACCAATTATCGACGGTAACGCTCGCATCGCCTTTCTTGATCCTATAAAGGTTTGCGGTAAGCAGCTCGCCGATGATGCGCTCATGCTCATAATCCGAAGCGGACGCGCGATCGCGCTCAAAGACCGCGAGTTTCTTTCTTTGCTTGTCGAGAGCTGCGTTTATAACGCGTCTGACGGCGTTTTCCGCGAGCGTTTTTTCGCTGACGTCGAACGCGCCTTTGTAATAATCGTCCATTGCTTCGCAAAGCGTGACGAAACGTCGGCGTTCCCCTTCGACGGTAGCGTAATCGCAGAATGAAAAATCGAAAGGCTTTCCGTCGCGGTAATACGTCACGGGCGAAAGAGGCCTTTCTAGCAGCCTCTCACACGCTTTTCCGAGCGTCAACGATTCTTTTTGCGCGATTTCGACTATTTCGGCGGCAGTCACCGCGGACAGCCCGCGCATACGTTTCACCATAAGCGAAGGCAGGTCGGAAGGGGACACGCTTTCGGCGTTTGGAATATCCGCGGTCGGATCAGACCGCGTTTCGTCGCGCGGGAGCACGAATTCGACCCCGGGCATGACGGGGCGGCTTTCGTCCAGTCCGACATGTTTCAGCGATTCGGTTATCTTATAATTTTCGTCAGTCAGGACCACGTTGGAATATTTGCCCATGATCTCGACTATAAGTATGCGTTTGATCTCTTCGCCGAGGTCGCCGTGCGCGGTGATACGGAAAAACAGTATGCGCTCGAAAGGCGCGGCTTCGACTTTGTCTATCACGCCGCCGCCTATATGTCTGCGCAGATGCAGACAGAACGAGAGCGGGACTTCCGTGCCGTTTATGCGGGAAGAGGAGAGATAGCAGCGCGGCGATGCCGCTGCCGTTATGAGGAGATTGCGGTTTGCTCCGCGCGACCTCACCGTAAGCATGAGCGTGCTTTTGTCGCTCATCGTGATTTTGTCTATCCTGCCGCAGGAGAGGACGTCATCCAGTTCCCGAGCCAGTTTTCCGTAATTTATTGCATCCGAAGGCATATATTCGCTCCGACGATATGTTTTTTACTATTTTAATATAAACGCAAAAAAAAGTAAATATGATTGACATAAATTTTCGTTTATGGTAACATATTTAAGCATATTAAAAAGACAAAGAGCCAAGGAGCAAATAATGAAGTACACGGTTAAGAAAGAAAAAAGCGAAGTAACGCTTGAATTCAAGGCTGACGCAGCCGAGTGGAAAGAAGCCGAAGACAAGGCTTACGCGCAGACGAAAGGCAAGTATGCCGTACCCGGTTTCCGTAAGGGACATGCCCCCAAACACGTTATAGAGCAGTATTACGGCGCGGGCGTTTTCGCGGACGACGCTATGGACAACATCATACAGAGCGGTTGGGATAAGTTCCTTGACGAAAACGAGAAGAAGGGCGAGGAAGCGCTCGTACCCGTTGACCGTCCGAGCGCGAACATAGTTTCCGCAGACGAAAAGGGCGTTAAATTCACGCTTAAATTCCCCGTAACTCCCGAAGTGAATCTCGGCGAATATAAAGGTATTAAAATTCCTAAAATCGAGTATAATGTATCCGAGGAGGACGTTGAAGCCGAGCTTAAACGCATAGCCGAGCGCGGCGCCAAGATCGAGGAGAAAGACGGCGCGGCGGAAAACGGCGATATAGTCAATCTCGATTACAGCGGAAGCGTGGACGGAGTCAAATTCGACGGAGGCACCGCGGAAAAATACAACCTCACTCTCGGCAGCAATACGTTTATCCCTGGATTCGAGGAGCAGCTCGTCGGAGTCAAGAAGGGCGACGAAAAAGAAGTCAAAGTGACTTTCCCCGAAAAATATCATGCGGAAAACCTTGCGGGCAAGGAAGCGGTTTTCGAATGCAAGATAAACAGCGTATCTTCCAAAGTAGTGCCCGAAATGAACGACGAGTGGGCTAAGGACGTTTCCGAATTCGACAACCTTGCGGATTATCGCGACAGCGTGCGCAAAAGATTGCAGGAAGCGAACGACCGCCGCGCAAAGACCGAAAAAGAAAACGCGGTCATCAACGCGATAGTCGACGCGTCGAGCGCGGATATTCCCGAAGCAATGGTACAGTCGTACATAAGCGACATGCTCCGCGACCTCGAAATGCGCCTTTACTATCAGGGAATGCGTCTTGAAGACTACTTCAAGTACATGGGAACGACGGAAGAAGATTATCGCAAGGAAAATCATGACAAGGCGGTACGCGGTGCACTCACCAGACTCTGCCTCGAAGAGATGATCAAGCGTGAAAAAATAGAAGCTACCGATGAGGAAGCAGAGAAAAAATATGCCGACAGCATGCCCGAGCCCGAAGACGGCAAAGAGAAGCGCAAGCCCGACGAGCGTGAGATAGCTTATCTCAAAAACGAGATTGTCATGGACAAGCTGCTCGATATGCTCGTTTCTTCCGCTGTAACGGAAGGCTGAAAAAATTCGGTGAGGGATACGGCAACAAAATCGACAAAGAGGTGAAACAATGATAATAAGAAACGAATTGGTACCCATGGTCGTCGAGCAGACGAACCGCGGCGAGCGTTCATACGACCTGTATTCGAGGATGCTCGAAGATCGTATCGTATTCCTTAACGGCGAAGTTAACGACGTAAGCGCGAACATAGTCATCGCGCAGCTCATTTATCTCGAAGCCAAAGACCCCGATAAGGACATCAGCCTTTACATCAATTCTCCCGGCGGATCGGTATCCGCGGGAATGGGCATATACGATACGATGAACTTCATAAAGCCCGACGTTTCCACGATATGCGTAGGCATGGCGGCGTCTATGGGCGCGTTCCTGCTTGCGGCGGGAGCGAAAGGCAAGCGTATCAGCCTTCCCAACAGTGAGATAATGATCCATCAGCCTCTCGGCGGAGCGCAGGGACAGGCGACGGACATCGTCATACAGGCGGAGCATATAAATAAGATAAAGGCAAAAATGACGGCTATCCTTGCGGCGAACTCCAAAATGCCCCTTGAACAGGTGCAGAAGGACGTCGAGCGCGATCATTACATGAGCGCACAGGAAGCCCTCGATTACGGTCTTATCGACAAGATTTTCGAGAAGAGAGGATAACATTTGGATATTTTCGATAAAGGCAGACATTGCGAATTTTGCGGCAGAGGCGAAAACGAAGTCGGCAAACTGATCAGCGCGCCGAGCGGCGTTTGTATATGCAACGATTGCGTGGAGATCTGCGCCGACCTCATCTATAACGACGCGGACGAAAAGACAGGCGGAAAAACACAGTCCGTCCTGACCAAGCTTCCCACTCCCGCCGAAATAAAGAGCGAGCTTGACGAGTATATCGTCGGTCAGGACGAGGCTAAAAAAGTGCTGTCCGTCGCGGTGTATAACCATTATAAGCGTATCAAATACAACAGCGAGCACGGAAAGAAAGACAAGCGCGCGCAGGCAGGCGACGAAAAGGCGATAGAGCTCAAAAAGAGCAATATCCTCATGCTCGGTCCCACAGGCTGCGGAAAGACGCTTCTCGCACAGACTCTTTCGCGCATACTCAATGTCCCGTTCGCCGTCGCGGACGCTACGACGCTTACCGAAGCGGGTTATGTCGGCGAGGACGTGGAAAACATATTGCTCAAACTGATACAGAACGCGGACTTCGATATTCCCAAAGCCGAGATAGGTATAGTGTATATCGACGAGATAGACAAGATCTCCCGCAAGAGCGAAAACACTTCCATCACGCGTGACGTTTCGGGCGAGGGAGTGCAACAGGCGCTTTTGAAGATAATAGAGAGCACCGTTGCGAACGTGCCTCCTCAGGGCGGCAGAAAGCACCCTCAGCAGGAGTGCTTGCAGATAGACACCACCAACATTCTTTTCATTTTCGGCGGCGCGTTCGTCGGACTGGAAAAGATAATAGAGCAGCGCAAGGAAGGCAGCTCGATGGGCTTCGGCGGTACGGTCAAGAGCAAGCACGAAATAAGCATAAGCGATGCATTCAAAGAGATACAGCCGCAGGACCTCATAAAGTTCGGGCTTATTCCCGAATTCGTGGGTCGCGTACCCGTGACCGTGAGCCTTAACGCGCTCGACCGTAACGCGCTCGTTTCCATCCTGACCGAGCCTAAAGACGCGCTTATCAAACAATACGAAAAACTGTTCGAAATGGACGGAATAAAGCTCGAGTTCGAAAAAGGCGCGATAGAAGCGATCGCCGATAAAGCCATAGAGCTGAATACGGGCGCCCGCGGACTCCGCACGATAATAGAAAACGCCATGATGGATCTGATGTTCAACGCTCCGGGGCGCAAGGATATCGAAAAAGTGGTAATCACACGCGAGTTCATTACGGGCGGCGCAGAACCTAAGATAACATATAAAAACGCGGCATAAAGTGCGGTGAAATAAAATTCAACGGCAAGGGCGCGAAGTTCCTCAGGGGGCTCGCGTCCTTTTGCTGACAGGATTTGTGCGTTTATGAAATAACGGAGATTTCCTGTCAAAACTAATATGGGCGCGTATCAAAATGCGACAAGTATTGCGACGAAAAACACTTTCGTAGCGAGTTATCTTATCGTATTTTATATTTTCTTTATTGCAATTTTAATAAAACTGTGATATAATACCCGATATGGATGAGAAAATGGTAGAAAATTACGAAGTGCGAGTGCCCGAACCCGAAAAGACGTACATACTCGTCGCGACCGATAACGCGGTCGTATTTCCCGGGCATATGAGCTCTTTCAACATAAGCAAGAGCAGTTCCGTCAATTCGCTGATGAAAGCGGTGGAGTCCGACAGCGAAGTGTTTTTCACTTACGCGCCTTCGGGCGAATTAGCGGAGGACCCGTCCGAGCAGGTGGGAACGCTGGCAAGCATAAAGCAGCTCATACGCAATTCCAAAGGCGGGCTGAGCATAATCGCGACAGGTATAAGGCGTATGACGGTGAGGAAGATAATATCTTCGTCGCCCGTATTTCTCGTCATGCTCAACGAGTTCGAGACCAAAGAAGACGACGAGGTCTTGCTCATCGCGATAAAGAACACGTTGCGTTCGGCTCTGATGCGTGCCATGCACCTTTCGCCCAAGCTGTTCGACAAGGAGCCTTCGCTCACCGACACCGATAATTTCATCGGAGAGATGTCCTCGGTGTTTTATCCCGATCCCGAGGAAAGACAGCTTTTGCTTTCCATGCGTTCGCGTTATGGTCAGCTTGAAGACATCTACGAGCACATAGAGCGGTATTGCAGTATTGCCGCGCTTCAGAAAGAGATAGAGAGCAAGGTCCGCGGCAATATGGAAAAGAGCCACCGCGAATATTATCTTCGCGAGCAGATAAAAGTCCTTCACGGCGAACTCGGCGACGACGAGAGCGAGCTGGACGACTACCGCGAAAAGATTGCGGAAAAGGACATGCCCGAGTACGCCAAGGACAAGGCGTTAAAAGAAGTTAACAAGATGAGCAAAATGGCTCCCACGTCGCCCGAAAGCGCGGTATCGCGCGGGTATGTGGACCTTATCCTCTCATTGCCGTGGAACAAGTGCGGCGGGGCGCAGATAGATATCGATTATGCGCGCAAAGTCCTTGACGAGGATCATTACGGGCTTGAAAAGATAAAACAGCGCATAATAGAGTATCTTGCGGCGAGAGCGCTTAAAAAAGATATGAAAGCGCCCGTGCTCTGCTTCGTCGGACCTCCGGGAGTAGGAAAAACATCCGTGGTGCGTTCGATTGCGCGCGCGGCTAAACGCAAATTCGTAAGCGTTTCGCTGGGCGGCGTCCGCGACGAAGCCGAAATACGCGGGCATCGCCGCACATATATAGGTTCGATGCCGGGCAGGATAATAGACGGCATTGCCGACGCAGGCGTAAGCGACCCCGTGTTCCTGCTCGACGAAATAGATAAAATGTCTTCGGACTTCCGCGGAGACCCGTCGAGTGCGCTTCTCGAAGTGCTGGACTCCAATCAGAACGACACATTCAAGGATCATTATCTCGATATGCCGTACGACCTCTCCAAAGTGATGTTCGTCACGACGGCTAACTCCGTGGATACGATAGACCCGCCGCTCCTCGACAGAATGGAAGTGATAGAGCTCGGCGGATACACCTATAACGAAAAATTGCAGATCGCCAAAAATTATCTTGTCCCGCGCGAATGTGAGGCGAACGGCGTTCCAGTGAAAAAAGTAACGTTTTCGGATGAGGCGCTGCTGCGCATAATAATGCGTTACACGCGTGAAAGCGGCGTGCGTAACCTTCAGCGCGAGATAGGCTCGGTAATACGCAAGATAGCCGTCGCGATCGTCGAAGGCTCGACAAAACGCGTTTTCCGCGTTACGGAAAAGAACGTCGGGGAATACCTCGGCAAGGAAAAGTTTTCAGAGGACGAATGTACGTCCGCGGATGAAGTCGGCGTTGTCACGGGACTTGCATGGACAAGCGTCGGCGGTACTTCGCTCGAAGTGGAAGTAGCCGTCCTCGGCGGCGGAAAAGGCGAGATAAAACTTACGGGCAATCTCGGCGACGTGATGAAGGAGTCCGCGCAGACGGCGCTCACTCTCGTGCGCGCGCATGCGGACGAGCTCGGCATACCTCATACTTCTTTTACCGACTGTGACATACACGTGCACGTTCCCGAAGGCGCCGTTCCCAAGGACGGACCGAGCGCCGGCGTTACGATAGCGACGGCGATAGCGAGCGCACTGTCCGGCAAAAAGGTAGCGCATGACGTGGCGATGACGGGCGAGATAACCCTTCGCGGCAAAGTACTTGCGATAGGCGGGCTGAAAGAAAAATCCCTCGCGGCGCTCAGGCTCGGCAAAAAACGCCTTATCATCCCCAAAGCCAACCTTAAAGACCTCGACGATATTCCCGAAGAGGTAAAGCAGAATATGACGATAATCCCTGCCGACGACATTGCGCAGGTTTTCGACGCGGCACTTGTAAAATGACGGGTACTTTTATAAAATCGATCGCCGATCTGTCGGTATACGAAAGAGAAAGCAAGAATTATTCCTGCCCTGAGATCTGCGTGGCGGGCAGGTCTAACGTGGGCAAGTCCTCGTTCATCAACATGCTTACCTGCCGCAAAAAGCTGGCTAAGACCTCTTCCACTCCCGGAAGAACGCGCCTGCTTAATCTTTTCGATATAGACAGCGGAAGATTCGTGCTCGTAGACCTGCCGGGCTACGGCTATGCCAAAGCCCCCAAGAGCGAGATAGAAAAATGGAACAGGCTTACCGACGGTTATTTTCGTACCACGGAAAAACTGATACACACGCTCGCGCTCGTGGATATACGCCACGAACCTAACGAAGCGGACAAACAGATGATAAACTATCTTTACGAAACGGGCAGACCGTTTACCGTCATAGCCACGAAAGCGGATAAACTGTCGCGCGCGCAGGCGGACAGGGCGCGTCGGGCGGTGGCAAGCGCTCTGAGGATAGGCGCGGACAACGTGATAGCCACGAGCGCGCTCAGCGGCGTTGGCAGGGAAGAAGTCACCGCGCGTATCAACGCCGTTATCGAAACAGCCATTCACTGAAACACGCTCCTCCGAATAGTATGTAACAGATACGTTCGGAGGTGTTTTTTATGTCATGCAACGGTTGCGGCGGCAGGATCGCCGTACAACTCAGACAGATCTATAACGGCGCAACGCTGACCGCGAAGCGCGATTTTACGGTTGCCGCAAGCAATTTCGTTCCTTCTCCGCCCGCATATCCGCTCACTTTCATAGGCGCGCGCGGTTCGGGCGAAGCTACCGTAATCTCTCAGACGGTGACCCGCACGACGAGCGACCGTTCACGCGTGAGACTCGTGCTCGGCTATCCCGTTACGGTATATTATACGGACGCGAACGGCGTCCGCGGCAGAGCCGACGTCGCGATAACCGACGACATCGACCTGCTGCTAATTCTTCCCGATACGCCGTATTCGATAGAAGCGGATTATTCGTTCGGTTCTTCGATAGGCAGCATAGCGAACGACGGCACCGTTACTATGTCGGCGTGCAGAAAACTGACGGTAAAAGTCATAACGCGTCTTGACGCCGTCATCTGCGTGAGCGGCAGCGTGGACTATCCGCAGGCATCGCTGACGGAGGACGCCGTCTGCAACGGACTTACCGATAACGTATGACGTTACGGAGCGTCAAACCGTTGATTTTTGGCGAGGTATCTGCTATAATACGCTTATGAGTATATTTGCCATAAGCGACCTGCATCTGTCCATCAATAATCCCAAACCGATGAATATCTTCGGTCCCGTATGGGATAATTATCTCGAAACGATAGAAAAAGATTGGGCGGAAAAAGTAAACGACGACGATATCGTACTGCTGTCGGGCGATCTTTCGTGGGCCATGCATATCGAAGACGCACGCAGCGACATCGATTACATAGGCGCGCTTAAAGGCAGGAAAGTCATCATACGCGGCAATCACGACTATTGGTGGAAATCAATAAGCGCGGTGCGTTCAATGCTTCCCGCGGGCACTTATGCCGTCCAGAACGACGCCGTAAGGATAGATAACAACGTGATTTGCGGATCACGGCTCTGGATGACGCCCGAAAACGGCAAGGCGCAGACCGCGGAAGACAAAGTGATATACGACAGGGAACTGCTCCGCCTCACAATGTCGCTGGAAAGCGCGAAAAAAATGCTCCGCGAGGGCGACCGTCTTTTCGTCATGCTGCATTACCCGCCGTTCAACAGTACGTTTGCGCCGACCGTGTTTACGGAAAAAATTGCCGAGTACGCGCCGACCGCTGTCGTATACGGACATCTTCACGGCACGTCGAGCAGGGTAAGGCATAAACTCGTTTCCGACAATGTGCCTTATTATCTGACGAGCTGCGACCTCGTCGGCAACAAGCTTGTAAGAATAGCGGACTGAGGGCGAAAAATATCCGTTTCGTGCGGAAGGGAATAAAATCGAAAAGGAGCGGGATCCCGCTCCTTTTCGATTTTATTTTTTACATGTTTGTTTTCGGTCATCTTCCGCAGCCGTTGCAACTGTCGTAGTTGTCCTTGCCGTCGTGTTCCTCGTTACCGCAGGTATCGTTATCCGTGCGGGAATCACAGCACGAAGTGCAGCTTGCACAGTCCGTACAGGTAGCCGCGGCTTCGAGCGCGGTCAGATTCTTGTCGATATCCTTGTTCATTTCTTCGGCGCTGACGGTATGTTTTTCCGCGGCTTCGCGCATATTGCGGAACGCAACGGACATCATCAGTTTTATGCGGTTGACCTGGTTGACTTCGCTTGCGCCCGGATCGTAGTCCACCGCGACTATATTCGCTGCGGGGTTAAGCTCTTTGAGCGCTTTCATGACGCCTTTGCCCGTGACGTGGTTGGGCAGGCAGGCGAAAGGCTGCATGCATATGATGTTGTTTATGCCTTCGTCGAACAGATCGAGCATTTCCGCCGTGAGGAACCAGCCTTCACCCGCGATATTGCAAAGCGAAACGACCTTGCTTGCTTTTTCCGCCATGATACGGATATTCGTCGGGTGTCCGAACTTGGTGCCTTCGAGCGCTTTTATCATGGGTTTGCGGAAATGTTCGACGATGTTTATGAGCATGCTGTTGACGACTTTGTGCGAGAGCTTGCCGTCGAGGTAGTCGTGCTTGACCGTCGAGTTGTAGAAACCGAACATGAAGAAGTCGAGCATATCGGGGCACACGGCTTCGCCGCCTTCCGCTTCTATGAGCTCCACGACATGGTTGTTGGCTCCGAAGTGGTATTTGACGAGTATCTCTCCGACGATGCCGACGCGCGGTTTAACGACGTTATATACGGGCAGCTCGTCGAATTCCTTTATCATCTGTTTGCAGTTCTTTGCGAACGTGGAGTGGATATTGCGCGAAAGGTCTTCCGCGATAATGTCCGCCCATTTTTCGTAAAGCGCGTTGGCGCTGCCTTTTATTTTTTCGTAAGGTCTGACGCGGTAGAGCAGACGCATGGTCAGATCGGCGTATATCGTCGAATAGATGAACTGCAACATCAGTTTGAGATTGACGGGGAAGCCCTCGTGCTTTTCCAGTCCGACGAAGTTGAGCGATATGACGGGCACCTGTTCCATACCCGCGGCTTTGAGCGCTTTTCGGATAAGCGTTATATAGTTGGACGCACGGCAGGGTCCGCCCGTCTGCGTAATGATGAGCGCGGTCTTGTTCAGGTCGTATTCGCCCGTCTGCAACGCTTCGATAAGTCCTCCGACGGTGATTATCGTGGGATAGCACGCGTCGTTGTTGACGTATTTGAGTCCGACGTCTATTGCGGTCTTTGTATCCTTTACGACTTCGACGTTAAAGCCGAGCGGTTTGAGCGCGGGTTTATAGAACCGCATATGGAAAGGCGAGAGGTTAGGCGCGATTATCGTGTAATCGTCCTCCTTCATGTCTTTCGTGAATTCCTTGAACCACTTATAGTCCTGCGGTTCGGTGTGTTTGATGTTCTTTTCTCTGCGCTCTTCCATTACCGCCATAAGCGAGCGGATACGTATGCGCGCCGCGCCGAGGTTGTTTACTTCGTCGATTTTGAGCACCGTGTACAGCTTGTTCGCGGCAAGCATAAGTTCCTGTACCTGGTCGGTCGTGACCGCGTCGCAGCCGCAACCGAACGAGTTGAGCTGCACGAGCTCGAGATTGTCTTTTTCCCTGACAAAGTTCGCCGCGGAATACAGCCTCGAATGATACATCCACTGGTCGAGCACGCGGATGGGGTGCTGCACTTTTTTGAGGTGAGAAATGCTGTCCTCGGTGAGCACCGCGAACCCGTAGGAGTTGATCATTTCGGGAATTCCGTGGTTTACTTCGGGGTCGAGGTGATAAGGTCTGCCTGCCAGCACTATGCCGCATTTGCCGCTTTCGTCAAGCAGTCTGACGGTCTCTTCGCCTTTTTGGCGTATATCGTTTTTGAACGCCGCGTCTTCCGCATAAGCCGCCTTGACCGCGTTCTTTATGTCTTTTTTCTTTATGTCGGGGAATTCCTCGCAAAGCCTTTCGTACATGCGCTTGGGCGTCGCTATCGGCAGGAACGGACATTTGAACGTAACGTTGTTTCCGAAGATCTCGCCCATATTGTTGCGTATGACGTCGGGATATGTGGCGACTACGGGGCAGTTGTAGTGGTTGTCCGCAGTCGGGTCTTCCACCTGCTCGTAAGGCATGCCGGGATAGAATATGAATTTGATACCCTGCTTTACGAGCGACGTGACGTGACCGTGCACGAGTTTCGCGGGATAGCAGACCGATTCGCTCGGCATGGTATCGATACCCATGTCGTATATGGCGCGCGTCGAACGCGGCGAAAGTACCACACGGTAACCGAGGCTTGTGAAGAACGTGAACCAGAACGGATAGTTCTCATACATGTTCAGCGCACGGGGGATACCGACGACTCCGCGCGGAGCTTTATCCGCGGGCAGGGGCTTATAGTGCGCGAAAAGCCGCCTGTATTTGTATTCGTAAAGGTTGGGCAGGCGCTCGGGTTTTTCGACATGGACTTTTTCGTCCTCCGCACCCCTTTCGCAACGGTTGTTGGTAATGAACCGTCTGCCGTCAGAGAAATCGGTGACGGTAAGAAGGCAGTTGTTGCCGCACTTTCCGCAACGGCGGGTATGCTTGACATACGAGAATTCGCCGAGCTCGTGTTTGCCAATTATCGTGGATCTTTCGTCGCCCACATGCGTGTTTCTGCTTATTATGGCGCAACCGTATGCGCCCATAAGTCCCGCTTGTGCGGGGCGTACGACGTCTCTTCCGCTTATTATCTCGAATGCGCGAAGCACGGATTCATTAAGGAACGTACCGCCCTGAACGATGACTTTTTCGCCCATTTCCGAAAAGTCGCGCATTTTTATGACCTTGAAAAGCGCGTTTTTGACGACGGAGTAGGCGAGACCCGCGGAAATATCCCCGACGCTCGCGCCTTCTTTCTGTGCCTGCTTGACGCGGCTGTTCATAAAGACGGTACAGCGCGAACCGAGATCGACGGGCGCTTTGGATTCCAGACCCTTTTTGGCGAACTGCTCTGCCGTAAGACCGAGCGCGGCGGCGAAGGTCTCGATGAAACTGCCGCAACCCGACGAGCACGCTTCGTTGAGGAGCACGTCGGTAATGACGCCGTCTTTGATCTTCATGCACTTCATGTCCTGTCCGCCGATATCAAGGATGAACTGCACGCCGGGCAGTATCACGTTGGACGCCGTCTGATGCGCCATGGTCTCGATCTCTCCGCGGTCGAGTCTGAGCGCGTTCTTGATGAGGTTTTCGCCGTAACCCGTAACGCACGAACGGCCTATGTACGCGCCCTCGGGCATCAGCTCGTAAATTTCCGCAAGTATAGCCGAAACGGTCTTGAGCGGATCGCCGCCGTTGGAGCCGTACCAGGAATAGAGGAGCGCTCCGTCCTTGTTTATGAGCGCGGCTTTGGTCGTCGTAGAGCCTGCGTCGACGCCGAGATAGCAGGGACCGACGTGTTGTTTGATATCCGCGAACGGGATAACGGTCTTTGCGTGGCGCGCGCGGAACGCTTCCAGCTCTTCGGGAGAAGTAAACAGGGGACGGAGCCTCTGCACTTCGTGACTTTCCATTTTTTTGAGTTTTTCCAGATCGACTGCGATCTCCTGCGCGGTAAATACCTTTTCCGCACTGAGCGCCGCGCCCATTGCGTTGAACACCTGAGCGTTTTCGGGGAAGATCGCCTCTTCGGGATTGAGAGTTTCCACAAAGCGTTTGCCGAGCTCGCTGAGGAAGTGCAAAGGTCCGCCGAGGAATGCCACGTGTCCTTTTATAGGCTTGCCGCAGGCAAGACCGGAAATAGTCTGATTGACGACGGATTGGAACACGCTCGCTGCAATATCCTCTTTGGCGGCGCCGTCGTTGATGAGCGGCTGTATATCCGACTTTGCGAAAACGCCGCAACGCGATGCGATGGGGTATATGGTCTTATATCCCTTGGCATACTCGTTGAGTCCCGTCGCGTCCGTGCCGATAAGGCTTGCCATCTGATCGATGAACGCGCCCGTACCGCCCGCGCACGTTCCGTTCATGCGCTGCTCGACTCCGCCTTTGAGATAGGTTATCTTTGCGTCCTCTCCGCCGAGCTCTATCGCCACGTCGGTCTGAGGTATGTATTTTTTGATCGATTCTATCCCCGCGATCACTTCCTGGATAAAGGGTATGCCGAGCCAGTTGGACACGGAAATACCGCCGCTCCCCGTGACAGCGAGAGCGAAACGGTCGTAATTTTTTATTGCACGCGACAGCACCGTGCATATAGTCGATTTTATATCCGAATAATGTCTGTCATAACTCGAATAGAGAAGGTTGCCTTCCTTGTCGAGCACTGCCGTTTTTATCGTGGTCGACCCCACGTCAAGTCCTATGCGATACTTTTCCATAACTCTCCCGTACCTGTATATACATAAGCGGCGGACTGCCGACGTTATGCTAAGCTGTTACTGAATATTATATCCGCCGAATATTAACAATAAATTAAGTAAACCTTAAAACGGCATGAGCGACCCGATCTTTCATCCGAAAAAAGTTAAGCCGCTCCGCTTCTGCCGCCGCGGACATACTTATTATATATAATATGAGTTTTTTTGTCAAACGTCGGACGCGCTTTTTAAGGGTGCCGTAAATGTAAATTTTTTACGTTTATCCGCCCGCTTCCGTCGCCGTAACGCATTGAGAACGAAAAAGACTCTTTCGTATGCGACAAAATCGTGACCGATAACATATTTTGCGGTTGATATTGACAAGACGCCGTTTTTTTGGTATAATCTTTTCACAAATAAATTTTTTTTCGTAACGGAGGGGAGGATGCGTACATTATTGAAGTTTCTTTCGCATGTGGGAAAGGTAGCCGCCGCCGAAAAAGGCAAGCGCGTTTTTTACGCTTTCATCCACATACTGGGAATTGCTCTCGGCATCGCGGCGTTTCTCGGCGCGCTCTGGCTGTTGAACAACAATACGGGCATAGCGGAACAGAGTATCGGCGGATGGATATTGGTCATAATAGGCATGGTAATACTTTTCGTGTTCGCCGTTCTGATGTTCATCGAAGGTTTTCTGGCGCAGTTAGTACTTATGATATGCGCATTCATCGGGTTGCGCAACCCCGAAGAACGCGGATATTGCTTAGTCGCGTCCGTTGTGTCCGCTCTTTCGATCGTTGCCGCGGTGATCGCGGCGATAGTGCTTGTGAACCTCCTGATGTGAAACGGTATGCCGCTCAGCGGCGTCTGATCTACGCGGCGGAGCCTGTACGGTATCAAAAAAGGAGAAAAAATGAGTCTTACGGTAAACATTTATTACAAGGGAAAGAACGGGAGCGCGCTTGCGTTCGCGCGTGAAATGACGGAAAGCGGCGTGGTCGGCAGGATACTTGCCGAAGAAGGCAACGAACGCTACGAATATTTCGTTCCGTTAAACGACCCCGAAACGGTGCTTCTCATTGACGCGTGGAAAGATAAATCGGCGCTCGACCGTCATCACGCGTCCCCGATGATGGCGGAGATAGCCGCGCTCAGGGATAAATACGACCTGACCATGCGCGTGGAAAAATACGTTTCGGATACAGACGCTTTCGGCGAAGAGGATAAAAAATTCATACGCTCGTGAATAAACGGCGGTTCGGACAATGAAAACGAAAAAGCAAAACAGGATATGCGTGATCTTCACGGGAGGGACCATAGGTTCTTCGTCAGATAACGGGACCGTCGGTCTCGACGAAGGAAGCTCCGCACTGCTCATAAACAAATACAAAGCCGTTTACGGCGGGTCCGTCATATTCGAAGAATATCGCCCCGTCGATATTCTCGGTGAAAACATCCTGAAGTCGGATATAGAGAAGATCGCCGGCAGCGTAAGAAATGCGGACTTATCGTCCTTCGACGGGATGATCGTTACGCACGGCACAGATACGCTTTGTTTTACCGCCAATTGTTTCGCGCAGATATTCGCGGATATTTCCGTGCCGCTCGTGTTTGTCGGCGCGCTTTATCCGCTGGACGACGAGCGCGGCAACGGTCTCGATAACTTTGCCGCGGCTGTGACTTTCATAGAAAACGTCGGGATAAAAGGCGTTTACGTGTCGTTCAGGAACGCTGGCGAGCAATGCAAAATACATCTTGCGAGCCGCGTCGTCGAGCCGGATCAGTTCAGCGGAAAACTCCGCAGTTTGTTTGACGTGCATTTCGGCGAAATCGACAACGGCAGGTTCGTTTATAACGAAACCGCTTTCAATCCCACGCCAGAAAGAGTCCTTGCCAACGCCCCCGCGCATATGGCGGAATGGTCGCTCTGCGGCGATATAGTTACGGTTTCCTCCCGCGCATTGCTTGATTTTTCCTGTTACCGTTTCTGCGGAAAACTTCCGAAAGCGGTCATAGTGCGCCTTTACCACAGCGGGACCGCGTGCACGGCGGGGAAGGATACCGACATCAACGGTTTTCTCGGATATTGCCGCTCCCTCGGCATAGAAACCGTGCTTGCTCCCGTCGACAGCAAGGCGAACGTATACGCGGGCATGCTCGGCATGGAAGAAAAATGTATTCTCGCTTACGATATGAGTTTTGAAACGACCGTCGTCAAAGTCATGCTCGCGCTCGGCTCTGGCATACCGATACGCGCGCTGCTCGGCGAAAACCGCTTTTTCGAAAAAGTGTGATAAACGCTCGGAATGTAAGGCGGAACAAACCGACTGTCGGACAAGCGACGTGCGCGCAGCGGATAGATAAGGAAAATTACGGACCAAACAAAATCGTCTTAAAGCAGAAAAGGTGATATCCTTAAACGGACATCGCCTTTTTTATAGAATATGCTCCGATCGTAAATCGGAGCATGCCTGCTTTTTTTGTTTAAGTGAATATCAGTCGTTACGACGTCGTATATCGTCCAGCCATGCAAGATAACCGACCGACCAGTCGTATGATTTGCAGAATTCTCCGCGGTAATTGCCTTTTCCCGTCAGCACATAATCCCAGTAATCGCAATTGACATAGGACTTATCGACGGACAATGCCGCGCGTTTCCATATCACGCAAGGGATACCGATGTCTTTGAGCGTTTTTCTGAGCCGCCATACCGCGTCGCGGTATAAAATCTTGCATTTTTTCTCTTCGCCGTTAGGCCAGAGCTGTGAGATGGCATCCTGCATGGTAAGGGTTTTGCCGTTATATGCGAGCAGCAGCGCGAAAAGCTCCTTGGACTTTCCGGAAGTAAAGTTAACTACCTTACCGTCTGCGAAACAATCGAAGGTATCGAACATTTCGGCTTTGAGCATGCGCTTTTTGTTTTTTATGGACGCGAAGATTTTGAGCAGAGCGGACTTGCCGTAAGGTTTGTAAAGGAAGCCTGCGGTATGCTCACGCACGGTCGGCGGCAGGTCGTCTTCGGTAAAAGGGAAACCCGTGATAAAAGCCAGTTTCAGCGACGGGGATATTTTTATCAGCCTTTCTGCGAGGTCGATGCCGTTTACCCCCGGCATGTTGATATCGAGGAAAGCGGCGTCCACCGGATTGTTTTCTACATAGCTGCAAATATCGGCAGGGCTGTCGCGGTAGAATTTATATTCCACGTTTTGCATTTCGATTATTTCTTCGAGGAATACCTGCAAAGCGCTCATTTCGTCGTCAACTACAATTATCTTCATTTTTCTCGCACTTCCCGTTATGTCTGATAAATATGGTTATCTCCGTCCCGACGGATATCTTGCTTTTCACGACGGGGCAGGTATCGAAAAACAGTCTGAATCTTTCGCAGGCGTTATTTATTCCGTGAGCGCCGCTTTTGATCGCGGACGTTTCGAATCCCGCGCCGTTATCCGCTATCGTCAGCTTCGTCCGTTCTCCGTCGGAGCTTGTAGAGATCATGATATAACCGCCGTCTTTTTCGTTGACCCCGCTGTACTTGACTGCGTTTTCTATGAAAGGCTGTAACGAAAAAGCGGGAACGCAAAAATCCGTCGCGTCTATATCGTAGATCATATTGAACGGGCGTTCCCGATCCATGTTTACGAAGTCGATATATCTCGATATGTTATTCAGCTCCTGCTCGAAAGGGATAACCTCGCTGTCCATGAGCGAGAGGCTTTCTCTCAGATAATCGGAAAACATTTCCAAGGCGCGATCACCCGACGATATATCGCTGTGATACATGGATTTGACCGTTGTCAGCGTGTTGAAAATAAAATGCGGCTTTATCTGTCCCGTAAGCACTTTCATTTTAAGCTTTTCGTTCTGCATACGATAATCCTGCGCACGGGAAGCCGTGCGGTCCGTTCTGATGAAAAACGCAAGATATATGAACGCAAAGCACATAAGGCACAGCCAGGTATAAATCAAGGATAAACCGTCGGCGTAAATAACGAATCCCGCGTAATACATTACGGTGGCGGTATGCATGCCCGCGCAGGAAAAGAATATCGCGGAAGTCAATGCGAACGTAACGTCATCGACGCCCCTCATGTAAGTTTTAGCTTGCAGCATAACAAAGTATGCCGTGACGGCGGCAAGGAATACGAAATGTACCGCCGCTTTTGCGTAATAAGGGACAGGTACGGAATATAAGCACGCGCATATCGCCGCAGTGACTATCAGCGGGAAGAAAGGCGGTTTTTTATTCGTGACATATGTATATCTGAAAAAGCCCAGCGTCGAAACTTCCGTTCCGATAAAACAGATGTTTCCCACGATTTCTCCCGCGGCGGTGTATTTCGGAATACCGATAAACTCGTAAAACGAATACATTTCCGGCGTTAACGCCGTGTAAAGCATGAGGAACAGCGCTATCAGCATCGTATGAAAAGTGGAGCTGGAAATGCGCAGCATCGAAACGAATTCCACGATGAAAACGACCGCAACGATCAAAAAAGTGACGGCGGCAAAGATCCCGGCGCCGACGGAGCCTACGTGCCGAACGCCGCTCACGAAACGCGAACAGACGGACATTACGATACTGCCCGTACAAACGAGCAGCATGTTCACTATAACAGTAGACACTCTTTTCGCCGTAATGCTTTTCATTAAGTATAATTATACAATAAATGTCCTCTATCGTCAATAATCGGATTGAAATTAAATCCGAATATTTTTTTTTGTGTTCTTTTATTTAAGCGCTTTTTTAGCGGAACGGGGTTTATAATTTATAATCGGTGCTTTATATAAGATTAGACCGAAGTTTCGGCCACGGAGGAAATATGTCATCATACGGTAAGATCATAAAAACGATACTGTTGCTTGTCGCGTTATCGTTTGCGGTTTGTCTCGCATGCATATTGACCGCATGCGGAGAGCAACACACGCTGACGTACGTTGCGGCAAAAAGCGCGACATGTACGGAAGAGGGCAATCTCGAGTACTGGGTCTGCGCGGATTGCGGGAAGATATTCTCCGATGAAGAGGGCACGCAGGAAACAGCGCTTGCGGACGTAACGCTTCCCGCGGCAGGTCATGACTGGGACTTGACGTCCGTCGATTGGGAATGGGACGGATACGGTTCCGCAACGGCTACATTCACTTGCAGTCGCGACACCGCGCACACCGATAGCGTGACTGCAACGGGCAACGCCGTAACGAGCGAAACACTCGCGGCGGCTACCTGTACGGAGGAAGGAAAGACGACGCACACCGCGACCGTTACTTTTGCGGGTCAGACGTTCTCCGATACCGTGACGGAGACGGCGGAGCCGCTCGGTCACGACTGGGATACCGAGAACATAAAATGGAGCTGGTCAGGGTATGAGTCCGCAACCGCTACCGTCGCATGCAGTCGCGATCCGAGCCATACGCAGACTTTTGAAGCTACCGTATCCGAAAACGTAACAAAACAACCTACATGTACGGAAAAGGGCTCCGTGATGTATACCGCGCTCATCGAATTCGACGGTCAGAATTACATAAATACCAAAACGGAGACTTTGAATTCGCTCGGTCATGTGTGGGATACGCAGAACATCAGATGGGATTGGTCGCCCGATCATATTTCCGTCAATGCGACTCTGTACTGTACGAACGATCCGTCTCATACGCAGACGGCGCTGGCGACAGGCGGCGGTATAACGAGCGAAACGACCAAGCCTGCGACGTGCAGTGAGCCAGGTGTGATAACATATACAGCGACCGTCAAATTTTTCAACAGGTCATACGTCGGCAAAACCACCGTAGACGTAGACCCGCTCGGACACGACTGGAACACCGAGGATATAGAATGGAACTGGACTGGGTACGGTTCCGCGGCTGCCACGTTTACGTGCAGGCGCGATCCGAGCCATACGCAGACGGTGAATGCCACGATGTCGGATTCGGTGACAGCGCCTTCTTCATGCGAGGTCAGCGGCGCTCGCAGACATGTTGCGACGGTCGTGTTTAACGGAAAACAATACACCGACGAAAGGACGGAAACGCTAGCTCCTCTCGGACACGATTGGGAGGTGAGCTGGAACTGGAACGACGACCATACGGCGGCAACGGCAATATTCACCTGTAACAACGACGCCGCGCATACGAGCACGCAGAACGCCGTGATTACGGAAACGGTTACCGAAGAACCCGATTGCGACGGCGGCACAAAGACATGCACGGCAACGGTAAACTATGAAGGGAAGGAATATACGGACGTAGTGACGGGCGTTGCGGTACCTGCGAAGCATAACTACGTAGACGGAGTCTGCACCGTATGCGGCGCCGAACAGATAAGCGAAGGACTCGAATTCAGTCTTAGCTATGATAATACCTATTACGAGCTTACGGGAATGGGCACATGCAAGGATACGGAGGTATACGTTCCGTCCGAGTATAACGGACTTCCCGTCAGAAGCGTAAGCAGTTATTTCTTCGGAGCCGATTTCATAAAGAAAATAGTGATACCCGACAGCGTGACGAACATAGGTATGGGCGCGTTGCGTAATTGCGAAACGATAGAAGAGGTCACGGTGCCTTTTATGGGCGACAGTAAAAAAACTGCCACCGACCCCATGCAGTACACGTTCGGCTATATATTCAGCGCATATGTGCTTCATGACGGTTGGATATCCGTCAAAACGAGTTACGTTCAGTCCGTTGACAAATCCAACGGCTGGCCTACCGTCGTAAATCCCGAATACGGAATGACTTTATATCTGCCCACGACGCTGAAAAAAGTCACCGTAACGGGTGGAATAGTGATGCACAGCGCTTTCCGCGGTTTCAGCATGCTCGAAGAAATAGTGCTTCCGAAGGATATCGAATACATAGGCGGATATGCGTTTGCCGATTGCACGTCGCTGAGGTCGATCGAGATACCTTCCACAGTAAAATACATACATGACTTCGCATTCAAAAACTGCAGGTCGCTTAAAAGTCTGACCATCCCCGACAGCGTCCAAAGCATGGGTACCGAGTGGAGCGGCGGAGCGAATATTTTGTCGGGTTGCATGGGACTTGAAAGCCTGACTATACCTTTCGTAGGAAGCTCCTTAAACGATACCTTGCCGCTTTTCGGTTCTCTGTTCGGCAGGCCCGATAACTCGGAAATACTTGACCTGGGTTATTATGCGGAGCAGAAGTACGACGCTTCAGGTAAAAACGCACCTGCTTTTCTGCCCAACAGCCTTAAAACCGTGACCGTCACGGGCGGCAACCTTTCACAATACGGCGTGTTCTACGGATGCAGATTCGGCACTCTGATAGTTAAAAGCAAATCATGTAACGCGATAGGCGCTTATGCGTTCTATACAGGCAGTATAACATCCGTAGTGCTGCCCTCGACCGTAAGACAGATTCAGACCCACGCCTTCACCGACACGGCATTGCAATACGTTTATTTCGAAGGCACGGCTGAGCAGTATAATATAACCGTAGGTACGGCAGGCAGCGGCAACAATAACTTTACGTCGGCAGAAAAATTATATTATTCGGAAACGCAACCGACCGAAGCGGGGAACTACTGGCACTACGTCGACGGTCTGCCCGTCGCATGGTGACGCGCCCGAGCCGTAACGAGAATAAAACCGAGCCAAAGCGAGGATAAAATTTATCGTTTGCGCAAGCACGCTATACCGTAAAACAAGAACTTGTGTCGGCGAAAAAGTCTCTCCATAATTCACACCTTATCGAAAACAGGACATCGCGTCCTGTTTTCTTTTATCCCGATAATGCTATGTTAAAGAAACTCAGGTTCAACTCCTGTCAACGAAAAAACCGAACGACTTTCAGCCGTTCGGTTTTTTGGTGCCCCGCGTGAAAACAAAGTTGAACTTTCGAGTTCTGCAAGGCTTATGGTTTCTTCTTTACCATTTGCGTTGTATATAATCTTTAAGTGGTCATCGTAAAGATAAATGGCATTGATAAAAGTATCTATTATCTTGCGCTTGCCTTCCTGCGTGGTTATGTCTA